>Ga0207647_10003877_pt1 | contig 11183 bp, 10 predicted proteins | sample KBSCornC2_FD_184295 | JGI IMG/M metagenome (GOLD analysis project Ga0207647, IMG submission 184295) | Corn rhizosphere microbial communities from Kellogg Biological Station, Michigan, USA - C2 (SPAdes) (version 2) | ecosystem: Host-associated > Plants > Roots > Rhizosphere ...
GAGCCGGTCTCGCTGAAGGTTCGGGTCTGGGCCGCGCCATAAGTAAAGCTCGGCGCGATCGTCCCCTGCGCGAATTGCCGGGTGAGGACGGTCGAATTCTCGAAGCTGGTATTGCCGAGGGCGACGTTGCCCGTGCTCGCCTCACGCGCGGCCTCTTCGGCGGCATTCTGGCTCGGATTGAGGTAGCTGGTCGCGTGGTGCGAGATGGCCATCGCGCCCTTGGCGACCCCGCCGGCGAGAAAGGGCACGGAAGCTATGAGGTAGCCTGCCAGTAGCCCGATATCGCTGTTGACGTCGGCCATACCGGTAAAGCTCGCAAGACTGAGGCCATTGGAGCCGGCGACCGCCGTCATGTCGGTGGCGCCCTTGTACATCAGCATCATGTGCAGGATCACAAAGAGCGGCCCCCAGGCAGCGAGATAGAAGAAGCCGGTGACATAGCCGTTGAGCGCGACCGGGCCCGTTTTGGGCAGCAGGAACAGCGGAAAGAGGACGGGGAAGAGCGCATAGAACAGCACCGTCAGGACGATGTTCAGGAGCGGCACCCACTTCATCGCATTGCTGGCGATCGAACTGTAGGTGCGCTCGGTCTGGATATCTGCGCGCGTCTGGGAATAGACATCGACACTCGACGCCCCGCTGCCGCCGGCCATCGAATGCATCGCCTGGCTCATCGCGTTGATCGTCAGGGTCTGTTTGAAGATGTCGGTCGCATTGGCCGAGACGCCGCTCAGATATTGGTAGGCCACGGGCAGGTCGGCGAACAGCTTGGCCTTGGCGAGCGCCGCCGTCTGGTTGGGATAGAGCTGGCGGCCGAAAACGGTTCCCATGTCATCGACAAGGGCCGCCCACTGATTGTTCAGCGCATCATAGGCTTCCCGGCAGGTCACGATGTTCGAGGTCACTTGGCCGGACGTCGCATCGCGGGTCAGGAAGCGCTGCGCCCGGGCCTGACTCCCCGGAGCGATCGTTGCCCATATGTCGTTGGATTCGGCGAGCTGCTTCATCGAATAGCGGCCGAGCAGCACGTCGTAGAAGACGCATTGCCGGAAATGCTCGTCGAGGTTGGCGGCAAATTCGGGATCGGAGATGCGCAGGGACCGCGTGGCGTCGTAGAGCCTGGCGCCGTAGATCATGCCGTTCTTCGAGTAATTGAGATCGCCGGGCAGGCCGAACACGACCTCGGCTGAGCCGGTGAGATAGTCGCCCACCTGGCTGGTGAAGCTGGCCATGAGCGCGAGGCCCAAGGGCACATTGCTGACATTGGCCGGAGCAAGACTGGGATTGAGCCGGTCGGTCACATGGACGTCGAGACGCGGCACCATCAGACAGGAATAGATCAGGGTCGCACCGAGGAACCAGTTGATCCAGGCGCGCCAATCCTGATTGAAGGCGAGCGTGATGGCGGACAGGCCAAGCCCCATCACCATGACGACCTGAAGCAGGCTTTTGTAGCCGCCATTGCCGGTCCAGGCCGCGACCGCCTGGAACACGTTCACCAGATAATCGCCGCCGCCGACCGTGAAGATTTCAACCATGTCTTGTGTCCCGCTTGGGTATGCGTTCGGGGGGATCAGTGGGTGAGGGCGCGGTTCTGAACGCCGCGCGACCAGTCGAGCGAGGCGGCCATGCCCGGCGACATGGAGGCTGCGAGGACGTTCTCGATGAACGCCGTCTTCTCGATGATCTGCATGATCGCGTTGACCTTGAGATGCGTATTGGCCTGCCGGTCGGCGAGCGCCTGACGCACCACGTTGACCTGGCCCTGCCACATGGCAATCTTCGCCTCGTCCGCGCCGATGAAGCTCGACATCGAGCGGCCCGCCTCCCCGACGATGCGGTCGAGAACGGCAAACAGCAAATCGACGCTTGCGATTTCGGCCAGGGTCTCACGATCATCGGTCGGCATGCCGCGGCCATAGGCAGCCTGGACAGTCAGGATCTTGTAGAGCGGCGCCGACGAGACCTGGAGCAGTTCCTTCTGCGCTTCGGTAATCGCCGTATCGTCGCGGATCGCCTGGACCATGCCGGCGATGAGCGCGGACACACGAGGACGCAGGGCCTTCGAGGCCGGCAGGCTCAGCGACTTGAACCCCGGATCAAGGCACTTGTCTGGCTCGTCGCAGTGAAAGATCAGGACATTGCTGCCGCTCGTGCCATCGAGCAGCGACGTCACGAGGGTGGATGAGGATTCCCCGACGATCGGCACGAACTTGCCCGGCTCGTCATCCTTGGGCGGCACATAGATGATCGTGCCGAGGAGCGTCATGGCGTATTCGGCAAGCTCCTGGTCGAACGTGCCGTTCGGCGAGAAGAACGCGGACTTCTTGAGGATGGTCCAGGTGTAGTTGCGCGCGACGCCCGTGTTGACGTCGTCATACTTCCCTGCGCCCTGGGCGGTGGTACTGGCGCGCTGGCCTTTGGTCCCGCAGCCGTGCTTGGCGGCGGCATAGTCGGTAAAAATCCCCTCGGAATTGCCGATCGCCTCGCAGATCGCCTTGTCGGCGAGATCGCCCTTGGGCCAGATTCCGCCGACCAGGCCCTGGGCCAGCTCGCAGCTGTTGATGTTGAGATTGTTCATGAGTTGAGCCTTCTGGCTGAACTCCTGCATGATCTTCGAGCATTCCGGGCAGACCGTGTCGATCGCCAGGCTGAAGGCAAAGCCCACGGCGTTGTTGGCGACCGCTTTCAGCATGGCGACGATCTCGCTGGCGTTGATGAAGCTAAAGGAGCCGGCAAAGATGTCGATGCCGCCGCAGCCGGCGCGGGCGCGCGGCAGTTGCAGGTTCGCGATATTGATCGTCTTCTGCGGGAAGCGCGTCCAGATGTTGCCAAGACTGTAATAGCCCGCCGACTGCCCCTGGAACGCGGTCGGGCCGTTGACGTTGGCCGCGCCACCGACATCGTTGAGGAACGAGTCCATCGAACTGCCGACGTCGGCGGAAACGCTGGCGAGGGGGAGGGTGGCGGCGACGATCGCGGCGATGACGCATTTCATCCTAGTAGTCACGTCCGGCTTCCTTCGATGTGAGGAGGTAGATGCGGTCCTGGAGCTCGTCGGCGGACATCACGCCGTAGCCGATCGGTATCGCCTGGCCCTTGGCGGCATCCCACAGCACGACGGCCGGGGTGATCTTGGGCTCGAGCCCCATGCGGGCCCGCTGGTTGGTCTCGACCGTGTAGGTCGGGAAGTGCCGGGAAGGACCGCCATCGGTCGAGATCGCGCGCACCGTGATATGCCAGGTCGTGGCGACGCTTTGCACGATCGGCGACATCACCTCACAGGCGCCGCAGCTCTGGGCGAAGAAATAGAACAGGCCGTAGCGCTCGGAGAGGTGCGCCATCACCGCGTTGCGTTCCGCGCCGCGCGCGTCCTGCCATTGGCGCTTGCCCAGCGTCGAAACCGGACGCTGGAGCGTGTAGTCGAGGTCCGGATCCTGCCAGATCGCCCGCTGCCAGACGTCGCTGAACAGCGATGCCCGGTCGAGCTGCTCGCGCTGGAAGCGAATGTAGGCCGTCACATTGGCCGGAGTCGGCTCGAGGATCGCCTTCGCCTTGAGTTCCCTCAGCTCGGCGGTGACCGCGTCGAGCTGGCTTGTCGCGCTTGTCGCGGGCGCCGCCTGCGCGTTGTCACGCTCGGGCGGCTTTGGCCGCGTACAGTAGAACCAATATCCGAGCCTGCGCTCCTGACAGTAGAAGCTGTCCTGCCTATCATCGGTTGTGACGAGCGGCGGTTCCTCGGCCCGCGCTGGAGCGGCGACAAAGGGACTGGTGGCGGTGAGGGCCAGGCCGGCGGCCCAAAGCCGCCGGCTGACCTTACTGGCGAGCGCGGGCATAATAGTCCTCGATCTTCTGCTGGATTTCTTGGGTTGCCTGCAGTTCGTCGGGCAGGCGGGCGGCATCGGTGAATTCGGCGTAGACCTCGCTGAAATCCATTTTCGAGAGGTCGAGCCGGGCAAACTCGTCGATGGTGAAGCCGAGGCATTGCTCGGTCTTGGGCTTGCCCCAGGGCTTGTTCAGCTGTTGGCGGCCTTGCTCCTGCAGGATCCGCGAGAGCTTGGACTCAAAGCAGCAGTAGACCTTCCGCTTGGTCAGGCACACGCCAAGGAATGAGGACGAGCAATAGGTGCCGACGTAGGCGCACAAACCCTGCGCGTCCTTTTGGTGAAGCAGCATCTCCTCGCGGCTGCAGCCCAGCGCCACGAGCAACTGGATGCCCGGAATGAGCGGAAAGCCCTTGCCCTTACAGCAATTGAGGACCCCGAAAACCTTCGACGAGCAGGTCTCGCGAGTCCCCTTGAACAGTGTGAGCGTGTCCGGATCGAATTCGCGCCGGGCCTGGTTCATCGCGTTCAAGGCAACGACGGCATCCTTGAACTCGTCATTGGCCTCGCGCTCTATCGTCTCGCACGACCCGTCGATGCAGTAGACATCGCCATCGCAGATGAACTGATTGGTGCTCGCCGGCTGGTCGGGCACCGGGCAGTCGTAGACGCGCTCCCACGTCCGGCAAGGCTCGTCGGTCAGGCAGTCTTCGCGCACCAGATTGCAGCCGGGCGTGGATTCGAGCGTCTGGCAGTCCTGCGCTTGCGTGAACTTCGCGCAGGTATAGCTGCGCGACCAGGCCCAGCATGGCTGCGTGACGGAAACCCCATCGACGATGCGCGTAACCGGATCGCTGTCGGTGCAGCTCTCGGTGTCCTGCTGGCAGGTGCTGTCTGCTGCGAGCCCTGCGCATTGGCTCTCGTCGCGGGTCGTCGTGACGACGTTCTCGCCGATCACCGTGTACGGCGTGGCGCCATTGATTGGCGCCGTGCAGCTCATTTCGTTGATCGTAAACGACGTGCAGCCGAACGAGGGGTCGCAGATGTTGACCGGAATGGACTGAACCAGGCGGCATTGCGGCGCGGGGTAGCGCGCGCAGTCGTAAACCGCGTTGGGGTCGCCCGAGGCGGGCAAACAGTAATAGCCGTAGGCCTGCCTCTGCTCGACTTTGGCGACCAGCGTGACCGGGCAGTTCCGCGTTTCCTGAGTTGCCGTATAGCCGGTGTTGCAGGTGGCCATGTACCGGCCGGCAGTGCTGCTTCCCGAAGGCAAGGGGACGCAGCGGCCTTGGCTGCCGCTTATGCCCATCCCGCTGGTATAGGAGAGCGGGTCGCCGCCGATGACCTTGCTGCGCGCGATGGTGGCATCGAGGTCCTGCGGCGCGAAGCGCGCACGCCGGTCCATCGAGTCCCGCATCGTCCGGTAACCAGTGCTCGACGTGGCCTGACTGGCGGCTTCCCGGCTCATCCGGTCCGGATCGTCGAAATAGCCCGACTGGCTCGGCACGCCGCCAAAATTGGGGACGCGGCTCGCATCGGGATCGGTGGTGGCGGCGCCCTGCGCTGCCGCGGACTTGTCGCGCCCGAAGGCTTTGCCGTCCGCCTTTGCCGCATCGGTCGTCGTCTGGGCACGAAGCGGCACGGCCGAGTTGAGGGTGGCGGCAGCAAGGCAGGCGATGGCCCATTTTGCAGTCAGGGGGAGCAGCCGTTTCATGGGCCATAACCTTTTCACTGAGACGCACTTTCGAGGCGGGCAAGATGTTGGGCTGCAAGCAGCGCTCCGGGGCCGCCGCCGCGCGCGAAAGTCTCCAGTGCGTAGTGCGCCGTCACATTGCCGGTCATGCGGTCGTGCGGGGGAACCTCGCCCTTGCAGTCAAATCCGTCGCAAAGGTCGAAGTCGCTGCTGGTAACCACATAGGTCGGAGCGGTATCGACCCCGAAGGCGCGGAACAGCCGAGGATCGATCCCGACGCCGTCCAGTTGCTCGCCTTCACGAGCGACCTTGGCGAGAGCGGCGGTCAGCGCCTTGGCGCTGTTTTGCGGCAAACCCCGAAAGACCACGACGCCGCCGGCGCGGGTCACATCGTCGATCATCGCGCGAAGCGCCGTCGGCGGCATCGAAGTGCTGGCGAAGGCGATGAACCGGGGCGCCTGACCCATGCCTTCGCTCGTCATCGCGCCCGCGTCGGCGACCATCTTGTCGAAATCGAAGGTGCTGTCCGAACCAGGACGATTGGCCTTCACGGCCTCCCCGACGTAGCGCTTGCCATGGGCCTCGGCGCTTGCCGCGCTCGTCCTTGCCTCATCGGCTACCCTTTCTGCGCGGGAGCGGGCGCTCGCCGCGAGGGCGTCGGCTTCGGCCGCCTGCACGGCGGCACGCGCGCGGATCGCCTCCAGATCGAGGTCGGACTCTGCCGTCTGCGCCGCGGCGCCAGCAAAAGCGGCAATGCTTGCAAAGCACGCGATTACAACGAGATGAGGAAATATCTTCATAGCGCGCAACAGTTCCGCTTGCGCCAGACCAGATAGCCCATGTCCTCGCCGATGGCGGGATAGACCTGGCCTGCCGACATGAAGGTGGTGGAAGCGCCAATGGGCGCGCAGGCGTAGCGGCCCTTGGTCTGCGGATTGGGATTGGTGGCCTGAAAGCGGTATTGCTGCTTGCGCATCACCGGCATCAGGTATTTGCCGCATAGGCCCTTGCTGCCCATCGTGCCCCAGGCGACCAGCTCGCGGTGGAGCTTGTAGGAAAAGCGGGCGAGCGCGAGCCGAGAGGCCTGGACGTGACCGATCGTCGCCGAGACGTTACCGTTGAGCGGGTACATGGTCCCCTGGCAGCCGGCGCACCAGAACAGCTCGTCGGTAGGCAGTTTCGCGGTCGCCGCCACGCAATCGGCGGCGCAGGCTGCAAGCGCCAAGGGATTGGCGAAGAGGACCGCCTCGGGATTGATGATCGCGGTGAGTTCGCTGTCCTGCCAGAGCGGGTCGATTTCGGTGATGTAGAGTATGTCGATCGAGCCGGACTCGAGACACAGGAAATCCGCGACGATCTCCATCCAGTAGATCAGCGGATAGGCGTACCAGTGGACGTGCCACTGCGAGTTGTACTGCGTCGCACCGCCCACGGCCGATGGGCCGGCCATCGACTTGAAGCCGATGTCAAAACCCGGATCGAGCTTCATCCCACCCAGGTTGACGAAACACCACGGCTTCATGCTGACGTCGGCAAGCCGGACGGGCTCCCAAAACCCCATCGCGATCCCGGGCCTGAGGCCGCACAGACAGACCGGGAGCGCCGGATTACCCGTGTCGGGGCGGCTCGAGGGCCAGATCTTCAGGCCACCGACCGAGATTGGGAACAGGCAGGACCAGCAGATGTCGGTGATGGGGTTGACGAACTTGCCCGTGCAGCGGCCCGGCCCCGCGGAGGCTTGAGCGGGTGCGCTGACCGCAAGGCTCAGGCTTGCGAACAGAAATATGCCGTAAAGCCATGCAAAAAAGCCCTTTTTCCTGTTCATGACGGGGTTCGCTCCTGCGGCTTGACCGGCAATTCCTTGACGATGAGGATGCGGCCCTGCTGCTCGACGGTGGCCGGCACGGCGCGAATGCCGAAGTGCTTCACGAGGGTGCCGCCCTGGTCGAAATAGAAGCGGCGCTGGCGGGCCTTCATGAGTTCGAGCGGGGCACCGCGCACGAGGATCAGCTTCGCTGCAGCCGGACCGAAACGTCGGCTCGCCCAGGCCAGCTGAGCGGGATCATCGCCGTCGAGAAAGACGAGGGGAGTGCGCAGCGGAACCGTGTCGAGAGGATTGACCCGCGTACCTGCCGCTATGACGGTCCGCCTCTTGTCGTCGGCGATATCGCGTTCGACCGTGATCGTCGGATCGAACCGCCACACCCGGGTATCCGCAGCCAGGCTCACGCCGGCGACAGGTTCGGGCCGGTTGACCCGCGCGATGGTCCGCCGCTTCAATTCCTCGTTGAGCCGTGCGGTCTCGCCGGTCGCTTCCAGATGCTGGAGCCGGGCGTGGATCTGCCGAAGAAGATCTGGCTCGATCACCGGCCAGACGGCCCCCTGCTGGCCATAGTCGCGCGCTGCGGCAGGAACTTCGCCGACCGTGCAACCAAAGAGGAGGCCAAGGGCGAGGAGGCGGGGGGTCACAGAATCGGCCTCCCAACACCCAGAATGCGCTGGCGGCAGATCCAACCGATCGCCGAATAGCGACTGTCGAAGCCGTCCTTGTGCGCGGTCGTCACGAAGTAGCAGCCTGGCGGCACCTTCCCCGTAGGGCCGAGCGCCAGCGGCTCGCCCAGGCGGCTCTTGAGCTTCGCCTTGGCGACTTGGCGGCCGTTGACGAAGTAGACGCGGTCCATTTCGGTCACGACGTCACCCGGCATGCCGGTGACACGCTTGCCGAAGGGCTTCGGCTCCTTGCCAAAATGCTTCGCAAGGAGCGGCGAGGCTGGCGGATCGAACAGAATGATGTCGCCGCGCTGCGGAGCGGCTCCGCGGTCCAGCCAGATCGCCCAGTAGGGCAGGCTCGGGCTCGCGTTGATCATCAGCGCATGGCCCGCCGCAAAGGCGCCCAGCGACGAGAGCGCGAATGCCCCGGCGCCGAGACCACTCCAGAGCGCTACGCGGCGCCATGTGGGGGATCGGAGGATGATATCAGCGGCGCGCATCGGGAATGGCTCCCATCCGGCGCTCGACATCGACGCGCACGGTTTCGGTGAGGTCCGGGGTGCTGCCGGCAACCACGGCTTCGGCGACCAGGACCGTGCGTCCGTCGCGCGCCAGGCGCTGGACGGACGCCTCGACCGCCTGAAGGTAGGCTTGCACCCGCTGCTTGGTTTCTTCCGGCGGCCGCCCAGCGCGAGCCTCGGCTTCGATGAAGTCGCCCATGATGCGGCTCAGTTGGACCGTCACGACCTCGCGCTTGCGCAGATCGAGGAGTGCTTGGGTCGCCCAGACGCCCCAAAGGGTTGAGCCGAGCATGCTCAACGCAAGCGCAATCGCGGTAAGGTTGAGCCCGGAAAGCCGCTTCGAAACAACTGATGGTGCCATAATGTTCTTCACAGCTCTTCCTCCCGGAGTCCGTCGGCGACCTCATTGAGGAAGCGCGGCATGCGCCAGATTGCCATCAGGGTGGCGAGACCGATGAGACCGAACTTCAGTTCGTCGACGAAGCCAGACTGGCGAGCGGCATCGGCCGACAGAAAGCGGTCAGCCAGATTGGCGACCTGCGCGAAAAACACGTCCACGCTGCCACCCGAAATCATCAGGAAGAAGAGCAGCGGCAGGCCAAGCGTCATCAGATAGGTCGAGGCAAGGAAACCGCCGGCCTTGACGAGAATGAAGCAGGCATCCGCGGCGTGCCGGCGCCAGGTTGGCCCGGGCGGAAGATCGAGGCCTTCGTCCAGCTGGGGTTCGTGAGCCCGATCGAAGGGAGTGACGACATGAAGAGGCATGGAAACAAAAATCCTTGAATGAATGAAGGGAGATTTCAGGAGCGATTGGCGAAGGCGATCCGCTCGATCGCGTCGGCGAGCTGGTGGCCACGGGCGATCTCGGCGTCGATCGCGGCAAAGGTCTGCGGGGAGCTCGAAAAGAGCGTCGCCGAATAATCGTCGAGGACGAGCCGGCCGATCGCCTCGGTCTCCGGCCCCTTGATGAAGACCTCCGAATAGTCGTTGCCCGAGCGCTTGAGGCTGCGGATCAACGTCTCGGTCCGATCGTCCATGTCCAGGCGCTTCGATGCCTTGAAGTCGGCGATGGTTTCCGGCTTCTGCTGGAGGATCAGCATCCAGTCGCTGTTCTCGAGCGCGGCAGTCGCGCCATCGGACTTGTAATAGTCGTTGAGCGATTGGGTCGCGGTGGCGAGCGCCCCACCATATTTGCGGCAGGTGCGGGCATAGGTCTCGACGAACTCGCCCATCGAGCCGCCCTTCAGCATCGACCACGCCTCGTCGATCAGCAGCAGCTTCCGAACCGAGCGAGGGCTTCGGGTCATCGCCTGGCTGGTCATGAACATGATGGCGGAAAGGACAACCGCGCGCAGTTCCTCGCGGCTCGCCAGATCCGACATCTCGAAAACCGTGAAATCGGCATCGAGGTCGAGGCTGGCCTGCCCCTCGAAGAAGGCTCCGTAGGTCCCGCCGGCCATGAACGGGGCGAGCGCCGTCGCGAGATCGGCGGCGGCCTCGCTGCCGAGAGCCACAAGAGCATCGCCAACGGCGGTGATGCTCGCATCGGGCAGGTGCTTGTAGCAGAACTTCGCCAGCGACCCACCGCCCAACCCCAGCTGCAGAATCCGTCGCGGCTGGGAGTTGAACAGTAGAAACGCCATCATCTTGCGTGTGTACGCCAGGCACAGCGCGTACGGATCATCGAGCTGTTCACCCTGCACGTTCTTCCTCGAAACGAAGAGTGGGAGTATGCGCAAGAGTTCATCAACTTGAGTGAGGTTTTGGATGAGGAACGGAAAGAGCTTTTCCTTCAAACATTGGATGGTCTGAAGGAAGAGAAGGAACGAGGTGAGATGCGCGCGGCCGAACTTCAACGTCAGAAGGACGCAGAACTCGAGCGTCAGCGGGACGATGAGCGCCGACAAGCCGAGGAAGAAGCGGCCAAGGCCGCAGCCGCTCAAACAAATGGCCACAAGCGCAATACTAGTGAGGTGGACTACGGGATTGAAAAAGGAGGCAGTGTCCGGGGCAAAACCAAGCCGTCGAAAGCGTCAGACAAGTCTACGCCGACCGGTAAATCCAGCTCGCGGACGGCGCTCTCCTCGTCCAACTCCAAGAGCTCAAAGAAGCAGGTCAAGCCTGAGTCTCGCAGTCAAACCCGGGCCGTGGCGACCATGTTGCGCAATCTGTTCAAAAAGATTATGCAAAGAGTGTCTGGGAACCCCCTCTCAATAGCGCGTGCCGTGCTCTTCGTACTTGGTATCCTGATGGCCGTGAGCCGGCAGGATGTGCGGGAAAGACTCGCCCGGATCACCGACTCTGCATGGCAGAAGGTGAAGGGGACCGTTGGGATGGGTGTTAAGGTGAGCTATATCTGAGATATAGACTCGTGGTGCTTGTTTCTTATGTTGTCTTCAACATGACTTATCATGTAAATTTTGTGTTCAATATGGATCCTCCCTCTTTGGCATTGTGGGGGCTTGATGTCGCATATATATTTCCTCCGACTGTGATTCTTTTGTCTATTCATGTACTTTACTAAATACCAGATCTTCCCCAGCCGTTGCTGTGGAGATATCTTTCCTGGATCTCCTTCCTTAACTACTGAGCGCCAACAAGCATGTTCCTTCTTGAACCGCACTAAGTTGCTCATTTGCAAAGCCGCTCATTCCA
>Ga0207647_10003880_pt1 | contig 11178 bp, 6 predicted proteins | sample KBSCornC2_FD_184295 | JGI IMG/M metagenome (GOLD analysis project Ga0207647, IMG submission 184295) | Corn rhizosphere microbial communities from Kellogg Biological Station, Michigan, USA - C2 (SPAdes) (version 2) | ecosystem: Host-associated > Plants > Roots > Rhizosphere ...
CCAGCTCAAGTCTGATCTGGAGCGTGCCAAGGAGGCTGACGCTGCTCGCAAGGACCAGTCCGATGAGGAGAAGGCCAAGGGCACCGTCCCTGCTTCTTCGCAGGAGACGGTCGAGAAGAAGCCAGCCTCCAAGAAGTGAGTCCTCCCCTCACCTCGCGCGACCGAGTAATTGTGCGCTCGGACGGTCATTGCGAATGCCATTATCGCATCGGGCTGCAACACGAGCCTGACCGCAGCTTGCGCCGTCGTCGGTAACGGCAGCCCGACCGGCGGCACGGGCGGGGTCCCGAACGGATCGTTCGCACGCGCGACGTTCGCATCGAGCGTCGTCTCGGGCACCGGCGCTCCTTTCGCCAGCATGACGGCATTCTGCGCAGCGAACCCGACCAGCGACCAGTGCCAGGGAATCAGCGGCCCACTCAACGCAGCTGACGTGACGGCAATCAATGCGGGCTCGTATCGCTTCGTTACCGCGCGCACCTTGCTCGACGTCGGCATCCGCGACGAAGCTTTCCGGCGCGACACGTATCGCCTGGTGGGCGGCGTCCGCGGCACGTTCAACAGCGACTGGAGCTACGAAATCTCGGCCAATTACGGCCAGTTCAACCAGACGACGCACACCACCGGCTTCCTCGATCGGCAGCGCTTCATGCTGGCGATGGACGCAGGCAAGAACCCAATCACTGGCGCGATCCAGTGCCGTGCGCAGTTCGATCCAGCCGCGAAGGTGCAGTATCAGACGCCAACGGGCGGCGCGACCGGCGGCGTGGCGGCTGCCCAGGCTGCGAAGCTGAATGCAGACGTCGCAGCTTGCGTCCCCTACAATCCGTTCGGCGCGGCCGATAACTCGGCAGCGATCGCCTACTTCTCGACCAGTGAGTTCAAAAAGGCGAAGATGACGCAGTTCGATGTGCTCGGCTTCGTCAATGGCGATTCAAGCCAGTTGTTCGAGCTTCCGGGCGGCCCGATCGGCTTCGTGCTCGGCGGCGAATACCGGCGTGAGACGGCCTTCTATCACGAAGATCCGTTCGTCGATCAGGCCGGCGGCGGCCTGACCAACGACGTCGACGTCGGCCAATTCGATCCGCCGGCGTTCCACGTTTCGGAAGCGTTCGCCGAGTTGAACGTGCCTGTCCTGAAGGACATGCCCTTCTTCCATGAGCTGACCTTCTCCGGCGCTGCGCGCTACTCGCGCTACAAGGCGCCGATCAAGGGCGTGTGGACTTATAACTTTGGTGGTGAGTGGGCGCCCGTCCGCGACATCCGCTTCCGCGGCAACTTCGGTAAGGCGGTCCGCGCGCCAAACCTTTCGGAAACGGGCTTCCCCGTCGTTCCAAACTTCTCGCCCACCTTCCAGGATCCGTGCAGCGCCGGGCAAATCGGTAACAACCCGACCCGCACAGCCTCCTGCACGGCTCAGCTCGGTGCGCTGCTCCCGAACGTCAGGAACGGCGCCTACTCGCTGGGCATCAACAGCGGTGCGAACCCGAACCTGCTGCCGGAAGTGTCCTACTCCCTGACCCTTGGCGGCGTATTGCAGCCCCGGTTCATTCCGGGATTGTCGGTCAGCGCCGACTACTTCCGCATCAACGTGAAGGGCGTCGTCGCGAACGTGACCGCGCAGCAGATCGTCAATAACTGCTACGATCTTCCGGCGGGCAACCCGTTCTGCAACTTGTTCCAGCGCGTGCCAGCGGGCGGTGCAGGCCAGAACGGCGAAACGCCGGGCAACGTCATCTTCGGTGTTACCCAGGCGCCGATCAACTTCGCTCGGCGCGTCCGCCGCGGCTTGGACATCAACGCCAATTATCGTGCGCGCCTGAGTTCGAATCTGGTGCTCGATACCGGACTGATTTGGACGCATTCCTTCCAGAACAGCAATTTCGAGCTGGCGACGAACCCGAGTTTCGAGAACCGCCTGCTCGGCGAGCTCGGCGATCCGAAGGACGAGGGCCGGTTCGACGCCGACCTCAAGCTCGGGCATGTCACGTTCGGGTACAGCCTGCACTACATCGGGCGGATGTTCATCAACCTGGCGGAAGACCAAGTTCCCCTGCCGACGGCCTGCACCACGGCTGGCAACCCCGACACCTGCCCGCCCAACAACGCAGATTTCGCGGCCGTCAATTACTATCCGGCCTATACCTACCACGGGCTGCGCATGCAGTGGGATACCGGGCCAGCGTTCGGGACGCTCAAGAACATCCAGATCTATGCTGGTGTCGATAACCTGCTCGACCGTCACCCGCCGTTCGGCCTCGCGGCCACGGGTGCTGGCGTGGGCGGCAACGGCAGCGCGGCGATCTACGATGCGCTTGGCCGCAAGTTCTACGGCGGCATCAAGGTCCGCTACTAGAACTGGCTGGACTGCGAGACTTCAGAGCCGGGAGGAAACTCCCGGCTCTTTTTTTGTACCACTGGAAAGAGGCCCACTCTCCTGCCAAACCTGCATCGTGAGCAAGGCCGTCGACCAGGCGCAGCAACGGCTTCAGCGCGGCGACGTGCAGGGGGCGGCCATGCTCCTGAAGCAGGCCGAAGGAGCCGGCGACGCCGCGGCAGCGCGTGAGCTTGCGACATGGTTGCTCGAAGGTCGCAACGTGCGCCGCAACCTGGCGCAGTCCCGCTCCTATTTCGAACGCGCGGCCGGACTCGGTGACCGGAGAGCCGCGGCGATCGTGCGTGCATTCGTCGCGGGGGGCGTGGGCGGTCCTGCGGACTGGGGCCGCGCCGTGGAGCTCTTGCACGAGGCAGCACTCAGCGACGGTGAGGCACGCGCGCAGCTTGCCCTGATCGACCGCATGTCCTTTGGCCCGGGTGGAGAACCTTCTTCAACCTTTGAATCCCGGCTGCTTGCCGAAAGCCCCGAGGTCCGCCTGTTCCCCGGTTTCTTCAGCTCCGATGAATGCGATTATCTGATCGAAGCTGCGAGGCCTGTGCTGCGGCCGAGCTTCGTGATCGACCCCTATTCCGGGCGCGAGATCCCGAATCCCATTCGTACATCGCGCGGCGTCGGCTTCCCGTTCATCGACGAGAACCCGGCGATCCACGCTCTCAACCGGCGGATCGCCGCCGCGACCGGCACCGACGTCCGCGCTGGCGAGCCCATGCAGGTGCTGAGCTACTCGCCGGGCCAGGAGTATCGGGAGCATAGCGACGCGCTGCCGAACGTCGCGCCGGCACAACAGCGCTTGATCACCTTCCTGGTCTATCTCGATGAGGATTATGAAGGCGGCGAGACGGCCTTTCCCGCGGTCGGTTTGAAGGTGCAGGGTCGCAAGGGTGACGGCCTCATGTTCCGGAACGCGGCGAACGACGGCACGCCCGATCCTGCAGCGGTCCACGCCGGACTTCCCGTGACGAACGGCGTGAAGCACGTCGCGTCACGCTGGATCCGCGCTGCTCCGCTAATCCTCGAGTAAGCGGTCGACAAGAAAAAGGGGCGGGAGTCCAAGACCCCCGCCCCCCTGCATTCTGTATTTGAGACCTACTTGAAGTGGACGCCCGCACCGATGCGATAGAAGCGGCCGAGGACTCCCGGGAAGTAGGTGATCGCACCGCCACCGGCAGGTACCGGGAACGGAGGCTTGGCGTCGAAGATATTGTCGACGTCCGCGAAGATGCGGAACCTGCCACCGAACTCGTATGAGCCGCCGCCGTTCACGAAGGTGAACGACTTGATTCGCTCATTCTGCCTGAAGTTGGCGGCCTCGTCGTTGAACTGGTTCACCGGCCCCGTGTAGTTCACGTTGGTGAACAGCGAGAGCGGGCCGTTGACGTAGTTCAGCGTCGTCGAGAAGGAATCGATCGGGTAGCCGAGCGAACCAGCGGTATGGGTCGGGTTCGAACCGGCGACCGCGACGGTCGTGAGCGTCTTCAAGTGCTGGTATGATCCGCTCCAGTCGAGCGTGCTGCGCTGTCCAAGGAACGGTGTTCTGACCTTCCAGTCCCACGCCGCGACGATGCCTCGGTATTGCAGCACGGAGGCATTGAAGAAGCTGGTCGACACGAAGGTCAGCTGATGAGCCCCATTACGCGTGAACAATGCGCAGAACGGATTGCCGGCCGTGCTCGGAGCATCATAGCAGGAGTCCAGCACGTTCGTAGCCGAGAATGCCGCGATCGCATCCTTGAGCTTGACGCTGATGTAGTCGACCGAGATGTTCAGCCCCGGCACGAACCGCGGCGTCAGCACGCCCCCGACCGACCAGGCGTTCGACTTCTCGTTCTTCAGGTTCGGGTTACCGCCAGTTGACTGCAGGAAGCTGGCGTCGTCGGCATCCGAGTTGAAGTTGCTCGGGATTCCTTCAGCCGCACAATTGGCCTGACGAGCCGACGGATTGGGCCCGTTGTTCAGGTTCAGACGGTCGCACGGGTCGGCCGCGAAACCGAAGAAGGTGCTCGTCGGGATGAAGGCTTCCTGGATCGACGGCGATCGGATCGCGTGCGTGAAGTTGCCGCGGAACGAGAAGTCCCTGATCGGCGCGTAGCGCGAGCCGACCGTCCAGGTTACGTCGCCGCCGGCAACCGAATGGTGCACGTAGCGGGCAGCCGCCTGGAAATCGAGCCGATAGATGGCCGGGACATTGTTCGAGGGGCTTACGATGTCCGCGTCGAGCTCCCCGAAGATTTCGTTCGTATGGAAATGCCCCTGGATGATCGGGATCGGCGAGAACTGGGAATAGGAAACCAGGTCGTTGGTCGGATCGCCGTCAAAGTCCGAATCGACCGTGGGATCGTCATCCGCACCGCGATACATGGCACTCGGCACGTTGTTGGTGCTCTCGCCACGATGCTCGACGCCGACGACGACGCTGAGGTCACCGCCCGGCAGCCTGAACAGCGGTCCGCCCACGTCGGCGGTGGCAACGAACTGCCTGTTTTCCGAGATATTCCTGACAGGCGAAAGGATATAGTCGAGGGCGGCCTGCGATGCCTGATTATAGCCAAAGACATTGAGCGGTGCGCAACTCGAGCTGAACGTCGGGAACGGCGAGTTCGGCAGTCCAGCAAGGCAGGGGACGCCGCCCGGATTGTCGGCGGTGACCATGCCCACGGCATTGTTGAAATTCTGGACGTTGATGTCGGTCTGACGGCCTACCGCATAGGAACGGCCCCAGTTCAGGACTGCTTCCCAGTTCCACTTGCCGGCAAAGGCGTTGAACTTGCCGTTGACCCCGCCGACCACGCGGAAGATGTCGTCCGCGAACGATGCTCGACCCGAATAAAGGTCGGTGCTCGCGCGGCTGAGGTAGAAATAGTCCTGCGGCCTTGAGCCGTTTTGGATGCCACGTCCAAAGACCCTTTGATCGCTGAAATTCGTATTGATCGAATTGATGATCAGCGTGCGCTCGGCGGCCGTAAGGAACGGATTGTTGACGCTCAGGATCAGGTTGCCGGCCGGTTGTCCTGCGTAGGCAAAGACACCGCTATTATATTCGGGCTGAGTGGCGAGGTTGGTGCTCTTGCTGCGCCCGTACCAGAACTCGCCGAACAAGCGCAGGTTATCGTTGACGTCAAAATGGGTAAGCAAGTTTACATTGTAGCGCAGCGTATCCGTGAGTTCCTGCGACGTGTCGTAGATGTAGCCGAAGCCATTGCCGCCGCTTGCGAAGAACGAGAAGTTGCCCGCGCCGCCAGGATTCAGACCGAAGTCCTGGTTGATGAAATTCCCGCTCGCATCGAAGATTTGCTCCTGACCGGAAGCGTTAGTGACGCCGACGGAGCGCGGAATCCCGAACAATGCGCGCTGTTGCGGGCTCAGTGAGAAAATATCGAACACGAGCGGAGCGCCCGTTGGTATCGTCGCGTTAACGCGGGGCCCGTCCGGATAGAGGCACTGGGTAAACTGGGAGCCGGGGTTGCAGGGCGCGTAGAAATTCGACGTCGCGGTCACTTTGCGATCGTTGTAAACTAGGCCGCCGCCCTTGTTGTATTCCGCCGAGACGGTGACGTTGCCGCGTCCGTCGGCAAAATTCGTACCGGCAAGACCACGGATGCGCCAGTTCGGCGCATGCCCGTTGCCATAGCCGACGCTGTTGCCGCGGAAGCTGCCCTTGTCTGACCAGCCGTATTGGCCGTCGATGTCGATCCCCTGATAGTCGTGCTTCAGGATGACGTTGATCGTGCCGGCGATCGCGTCCGAACCGTAGATCGGCGCACCGCCGATGGCGATGGTCTCGATGCGGTCGATCAGCTTCGAGTTGATCTGGCCAAGGTCGACCTGCTCGCCCGGGTTGGTCGGGCCGAAGATGCTCGAAGTGTTGGAGCTGATAAAGCGGCGGCCGTTGATCAGGACCAGCGTGCGCTGGCTGCCAAGGCCGAGGAAGTTGACGAACGACTGGCCGCTGCCGAACGCACCGCCCTGGGCGGCGCCGACCGGCGAGCTTCCCGGGATGCCGAACTGCGGCAGTTCGTTCAGCGCGTCGGCCGCGTTGACGAAACCGCGCTGCTCGATGGCAGCCGAATTGAGGACCGTCGAGGGCTGGACCGTGTCGAAGTTGGGCTTCGGCACGCGCGAACCGGTAACGACGATGCTGCCCGCGGAAGGAGCGCCCGCCGACGCCGGGGCGTTCTGGCCCTGGGTCCGAAGGCAGGTTGCGCGTTGCGCTGCGTCCGTCAGCGTCGAACAGTCGACGGCAACGTTATTACGCTGCGCATCCTGTTGCTGCGCGTTCGTTTGCGCGAACGCGGGGCTGGCCCAGGCGGCGGCGCTGATGGCGACTACGGAAGTGGACGCGGCGAATCGAGAGATCGGCTGGCAGATACGCATTGACGGGGTCCCCTAAGAAACAGAGGGCCATCGTGTACGGAGCGCCGCAAAAGGGCAATAAATCCGCCTACCGAACGATAAGTTCTTCACGGACCTGTTGCGGAAATGTAACAGCTATGTCGGTCGCCTGACAGTGGCCGAAAGCCGCGCCCGCCAGGTCAATAGCGATAGTGATCCGGCTTGAACGGGCCTTCGGCCGACACGCCGATGTAGCTCGCCTGCTTGTCGCTGAGCTTGGTCAGCTTCACGCCGAGCTTCTCGAGGTGGAGCCGAGCGACCTTCTCGTCGAGGTGCTTGGGAAGCACATAGACGTCGTTCTGATACTGGTCCGAACGCGTGAACAGTTCGATCTGCGCGAGCACTTGGTTGGTGAAGCTCGAGCTCATCACGAAGCTCGGGTGCCCTGTGGCGTTGCCGAGGTTCACGAGGCGACCCTTGGACAGGACGATGATCTTCTTGCCGTCCGGGAACTCGACTTCATCCACTTGCGGCTTGATCTCGGTCCATTTCATGTTGGCCAGCGCGCCGATCTGGATCTCGCTGTCGAAGTGGCCGATGTTGCAGACGATCGCCATGTTCTTCATGTTTCGCATGTGATCGAGCGTGATCACGTCCATGTTGCCGGTCGCTGTGACGAAAATGTCGGCGCGCTTGGTCGCCTCCTCCATCGTCACGACCTCATAGCCCTCCATCGCGGCCTGAAGCGCGCAGATCGGGTCGATCTCGGTGACGAGAACGCGTGCACCGCCATTGCGAAGCGAGGCGGCTGAGCCCTTGCCGACGTCGCCGTAGCCGGCGACGCAAGCGACCTTGCCGGCCAACATCACGTCGGTCGCGCGTCGGATCGCGTCGACCAGCGATTCCTTGCAGCCGTAGAGATTGTCGAACTTCGACTTGGTCACGCTGTCGTTGACGTTGATCGCCGGGAACGGGAGCTTGCCCTGCTTGGCGAGGTCGTAGAGGCGGTGAACGCCGGTCGTGGTTTCCTCCGACACGCCCTTGATCGCCTCGACCGTCTGGGTGAGATAACCTGGTCTCTCGTTGAGGAAGCGCCTCAGCGTGACACAGAAGATCTCTTCTTCCTCGTTCGACGGAGCGAACAGCTGCTCGCCCTTCTCGACGCGATAGCCCCAGAGCGCGAACATCGTCGCGTCGCCACCGTCGTCTAGGATCATGTTGCAGGTCGTGTCGCGACCCCAGTCGAAGATCCGGACGACATACTTCCAATAGTCCTCGAGCGTCTCGCCCTTGATCGCGAACACCGGGATGTTGCGCGCCGCAATCGCCGCGGCGGCGTGGTCCTGGGTCGAGAAGATGTTGCAGCTCGCCCAGCGCACTTCGGCGCCGAGCTCGATCAGCGTCTCGATCAGCACCGCAGTCTGGATCGTCATGTGAAGCGAACCGGTGATCCGCGCGCCCTTCAGCGGCTTCGACCCACCGAACTCCTCGCGAAGCGCCATCAGGCCCGGCATTTCGGTCTCGGCGATCTCGATCTCCTTGCGACCGAAATCGGCGAGGCCGAGGTCCTTCACGACATAGTCGTTGAAACGGGTTTCAGCCTGCGTCGCCACGTGAAAAGTCTCCGAATGAAAGATTGGTGCCTGTGTCGGCCCCGGTCGCGGCAGCCCCTAGCCGCCGCCCGTCCGAAAGGCAAATATAAAGAATTCTTTATATGTGCCACTCGAGGCGGGCACGCTCCCCTTGAACGGCACACTCCAGCGCTCTAGCCCGAGTCAATGACGTCTGCCGGCCAGGGCAATCTACAACTGCGACAGGCAGCGCTCGCCAACCAGCTCGGGCAATGGCAGCAGTCGGAGGCGATCGCACGCGCCTATCTCAGGTCTTCCGGCGACGATCCCTTCGCGCTCACCATTCTCGGCGACGCGCTCGTCGGCCAGCGGCGCGCGGTTGACGCCGAAAAGGTCTTTCGAAGGGCGATCAGGGCCGACCGGCGGTCCGCCCTGGCTAGGCTGGGCCTCAGCCGAAGCCTTGAATTGCAGTGCCGTGTCAGTGAGGCTGTTCGCCTCCTGGACGACCTTCTGACCGAGCAGCCGGACCGCGCGGACATTTGGGAACAGCTTTCGCAACTTCTCGGACGAGCGCAGCGGTTCGATCGAGCGATCGAAGCGCACGAGCAAGTCCTTCGCTTGAACGGGGACAACCCTCGCGTGTGGCTCGAATATGCCCTGGCGCTGCGGTTCGGCGGGCGACCATCCGATGCGCTGCAGGCGTTGCGGCGTTCGCTGGAGCTGGATGCATCCTATGCGCCCGCCTGGTGGGTGATGGCGACCATCGCACCCGATGCGATCGACGACGCCGATCTCGCCCAGATTGAAGGCACCCTGGCGACGACCGGGCACGACCAGATCAAGCGCTTCCTGCATGTCGCGCTCGCGACCGTGCTCGATTATCGGCGGGAATTTGAGCGGGCCTATCGCCATTTTTCGGCGGGCAAGGCCATTGGCGCGAGCGTCTCGAGGCACGATCCCGGCCAATTGGAGCGCTACAACGCTGTCGCGATCCAGCGCTTCGACAAGCAATTCTTCGATGAGCGCGAGGGATTCGGCGCAAGATCGGACGCGCCGATTTTCATCGTCGGCCTGCCCCGCTCGGGCTCGACGCTGGTCGAGCGCATACTTGGAGGACATTCGAAGATCGAAGCCGCGGGGGAATTGCCGGTCATCCCCAGTCTGATCGATCTGCTCGAAGCCGAAACGCAGAAGAGGTCAGGTTATCCCGACTTACTACCGAAACTGACAGCATCGCGCGCCACTGAGCTCGGCGATCTCTATCTTGCTCGGGCGCAGGAATACCGGACGACCGAGAAGCCATTCTTCGTCGACAAGCTTCACATGAACTGGATGCACGTCGCATTCATCAGGCTCATCCTTCCCAATGCGAGGATCATCGATGTTCGCCGTGACGCGCTCGATTGCTGCTGGTCGAACTTCAAGGCGATCTTCACCTCGGGTCATCCCGCAGCTGACGATCTCGGCCATATCGGGCACTTCTATCGCCAATATGTACGGATGATGGATCATGCGGCGAGCTGGCGCGAAGGCGCCATCCTGAACGTCAGCTATGACGCCCTCGTTGGGGACATTGAGCGCGAGACCCGGCGAATGGTCGCATTCCTTGGGCTGGAATTCGAGCCCGCCTGCCTGGAATTCCATCGGCTGCAAAAACCCGCTGCAACCTTTAGCGCCGAACAGGTGCGCAGGCCGTTGAACCGCGAGGGGATCGGCCGCTGGAAACCTTATCGCTCCTGGCTTGGCCCATTGTTCGACGCACTCGGGCCGTTGGGCGCGAAGGATGCCTAGGCCGCGCCGGTCTCGCTCGCGAGCAAACGCGGGTCTATGCCTTCGGCCTTGAACGCCGCGGCCCAGCGCTCGTCGGTCGGTGTATCGAACAGGATCTTCTGGCTGGAGCGGGCGGCGAACCAGCCATGCCGGGTCATCTCCTCGTCCAGTTGACCGTCGCCCCAGCCGGCATAGCCGAGCGCGGCGATCCACTGCTTCGGCCCTCGCCCTTCAGCGATCGCGCGCAACACGTCGATCGTCCCCGTCATCGCGAACAGCGGGCCCTGTTCGCCATTGACCTGGAGCGAGTCCTGGCCGCCCCAGTCGGTCGAGTGAAGGACGAACCCCCTGCCCGGCTCGACGGGACCGCCGTGATGGACTGCGCAGTCGGGCGCTTCGCCAGGCTCGATCTCGAGCTGGCGCAGCAGCGCCCTGAAACTGATGCCCGCGCGCTTGTGCCCGATGCCGATGCCGACGGCACCATTCTCATCGTGAACGCACAGCGCAATGACCGCGCGCTCGAAGCGAGGGTCGGCCATCCCGGGCATCGCCAACAGCAGCTTGCCGGACAAGAACGTGGGCTGTTGCGACATCCGGCGACCATGGGACGACGGGACGCGCCGGGCAATACTTGAGACCGTCTTACGGCGAGCCTAAGTCGCGCTTCATCCGTTACGCAAAGGAGCTTTCACATGACGATCCAAATTGGGGAACGCCTGCCCGACGTTCCGCTGGCAATCGCGACCAGCGAGGGCCCCAAGCCCACGACCAGCGGCGAGTATTTCGCGGGCAAGCGCGTCGCCCTGTTCGCGGTCCCGGGCGCTTTCACGCCCACCTGCTCGGCGCGGCATCTCCCGTCCTATGTCGAGAAGGCCGGCCAACTTAAGGGCAAGGGCGTCGACGAGATTGCCTGCATCTCGGTCAACGACCCGTTCGTCATGGGCGCCTGGGGCAAGGCCGACGGCTCCGAAGACATCACCATGCTGGCCGATGGCAATGGCGCATTCTCCGACGCCGTGGGCCTGTCCTTTGACGGCAGCAAGTTCGGCATGGGCAAGCGCTCGCAGCGCTATTCGATGATCGTGAACGATGGTGTTGTCGAGCAGCTCA
>Ga0207647_10003882_pt1 | contig 11174 bp, 10 predicted proteins | sample KBSCornC2_FD_184295 | JGI IMG/M metagenome (GOLD analysis project Ga0207647, IMG submission 184295) | Corn rhizosphere microbial communities from Kellogg Biological Station, Michigan, USA - C2 (SPAdes) (version 2) | ecosystem: Host-associated > Plants > Roots > Rhizosphere ...
GCGCGGCGCGCGCCCTCCGCGGGTCGACCCCGGCGCGATGCCAGTCCCACGACGGGATGCCGCGCCACTGCTCGAGCGTCGGCACCACCCGCATGCCCTCGGGCGCGGGGCCGGGCGCCGGCTCGCCGTACCAGCGCAGCAGCCGCGCCCACGACCGGTAGGCCTCCAGACTCGTCACGCGCTGCTCGACGATCGCGGGGAGGAGCGCCTCCAGCACGAGCCCGGTGCGCGTCAGCCGCAGCCCGGGATTGCGGTGGAGGCTCTGCCGCAGCAGGGGATGCGATCCGACGTCGAGCGCCGACCAGTCGTCGCCGCGGCCGAGCAGGTCCGGCACGGCCGAGATGACCCAGTGCGCCCCCGGACCCCAGGCCGCGGCGGCGACGCTCCCGTCGGCGGCGGGCCGGAGGACGCGCAGAGTCGCCGGCCCCTCCGGCGTGCGCCAGGTGCGCCACATCCCGCCGAGGTCCCAGGTCGTCGTGGGGTCGTACGGCCCGCGACCGAGCTGGCCCAGCGTGCCGGACAGGTCGAGCGCGCCCGCCGGACGGTACACCGTCTCCACGGCGCGCCCGGACGGGGCGTCTGCGGGGAGGACAGCGCTCATGCACGGCATGGTACGTCACGCGGCTGACGGTCGCGGCCAGGACGGGGCTGGCCGGTTGTCGGTGGGCTCCCCTAGGTTCTCCCCATGGGAATCGATATCGAAGCCGACGCCGTCGCGCGCCTCCGCGAGCTCGTCCACGGAACCGTCTACGTGCGCGGCGACGCGGGGCTCGCCGCCGAGGTGGCCTGTTTCAACCCGATGGTGCAGCACGACCCGGACGTCGTGGTGGCCGTCGCGGATGAGCAGGACGTCGCCGAGGCCGTGCGCTTCGCGCGCGAGCAGGGGCTCCCGGTGCGTGTGCAGGCCACCGGCCACGGTGCGGAGGCGCCGATCAGCGGAGGCCTCATCGTCTCCACCCGCGCTCTCGACACGATCGACATCGATGCCGCGTCGCGCCTCGTCCGGCTGGGGGCGGGAGTCCGCTGGGCCCCGGTGATCGCAGCGGCAGCCGAGCACGGTCTCGCCCCGGTCACCGGATCCTCGACCAGCGTCGGCGCGGTCGGCTACACCCTCGGCGGAGGCCTCGGCCCGTTGGCGCGCACGCACGGCTTCACCGCCGACTGGGTACGCGGCTTCCGGGTCGTCACTGCGGAGGGCGAGGTCGTGACGGCCGACGCCGAGTCCCATCCCGAGCTGTTCTGGGCGCTCCGCGGCGGCAAGGGCGGCCTCGGCGTCGTCACCGAGATGACGCTCGAGCTGGTGCCGCTGACGACCCTCTATGCGGGCAGCGTCTTCTTCGAGGGCGACGCGATCGAGCCCGCTTTCCGCGCGTGGGTGGACTGGGCAGCCGGACTGGGCGAGGAGGCCACCACCTCCGTCGTCCTGCTGCGCGTTCCCGACGTGGACGGGCCGCCGCCCCCGTTGCGCGGTCGCACCGTGCTCAGCGTCCGCTTCGCCTATCCGGGCGCGAGCGCGGAGGGCGAGCGGCTGTTCGCGCCCATCCGGGCGGCCGCGCCCGTCCTGCTCGACTTCGTCGGCGAGATCCCCACGACGGCGGTGGCGAGCATCCACAACGACCCGGAGGAGGGCTCGCCGGCCTGGATCCGCGGCTTCATGCTCGACGACTTCGACGCCGCCGACGGCGACGCGCTCCTGGACGTCGCCGGCCCGCGGGTGGAGTCGCCGTTCCTCGCGCTCGAGATCCGGCAGCTCGGCGGCGCCACGCGGCGCGACACCGACGACGGTACGGCCGTCGGCGGACGCGACAGCGGGTACACGCTGAGCGCGATCGCCGCCGACCCTGCGACGTTCGCAACCGAGGCGCCGGCGGCGGCCGAGGCGATCAGCCGCGCGCTGGAGCACCGCATCTCCGCGGTCACCAACGTCAACTGGGCGGCCGACCTGACGGATCCGGCCGTGTTCGCGTCGTCCTGGCCGGCCGACGTCGGCGCACGACTCACGCACGCCCGCGCCACCTACGATCCGGACCGCGTCTTCGCCTTCGGCCCGGCCTGAGCACCGGCGTCGGAACCCACCGCCGCTAGCGGTCCATCACTCCACCCAGACGCTCGGCGCCTCCGCCCGCGTCGACGGCAGCGCGGCGACCGCGCCCCACTCCAGCAGCCACTCGGGCACGGTGACATCGGTCGGCGCCGGGCCGACGGCCTCCAGCAGCTCTTCGATCGAGACGACCCCGCCGCCGCGCTTGAGGAAGCGGCCTCGGATGAACGCCTGGGTGTAGATCTCGCCGTCCACCGTGAACCGCTGCTCGACGTACACAGCCTTCTCGTCGAACCCGAGGATCCGCGACTCGACGACGAACGGCTGCCACAGTTCCAGCGACTTGCGGAACGAGATCGTCTCGGACGCGACCACCGGATACCAGCCGCGCTCGGCGAAGATCGCCCAGACGCCGTTCCTCCGCAGAAGGTCGAACCGCCCGATGTCGGCGATCGAGAGGTACACGCCGTTGTTCATGTGCTTGAGGATGTCGAGGTCCGTCGGCATCACCCGGAAGCGCGTGCGCGCCACGTCCCAGTGGCCGAGGCGCGCGCCGAACCGGGAGAGCAACGCGTGGAACATCGTCCGGAAGATCATGTGCACGCGGTCATGTTAGTGATGCGTCAACGCCTATTCAGCTTTGTTGTCGACCCCCTCCAAGGCCGCTAGGGTTCTCGAGGGGGGAAATCGTGCCGAAACGAATAATCCGGGGTCTCACTACGTCGACGGCCGGACGCGTTCGCGTGCGTCGGGCCGCCGCCGCTTCCATCGCCGTCGCCTGCGCGGTGTCGTTGCTCGCCGGTTGCGCGCTGTTCGCAAGCGCTTCAGCCAAGCCCGGCGCGTCCACCACGCACTCGAAGACGCCGAGGCCCACCAGCACAGCGCTGGCGGACGCCCGCGGTTACGGCACCGCAACACCGACGCCGACTCCCACGGCCACACCGGTGCCGGCGCCGACGCTGACGCCGGTCCCCGCGGGCACCGTGGTGGCACAGGCGGACGTCGCGTCGCCCAAGGGCAGCATCCACTTCCACTACCGGGTGGTCTCGAACGGCGACAACACCTACTCGGCCCAGTACTCGAACTTCACCTCGACGGTGCCGGTCCCGATCTCTGTCACCTTCATCGACGTCGCGCCCAAGGTCGGCGACGGCCTGACCTACCACGGTGTCGGGGACCACGAGCTGGGCGGACCGACCTCGACCGCCGCGGCCGCGTCCTCCGCCGTGCTCACCGGAGCCGGCCAGCCGTCCTACCTGGGGACGCTCGTGACGTACTCGTCCGCCCCCTCATTCGATGGGGTGCCGCAGGAGCTCGGGCCCAACAAGGTGCTCGCGGTCAACACGGTCCGCTGGTCGGTGCCCGTTCGGCAATCGAACGTGCACCCGGTCGATTCGGGAGCACGCCCGAACGCGATGGGAACCGTCACCGCCACGACCGCGAGCGGAGCACCGAGACGCTACGAGGTCGCGGAGGGAGACACGACCTCGAACGTCGCGGATCGTTTCGGGATCCCCGTCGAGTGGCTGCTGTGGCTCAACCCGGACCTTCCGGGCGACAGTGGCAACCAATACCTGTTGGCGTCGACAGCCCTCAACCTGGACCCGGACAGTCTCTGACAACGCGGTGCCCCGTCTGGCGCGGCATCGAGCTTCACCGCGGCAGCGGAACCTCGAGAATGCTCGCCCCGGCCGGAGGCGCCGAAAGCGCCTGATCGAGTTCGCCCTTGGTACGCGCGATCCCGTACTGCCAGCCGTAGGCGCGAGCGAGCGCCGACAGGTCGACACTCTGCGGCGTGTACAGCACCCGGTCGAACGCCTCGGTGGGCGCCGTGGCGGCGACCTCCAGACCGTCGAAGATCGTCCCGCCCCCGTCATTGCCCACGACCACCTGCAGGTGCGGACGCGCCTCGCCTGCTCCTCCGAGCAGCGCGCCGACATCGTGCAGGAGCGCGAGGTCGCCGAGCAGCACGCGCGTGACGCCGGCAGCCGCGCCGGTCTCCCGTGCCTGCGCCTCCGCCGCGAGCGCGATGCCCGTCGCGGTCGCGATCGTTCCGTCGATCCCGGCGAGGCCGCGGTTGGAGTGCACCACGATCTTCTTGCCCGGCACCAGCCGGTCGGCGTCGCGGATGAGCCGGGACGCGCCCAGCACGAGCCGGTCGTGCGGCCAGGTGTAACGCCAGAGCGCCTCGGCCAACAGCGGCCGGGTGATAGGGGCGCGGACCGCGGCGAGCTCCGCGCGCGCGAACGCGAGCGCGTCGGCCGGCGCGTACGACCGCGCCTTCTCGACATCGGGTGCGGACGCCGCCGGATCGGCCGCCCGCTCGGCCTCCTCGGCCAGTCGTCGGCTCGCGAAGACCCAGCTTCCGACCCACGACCGCACCTCGGGACTGCGGAGGTCGACGCCTCCGGGCGCCCGGACCCCACCGACCACGCGCGCACGGCGTCCGGGGTTGTACGCTTCGCCGCCGGTCGGCGCGACGACCACCACTTCGACGTCGTCGCGGAGCAGCAGCGCCGGGACCTCGCGGGTGAGGGTCGGATGCCCGAACACGACGGCGCGCTCGACGCGAGCGCCGAACGCCTCGTCCTGCAGCAGCTCGCGGTAGGCGACCACCAGCTCCGGCCCGAAGCGCGCACCGCTCGAGATCTCGGCGAGCAGCGGGTACCCGCCCGCGCGGGCGAGGTCCGCAGCGTCGGCCCCGGCGTCGGCTCCCGCGACGACGACGGTGAGCGGGCCGTCCACCAGCTCCACGGCCTCGCGCCCCAGCGCGTCCGGCCCCGCCGTCGCCGGCAGGTCCCCGCGGACGACTCCTTCGACGGGCGGAACGGCGACCGAGAGCGGCTCACGGAATCCGACGTTGAGGTGCACCGGCCCTGGATCCGCGGTCGCCGCGCCCACGGCCTCCTCGACCGCCGCACGTGCGAGCGCGCGCGCCTCCTCCGGCTCGCCGTCCGCGCCGACGGGCGCCGCGACGTCGTGGCTGGCCCGAACGACGGTCCCGTAGAGCCCGTCCTGCCGCGTGGTCTGGTTCGACCGGATCCCGCGGAGCTCGCGCGGCCGGTCGGCGGTGACGACGACCATCGGGAGGCCGGCCTCGTGGGCCTCCAGGACGGCGGGATGGAGGTTGGCGGTGGCCGTGCCACTCGTCGTCACGATCACGGTGGGCGCGCCGGTCTCCCGGGCGAGTCCGAGAGCGAGGAAGCCGCCGACCCGTTCGTCGATCCGAACGTGGAGCCGCACCGCACCGGCACGTTCGAGTTCGGCCGCGGCGAGCGCGAGCGCCTGCGACCGCGATCCGGGGCTCACGACGATGTCGGCGACGCCCGCCTCCACGAAGCCGGCGAGCAGCGCAAGCGCATAGTCCGTTGCCGGGTTGCCGGTCCGGGTCAGGGCCTCCGCCCCACCGCCGTCCACCTCCGCGGGCTCTTCCGAGACCCGCGGGTCACCCATCCCGTCGGCCGGTCTGGTCGTCGGGGCCGTTGTCGTCGAGCTCGGCCAGCTCCTTCTCGAGCCGGCGGATGCGCTCCTCCTGGTCGTGGTCGATCCGCAGCTTGCCCAGGAACTCGGGGTCGTCGTCCGGGGCCTTGATCCGCCGGCCGACCTCTGCGCGTCGTCGGCCGCGGCCGATCAGGAACCACAGGATCCCGCCGATGATCGGGAACAGGATGATGATGAGCAGCCACACGGGCTTGGGTAGGCCACGCACCCGGGAACGATCGAAGAGGGCGCAGTCTGCCACCGAATAGATGTAGAAAACCGCGGCTGCGACGCCGAGGACTATCCAGAGGCGAACCATGGGTCCATCGTAACTCTCAGAGAGCCTGCCTAAGCTGGGAGGGTGAAGCGGATTCCCTCCTGGTTGACCTATACCGTGCTGCGTCTCGTGCTGTTCGCGGTGCCGCTCGTCATCCTTCTGCTGATCGGCATCGTCTGGTGGGCCGCCGTGATCGCCGCGGCCCTGATCGGCCTGTGCCTCTCGTACATCCTGCTGGCGAAGCAGCGCCACGCGGTCGCGTCCGACCTGTACGCCGCCCGTCACCGTGACAAGCCGGCTCCGTCAGCCGACGACGCCGAGGACGAGGCGCTCGACGCCGCCCAGTCGGAGGCCGACGCCGGCGGGTCCGCTCCGGGTCAGAAGGCGTAGGCCGCGCCCAGCGCGATCGCGACGAGCAGCCCGGTCAGGCTGGTGAGCTGCAGCGCTGTGATCAGTTCGCGCGGGCTCTTGCCGAACAGGGTGATGACGCAGGCCGGCAGTGCCGCGAGCAGCGCGAACATGCCGAACCAGGCGAACGGATAGAAGATCGCCAGGACCGCGAGGATGGCGAACGGCACGAGCAGGAACACGCAGTAGACGACCCGGGAGGCGACCCGCCCGAGCAGGACGGCGAGCGTGCGCTTCTTGGCGAGCTTGTCGGGCTCGATGTCGCGGATGTTGTTGACCATGAGCACCGCGCACGCGATGAGACCGGCGATCACGCCGCCGAACCAGGACTCCTGATTGACCGTGCCCGCGAGCATGTACGTCGTCCCCGCCGTGGCCACCAGCCCGAAGAAGACGAAGACGAACACCTCGCCGAGGCCGTAGTACCCGTAGGGGCGCTTGCCTCCGGTGTAGAACCACGCGGCCGCGATCGCCGCCGCACCGACGATGAGCACCCACCAGTGCTGGGTGAGCAGCACCAGGATCAGACCGGCGACGGCCGCGAGACCGAAGAACGTGAGCGCGACGGTCAGGACCTTCCTGGGCGCCGCCTTGCCCGAGCCGGTGAGCCGCCCCGGCCCGACCCGGTACTGGTCGGTGCCGCGGACGCCGTCGGAGTAGTCGTTGGCGTAGTTGACGCCGATCTGGAGCAGGACGGCGACGGCCAGGCAGAGCAGCGAACGGATCGGGTGCCAGATGCCCGCGCCTTCGATGACCTTCGCTGCGCCGACACCGATGAGCACGGGCGCGACGGCGAGCGGGAGTGTCCGCAGGCGCGCGCCGGCGATCCAGTCGGATGCCGTGGCGGGACGCGCGGCCGAGGCCTTGGCGCCCGGGCGCCCGCTCCTTCCGCCACGAGGTCCGCGCGCCGGGGGCGGCGCCATCCGCTGCATTCGGGGGTTGTTCTGGCTCATCACAGTGGGAATCGTAACAACAACCGCTATGCCGGAGGCTGTTCGCTGTCGTCGCCACGCGCGAGCCGTGCGGCGGTCACCCGGTCGGGCTTGCCGCTGCTGAGCTGTGGGAGCTCGGCCACGGTCACGATCCGGGAGGGCGCCGCCGCACGGCCGAGCCGGTCCGCCACCAGCGCGCGCAGCTCGGCGAGGTCGGCCGCGCCGGTCGCGACAACGACCGGGACCTGCCCCCAGCGCGCGTCATCCACCGCCACGACGACGGCGTCTCCGAGCTCGGCGCGGGTCCGGACGAGGCGCTCGACCGCGTCCAGCAGCACCTTCTCGCCGCCCGAGATGATGACATTGTCCGACCTCCCGCGCACAGAGACGCGGCCGTCGCGCACCTCCCCGAGGTCACCGGTGCGGTACCAGCGGACGCCGTCCTCCTCGTGGAACGCCGCAGCCGTGCGCTCCGGGTCGCCGAGGTAGCCTTCCGCCAGCGTCGGCCCACTGATCTCGAGCAGACCGTTCACCTCGCGGACCACGGTCGGGCCGATCGGGACGCCGTCGTAGACGCACCCGCCCGCCGTCTCACTCGACCCGTAGGTGGTCAGCAGCCGCGCCCCCAGCGCCTCAGCGCGTTCGCGCAGCCGGCGGTCGAGCGCCTGCCCGCCGACGAGGATGCCGTCGAACCTGCGCAGCGCCGCCCCGACGTCGACCGCGCCACCCTCACCGGCCTCGACCAGCCGCGCCAACTGCACGGGGACCAGCGAGGTGTAACGGAGATCATCGGTCAGCGCGCCGGCCAGCATCGCGAAGCGGAGCGGATCGAAGTGCCCGTCGCCGTAGAGCACCGGCTCTGTCCCCGCCGCGAGGGACCGGACGAGGACTTGCGCTCCCGCCACATAGTGCGCGGGGAGGGCGAGCAGCCACTGCCCCTGACCGCCCATCGCGCCGGCCGAGGCGGCCGCGCTCGCCAGCAGCGCATCGACCGAAAGCGCGACCCGCTTCGGAACACCGGTCGACCCGGAAGTCTCGATCACGAGCGCAACATTCTGCGGCGCCCGCTCTCCTTCGCCGGGCCAGGCCGAGCCCGGGCCCCTCTCCGGCGCGCCTGTCTTTCCCGCGCCACTCTCACTTGCGGCCGTCTTCCCGTCGCCGCTCTCCCCCGAGCCCGTCACCCCACCGGCTCCCTCGTTCCGCGGAACGACAGCCGGCCCTCCCTCGGAAAGCGCCTCTCGCAACGCCTCGAACACCTCACCCGGCCGCCGCGCATCCACGACTCGAAATGGACGACTCACCGCCGCATCACCACCACAGCCTCATCGCGAAGCCACACGCATCCCACCGATCACCGACCCCTCAGTACTGCCACGGGAACGGCGACCAGTCCGGCTCGCGCTTCTCGAGGAACGCGTCACGACCCTCCACCGCCTCGTCGGTGCCGTACGCCAGCCGTGTCGCCTCCCCCGCGAACACCTGTTGCCCGACCAGGCCGTCGTCCACCGCGTTGAAGGCGAACTTGAGCATGCGGATCGCGGTCGGCGACTTGGTCAGGATCTCCTGCGCCCACTCGACCGCGGTCGCCTCCAGCTCGGCATGCGACACCACTGCGTTCACGGCACCCATTTCGTAGGCGCGCTGCGCCGAGTACTCCCGCGCGAGGAAGAACACCTCGCGGCCGAACTTCTGGCCCACCTGCCGCGCGAAGTAGGCGCTTCCGTAGCCCGCGTCGAACGAGCCGACGTCGGCGTCCGTCTGCTTGAACCGGCCATGCTCGGCGCTCGCGATCGAGAGATCGCACACGACGTGGAGCGAGTGGCCGCCACCGGCCGCCCAGCCGGGGACGACGGCGATGACGACCTTGGGCATGAACCGGATCAGCCGCTGGACTTCGAGGATGTGCAGCCGCCCACTGCGGGCGGCGTCGATCCCCGACGCGGTCTCGCCCTCCGCGTACTTGTACCCGTCCCGGCCACGGATACGCTGGTCGCCTCCCGAGCAGAACGCCCAGCCGCCGTCCTTCGGACTCGGCCCGTTGCCGGTGAGCAGGACGACGCCGATCTTCGGGTTCGTGCGCGCATCGTCCAAGGCCGCGTACAGCTCGTCGACCGTATGCGGGCGGAAGGCGTTGCGCACCTCGGGCCGGTCGAACGCGATCCGAGCGATGCGCCCGCTCACGTCGTGGTGGTACGTGATGTCGGTGAGCCGCCCGAAGCCCGGGACGTCCGTCCACACGCTGGGGTCGAAGAGGTCTGATACTGCCGAAGACATGCCACAAGCCTACGGTCGGGCGCAATGCCGCGCCGGGTCGCGTGCCAAACTGGTGCAATGCTGCCCGAACTCGCCGACCTGTTAGGGACAGCCCGCGTCGTCCAGCTCCCGATGCGCTCGCGCTTCCGCGGCATCACGCTGCGCGAGGCCGTCCTCTTCGAGGGCCCGGAAGGCTGGACCGAGTTCTCGCCGTTCGTCGAGTACGGCGATCACGAGGCGGCCGCCTGGCTGCACGCGGCGATCGACTTCGGCTGGCGGAAGACCCCCACCCTGCTGCGCGACACCATCCCGGTCAACGCGACCGTGCCGGCCGTCGCGGCAGCGGACGTGCCCGCTGTCCTCGGCCGTTACCCGGGAACCCGCACGGCGAAGGTGAAGGTCGCCGAGCCAGGTCAGGCCCTGGCCGACGACGTCGCCCGCGTCCGTGCCGTCCGCGAGCACCTCGGCCCGGAGGGCCGCGTCCGCATCGACGCGAACGCCCTGTGGAACGTGGACGAGGCCGAGCACGCCATCCACGCTCTCGCCCCGTTCGACCTCGAGTACGTCGAGCAGCCGTGCGCCTCGGTGGAGGAGCTCGCCGAGATCCGCCGGCGCACCCGCTACATGGACATCCCGATCGCCGCCGACGAGAGCGTCCGCAAGGCGACCGACCCGCTGGCGGTCGCACGCGCCGGCGCGGCCGACCTGCTCGTCATCAAGGCGCAGCCGCTCGGAGGCATCCACTCGGCGCTGCGCATCGTGACGGAGGCCGGTCTCCCGGTCGTCGTCTCCAGCGCCCTGGACACCTCGGTCGGCATCGCCATGGGCGCGCACCTCGCGGCGGCCGTCCCCGACCTGGACTTCGACTGCGGCCTCGGCACCGTCGCGATGTTCGAGCACGACGTCGCGGTCGAGCCGCTGGTCCCCGTGGATGGCGCGATCCCCGTCGTCCGCCCTGAGGTGTCGAGGGCTCAGCTCGATCGCCTCACCGCCACCGACGATCGCCGAGACTGGTGGCTCGACCGCGTACGCCGGTGCTACCGCGTCGTGGAGCACGCCGCCGCACTCTGACGGCGGCCGAACCGTGGCCCGGCGTCAGACGTACAGCCGCTCCGGCACCTCGAGCCCGTAGATCGCACGTCCGGAGTCCCAGATCGCGCCGCATGCCGCGCGCAGCAGGTCGAGGTCGTCGTCCCCTTCGCTGAGGATGCGGACGTCGTTGCCGTCGACGACGACCGTCGCCCTCCCCACAGTGACCGCACCGTTCTTCGCCGTCTTCGCGACGGGATACGGCTGACGGAGCGCCCGCAGGTCGCCGAGGATGTACGTCGGACGGGAGTCGGCGTCGGCGGCCAGGAGCTGTTTGGCGCGGTCGATGCCCGTGAGCACCAGCGCCGACTCGATCCCGGCCCGGTTCGCACCGAGGATGTCGGTGTCGAGCCGGTCGCCGATGAACAGCGGCGTCTTGGCTTGGAAGCGCGCGAATGCTTCGTGGAAGATCGCCACCTCGGGTTTTCCCGCGACAAGCGGCAGCCTCCCGGCCGCCGTGTGCACCGCCGAGACGAGCGTGCCGTTGCCCGGCGCGATGCCGCGCGCGACCGGAATGGTCCAATCGGTGTTCGTCGCGATCCATGGCCGTTCGCTGTCGCTTCGGCCCTGGAGGGCGAACGCGGCTTCGGCCAGCTGAGTCCAGCCGACCTCCGGGGCGAAGCCCTGGATCACCGCAGCCGGATCGTCCTCCGCGGAACGGGTGACCGAGAAGCCGCCCTTCTGCACCTCGTCG
>Ga0207647_10003886_pt1 | contig 11161 bp, 11 predicted proteins | sample KBSCornC2_FD_184295 | JGI IMG/M metagenome (GOLD analysis project Ga0207647, IMG submission 184295) | Corn rhizosphere microbial communities from Kellogg Biological Station, Michigan, USA - C2 (SPAdes) (version 2) | ecosystem: Host-associated > Plants > Roots > Rhizosphere ...
GAGCGGCTCGCACTCCTTCGCGCGATAGTCGGTCAGGTCGGCGAGCGTCCACTTGCCGCCGGCCGCATTGATGCCGTCGACCAGGCGCTGGGCGAATTCGCCGCGATAGAAGCCGCCGTTGGCGATTACTTCGAGCGTGCGCGCGATATCGGGATTCTTGAGTGTCCAGCCCGCCTTCGGTGCGGCGCCATTGTCCAGATACAACGCAGCGGCTGCGGGATAACGCTTGATCACCTCGATGCGTTCGCCAATCGCATCGAGCAGACGCGCATCCGGCTGAAAACCTTCGCGCGCGACGCGCATTGCCGGCGCCAGCGATTTGACCAGCGGCAGCTTGCCGTAGTGCTCGGCGATCCAGACCAGGCCCGCCGGCTCGCCGGGAATGCCGGCCGCGAGCGGACCATTCCACGATTTGTCCTGATCGAGATTGCCTTGCGCGTCGAGATACTGTTTCGCGTCGGTCGAAGCCGGTGCCGTCTCGCGCGCATCGATCATCACATCCTTGCCGTCACTCGCGCGGTGCAGCAGGAACAGGCCGCCTCCGCCGATGCCCGAGCTTTGCGGTTCGACCACCGACAGCGTCGCGGCCACGGCCACGGCCGCATCGAATGCGTTGCCGCCTGCGGCCAAAACCTCGAAACCGGCTTCGGTCGCGAGCTTGTGCGCGCTGGCGATCGCGGCGTGACCCGGTTTTTGCGCTTCGGCCGCGCTGACGAGAACCGGCGCGACCAACAGCGACAGCAAAATGTATACTTTTTTCACGACGTTCCTTGTGCGCTCAGGCATGCATAGCGGTGCTGCAACAGCTCGCGCGACTCGGTGTGCTCCGGATCGACAATGATGCACTCGACCGGGCACACGTCGACGCATTGCGGCGTGTCGAAATGGCCGACGCACTCGGTGCAGCGCGCCGGCGTTATCTCGTAAATCACCGCGCCCATGGCAATAGCACCATTGGGACAAACTGGCTCGCATACGTCGCAATTCACGCATGCGTTGGTGATTTTCAATGCCATCAGTCACCGACCGCAGTCTTGCACAGAACCATCCTTGGTGCCTTGCCCAGCCCAGCCATCCATGGCTGGTCGCTCGCCGGCGCGAGATGCGCTTCAACGCATCTCGCTAAAGCCCCCGGCTCGCCCTGATTCGGGCAAACCGGCTCGCACACATCGCAGTTGACGCAGGTATCGAGGATCTTCAGCGCCATCTTCAATCGAATACCGCAGTCGCGCACCGCGCGACGATCACTCCCCCTCTCCCGCTGGCGGGAGAGGGCACGGGGTGAGGGTGATCCACACGTTGCTGCAACTCCGGAGCGCCACCCTCACCCGCTCCGCCTCACTTCATTTCCACAAAACGAAATTCAGCGCCGCTCTTCGCCACCGCTTCCTTGACCCGGTCCTGATCGGCCGCCGCGCCGATGAACAGCACGACGACGCCCTTGAACGAGCCGGCTCCGGCTTCCTTGAACGATTCGACCACAAGATCGGCGGTGAGTTTGGAATCCGGGCCGCCGAATGCCAGCATATTGCCGGGCAGCACGCCGCGCGCCACCGTGCCGGAAACGTTGTCGAGCTGGCTCTTGCGCGCGTCCTGCACGTCCGGCGCATCGCCTTTCGGCACGAAGTACATGTACGGCTGATTCGTCTTGACGCCGCGCATGTTCTGCTTGACCTCGACGACCAGATATTTCTGCCACGCGGCCTTGTCCGCATCGGGCGCGGGCGGCGAGACCGGCTTCATCATTTCCGCCACGGCGGCGTCGGACGCCGCCTTGGCCTTTTCTTCCTCGCTGGGGCCACACGCCGACAAGGCCAGCACACCGACGAGCGCGAGGAAAAGTATACGAACATGGTTTTTCATGAAATCACCTTTGCATTCTCAGGAATTCTGCCAGCGCTGGCGCAGTGCATGCTGAACCGCTGGATGGACGAAATCGGAAACATTGCCGCCGAGCCGAGCGATCTCGCGCACCAGCGACGACGAAATGAAACTGTACTGCTCGGCTGGCGTCAGGAACAGGGTCTCGGCCTCCGGAATCAGATGGCGATTCATGCTCGCCAGCTGGAATTCGTATTCGAAATCCGATACTGCGCGCAGGCCGCGCAGGATCACGCCGGCGGCGGTTTCGCGCACGAAATCGGCGAGCAGCGAGGAAAATCCGCGTACTTCGACATTGGCAATGCCGCCGAGCGCGAGGCGGGCCAGTGCAATGCGCTCTTCCAGCGCAAAGCTGGTGCCCTTGCTCGCGCTTTCGGCGATGCCGACGATCAGCTTGTCGAACAGCGGCGCCGCGCGGCTGACCAGATCGGCGTGGCCATTGGTGATCGGGTCGAACGTGCCCGGATATACGGCGACGCGCGCGTTGCCCGGTTGACGGTTTGGCATGTCGAAAGATGCGAGGGAGGTTCCGGCTACAGCTTAACGGATCGTCGATACAGCGCATAGCGCACGCCGCCGGCGCGGCCCTCGCGGTGCAGATCCCAGCCGGCCGGCAACTGCACAGCGGCATCGACCGGTGCTTCGACATAGATCCACGCGCCAGGCGCCAGCCGTGCATGCGTTTCCAGCGCCTGCGCTGCCGACGACCACAGATCCGCAGCGAAAGGCGGATCGAGGAACACGATGTCGTAGCGCGCATCACCACTGGCGAGAAACTGCATGGCATCGCTGCGCGTCACCGGCGCAGACTGGTGCAGGCGCGCGAGGTTGGCGCGCAGCAAGTCCGCCAGCTGCGCGTTGGCTTCGACAAAACTCACCGCAGCCGCGCCGCGCGACAGAGCCTCGATGCCGAGTGCGCCGGTGCCGGCGAACAGATCAAGACAGTGCGCGCCCTCGATCACCGGCATCAGCCAGTTGAACAGCGTCTCGCGCACGCGATCCGGAGTTGGTCGCAGATCCGGCGCGTCGGGCACGTCGATACGCGAGCCACGCAGTGTGCCGCCGACGATGCGCAGCCGGCCCGGACGCGCATCAGCGCGCATGAGTTGCCAACAAGGTGGGTGATACCATTGCGCTATTGTCGTTCAAAGTCGCTTGCATGTTGAAGTTCTGGAAAAAGCGCGAGCCGGGAAAAGAAAAATCCGACTCGGAGAATCCCGACGCTGCTGCTCTCCCGCTCGCGGGAGAGGACACGCGTGAAGGTGGCACACCGGCGCCGTCGTCGAGTGAAGAAGCCCGCTCTCCCGCGCCAGCGGGAGAGGCGAAAAAGAAGACCTGGCGCGAGCGTTTTGCGCGCAGTGTGTTCAATCGCGATGTCCGTGATCTGTTCGCGCGCCATCCGAAGCTTGACGATGCGCTGCTCGACGAACTGGAAACCACGCTGATCGGCGCCGATGTCGGCGTCGCCGCCAGTTCGGATCTGATCGAGTCTCTGCGCCATCGCATGCACAAGCGCGAATTCGCCGATGCCGGCGCGTTGCTCGGCGCGCTGCGCGGCGAACTGATCGCGATGCTCACGCCGGTCGCGCAACCATTACGCGTCGACACTGCGCAAAGACCTTTCGTGATCCTGATGGTCGGCGTCAATGGCGTCGGCAAGACCACCACGATCGGCAAACTCGCGCGCCACTTTCAGAACTCTGGCCACGACGTGATGCTCGCTGCGGGCGACACATTCCGCGCCGCCGCCGTCGAACAATTGAAAACCTGGGGCGAACGCAACCAGGTGCCCGTCGTCGCGCAGGGCTCCGGCGCGGATGCGGCGAGCGTGATCTTCGACGCGCTGCAATCGGCGCGCTCGCGCGCAACCGACGTGCTGATCGCCGATACCGCCGGGCGGCTGCACACGCAAGGCGGACTGATGGACGAGCTGGCGAAGATTCGCCGCGTGCTCGGCAAGCTGGACGCCAATGCGCCGCACGAAGCGCTGCTCGTCATCGACGGCACGACCGGACAGAACGCGATCAACCAGGTGCGGCAGTTCCGTCAGGCGATCGGCGTCAGCGGACTTGTCGTGACCAAGCTCGACGGCACGGCCAAGGGTGGCGTCGTGTTCGCTCTGGCCAAGGAATTCGGCTTGCCGATTCGCTTCGTCGGCCTCGGCGAAACGCTGGAAGATCTGCGCGAATTCGACCCGGTGGCGTTCGTCGACGCATTGCTGCCGGCGGGCCTCGGCGATGCGCAAGGCTGAGTCTGTCTCCAGCAAGCTGCTCGCCTGGTACGACACGCACGGCCGCAAGGACTTGCCGTGGCAGCATCCGCGTACACCGTATCGTGTATGGCTGTCGGAAGTGATGCTGCAGCAGACCCAGGTCGCGACCGTAATTCCCTACTTTTTGCGCTTTGTGCACAAATTCGCTTCGTTGCGAAAACTGGCCGCCGCGGCGCACGACGACGTGCTCGCCGCATGGTCCGGACTCGGCTACTACAGCCGCGCACGCAATCTGCACCGCACCGCGCGGATTTGCGTGCAGCGCCATCGCGGTGCGCTGCCGCGCGATTTCGACGCGCTCACCGCCCTGCCCGGCATCGGCCGTTCCACCGCCGGCGCGATTCTCGCGCAGGCGCACGGCTTGCGTTTTCCGATCCTCGACGGCAACGTCAAACGGGTACTCGCGCGTTATCACGGCGTGCGCGGCTGGCCTGGAGCAACGAGCGTCGCTGCGCAATTGTGGACGTTTGCAGAATTGCACACGCCGCGCACGCGCGTAGCCGACTACACGCAAGCAATCATGGACCTCGGCGCCACCGTGTGCACGCGCGCGCGTCCGCACTGTCGCGCGTGTCCGCTCGCGCATGGCTGCGTCGCGCACCGCGATGGGCTCACTGCGGCGCTGCCTGAGCGCAAGCCCGCGCGCATCAAGCCGCAACGCAGCACCGTGATGTTGGTGCTGCGCGATGCGCACGGCCGCATCCTGCTCGAACGCCGCCCGCCGACAGGCGTGTGGGCACAATTGTGGAGCCTGCCGGAGGCGGACGACATCGCATCCGCGCGCAACCGCGTCGCGCGCGATCACGCGTGCCAACGCGCGCTCGATTTCCGCGAGCTCACGCCGTTCGTGCATACGTTCAGTCACTACAAGCTGGACGTGAAGCCTCTCGCCTGCGCCATCGATTCCGTGCAGCGTGTCGCCGATTCGCCCGACCAGCGCTGGCTGCATCCGCACGAAGCCGCGCAACTCGGCTTGCCAGCCCCGGTACGCAAGCTCATCCAAGCACTGGAGTTCTAATGCCCCGCACCGTTCATTGCGTCAAGCTTCAACACCAAGCCGAAGGGCTGGACTACGCGCCATATCCGGGTGAGCTCGGCAAGCGCATTTTCGATCAGGTATCGAAAGAAGCCTGGCGGCAATGGCTCGCGCATCAGACCATGCTGATCAACGAGAACCGCCTTTCGCCGCTCGATCCGAAAGCGCGCAAGTTCCTGGAAAGTGAAATGGAAAAATTCCTGTTTGGCGCGGGCTCGGATGCGCCGGCCGGCTACGTGCCACCGGAATCCTGAGCCGGCACGCGGCGCGGCGTACGCGCGAGCGGCAATGATCCGAACCAGCCGCGCTTGATGCCGCTCAGTACCTTGAGCATTTCGCCGCGCGTGCCCGGCATGCGCCCAAGCGGATCAAATGCGAGATCGCGCAGCCATGCCGCCCAGTCGTGCTCGGACTGGAACAGCGGCGTCAGCCAGCGGCTGATGAATTGGTAAATGTATACATGGCGGCGGCGCTCGCGCGCGTACGCGGGCAGCGCCGCGCGCGCATCTGCGGCGCGTTCGAGCGTGCGCGCGAGCACGAGCGCATCCATGAGCGCGAGGTTCGCGCCTTGGCCGAGTTGCGGGCTCATCGCGTGCGCGGCATCGCCGATCCATACCGCACGCCCGCGCCACGGCTCGCGCAACACGGCATCGCGATAGCTCGCGCGCGCCAGCTGTTCGGGGCGCTCGATGTGCGTGAGCAGTTCCGCCGCTTCCGGCCAGTAGCCGCGCACTTCCTCCTTCCAGGCGGCGACATCACGCGTGGGCCACGCTTGCAGTGTCGGTTGCGGCAGGCTCCAGAAGAAACTCACGCGATCTTCGCGCGCTGTTTCACCCGGCAAGTGCCCGACCGGCAACACACCGGCCATGCGCCGAGCGCGGTCGTAACGCTGCTGCAGTTCGCCGTCGAAGCGGCGCCGCGCATCCGCGCACAGACACCACAGCGCGCCCCAGGGATACGGCCGGTCCCGGCGCACGCTGCCGTTGCCCGCGCGCAGCTTCGATGCCGCGCCATCGGCGATCACGAGCAGGTCGAATGGACCGTGGCGCTGCCCGCGCGCGTCACGCAACATGCCAGTGCCCGCGTCGAGATCGACAATCTCGCAATCCTTGGCGATTTCGTCAGCGCCGGCGTACGCGTGGTTAAGCAGTTCGAACAGCGCGCCGCGCTGCAGGCCCAGTCCTGACCATTGGGGATCGATCTGCGCATAGCGCATGTCCATGACGCGGCGACCGGCGAGATTGTGGCCGATCAGGCGATCCACACGCGCACCGCAGGCGACCGCACCGTCAAGCAGCTCGAGTTCGGCGAGCACCGCAAGCCCGGTCGGTTGCAGCAGAATGCCGGCGCCAACCGGACCTAACGCCGGTGCGCGTTCGAAGACACGCAGACGATGTCCGGCGCGTGACAGGAACAGCGCCGCGGCCTGCCCTGCCGTGCCGTAACCCACGATGCCGATGTCGAGCGCGCCGCGCACGCGCGCAGCATGCCACAGCGGCCGCGGGCGCGGGTCAGGTGCCGCTGCTGGCCCGGCCGGATTTGCGCATGGCCGTGTAATCGATCGGCCGGATTTCCTGGATCTGACAGTGCTGTGCGGCGAAGTCGACGTAGTCGAAGCGTGCTGTCACCTTGTGCTCCATCTGCGAAGTGATCTTGATGGCGTTGGTGTCCTCGAGCCGGATGCACGGCTGGGAAACGCGCAGCAGCCAAACTTTGTTCACCGCCGACCACACGGCGAGACGATCGGGCCCGAGGCTCTGCCACCGGTAAAGATTCCACATGTCGAAGCTTTCCACCGGCGCGCCGGCGAACTGTTCGAAGCGCACGAGGTTTTTCGCCTCGGTGGCGCGTGTATCGGCTTGTGCAAATGCGGCGGGCAGGATGCAAATGGCGGCAAATAATGTAACGCGAAACATGACGACTCCGAGCGAACGGCTGCGGTATTTATAGACGCAAGCACGAAAGATTTCGTTGCACGCCGACGTTCAGGGGAGCCGCTGTAAACAATAGGTAGGCACGCCGGACGGACTGCACGTGCCGGGAGCGCGCGCGAACGACGCAGCCGGCCCGCAAGGCGAGCGCCATGGAATGGCGCGAGTCATCGAACCGCCGACACGAAGATTTTCAATCTGGCGCGGAAGTTAAGAAAAATGCATTAAATCAGCCATTTGTGGCGCTTGCCCATTGTCGTGGGTGTCATTTGACTGGCAACTCAACGAAGTTCATTGCGACAGACAGAGCACGAACTCGCACGGGCCGCTGACGACGTCGGCTATCGCGTGTGGCGCGCGATTCGCTTCAATTGGCGCCACACGCTAGCGGCTCGTCGTCAATACTCGAAACCGTTGCAGAAAATATCGTCGCCCGAGTAACAGGTGTGCCATGTGGACGTTGTGTCGGTGGCGGGACTGAACGTCACACCGGACGGCGCCGTTATGGTGCCGGTATTGGTTATGGCGATACCGTCGGCCACCACGCCGGTGATTTGCACGACGGCCTCGCCGCCAACGGGCAATGGGTTGATGGTGCCGCTGACGTTGTTGGTGAGTAAATTCACGACTACGCTGCACCCTGCACCGCCTGTCATTTGAAGGCAGGTCGCAGCGAGGCCGGTAACCGGAGCCGGCACATTGTCGTTAAACGTTGTCCCATCCGCCGCAGCAGCGCCGAAGTTGTGGATTGTCAACGTGCACACAATGTCATTCTGATTTAGGGCCACATGGGTGATCGTACAGGTCTTCGTGATCTTGACATCCGTAGTTTGCCCATAGGCAGACGGAGTCATCCACATCAGCGTTGCGAGAAGCAAAAAGAGAGTATGCGGAAACACGATCGACTTGGAGTTCATGCATGAGCGTCCCTTGGATGCGGAATGGACGCTACGCCTGCAAGGTCGCTTTGGGTACTGTCACTATTTACAGGTTTCGAGAGCTACATTGAGAGACGATGGATGGGTTGGTGTAGCCGATGGGATCGGATAGTGAGCGACCATTCCATAACCCATGCGCGACCACAAACAGGACTCCAGCCAAGACGAGCAAGCAAGCTCCGCTAGACGGATAGGCTAATAGCGCCATGATGCAGATCGAACTTGCGAGCATTGCCGCGCTAAATGCGCCTGCAATGGCACCTTTCAGATGTTGTTTGCTAATAGTGCCGTGATTAGCTGACGTGCTCATGGGCAACCGTCTCCGCGTAGCGCGCACCATCTACTATACGCGCCGCTCAGGAGCTTCGCGAAGATTCGCCGCGGGGCACCTATCTCCACCGGTAGTTGCCTGTCATCGGGCAGCGGAAATGGTAATTATCCGGAGCGCTCCGCTTTGAGCGAATAGTTATACCTTGTCTACCCGAAGATATTTGCGAAGGCAGGCCTCAAGCTCTCTCTTTGTCGCATCGATTTTGACGAAAGCGTCGTGTAGAGCGGCGCGGCTTTCCGAACTACCATTATCAAACTTTGCAACTAAATCTTTAAACCTGTTGAGGTCACCAATCGCTCTTTCATGAAGTGTCAGTGCTTCTTTTGGCAATATCAAACGAAGCACCCCTTGCCGAGAATTCCACTCGTCCGCGATGCCGTCGATCTTAGTGAGGTAGCTTTTCTTCGTATAGAGATCTTCCTGGTCCGGGCGGACTATGATGTCGGCGTGCTCCGTTTGCTGTGCGAGCTGATATGACTTGTAAAACATAGCGTAGTAGTCAACGACATGCTGCGCATGCCTTTCGTAACTAAGGCGCGCAAGTCCGAATTCTTGCTTTAAGTCTTCCAGTCCTTTGTTCAGTGTGTTTTGCTCGTCCCGCGATATGCGTTGCGCGATAACATCGCCCAACTATTTCATAAGAGCGCCCACAACTAGACCACCTCCACCAAGTGAGACGAGAATCGCGAACGCAACATTCCACACAGATTGATCGGACATGTCTGATAAAAGGTCCCAACGCCTTGAGTAAGCGGCTGCCGTCGCGATGCAGGACTACGGAAAGGCCGTGCTTACAAGCGGAACATTTGCTGAGCTTGCGTACAGCTGTGCCATGACGTTCCTACCGATAACTGCCGCCGCGTCCAGCGCCTTTACCACTTCGGGAACTGTGTGGCTTTTTTCTCCATACCGGGAGCCTCCGCTCGTTTGCGCGTCCGCGATCAAACTGTCATATGCGCCCGTGAGGCCAGAACTAGTCGCTGTTTTTGAAAGTTCACTCAAGACGTGGTTACGCTCAAAACCGTGTCCCTTGGCCTGAATGAAGTGCTTCAGGAATTTTTCTGCGGCTTGTAACGCGTCAAACCGAGCAGCGCCGAGTTCACGACGGTCGGACACAACTCGCTTAGCGCCGCTGGTGAGATCAAGCGCTGCAATAGCTGCTAATGAATCAGATGCGATATTGGCACGCACGAGCAGGTTGTGGATATCGAAATGAACTAGAAACATTTGCTTGATGCTCTGGACTTCTTCCTCGGTAAGTAGATGTGCCGCGTGTGGTGTAAGTCCCTTGATCATCGTCAGCAGGTTCAAGATGTTCGGGGGCTGAGCTAGCTCGATATCTGTAACAACAGTAAGCGAGACGTTGCCCATGATCATCGGCACCCTCACGAGCCAGGCATCGCCTTTGATCATCGTGGCGAAATAACCCCAAGAAGGGTCGAGGCCAAGCCTTGTTCCGTAGCGATTCCTTGCCCAATTCATTATGTGATTTTCGAAATTGAAAATCGTGTACACATTAGGCTGGGCCGGGTGCGCTGTTGACACTTTGCTAGCCACTACCAGTTGATATTTTTTGCAGAACTCCATCCAAAGCCTGAGTTCTCTCCCGATGATCTGCTCGCCACGCTGCTGACATTGGCGGTCGATCTCTTCCATAACGGAATCAAATTCGGTGTCATCTTTGATCGGAAACCGATCCATCAGTATGCTAGTTTCGCCGCAAGCGCATCAGTTCCGACTGGCTCATATCGATGATTGGACCGCAAGCTCATCCGCGACGTTTCGGAGGCTTCGGATCATAAGTTTTCAAGAAACCATCTAGGATGCGAAGAATGGCATTATTGCAGTTGTGAAACTGGTCCGCGGCGTCAGCAAGGCGGTCAAGTCCGATAAATCCAGTGGCTCTCCCTTGGAGCACATGCTTGGAATTGTGCATGCAGGGCGCTCCGTGTGCGATCTCGTTGCGAAGTTTGACTAAACGCTCGAATTCCAGAGCAAGCTGATCGAGCTTTTGTCGTTCCTGGCACTTCTTCATGTTCCGAACGCGCTGCTTGAATTTTTCCGCAATATCGCCCGCCGTAAATTTTTTTCTCGTAAACTTTGCCCGAGAGCCGGGATGCAGGAATTCACAGCAAAATCCCACGTTCGATTCAACCCCCGCAAAACACCACATGGCTAAGCCAAGCGCCTGGGCGTAGGCGGCTTGCAGCTTTACGGCACGGATTGTGACCGTCATTGACGTACCTTGAAGATTCGTGACGCTGACCAGAGCTGCCGAAAGCACGGCGGTGTAACATTCATGTGATTCCCCCTTCTGTGAATGCCCACCTGCGACTTTGAAAGCTGCTCCGTGCTGCGCGGGCACACAACTGTCAACAATGCCAGTGGGCTTCCCTTAGCTCGCTTAATTTCAAACTAGACCACTTGCCGTATGCTGCATGCATGGCAATCGTTGACTATGTTGAATTGCGCGTCCCGGAAGCGCGTAGGTTGGCGGACCTAGTTGGAATATCGACTGACTTGGACCGTGTTGCCGAATATGCCGGCTATGTCCTGGATGGATTCAAGGACGGAAACCAGCCACCTAGCAATATCCTGGGTCCCGTCTCGATAGCTGTGGCCATTACCTATAGCAGACCATTTACTACGGGTGTACGGGCGCGGCTTAGTGATGATGATCTTAGGATTTTCAACGTCGAGGAACTAACGGCTCACAATCGCTTGCGCGCGTACCGGGACAAACATTTTGCGCACTCGGTGAACTGCTATGAA
>Ga0207647_10003887_pt1 | contig 11161 bp, 5 predicted proteins | sample KBSCornC2_FD_184295 | JGI IMG/M metagenome (GOLD analysis project Ga0207647, IMG submission 184295) | Corn rhizosphere microbial communities from Kellogg Biological Station, Michigan, USA - C2 (SPAdes) (version 2) | ecosystem: Host-associated > Plants > Roots > Rhizosphere ...
CAACCACGAGCTTTTCATTATAGGGAAGCCCGTGGCGAAGCAGTGCCTGCCGGTAGCCTTCAAACCTGCGAGCGCCGGTGCTGTTATCACGCCCACGTATATGCGCGATGTTGCGACACCCTTGCTTGATCAGATGCTCCGTGGCCAGTCGGCCCGCCATCTCATCATTGGTGCCGACGAAGTTAGCGGCCAGTCCGGTGACCTCCCGGTCAATGAGCACATAGGGAAGACCATGCCGGTCCATCCGTTCAAAGGCCCCCATATCATTTCCCGAGGATGCGATGACCAGTGCATCGAGCCGCCTTGCCATCAGCTGCTGAATCTCTGTGTCTTCTGTTTTCTGATCCTCTTCTGAGGATGAGATGATGAGCGAGTATCCACGGTCTGCCAGTACTGCTGAAAGGGCCTTGGCGACTTCCGCGAAGAAAGGGTGAAGTAGGTCCGGCACGATCAAGCCGACGAGAAAACTGCGCCCCGTGACCAGGCTCCTCGCCATCAGATTTGGCTGGTAATCCAGTTCTTTTACACGTTGAAGTACACGTTCTCTGGTTTCATCGGCAATGTCCGGGTGGTTTCGAAGTACCTTGGAGATGGTCACCACAGAGAGCCCTAAATCCTGCGCTATGTCTTTCATCCGAACCATGATGGTTGACACTATACAGTTGGAAGCGGGGGATGGGAATAGCTCGGGCGGGAGAGAAGGCAAGCGAAACCCTCGGCCTCTATCTTCTTCTGGGACTGCTGGATATCTCCATCTCTGCTAATTTTGATAAGCCCAATTATGGTTTACTGTATCGCTGTCTGAAAGCGTATTCTGTTTTTTATAGTCGGAACGGCTCGGCGGTACCGCTTCGACGAATCCAACAGGAGGAACAGTGAGTCCATCCATATCCGGGGGAAACGCAGAGAATACGATCGGTCCAATGCAGTATCGAACCCTGGGCATGACGCAACTCGTCGTCTCGATCGTGGGATTTGGCGCCTCGCCACTCGGAGATGTTTTCGGAGCGATCGATCCTGCGGAAGGAATGCGCGCCGTCCATCTTGCTGTTGACCAGGGCATCAACTTCTTCGATGTCTCTCCCTACTACGGTTTGACTTTGGCTGAGGAGCGTCTGGGCAGAGCCCTCGAGGGGAGGCGGAAAGGAGTCATCCTCTCAACTAAATGTGGCCGTTATGGTGACACGTTATTTGACTTTTCTGCAGAGCGCATTCGTCAAAGTGTGGATGAATCGCTGCGGCGCCTTCGCACGGACTACGTCGATCTTCTGCAGGCCCATGATGTGGAGTTTGGCGATGTGGAGCAGATCATCCACGAGACAATCCCCGAAATGCGGCGGCTTCAGCAGCAGGGGAAAGCGAGGTACATCGGGATCACCGGCTATCCTCTTGGAACGCTTATCCGGATCGCCGAGGCGGTTCCAGTGGACAGCATCATCAGCTATTGCCGGTATAACCTGCTGATTGACGATATGGACGCCAGCCTGATGCCCGTTGCCAAAAAACATGGCATCGGAGTCATCAATGCATCCGGGCTGCATATGGGGATTCTTACAGAAAGTGGCGCTCCTTCCTGGCATCCGGCTTCCGCGAAAGTTCGGGAAGCGGGAAGGCTCGCGGCAGAGTTCTGCCGCAGCCGAGGCGTTGATCTGGCGGAACTTGCACTGCGTTTCTGCTTCGATTACCCGTTGGTTGCCAGCACCCTGGTGGGCATGTCGACTTCGGATCAGGTCCGCCGTAATCTTCATACTCTGTCGGCGCCGGCGAATCTAGAAATGCTGCAACAGGTCCGAGCCATCCTGGCTCCGGTATTCAACTATGTTTGGTCCTCTGGCCGGCAGGAAAACAATGACCAGGTGCGGTCGGAGACAGGTGAACTATCAAGGCGCGGAGGATGAACCACGCCGTGAGGCACGGGTTTACCGAAGCGGCGAAGTTGAGAGGAAACCCGGAGAGGCGTCACTGCGTGTGCAGTAGCACTCCGAGCCCGAAGGTTCCCTGCAACCGGAGCAACCCTCAGACCTAAGTGCATCTTCGTCAAATATTGGGTCAATCCGTCATATTTTGGCTGCATATACGTTAACTTTATCGATTGACTTTGATATCTTCGCATACTATATTCGGCTCGTTCCGGTAACAGTCGCTGTCGATGGAGTGATGACCACTGGACAGAGTGATTGCGTCCCCCGGTCTTGTGCCATAAAGAGTGGAATGAGAGACTTCACAAATTCAAATTGAGGGCTGAATTCTTGGAACGCAGAGACTTTTGCAGATTGATGACTGCCGCTGTGGCCGCGGCAGCAATGCCATCCGTAGGGCAGGCCAGTCAGACGACGGGATCGGCGACTCCCGGCTTCGACACGCTGACGCTGGACTATGCGAGCTTTTGCGCACTGCCGGAGTCGCAGCGGGTCTATTACGCGCTGGTCGCGGAAAAGATCATTAAGGAAAAGCTCGACAACGCAAGTTGGAAGCCGACTGAGTGGGGCGACGCTCCCAAACTCCCGGTTCCCGGCGGTTCGTGGGATGGCGTTCCCATGGATTCGCCGATTCCGAATCTGGCCGGAAGCGGTCCTTATAAGCCCACCTGGGATTCCTTGCTGGAATACGACGCTCCGGAGTGGTATCAGGACGCCAAGTTCGGCATCTGGGCGCATTGGAGTCCGCAGTGCGTCCCGGAAGACGGCGACTGGTATGCCCGCAATATGTACATGCAGGGTTCGAAGCAGAACAAGTATCAGGAAGCCCACTACGGCGCTCCCTCGAGCTTCGGCTATAAAGACCTGTGCCCGCAATGGACTCTGCTGAACTGGGAGCCGGAGGAGTTGATCGCTCGATACAAGAAGGCCGGGGCAAAACTGTTTCTGGCCCTTGCAAACCATCACGACGGCTTCGATGCATGGGACTCGAAGCATCACGCCTGGAATTCCGCGCGCATCGGTCCGCATCGCGATGTAATCGGCACCTGGGCTAAGGCCGCGCGCAGCCAAGGGCTTCGCTTTGGCGTGACGGTGCACCAGGCCAGGAACTGGTGGTGGTTTCAGCCGTCGCATGGTGCAGACGCCACCGGGCCTTTGGCCGGTGTTCCCTACGATGGCAGACTGACCCTGGCCGATGGCAAGGGCCAGTGGTGGGAAGGACTCGATCCTCAGCAGCTCTACGGGGTGAAGCACCCTTTCAACGCGCTGCCTGACGTCTCCTATGTGAAGGACTTCTATGACCGCACGGTCGATCTGATCGATCAGCACAATCCTGATCTGCTCTACTTCGATAACTCCCTGTTCCCGCTGGGCTGGGGCGGCATGAATATCGCGGCCTATTTTTACAACAACGGTCTTCGCACTCACGGAGGCAAGATGGAGGCGGTGGCCAACGTCAAACAGGTTCCGACACATCTCGAAAAAGCTGTTGTTTCAGATGTCGAACGCGGACTGACGAGCGCAATTATGCGGTATCCCTGGCAATCGGAGACCTGCATCGGCGACTGGCACTACAACCGGGCGCTCTTCGATCAGGCGGGAGAGTATGGGGGCTATCTGCCTCCCCGCGACGTGATTCACTGGATGATCGACACGGTCAGCAAGAATGGAACGTTCATCCTGAACATTCCCGGCAAGCCGGACGGCACTATCGACACCAAGGAGATTGCCGTGCTGGACAAGATCACCGCATGGATGGAAAGCAACGGCGAGGCGATCTACTCCACCAGGCCATGGAAGCTCTTCGGCGAGGGACCGAACATGATCAAAAGCGGCTCCTTCCAAGGCGAGAGCATCAAGCAACTGGGCGTGCAAGATATCCGCTTCACGCGGAACAAGGCTAACTCCGTGATCTATGCCATCGCTCTCGGTCTGCCGGAGCGCACGTGTGTCGTGAGGGCACTGGGAACGGCGGCTGCCACCAACCCGGGCAAGATTCTCAATGTCCAGATGCTCGGCACGGAGGAACGCGTTCAGTGGAAGCAGTCTGCGGATGGCTTGCATATCGAGATGCCGCGGAACTCCCAGCCAACCACGGACTTTGCAGCATCGTTCAAGGTATCTCTGAGCTAGCTTACGGTGTCGCGCATCACGATCCCCCGGATGCGAGGGGTCGTCATGCGGATTCAATGAGACGGATCGCAGGACTTGCCCTCGCACATCGTGCCGGTAATGCCTTTTCCTTCGGTGAGGGTGTAGATGCGATCGACGAAGGGCAGCTTCAACTTCTCGACGCTGCCGCTGGGCCAGTGAATCTCCACCCCGTCGACCTTGTCCAGAGTGCCTAATCCGAAGTGCACGCGCATGTCGTTTGACGAGAGATAGCTTCCGCCGCTCAGAACGTCGCCTCGCTGACGCATCCCGTTTGCGGTCAGGTAGACGGTTGCACCGACCGCATCGCGGGGGCTTTTAGGTCCGCCGATCAGCTTCATCTCAACCCAATGATGATGATCCCGATTGACGTTGCGCAACAGGACAGGCGCGCTGTCCATGCTGTTGATGACCACGTCGATCTTGCCGTCGTTGAAGAGGTCACCAAACGCTGCGCCACGGCCGACGGTCACCACTGCCAGGCCCGTGCCCTCGGCGGCGGGCACCAGCTCGAATTTGCCATTGCCCAGATTGTGATAGAGCAGCGCGCGCTGCGCGTAGGTTTGCCCCCACTCCGGATGCTGATCGACCTGGGGATAGACGTGGCCGTTTACGATGAACAGATCCTTCCAGCCGTCATTGTCGTAATCGAGGAATCCATCGCCAAATTTCACAAACGGGATCGAAGACGCGGCAATTCCGGCCTGGTAGCTGACATCGGTAAAGACCCCTTTGCCATCGTTCCGGAAAAGTATGGGGTAATCATCTGAGAAGGTTGTGCTCACCACCGAGAGATGCCCGTTGTTTTCATAGTCTCCAACGGCGAGACCCATATTGGCCGCTTCGCGTCCGTCTCCGGTAAGCGCGAATCCATTTTCGTAACTCTCGTCCTTGAAGGTGCCGTTTCCCTGGTTAATGTATAAATAGTTCGGCGTGGAGTCGTTGGCCACCAGGAGATCCGGCCTGCCATCGTTGTTGACGTCGGCAAACAGTGCGTCCAGGCCATAATAGCCATTCGGACCATCGACGCCCAACTTCTTGCTGACGTCGGTAAAGGTACCGTCGCCGTTGTTGTGGAATAGGTGATCGCGCCCGCCCTTCAGCCCGCGCGGCCCGCACATTACCTTCACGCCCCGGTACTGGCAGTAGGAGTAACTCGGGGTCTTGGAGCCAGAGAGCGCAGTAGCTTTCAGGTCAAGATCAATATAGCCGGCTACAAAGAGATCGAGCTTGCCGTCGCCGTCATAGTCCCCAAAGGTGGCGCCGGTGTGGTCCGACACCGTGCTGGCCGAACCGTTGTCGAGAGCCACGCCGGCCTGCACCGCGATATCGGTAAATGTGCCGTTGTGATTGTTGTGATAAAGCCGGCTGGAACCGACATTGGTTACGTAGAGATCGGGCCAGCCGTCGTTGTCGTAATCACCGACAACGCAACCTGTTCCCCATCGGTCGTTCGCCACACCTGCCTTGGCGGTCACATCGGTGAAGGTGCCGTCATGATTGTTATGGAACAGGGCAGCATGCGGCGAAGGTTCTTTCCCCACCAGAGCGTCTGGCGTCGACCCGTTCACCAAATAGATATCGAGCCAGCCGTCGCTATCGTAATCAACAAGGCAGACGCCGGAGCCCTTCGCTTCAATAATCACTCGTTTTTCAGGCGTACCGGTTTGGTTCCGCCACTTCGAGAGCCCCGCCTGCTTGGTTGCATCGAGGAACACAACCGGACCTGTCTTCACAAAGCCACCGGCCGTGATGGGGCGGTGCTGGCTGTCGAATACCGCCGCCTTTGGGCCTCCGCTGGTCATTTCTCCGCCCGATGCCTGCCCCTGTCGGCCTGCAGCGGCGACCGGGACCGGAGAAACGCTTAGTACGAGAGAGAGGAAAGCGCAAACCGCCGAAAGCATAAGAACAGTTGGAAACCATGGTCGATTAAGGTGGGTCCCAGCCCTGCCGCAGGGGGTGGAGCGCAGGAGGAGAACATAAAGTCGGCGGAGTTTCAACGCAGGTTACCTCTTTCGAAGATGGTACAACGGCACTGCGTAGCAGCTCGCTCCATTCGGCGTTTCTGCAGGCACTTCATGAATTTCTACGCTCCATGTCGCATGCGCACGATGCAGATTGATGGCGGCTCATGCGCTCTCGCGAGATATTTCGATGAGCAGGATTCTGTGAATCGACTTGCGGAAGGTGCCATTCCATTCCTGGGGCAAACGGGGAGGCCGTGAACCTGGAGGAGAGGAATCGGCAGTCGATCCGAACCACAGATTGGGGGTAGTGAGCCTACAACTCTACGCCCTTCGATGGCGAACCGCTTTGCGTTGCTCTCATTCTCTGTCGAGACGTGTGTTGTACCGCAAAAAACATTGCTGAATTCAACTCCAGAAAAATCATGTTGACATGCGTGCAGGCCATGGCTATTATGGGTTCCCGATTGGCCTCAAGAGATTTTTATTATCGTTAACTGAAACGGTAAGTATTACCGATAACTGAAACGGTATAAAAAATTTGCGATCAACCTTCAACAGGAGTTTCATGTTGAGCGTCTCCATCTCAAGGGCTATTGAGTTTATGGGTTTACCGCGATGTCCTGACACGCGCCTGACACAGGAAGTACTTGAGGGGGGCTAACATGAGAACGTTTACTGGGCAACAACGAAATAAGCACTGGTACCTCGGTCTCCTTGTGCTGCTGTTGAGCGTTGCGGGGCTGATGGCTCCGGCCGCCATGGCCCAACAGGGAACTGCGAGTGTCAACGGCGTCGTCAAGGATCAAACCGGCGCGGCAATTCCCAATTCGCAGGTTGAGCTTAAGAACATGAATACCGGCGTTGTGAGGACAACAACTGCCAACAGCGACGGAGCGTACTACTTCCCGGGCGTGGTCCCCGGCCCTTATGGCATGCAGGCCTCCGCAACCGGTTTTGCTACGGTGTCGCAACCGCCGGTAATTCTCCAGGTGAGCCAGATTGCGACGTTTGACTTCCAACTGAAAGTCGGCTCAACAACTAGCAGTGTTACGGTGAGCGCCACCCCGGCTGCGTTGCAGACTTCGAGTTCGGAGCTGGGCACGGTTGTTACGACGAACGAAGTCAACAGCCTGCCTTTGAACGGCCGCAACTTCACCCAGTTATTGACGATCACAACGGGCGTCTCGAATATCAATACCGACCAGAACAACGGGGGAGGCGGAGGGTGGAATGGTAAAACGATCGGGACCACCGACATCCCGGCTGTCAACGGCGCTGCTAACCGGAGCAACGTTTTTCTCCTGGACGGCGCTAACGATCTGAATACCCTTTCCGGAGTCTACAACTATGCGCCGATCGTGGACGCCATTCAGGAATTTAAAACCCAGGGTCACAACGATCTTGCCGAGTATGGCGGGGCCGGCGGCGGCCTCGTCACCGTGGTCACAAAATCTGGAACCAACGAGTACCATGGCGCTCTCTGGGAGTTTCTGCGCAACGAGAAGATGGACGCTCGTGGCTACTTTGAGTCAAGCCGCGCACCCCTGCGGCAGAACCAGTTCGGCGCTTCGCTCGGCGGTCCTCTCTCGATTCCAAAGTTATACAACGGTAAGAATCGCACCTTCTTCTACGCAGCGTATGAAGGTTACAGGTTCGCATCTGCTCAGAGGACCGGAGCACTCGGCCCAACGGCCGCGATGCGCAGTGGCGATTTCAGCGCACTGAGCGTGCCAATCTACGATCCAGCAACGACCACCTATGACAGTTCCACCGGCGCTTACACGCGCAAAACCTTTACCGAGGAGTACAACGAGGGGACGGGCAACACGTCCCTTTGCAACGGCAATATCAACTGCATCCCCGCCAGCCGGATCAATACAATCTCATCGCTATACCAGTCGCTCATCCCGGAGAGCGGTCCCCTGGTCAACGGGAGTAACGTCTTCGTCACCGGAAGGTCCTACACCAACCAGGAATCGGGAACGATTCGGGGCGACCAGAACTTCGGCAATAACGATCAGCTTATGTTTCGTTATAGCCAGTTCGATCAGTATGGGGTGACTCCGTCAGGAACCATTGGTGTGGGCTTCGACCATGTCAACGGCTACAACTACATCGGGCATTGGACTCATACCTATAGTCCGACGGCCTTCTCGAACATTTACTTCGGCAGAAACTACGGATATAGCCTCATCGGCACGTCCTGGCCGGGTGAGGATGCCGCGTTTTTTGGGAAGCTGCAGTCAGCCGGGATGTCTCCCGCCTGGATGACCCTGAACAACGCGACCTATGCCCCGCAGTATACGGCGTCCGGTTATGTTGGGTTGAGCGGCTCGCAGTTGCAGGGGAGCGGTCTGGCGGATAACTGGCAGTTCGGCGGCGCCTTCACAAAGATCCTGGGGCGGCACACGATCAAAGCCGGCGTCGAATTTCAGACCAACAACTTCACTTCGCCAATCGCATACTCTGGCGTGAATTTTGATACCCCTCAGACTGCGGGTGTCGGGGCAAACCAGGGCTTGGGCGGAAATAGCTGGGCATCCTTGTTGCTCGGTGTTCCGGCTGGAGCCAGCTATCGGAATATACACGAAGTGGCCCATGGCGGCTGGATCGACGCGTTCTACGTCCAGGATCAGATCAAGGCGACGGACCGTCTCACCGTAAATGTCGGTTTCCGCAACGACATGGTCATCACGCCGATTTACGGGACTGGCAATGGCGGGGACCTCTACACCGGCGAGGCCAATCCCATCACCGGACAGTACATCCTCAACGCGCTTCCGCCGAACTGCTCGGCAACCCAGGGCGCGCCTTGTATTCCAACCGGAATCTACACCGCGTCGGCCACGCCTGCTCCGGGCGGGCTTCCCGCGCACGCTGTCGTCAGCCCGACTCTCCGCATGATCAAGAACTCCATGGTCAACTGGGCCGGCAGGCTCGGTCTGGCCTACCGCTTGAATGACAAGACAACGCTTCGCGGGGGTTATAGCCGCGAGTATGACGAATGGGCTACCATCGTCCAGTTGTCGCAGAACTTCGGCGGAAACTGGCCGGCAGTCAATACCATCGCCACCTCCGGTATAAACACGAATATTCCAACGGCGACGAATGCCGATCCGCTGCAACTTGGCAGCGGCGGAGCGATCATTTATCCCATCAACGACTTCAGTAAGGTCAGCCAATGGATGGTGGATCCAAACTTCAGGACTCCATACTTCGATGAGTGGAACCTGGGCGTCGAGCGGCAGTTACCGGGGAACCTCGCTCTCGATGCGAACTATGTCGCTTCGAATGGCAGGCATGAGGACTGGGGCCCGACAATGAACACTCCCCAACCGGGGCCAGGCGATGTTCAAGCCCGGCGGCCTTACCCGTACATGCAGCAGCAGTGGTTCGATCAGAGCGTCGGCAACAGCCGTTACAACGCCTTGCAGGTCACTCTCAACGAACGCCAAATCCATGGTGTCGGCTTCCTGGTTGCCTACACGTTGTCGCACTCGAATTCCGATGGCTGCAACCTGGGTGGAAGCTGCCACTCGTCGAATCCATACAATCGCGCTGTCGACTATGGCACGTCAGACCTCAACCAGAAGCATGCGTTTTCGTCGGCATTCACGGTGCAGTCGCCCTTTGCCAAATCTCCCAATAAGCTGGTCTCCAATGTGGCTGGCGGATGGAAGGTCAGCGGCATCGTGCAATTCAGTTCGGGACAGGTCTACACCGTGACCACCGGCAGCGACCCTGAGAATATAGGTTGCTGCCTCCAGCAGAGAGTGAATGTAGTTGGCGACCCGAATAGCGGTACGGGGATCCGTACCAGGCAGCAATGGTTCAATACAAGCGCCTTCGAGCAGCAAGCGCCGTATACCTATGGCAACGAAAAGGTGAACCCGTATACCGCGCAAATGCGCCGCCAAATCGACCTGTCCCTGCTCCGCCGGGTTCCCGTAGGGCTTGGAGAGGAACGATACTTCGAATTCCGCGCCGATGCATTCAACCTCTTCAACAACGTTGTCTTCGGTGTTCCGGATACGAACATTGCTAACACAACTTTCGGAGAAGTCAGGGGGCAGCAGAACTCACCTCGCCAGGTGCAGTTAGCTCTGAAGTTCTACTACTAGTACTGTGACTTCGTGGTTTCGTAATCCGATCCACGAATCGCTTGTGCTCCCAGGCCTTATCCGTTGTGGCGAATAAGGCCTGGGAAGTTACAGATCACGAGGTTATCGCTCTCCTCTGGATGACTGAACCTTTAAAGATGCCATCGCCGCATGCAAAATCGCGGCGGTGACATTATTCTTTTGGAAGCCTGATTATGCTAAAAGAGTGACCATGCGGGGGAATGCATTTGGCGGTGTTGATTCTATTGCTTTGCACTGTCGTGATTGGTGGAATTGTAATTGCCCTGAGCCTCGCCCCTCCTCCGGGCGTTGATCCGGCTTCGATTGCCGACGGCTCCCGGCGATCCTTTCTGGGGGCAGCCGGCCTGCTGGCGCCGAAGATGCTGTTTCCCTGGTTGTGGCCACGCCGTAGCGAGCAGTTCCTCAGTATTCTCACCGGGGCGGCGCTTCCCCCAGTTATCAAATTCGAAGACATTGCTCAAAAAGCGGGCGTACATTTCGTCACCGAGAACAGCCCTACCCCGGAGAAACACCAACCGGAGGCAATGCCCGCAGGCGTCGCCTTGTTCGACTACGATGGGGATGGCCGGCTCGATATTTACCTGGTCAACGGCGCCGAAATGCCATCCATGGTGAAGACGGGCCCGAAGTATTACAACCGCCTGTTTCACAACAACGGCGATGGAACGTTCACCGATGTTTCCGAGCGCGCCGGAGTCACCGGAGCGGGTTATGGCATGGGCGCGGCGGTGGGCGACTACGACAACGACGGCTGGCCCGACCTGTTCGTGGCGAACGTCAACGGAAATCAACTTTTTCACAACAACGGCAACGGCACCTTCACCGACGTCACCGCGAAAGCGGGTTTGAGCGGCGGCATCTACAAGGGCCGCAAGATGTGGTCCATCGCGGCCGGCTGGTTCGACTACAACAACGACGGTCTGCTGGACTTGTTTGTGGCAAATTATTGCCAGTGGGATCCGCGCTACGAACCCCTCTGCAT
>Ga0207647_10003888_pt1 | contig 11155 bp, 10 predicted proteins | sample KBSCornC2_FD_184295 | JGI IMG/M metagenome (GOLD analysis project Ga0207647, IMG submission 184295) | Corn rhizosphere microbial communities from Kellogg Biological Station, Michigan, USA - C2 (SPAdes) (version 2) | ecosystem: Host-associated > Plants > Roots > Rhizosphere ...
CCCGCCACGGCCGGGGCGATCCAGGTGAGCGACGGGACGGTGTCCGCCGTCGCGATGTGCCCGGCCACCAGCGGTGAGCCGTCGGCGTTCATGGCGACGATGACGCGGTCGCCGTCCTGCGAGGACATCGGGAACCGCAGAGTCTGCGTTCCCGTCCCGGACGCTTGGAGCGTCCAGACCCCGGCGGCTTGCGCGGGCGGCGTGGCCGGCGCCGCGCCCGGGTGCGTGGTGTACGCGGCGTGGTGGTTCGACGCGCCGCGCGCGACGTCGTAGGCGACTCCCGCCATGTAGCGGTCGAAGGCTTCGGGCGTGGCCAGGCCGACGAAGACGCGCTTCGAGGCGTCGGCCGGCGTGACCTTGATGCGTGAGGTGTGGGCCAGGCCGAGGCTACCGGCGCTGGCGGCCCGCTTGGCGTCGGCGTACGAGCGCGTGGCGACGCTGCTCGGCTGCCGCCTCCGTCCCGAAGCGGGCGTCACCTATGAGGCGGGCTTGGCGAACGCGACGATGCGCGGCCTGGTCATCATGGGCCCCTCCAGCCCGGAGATCGGCGCGGGCCGGTTCACCGCCAACCCCGCCGGCGCGCCGCAGGAGGCGCAGTGGTCGCATCCTGCGCTGGGGCTGGAGTGGACGGCACAGGACACCGAGCGTTTCCGCGCGGAGCTGTCGGCCGAGGACTGGCTTACGACGACATCGACGAAGACTCAGTAGTCGTCGACGCGTCCCCGCAGCCGCTTCGTCTCGCCGCGCCGCGTCTTGTTCTCCAGCCGCCGCCGCGTCACCCCGGCGGGCACCTTCTTCTCTCGCCGCGGCGGGGGCGGCGGTGCCAGCGCCTCCGCCAGCACGCGCGCCAGGCGCTCGCGCGCGGCCTCGCGGTTCTGCAGCTGCGAGCGCTGCTCGCTCGACGTCACCGTCAGCACCCCGTTCACCAGCCGTCCGGCCAGGCGCTCGAAGGCCCGGGCCTTCAGCCAGCGCGGCAGCGCGGTGGTCGCCGCCAGGTCGAACGACAGCTCGGCCCGGCTGTCCGTGGTGTTCACGCCCTGGCCGCCGGGGCCCGCCGAGCGCGAGAAGCGCCACGTCAGCTCCGCCGCGGGGATCACCGCCTCCGCGCGCTGGCGGCCGGTGCGGCTGCTGTGGCTGGTCGCGGGCATGGCGTCGTACTGGACCCGCAGAGGTCCGTTCACGCCGGTCGCGGTCTCGTCAGCCATACCTCGATGCTCTCAGACCCCGCTAGTGCTTGACACCGGTTATCGGGTGCGCGTTACGTGATCCGCATGGGCTACCTGGCCGGGCGGGGCATCGCCGACATCACCGGGGAGATCGCCGAGTGCGGGCTGCTCGGCTACGGGCTGCCGGGGCAGCAGGCTGCCGGACTGCACACGCGGCTGCGGGCGCGGGCCTTCGCACTGGCCGAGGGCGAGCGCCGGATGCTGCTCGTGGTCTGCGATCTGCCGCTCGTCTTCAGCAGCGTGACGCAGGCGGTCCTGCGCCGCCTGCCGGCCGTCTACACCGAGGCCAACGTCGTCATCACCGCCACCCACACGCACTGCGGACCCGGCGGCTACTCGCACCACGCCGTCTACAACACCAATACCGGCGGCTTCCGTCCGCAGACCTTCCGCGCGATCGTCGACGGCATCGTCGAAGCCGCCCGCCGCGCCATCGCCGACCTTCAGCCCGCCACGCTCCGGCTGAACCGGGGCGAGCTGCACGACGCCAGCGTCAACCGCTCTCGCCGTGCCTTCGACCGCAATCCCGGCTCCGATAAGGCCTTTTTCCCCGACGCCGTCGATCCGGCGACCACGCTGCTGACCATCGAGCGCGACGGCGTCCCGGTCGGCCTCGTCAACTGGTTCGCCGTCCACAACACCAGCATGACCAACCGCAACCGCCTGGTCAGCGCGGACAACAAGGGATACGCCGCCTATCACTGGGAGCGCGAGGTATCAGGGATCGACTACCTGGCCGAGGAAGCCGGAGACAGCGCCTACGACGCCGACGGCGAGGACGCCGCGCCCGCGCTCATCACCGCCTTCGCCCAGACCAACGCCGGCGACATGTCGCCGAACCTGAACCTCCGCCCCGGCAGCGGCCCGACCGAGGACGAGTTCGAGAACACCCGCATCATCGGGACCCGACAGTACGAAGCCGCCGCGAATCTGCTGGCCGCCAAGGAGAGCGCCGAGGTCCTCGAAGGCGGCCTGGACCACCGGCTGATCCACGTCGACATGGCAGACGTCCGTGTCGGCCCCCGCTTCACCGGCGACGGCCTCCCGCACCGCACCTCGCACGCGGTCCCCGGCGCCACCGCCTTCGCCGGAGCCCTGCCCGACGGCCCGACCAGCTGGCGCTTCGTCCACTCCGACATCAACCCGCTTTTCGACACGGTCTCGCGCCACGGCATCTACCGCCTGTCCCCGCACCTGCGGGATTCACAGTCCCCGAAGGCCCTCGCCGCCCCCATCAGCCTGCTGAACCGCATCGTCCCCTTCGGCCAGGAGATCCTGCCGATCCAGTTGCTGCGCATCGGAGCGCTGTACCTGCTGTGCCTGCCCTTCGAGGTGACGATCGTCGCGGGCCTGCGCCTGCGCCGCGCCGTCGCGGCGGCGGCCGGCACCGACCCGGAGCACGTCCTGGTCATGGGCTACGCCAACGCCTACGGCCACTACGTCACCACCCCCGAGGAGTACGACGCCCAGATGTACGAGGGCGCCAGCACCCTGTTCGGCCGCTGGCAGCTCCCGGCGCTGCAACAGCACGCCGCCCGCCTCGCCACGGCGATGCGCGAGGGCCGCCAGATCGCTCCCGGCCGGCCCGCTCCGGATCTGACCCGCCGCCATCGCCGCCGGCCGAATCCGCCCGCCCCCGACGCCGCGCTCCCGAACGCCGACATCGGCGAGGAGACCTCGTTCGCGTTCGACGGCGAGACCCTGGCGGTCGAGTTCGTCGGCGTGCACCCCGCGCACGATCCCCGCCGCGGCGGCACCTACTTCGAGGTGCAGCGCCGCGGAGGTCTTTACTGGAACCGGATCGCCGACGACGGCGACTGGTCGACGCGGCTGTACTGGACGCGCGTTGCGTCCCCGCGCACCGCGACGGTCTCCAAAGTCCGCATCGAGTGGCGCGTCCCGCCCGGGACGCCACGAGGCCGGTACCGCCTCGTGTACCGAGGCGACACCGGCCAGGTGAAATTCGAGGCGCGCAGTCAGGAATTCGACATCGGCACCGGCGAAGAGCTCTGATCCCCTCCTGCCAGAACTCCGATGTTCGGCGGCCGCAGACGCCGAACCGCCGGGCTCGCGCGCCTCATCCCTCCGCGTTACACCCGCGACCGCAGCATCAGCGCGGCCCACGCCGTCCCGCACACCACCACGAGCACCATCGGGTAGAGCGCGAAATCGGCCAGCATCGGCTGGCGGCCGAAGAAGTGCGCGATGTGCCCGAGGCTGTGCGTCAGCACCAGCACGGCGGCCACCGTGGCCGACACCGCGCCCAGGGCCATGAAGAACAGCCACAGGCCCAGCTGCCCGAAGAGCCGGAAGATCGCGCCGAGCAGGGCGGTGACCGACGTCAGGGCCATCATCGGCACCCCGTAGACCAGGGCCTGCGTGAAGTAGTCGTCCTGGTGGACGTACGGCAGATTCAGCAGCCGCATGTGGACGAACCAGCCGTGCGTGCCGATCTCGATCTTGTTCAGCAGGGCCAGCCCGAGCCCGGCGAGCACCGTCTCGGCCGTGACCAGCAGGACGGTGGCCCGGACGAAGGCCCGGCGCGTGATGGACAGGGCCGTCGAGAACGGGAACAGCTGCGTGGCCAGCCAGGGCTGCACGCCGACGCCGGACAGGTAGAACGCGGCCAGCGCGCCGGTGGTCCGGTTGCTGTACGAGACCTCGCCGCCGATCACGGCGAACAGCGCCGTGCAGATGGCGATCGCGATGCCGATGCTGTACCAGGGCACCGCGAAGGTCGCGCTCGGCTTCATCAGCTGGATGCGCAGCGCCTTGACCGTCTCGGTCATTTCGGATCCCCCTGCTTCGTCGTCAACACGATCAGTTCCTGCAGCGACAGCGACTCGACGCTGACCCCGGCGGCGTGCGGGTCGGTCTGCCCGGACCCGTCCGGGCGCCGCGTCACCGCCACCCGCACCCGGCCGCCGAGCTCGGACCGGTGCAGCACCGGCAGGCCGTCGACGTACGCGGCGACCGCCTCGGCCGGGCCGCTGACCGACACCGCGCGGCCGCGCAGCTCGTCGGCCTCCGCGTCCATCAGCACCTTGCCGTGGTCGATCAGCACCACGTGCTCGACCAGGTCGGCGACCTCGTCGATGAGGTGCGTGGAGAGCACGATCGTGCGCGGGTGCTCGGAGAAGTCCTCCAGCAGCCGGTCGTAGAACAGGTGCCGCGCGACCGCGTCCAGGCCCAGATAAGGCTCGTCGAACAAGGTCAGCGGCGCTCGGGCGGCCAGGCCGATGATGATGCCGACCGCGGACAGCTGCCCGCGCGAGAGCTTCTTGATCTGGCGCTTCAGCGGCAGCTCGAAGTCCTTCACCAGCCGGTCGGCGTACGCCTGGTCCCAGCCGGGGCAGGCTATCGCGGCGGCGGCGAAGGCCTCGCGCACCTTGAAGTTCTGCGGGTACCTCTGGGCCTCGCGGATGAAGCACACCCGGCTCAGCACTGCCGAGTTCTCCCGCGGCGGCTGCCCGAACACCTCGACCCGGCCGGAGGACTCGAACTCCTGCCCGGTCAGGATGCGCATCAAGGTGGTCTTGCCGGCCCCGTTGCGGCCCAGCAGCCCGTGGATGGTGTCCTTCTCCAGCGTCAGCCCGACCCCGTCCAACGCGGTGTGGCCGCGGTAGCGCATCGTCAGGTCCTCGACGACCACGGCGCTCATCGTCCCTCTCCCCACTTCTCGATCAGGTTCCGCACATCGGCGGCGCTCAGCCCCAGCCGCCGCGCCTCGGCCAGCAACGGCTCCACGAAGTCCCGCGCGAAAGCGTCCCGCCGGCGCTCCAGCACCCGCTGCCGGGCATCGCCCGCCACGAACATCCCGATCCCTCGCTTCTTGTAGAGGATCCCGTCGGATACCAGCTGGTTGATGCCCTTGGCCGCGGTCGCCGGATTGATCCGGTGGAACGCGGCGAGCTCGTTCGTCGACGGCGCCTGTGCGTCCGCGGCCAGGGAACCGTCCAGGATCGAGGCCTCGATCTGCTCGGCGATCTGCTGGAAGAGCGGGCGCCCCTCGTCCATCACCGGTTCCTTGGTTCATTACTCATGTAACTAACCATGCAAGCGCGTGGGCTCCGGTGTCAAGCTCGGATGTCCAGCGCTCGGCGTCGTGCGCTCAGGGGTCATGGGCTGGTGGTGAGCGCCGCGGCGAAGTGGTGCGGGCGCACAGATTCGGGCCAGGATGCAACCTCCCAGGTGCCCACGAGGTTCACCTCTCCATGGATCCCGGACCCTTGACGAAACACAGGCCCTTGATGAAACACAGACCCCCGCCGGCCGTGGACCCGGGCTTCGTCGAGTTCGTCGCGGCCCGGTCGGCCGCGCTGTTCCGCACGGCGGTGCTGATCGTCGGCGACCGGCATGTCGCCGAGGATCTGGTGCAGGGCACGCTGGAGCGCGCGTACCGGCACTGGGACCGGGTCGCGAGCATGGACGCGCCGGAGGCCTACGTCCGGCGGATCCTGGCGAACCTGGCCGCCGACCACCACCGGCGCCGCGGCCGCGCACCGTTGCCACTGCCGCTGATGGACCACGACGGCCCCGCCCGCGACGCGTATCCCGACGTGGACGAGCACGACGCGGTCATCAGGATGCTCAACGACCTGCCCCCGCGGATGCGCGCGGTCCTCGTGCTCCGCTACTACGACGACATGACCGAGGCGCAGATAGCGGAGGCGTTGGGGGTCTCGCTCGGCACGGTCAAGTCCCAGGCGGCGCGTGGGCTGGCCAAGCTGCGCGAAGCGATGGTCGCGCAGAAGGAGGAGCGGACGGCATGACAGAGATCGAAGACATCCTGTCGCGGGCCCTGGCCGCGGAAGCCGATCGCCACGCCCCGCCGGTCTTCAACGCCTACCGCATCGCCGCGGCGGCAACGGCGGCCACGGCGAAGCGTCGATTCTGGCGGCGTCCGCTGTTCTCCCTGGTGGCGGTCGCGATCGGAGCGGCCGGAGCCGGCGGTGCGGCGGTGCTCGCGGCCTCCGGCGGTCAGCACCGACTCGCCGACGCGGTCACCGTGACCATCCAGAGCCGCACGGGATCGGTGAGTCCTGAGACCACCGACGTCTCCGTGACAGCGTGGGCTCACAACCGTGCCGTCGCCGAAGGGCTGAAGGACGTCAGCGCCACCGTGCGCCACGATCCATGGCGCCTCCAGGTGACCGGCCACGCTGCGGACCTGGAGGCGCTGAAGACGTTCGCCGAGCCCGGCGTCCTGCAGATCCGGCCGGCCGTCCCGGTCCCGACATCAGCACCGACCCAGGGCGGCGTGACGCAGGCGTGCCAGACGTCGACCGTGAAGACCGGGACCCAGTGGCCGGCATGCGGCCGCGCCGGTGACATGCCTGTCTGGGTCACCGATCCCGTGGGCATCGACTACCACGTCGCGGCCTCGCGATCGCTGGTGTTCTCGCAGGGCACCGACCGGGACATCTGGGGCGTCGCCGTGACCTTCGACGACGCGGGAGCCAGAGCGCTCGCCGACTTCAGCTCCCGCTACGCGGACCAGGAGAGTGCGATCCTGCTCGACGGCGCGGTCGTCGCCACCCCGGACCCCTCGGGCGCGTTACACGGCGGGGGAGTGGAGTTCGCCGCCGGGCCGGGTCAGCGCGCGGCCGACCTGCTCGGCGCCATCCTCACCACCCAGGGCCCCGCCGACCTCGAAGGAGCCACCGTCACCGTCAGCACCGTCAGCACTCGATGACGTTCACCGCGAGCCCGCCCCGCGCCGTCTCCTTGTACTTCACCGACATGTCGCGGCCGGTGTCCTTCATCGTCTTGATGACCTTGTCCAGGGACACGTGGTGGCGGCCGTCGCCGCGCAGCGCCATGCGCGCGGCGGTGACGGCCTTCACCGCGGCCATGCCGTTGCGCTCGATGCACGGGATCTGCACCAGGCCGCCGATCGGGTCGCAGGTCAGGCCGAGGTTGTGCTCCATGCCGATCTCCGCGGCGTTCTCCACCTGCTCCGGGGTGCCGCCGAGGACCTCGGCCAGGCCCGCGGCGGCCATCGAGCACGCCGAGCCGACCTCGCCCTGGCAGCCGACCTCGGCGCCGGAGATGGAGGCGTTCTCCTTGAACAGCATGCCGACGGCGCCGGCGGCGAGCAGGAAGCGCACCACGCCGTCCTCGTCGGCCTCCGGCACGAAGTTCACGTAGTAGTGCAGCACCGCCGGGATGATGCCGGCGGCGCCGTTGGTCGGGGCGGTCACGACCCGGCCGCCGGCCGCGTTCTCCTCGTTCACCGCCATCGCCCACAGCGTTGCCCACTCGCTGGCGTGCATCTCGCGGTTGCCCTCGGCGCGCAGCGTGCGCGCGATGCCCGGAGCGCGGCGGCGCACCTTCAGGCCGCCGGGCAGGATGCCCTCGGTGGTGATGCCGCTCGCGACGCACTCGCGCATGACCCGCCAGATCTCCAGGAGGCCGGCACGGATCTCGGCGTCGGTGCGCCAGGCGCGTTCGTTCTCCAGCATCAGGCCACTGACGCTGATCCCGGTCTGCGTGGTCAGGTTCAGCAGCTCCGCGCCGGTGCGGAACGGGTACTTCAGGACGGTGTCGTCCAGGACCACGCGGTCGGCGCCGACGGCGTCCTCGTCGACGACGAACCCGCCGCCGACCGAGTAGTACGTCTTGGTCATCAGCGGCTCGCCGTGCTCGTCGTACGCGAACAGCTGCATCCCGTTGGCGTGGAAGGGCAGAGACTTGCGCCGGTGCAGGACCAAGTCGCGGTCCTCGCTGAAAGCGACCTCGGCGGCCGTGCCGCGCTCGGTCCCCAGCAACCGGATCCGTCCGCTCTCGCGGATGCGCACCAGGTCCGCCTCGGCTCCCCGCACGTCGACCGTGGCCGGGACCTGGCCCTCCAGCCCGAGCAGCACCGCCTTCGGGGTGCCGTGGCCGTGGCCGGTCGCGCCGAGGGAGCCGAAGAGTTCGGCGCGGATTCGCGCCACCTTCGGCAGCACGTCCTCGTTGTCCAGGCGCTTGACGAACATCCGCGCCGCCCGCATCGGGCCGACGGTGTGCGAACTCGACGGGCCGATGCCGATCGAGAACAGGTCGAAAACGCTGACCGCCATGGTGCAGTGCCTCTCACGCCATTGTGTTGAGGTCTGTATTGACCGAAGAGCTACGGCGGAATGCCGACCTTTCGAGGGTATCAACCCCGGCCGGCCGGCATTCCTCCGTGATTGCGTGGTGACGTCGCAGGTGACAGCCGTCACACGGCGCTTCGGCGCTGCGGCGTCACGACACTACGGCGCGCTACGGGGCAAGGCGGGTTCACTCCGTCCGCAGCGCGGTCGCCGTCCGGGACCGCGCCGCCCACCCCGCCGGCAGCAGCGCCCCGAGCAGCGCGATGACGATCCCGCCGGCCAGCAGCGGCAGGACCAGCCCCAGCGAGTACGTGTTGGTCACGCTCGGCGGCAGGTGCATGCCGACCGCGTTCCCCATCGGCGTGATCGTCGCCCGCTCCACGGCGGCCCCGATCGGCACCCCGATCAGCCCGGCGATCAAGCCGGTGAGCGCCACCGAGGTCAGCACCATGGTCACGGTCTGCCGCGGCGTCATCCCGAGCGCCTTGAAGACGCCCAGGTCGTGGATCCGCTCGCGGGTGTCCTGGACCACCGTGTTCAGCACCCCGAGCGCCGCGACGGCCAGCAGCATCACCGACAACGTCGCGACGAGCGCGCTCATCGTGATGACGACGTCGGACTTGCCACCCGAGGGCTGGTGGTCGACCGAGGCGTTCAGCGGCGTCAGCGCGGCCGTGGCCGAGGCGGTCCATCCCGGGCCGTCGACGTTCGGGCCCAGCTCCACATTGAACTGGTCGATGCGCGGGGTCAGGCCGGCGGCGGTGAAGGTCGCGCTGTCGACCAGCACGGCCCGGCCGCCCTGGTAGGCGTCGAAGGCGATGCCCACCACCTTCAGCGCCAGCGGCCTGCCCTGCTGCACGACGGTGACGGTGTCGCCGACGTGCGTCCCCATCGCGCTGGCCAGCCGGTCGCTCATGACCGCCTCGTCGTGCCCGGAGTACCAGCGTCCGTCGATCAGCTCCATCCCGGTCCAGGACAGGTCCCCGGACACCGTGTCCACCTGGCTCTGCTCGTCGGTCGGCGCGCCGATGACGGTCGCGCCGCTGTCGCCCCAGCCGAAGGCGGCCTTGGTGCCCGGGACGTCGGCCAGTGCCGCGGACACCTTCGCGGCGTCCAGGTGCGGCGTGCGCGGATCGTTGGGGCCGTAGTCCCCGCCGGGGCGCTGGAAGTGACCGGGCTGACCGGCGTCGGCCGCGCCGGGCACGACGATCACCGACGCGGCGGCGAGCCCGGCGCTGCGCTGGTCCTGGAAGTTGCTGAACCCGGCCTCCAATCCGAACGCGAACGTCACGCTCACCGCGCCGAACAGCACCGCGGCGCCGACCAGCGCGGCCCGGGCCGGCCGGGCGAACGGCTGGGCCAGCCCCAGCGACATCGACCGGGGCAGCGGGAGACGGGCGGCCAGGCGCTGGGCCGCACGACCGCGCTCGGCCTTCGGCGCCCGGCCCACGACCAGCGTCTGCACGGCCGGCAGCCGGCCGGCCCGCAACGCCGGGATCAGCGCGGTGACGCCGACGATCGCCAGCGTCCCCAGCGGGACGAGGATGCTCACCCACAAAGGCAGGCTGGCACCGGCCGCACCGAGCTCGTGGCTGGTGCCGCTCAGAACCGGCACCGAGAGCAGGTTGCCGAACAGGGTCCCGGCCACCACCCCGAACGCCGCGGGGATCAAGGCCTGCGCGGCGTAGGCGCGGGCCACCTGAGACGGGGTGAAGCCGAGCGACTTCAGGATCCCGATACGCCGGGTCGCCGACACCACCGCACCGCTCACCACGATCGCGATGATCAGCACGGAAAGGAAGAGGCCGAGGACGCCGAAGACGATCAGAAACGGCACGAACGCCTTGGCGTTGCCCGTCGCCTGCTTCTCTGCGGTCAGGTACGACTGCGAGCCCTGGTAGGAGCCCGCGGGCGCGGTGGCGGTGACCGCTTTGCGGTCGGCGGTGATTTCGGCGTCAGTCCCGGCCGAGGCGAAGCGGTAGAGCATCTGCGAGTCGGCCCGCGCTCCGGCGGCCGTCAGCCGTGCGAAGCCGTCGGCGGTGGTCCAGCCGGTGGAGGTGCCGGTCAGCGAGTTGGCGAAGCCGACGACGGTGAACGAGGGCTTGCCGGGCAGCGAGCTGAACACGATGGACTTGCCGAGACAATCCTCGGGGTAGTTGTTGAGCACGATCTGATCGGCGGTGGCCGGCCAACTGCCGTGGTCCAGCACAATCTGGTCCAGCCCGGTGCCGCCTCCCAGGTTCGGCCGGGTCGTGACCGTCGCCGGCGGCGCCGCGGTGCCGGCGAAGGGCATGTCGGGACCGGCGGTCGCGGTGCAGTCGGCGCCGATCGTCGCGTCCAGCGAGGTGGTGATCGGGTAGGGGCCGGCGGTTTCGGTGACGCCGGCGGCGTGCGCGGTCGCGGCGACTTGCGCGGCGGTGGCCTTGGCGCCGTCGAACTGGACGGCCAGATGCGCGCCGTCGCGGTCGGCGAAGGCGTGCTCGAAGGGCGCCGAGACCGCGCTGAGCAGGCCGAGCGAGAGGACGGAGGAGGTGACGGCGGCCAGCGTCGTCAGGGCCATGACGAAGGACTGGACGCGTCGGCGGCCGACGCCGGAGCGCACCACCTTGCCCAGGGCGCTCATCGGGTCACCGCCAGCAGGAGGCGGGCCACGGCCCGGAAGGCGGCTTCGAACAGGCGCCGGAAAAGCGGGGTGTGGAGCGTCACAGGACTGCTCCCGACGGGCCGGTGAAGGTGGTGGTGGTGGTCACTGACTGCACCAGGCTGGAGATGTCCTTGCGGAACACCGCCAGCGACAACAGGTAGGTCGTCAAGGCGAGCTTCAGTGCGATCGGATCGGTGCCAAGGTCG
>Ga0207647_10003892_pt1 | contig 11150 bp, 6 predicted proteins | sample KBSCornC2_FD_184295 | JGI IMG/M metagenome (GOLD analysis project Ga0207647, IMG submission 184295) | Corn rhizosphere microbial communities from Kellogg Biological Station, Michigan, USA - C2 (SPAdes) (version 2) | ecosystem: Host-associated > Plants > Roots > Rhizosphere ...
GGACCCCGCCAGCCAGGTCAGTGCGTGGTAGTGGTCCGGGGGGCCGGGGTGGTGGTGCGGGCCGGGGGCCGGGTGGTGGAGGGTGCGCTGGTCCGAGCAGGGGCAGGCTGGGGCGGAACACCCGACTGCTTGTTGTAGGCCTGGAGGACGGCTTCGGAGATGTTGGTGGATTCGGCAGCCCAGAGGATCGGCGACTGCTGCTGCTGCTGCGAGCCGGCGTCGAGGATAATGGTGTAGCCATTCTGCTGCGCGTACTGGGTCATGACACCGGCGACCTTCTGCGCGATGCCACTGAACTTCTCATTCATCTCGCCCGAGAAGTCGTTGCGGGCATCTTCGACATTGCGCTGCAGCGTCTTTTCCTTCTCGTCGATGGTGCGCAGACGCGTCTGACGCTCGGCATCGCTCAGCTTGTCCCCGGCAGTCTGCAGGTCCTTCTTCAGCGTGTCGACTTCGTCGTTCAAGGCTTTAATCTGCTGCTGTTTCGGCTGGAACTTGGTGTTCAGCTCATTGAAGGCGCGCTGGCCTTCATTGGTCTGGCCGACGACGGCTTCAAACTGGATGACCGCGATTTTGGCGGGGCCGGCGGGGGCAGTGACAGCGGGAGCCCCGGGGGCGGAGGGTGGCTCTGCTGCAGTCTGCGATGGCGCGGGGGCTTGGGCGAGCGCACTCGCGCCCAGGGTGGACGCAAGCATGCAAACGAGTGACAGAGAACGCTTCATTTGACTAGGAAACTCCTTGAGTTCTTCTTGGGATCGATCCAGGCACGTGCGGCACGCTGTCCTGTGGTCTACCCCTTGCGCAATTCCGTTGCAGGCCACGTAGCGCCCACGTGGGCACAGGATGATGCGCACAGGAGACACGGACAGAGGACATCTCAGGAACTTGGGGACGATTATAGAGCAGGTCCCGTTTGCAAGGTACTCCTGCGCGTCGTGAATGTGTCCGTCGCATGTTTCCCGCAGCGATGGCGATGGGATCGTAACGCGCGGACCTTCCGGGTGCAGCCTTCGGGTCCATCTTCTTGCTTCCGATTTTGGCCGTTCTTGAGAGGTAACGGTACCTGCCCCCACCCCCTCCCCCGGTACCGGAGGGCAGGTTGTAAGTTGTTTCGATCGATGTAGTTACCGTGTCTCCCGAGGGCTAAATATGTCCACACAAAGGACTTAGCCGTAAAAATGTCATTTGATTGCGTTTAGGGGACGTGATCCAGGATCGCTGCTCCTGTGTCGATGTGTCCCTATTTCCAGAGTAGCGGATTGCGGGATATTTCCTGCCACTTTCATCCGTCACAGTGACTGATACAGTTCCGATTTGAAACAGATCAGCGCGTGCCCGGATTCGCTGCGTCGAGCGGGAAAAAGATCGAGAACACCGTTCCGCGACGTCCCGGGTGCTGACTGCTGCACACGCGCACTGAGGCATTGTGGCTCTGCAGAATACCGGCGCTCACCCATAGACCGAGGCCGGTACCGGTCATACCTTTCGTCGTGAAGAACGGATCGAAAATACGACGGCGTGTCACCTCGGACATGCCGACGCCGGTGTCGGCAACGCTGACGCGGATGCCCGGTTCCCCACTCCGCCAATTCACCGCATCCCGCACACGTAAAATCATGCGACCGCCGTACTCACTTGCCTCGATAGCATTCGCGACGAGGTTGGCAAAGACCTGTCGCAGGTCGGCCTCGTAGCCCGTGATCTGCCGGCGGGTACCATATTGCCTTTCTACGCGAATCCCGGCGTTCTTTAGCCGGGGCTCAGTCAGCGCCAGGACGCCCTCCAAAACCTCGGGCAGCGATGTGTCCCTTGCCCTGGTGGACTGGCGATGAAAACGCAGCGTCAGCGTGGCGACCTTAGCGGCACGTGCGAGTTCCGCCTGTGCTTGCGCGAGATATTGCAGCCGCGCCTCTTTTTCCGACGTGGTCTCCACGAGGTAGAGGAGGTTGGTAACGGACTCCAGTGGATTGTTGATCTCATGGGCGATGCTGGAGGCCAGCCGTCCCACGGCAGCCAGCTTTTCCGTCTGGACGAGCACCTGTTCGGCTCGCTTACTCTCGGTCACATCGACGCCGAGCACGATGATTCCGGAGATGGTTCCATCCGACTCCCGCATCGGCTGATAAATGAAATCCAGGTAGTGCTCCTGGAGAGGCTGGCCCGCGGTCTGAGCCAGACGCATGGGCGTACCGCGTCCGACGAAGGGCTCGCCAGTTTGATATACGCGATCGAGCAGTGCGAAGAAACCCCCTTCATCGGCTTCCGGTACGGCTTCGCGAGCCGTTTTGCCAATTACATGTCGATGGCCGATCAGTTCCTGGTACAGCGGATTGGTCAATTCGAAGACATGCTCAGGTCCACGCAGTACGGCGAAGAAGGCAGGCGCCTGCTGGAAGAGATCTGTGAGCTGCGCCCGTTTCTGGTCAAGCTCCTTGATGAGTGACGCGCGCTCCAGCTCCAAGCGCTTTCGCTCCGTCGTCTCGGAGCAAGTCACGAGCGTTCCGCGAATCGTGCCGTCGGGGTCGCGCACGGGGCTGTAGCTGTAGGTCCAATAAACATCCTCCAGCTTCCCGTTGCGATAGATGGGTACAAGCTGATCCTCGTGCCAGCTGGCCTCTCCGCGTGTCATCACAGCCTCAATCTGGGGGCCGATGATAGGCCAGATCTCTGGCCAGGTCTGGATGGCGGTAGCCCCAAGTGCCCTGGGATGCTTGTCGGCAGCAATGCTCGGGCGATAGGCGTCGTTATAAAACTGGATGAGCTCGTCGCCCCACCAAAGAAACATGGGGAACCGCGAAGCCAGCAGCGTGTTGACGGTGATGAGCAGAGTATCTGACCACTGTTCGACCGGGCCGACCGGCGTCTCGCTCCAATCGAAGGCGCGCGTCAGATCGGCCATTTCCCCGGTACCGTAGATGAGCTCTCGGGGAGCATTGGCAATGAGTGGAACGGACTCCACAGGATCGTTCTTCCACTCTGTGCATTCCATAGGTATACGAAGGTCGGGTGTGGCTTGTTTGTGGTTTTTGGGGACCGGTGTTGCTCATCCTATGCACAGACGTTGTGCAAAGCCAGTTCTTTGTTGTTGCGCTTCAGTAATACCGCTACCCGAATCGGAGAAACGTAGCAAGTTTCTCCTCGGGCGAATCCCTGGCCAGCGGAGCCAAAGATTCGCAGCTGTGTTTCCAGGCGCGGCTTTGACCTTCCCCGGATTCGATCGATATTGCAAGCGCCTGACGCGCTTCGCTACGCGCAGGATGATCGGATTGGCAGCGATCCACTCACGCCGCTAGAAAGTGGTACTGACGGCGAGACGGAAGGTCTTGCGCGGTTCGCGAAGCTGATAGAGCGAGCCGTAGAGCTGCTGGGACTGCGCGTAGCTGTAATCGCCTGCTCCGCCCGCGGGGAACATATCGCGGGTGATGAGGTTTTCGCCGCGGACCTGTTCAAGCAGGCGCAGCGGGTTGTAGGCGTAGTAGATGCGGAAGGGCGCGCGGACGATGGGAAGCAGAACCGAGATCTCCGCGCCGGTAGACATACGCGGCACCGCGTTCGCGCCTTCGATGGGCCGAATGTCTCTGGTGAAGCTGATGTGCTGCCCGCCCTGGCAGGAGCCGTTGACGTAGACCGGGCAACCATAGAGCGGCGCGTTGAGCTGATCGGTGGCGAGGACGCTCTGCTCCAACTGCGACTGGCGCACGGCGACGCTCATGCCGAAGTCGTCAAAGAACTTGAAGGTGACCGGGCCGCCCAGCGGGATGCGGTATTCGATGTTGCTGGTGAAAGAGGTATCGCCGCCGACGGAAACGATCCCGAAGGTGGGTATGGGGATGGTGATATCGCCGAGCGTGGGATTGGTCGGGTCACGGGGAACGAGCGAGCCATCCGGGTTGGTGAGGATGAACTGCGTGCGCTGCGGAATGAAGGCGTATGGCGTGGCGGAGCGGATATCGAAGCCGCGCATCTCCTGCTCGCCACCCTGATAGAAGCGCTGGTAGGGTGGGGCGACCTTGCCGCCAATGCCCTGAATGTATTGCGCCTGGAAACGGATGGCGAGAACGTTGCGTCCCTCTTTGCTCGGCTTGATGCCGTGCATGCCGTTGAAGTGGCGGTACTCGAAGATGGGGTTGTAGTACTTGACGTTGCCGCCGATGCCTGCAATCTGAAACAGGGCGGTGTAAGAGACGCCCTCGTGCGGGTTATACGGGTTGCCGACCTTGTTGTAGGTGTAGGAGAACGACGCAGTACTGGCATAGATACCTTCGAGCGCATTCTGCCCCTGGACGCCACTGCGGAAGGCGAGCGTCTGGAAGAGGGAGGTGGATGCCGGGCTGAAGGCGGTGATCGAGCTCTTATTGAACGAATAAGTAAGGCCGACACGGTGGAAGCTGTGGCGGAAGAGGTAATTGGAGGAGACGGTGAGACCGGAGGAGGCCTGATTGTAGTTCTGCACCAGCGATTGCTGCGCGGCAGTCAGGTTGCCGCCCCCGGTGGAGATCTGATAGTTCTTCGCGGCGTTGTAGTCGTATTTGCTGGAGAAGACCTGGAAGCCGAGTGAGATGGGCTTGTTACGGAAGTAGGGCTCTGTAAAACCGAATGACAGGTTGCGCTGCAGGTTGCCGAGATTCGCCTGCACGCTGAGCGTCTCGCCGAGGCCAAGGAAATTGTTGGTCTGATAGTTGAGGCCGAGAAACGAGCCGGAGAGGCCGCTGACGCCGCCGTTCAGGCCGATGGAGTTCTTGCCTTTCTCGTGCACGCGCAGCAGGAGGGCAACGGTATTGTTCTGCGTGTCCTGAGTCGCGGTGGAGTCCTGGTCTACCTTGAGCGGGTCGAAGTAATCGAGCTGGTTGAGGCGGAGCAGGCTCTGCTCCCAGAGATTGCTGTTGTAGACCTGGCCTTCTTCGATCAGCAGTTCGCGACGGATGACAGGGTCGCGGGTAACGGTGTTGCCAGTGAACTCGATCTTCGAGACGTAATAAGGCTTGCCCTCATCGATGTCGACATCGAGAAAGATCTCCTTCTTGGCCTCGTCGAAGCGCGGGCTGGGGTTGGCGACGAAGTTGATGTAGCCCAGGCTGCCGTAGGCCTTGCGAAGGTTTTCGAGGCCTTTGGCGACTGCGGTGTAGTTGAAGTAGTCCCCGTCCTTGATGGCGAACTGGGCCCGCAGGGCGCGCACGTTTCTTACTGCGGTGTTGCCCGTGAAGGTGATCCCGCCCAGGTGATAGCGACTGCCTTCTTCCACGGGAAGGGTGATGTCGATGCGCTTGCCCTTCTTGGGCCGGAAGGTGAGAAGCGAGAGGCCGCCTTCATTGCGGATGTGGGTGGAAGGCTCGCCGACGATGGCCTTGAAGTAGCCGTGGTTCTGGTAGGCCACGCGTACCCGCTCGGAGTCTTCTTCGAGCTTGCTGGCGTCGTAGGTGCGGGCGAAGAGGTTCTCGAGAAAGATGGAATGCGGAACACCGATCGGCCTCAAGTTCCGCATGGAGGCGCGAAGGGTGCGGCTGCTGAGGTTCTTGTTGCCGGTGAATCGGATGTTACCGACCTTGACCGTCGGGCCTTCCTTGATGCGAAACGCGACCGCGACCGAGGCCGGCGGAATGGTTTTGACCTCGGGCGTGATGGTGGGGAACTGGTGGCCGTGTTCACCCAGCAACTGCTTCAGGACGACGATCGCGCGTGCAATACGCGTGGGGTCGTACTGGCTTTCGACGGTGAGGCCGACCTTCTCCTTTTTGAATCGCTCGAGTACGTCGGACGTCGTGACGGAGTTGAGACCCGGGTAGGTAATCTCGCGGATGGTGGGCTTTTCACGGACGAAGATATCGAGGACCTCGCCCTTGGGGGTGTCCTCTTTTTCGATGCGAACGTCTTCGAAGTAGCCGGTGTTCCAGAGCGAGTTGAAGTCGCGCTCGACGGTACCTGGGTCGTAGGTATCACCGACGTGGGAGTAAAGGCGGGCGAGCACCGTCTCCTTGGGGATGCGGCGGTTGCCGATGACACGAATCTCCGAGATGACGTTGCTGTTTTGCGCGAACACGGGCGCAACGATGGAGAGGAAGAGGGCCAGAGCACCCAAGCCTTTGAGAGACCAAGTTTGAAAGATCTGGGGACGGATGGTCTTGTCCTGCTGGATCTGGGAGCTCATGCTCCGCCAAATGACGGGAAAAATAGGCACACCCTCACTGCAACCAAAATCGAACTTCAGCTCTTTCGTGCTGGAAAGCCGATTCTATAGCAACCGGGGCGACGGCGACCAACGCGGCGGGCGAATCGGGGCATGCATGAGAGGGACCGAAGGCGCGCACGGGCTTAACTTTCGAGCTCGGCATGGATGAGAAAAGCCTCGTCTGCCGCGCTCCAGCGTATGTCGAGCACGTTGGGCTTGCAGCAGACCTGACAGTCTTCGACGTAGCGTTGATGGCTTCCTGCGGATTCATCGACAACAGTCTCGTTCCATTCGCCGCAGCCCGCACATTGGTATCCAGTCTCAGCCAACGTGCGAGACCCGCGCTACTTCAACGAGAGTGGAATAAAAAGTTGGGCCGCGGCCGATGTCGGTCAGCCGCTCAGAGGTGAGCTGGTTCACGTTCGTGCCGTTGGGTGAGAGCTTGTTCCAGTTGAGGCGCGATGCGACGACGCCCGCGGGAACGCCGGTGTGGATCTGCGCGACCAGACGGATGCGGCCGCGATCGTTGAAGACGTCGACAGCATCGCCTTCCTGTATGCCGCGATGCGCGGCATCGTCCGGATGGATCTCGAGGCGGCCGGTGTGGGCGGACTCCATCTTCTGATGCGGAGCGAGGTTGGCGAAGGTGGAGTTCATGTAGTTGTCGGCCTTGCGCGGGAGGAACTCGAGCGGGTAGGCGCGATCGGCGGTATGGCGCGACTCCTTGGCGGGCTTGAAGGACGGAAGCGGATCGAGTCCCTGCTCGGCGAGCGCGGCGGAGAAGAGCTCCCCCTTGCCGGAGGGCGTGCCGAAGCCCCCGTCAGCGAAGGGCTGGAAAGGCGCCTCAGGCTCGCCGGCCCAGCGCAGACGCACGCTGTGCCGCGTGCGGAGCTGGTCGAGCGTGATGCCATGCATCTGGGGGTGCGTCTCGTGTTTTTCGTCGCTTAAGACCTGGGTGAGCATCTCCTGTTCGGTGTCGCGGAAGCAGGCTTCGGTGAATCCGATGCGCTGGCCGAGCTGGCCGAAGAGCCAGACATTGGAGCGTGCTTCGCCAATGGGCGCAATAGCCTGGTCAGAGAGCTGCACGTGGTAGTGGCCGTAGGCGCCCTGGATGTCCGTGTGTTCGAGAAAGGTGGTTGCGGGGAGCACGACGTCGGCGTAGTCGGCGGTGTCGGTCCAGAACTGCTCGTGCACGACGGTGAAGAGATCCGGACGCGCCATGCCGCGGAGCACGGCGTTCTGATTGGGCGCGATGGCGGCGGGGTTGGAGTTGTAGACGAAGAATGCCTTGACGGGAGGATCGCTGAGCTCGGTGAGGGCGTGGCCGAGGCGCGACATGTTGACGATGCGCGCGACGCGGCCGAGCGGACTCGAGTACATGAGGTCAGGACGCTCGAGGGCTTGCGAGTTGAAGCGGAATGCTCCGCTGGTGGAGAGCTGCACGCCGCCGCCGAGGTGCTTCCACGCGCCGGTGATCAGGGGCAGCATGCAGACGGCGCGCGCCGCAGTGCCGCCGTGCTCCGAGCGCTGGATGCCGTAGTTGAGCCGGATAGCGGCAGGCTTCGTGGTGGCGTACTCACGAGCGAGAGCACGGACTTCGTCGGCAGTCATTCCGGTCCAAGCAGCGACGCGTTCAGGCGTGTACTCGCCAGCACGGATGGCGAGCTCCCTCGCCCCAATGGTGTGCTGATCGATATACGCGCGGTCTTCAAGACCTTCGGCAAAGATGACATGCATCATGCCGAGGGCGAGCGCGGCGTCGGTTCCGGGATGAATGGCGCTGTGCCAATCGGCAAGTTTCGCGGTGCGCGTCTGATACGGATCAATGACGATGAGGCGGGCGCCGGCGCGGCGTGCTTCTTCAATCTGCGGCCAGAGATGAACGCTGTTGCCGTGGATGTTTGCGCCCCAAGCGATGATCAGGCGCGCGCGATGAAACTGCTCAGTATCGGTGCCGAGCTTGCGGCCGTAGACCGAAAGGAAGGCGTCGCCGCCTGCGGTGGCGCAGATGGTGCGATCGAGCTGCGAGGCGCCGAGCCGGTGAAAGAAGCGGCGGTCCATGGAGCCGTAGCCGAGCACGCCGATGGTGCCAGCGTAGGAGTAGGGCAGGATGGATTCCGGGCCGTGCTGTTTGGCGATCGCGGCGAGACGCTCGGCGATGGTGTCGAGGGCTTCGTCCCAGGAGATGCGCTCGAAGCTCTCGGCTTCGCGTCCGGCGGGCAGCGGGCCTTTGGCGACGCCGGCTCGACGGCGCATTGGATAGAGCAGCCGATCGGGCGAGTAGACGCGATCGAGATAGCGGGCGACCTTGCCGCAGAGAAATCCCCGGGTAACGGGATGGCTGGGGTCACCCGCGATCTTTTGCGCGCGTCCGGCAGCGTCGACGCTCACCAGAACGGCGCAGGAGTCCGGGCAGTCATGCGAGCAGACGGTATGAACCACGCGTAGTGGCGATTCAGTCTGTGACATGGGAGAGCTGGACATAGCACAATTGTATGCAGGCGGCTACGGCAAGACGCAGAAAAAGAGTGACTTTGGGACGAGCCGGGACACAAAGTTTTGGCAACTCGGCGCATCTGGAATGATCTAAGGAACAGAATTCTTCTTCTGGAGACCCTCAAGCGGGTGAAGCAACGGATTGCAATCGGGGTGGTGTGCGCTGCAATCGCCTGCGGCGGAGGGCCGCTGCATGGGCAGTACGCACAGTCAGGTAGCGAGGTAAATGCACCCGCTCCCTCCAGCACCTCGGGAAGCTCGACCGCGAGTGGAAGCTCAACGACGAACGCGGAGATCTCGACTGGTTCGGACGGCGGGGCGAGCGCTTCAGGAGCTTCGCCATCTGTACCCTCTACTTCCGGAACGACGACAGCCGGGATGAGTACTCAGTCTGCGCAATTGGTCTTGAATCCGAGTTCGGCTCAGAATCCTTATTACGGCAGCGTGACGATGGGCACGGTCTCGCCGGAGACGTTGCAGCTGACGCTGGATGACGCGATTCAGCGCGGCATCCAGGCAAATCTTGCGATCACGCAGGCACGCATCCAGCAACAGCAGGCGGATGCGCAGCGATTGGAGTCACTCAATGCCGTGCTGCCGTACCTAAAGGCCGAGGCATCGAGCGGTGCGCACCAGATCAATCTGGCAGTATTCGGCTTCAACGCCCGGACGTTTGACAATATCGCTAAAGTATTTCCTCAAATAAACCCTGCGACCATCAAAACCATCGTGGAGGTGAACTCGACGACGGCGGATGCCGCGCTGGACTGGACCGCGCTGGACCTGGCCGCGTACACGCGGTATCGCTCCGCGAAGGAGAGCGAGAAGGCGGCGTTTTACAACACGCAGTCTTCACGTGGCCTGGTGGTGCTGAATGTGGGCAACCAGTACCTGAAGACGCTGGCTGACCAATCGCAGATTGACAGCGCCGAGTCGCTGCTGCGGGCGGACGAAACGCTACTGAAGCAAGCGCAGGCGGAGCACGACGCGGGCACTGCGGCGCGGCTGGATGAGCTGCGGGCACGGGTGCAATACCAGACGCAGCAACAGAAGGTGATTGCGGCGCAGAACACATTCGAGAAGGACAAGATCCTGCTGAAGCGACAGATCGGCGTCCCCGTCGAGCAGTCGATTCAATTGACCGATACCGCGCCGTACGCGGACCTGGAGCAGATGTCGATTGAGGATGCGCGCCATCTCGCCTACCAGAGCCGGCAGGACTACCAAGGCATGCAACGGCAGGTGCACTCGGCGGAACTTACCCGCTCCGCGGCGCGCTACGAGCGTCTGCCCACCGTGACGGCGAGCGGCAACTATGGCGTGACCGGCGTGACGGGTGGCCTGTATCACGGCACCTTCGTTGCGATGGGCGAACTGAAGCTGCCGCTCTTCAAGGAAGCGCAGATTCGTGGAGATGCGGAGGTGGCCGAGGCGCAGAAGTCTGACGCGCTGAACCGGATGGGCGACCTGAAACAACAGATTGATCAGCAACTGCGTGACAGCATGCTGGACCTGACGTCATCGCAGGCGCTGGTGCACGTCTCGCAGTCGAATGTGGAGATGGCGACACGTGCGCTGTCCGATGCGAACGATCGCTTCGTTGCGGGCGTCGATGACAACCTGCCGGTGGTGCAGGCGCAGGCTACGCTGTCGCAGGCGCAATCGCAGTTGATTGCAGACACGCTGAGCTACAACCAGGCGAAGCTGGGGTTGGCGCGCAACCTGGGCATAGTGGACACACAGTACAGGACCTATCTGCACGGCAAGTAGCACTTCACTCGTGCAGAGCTTCCCGCCTGTCGGTGATGCCGAAACCGCACTTTCCATCGTCATCCTGCGTTCAAGCTCCGTTCGATTGCTGCGACAAGTTTCTTCATGCCCTCGGGGGCGCTCTGTTCCAGGATGCTTGCCTGAGCAACAAATGCTTCGGCGTTTGGGCCTGACAGTATCAACCGTTGAGTAATTCGAGTTCGCTCGTCCGACAGACTTTCAAATCTCCAGTGAAAGGAGAAAATCGCGTCCGGCAACTGCATGTCGATAATCGCTTCGCGATCCTTTACGACTTCCCGGATGACCGAATGCAACGTCTGGCCTGGCAAGTTGGTCGTCAGCCGCGAACCGACGTCGAACGGTCCGTCTAAATGAAAGCTGGCGGGTGGCTCATTCCAGTTGGCGATGTTGGTCCAATACCTCCATGCAAACTGTCGTGACGCATTGCAGTCGACAGAATGTTGAAACTGCCAAGCCAGGTTGGATGGATTCTTCGCCATCAAGCAGCCGTCCTTTTCACTGAGACTCAGCACACTGAGGCTGGAACAGCGTCTCTCCAGCCGCGGCGGGCGATCACGATCGACACGACATCGATGAGCGCGATCATGGCTGCGCATGCTGTCCATCCGCCGAACTTCCACACCAGACTGGGCGCGACTCCGGCGACCGTCCCGCCGATGTAGTAGCAGGCAACGTACATTCCCACGGCGGAGGCGCG
>Ga0207647_10003894_pt1 | contig 11150 bp, 9 predicted proteins | sample KBSCornC2_FD_184295 | JGI IMG/M metagenome (GOLD analysis project Ga0207647, IMG submission 184295) | Corn rhizosphere microbial communities from Kellogg Biological Station, Michigan, USA - C2 (SPAdes) (version 2) | ecosystem: Host-associated > Plants > Roots > Rhizosphere ...
CTCGCTGCGCGCATGGCTCTACCGGATCGCGACCAACCGCTGTCTCAACGTGCTTCGCGACCGCGGACGCCGCCCACGCGAGGTGCCGGCGATGCCGAACCCGCCGTCGAGCAGCGGGACGGCTAGTCCCGACGGGATCCGCACCCTCCGGCGCCGCACCGTCCCGGCGCCGGGCTGGTCCCAGGCCGCGACGCCCTGCACGTGCGCCAGGATCAACAGCCCGCCGACGGCGGTGATCCGCCGCAGCTCGGCCAGCGCGGCCGAAGGCTCCTCCCAGTGGTGCGAACAGGCGGTACACGTCACCACGTCGAAGGCCGCATCCGCGAACGGCAGCGCGGCCGAATCAGCACGCACAAACGCGCCGCGCTCCCCCGGCCCCGTCATCGCCAGCGCCCGGGCCTGCGCCAGCATCCCGGCCGAGAGGTCCACTCCGACCAGGTACGCCTCCGGGAAAGCGACCGCCGCGCTCCGCAACAGCCGCCCGGTACCGCAGCCGATGTCGACGATCCGGCGCGGCGTGTCCGACGCGCCGGACGCGAACGCCAAGACTCTGCGATGCAGGCGCGTGTAGAACACGTCCTGCAACGCGCTGGCCTCGTAATCCGGCGCCCAAGCGTCGAAACGCCCATCCACGGTTACACGCTGCCCGCCCCGGGATGAGGGTGCAAGACTTTTGCGCGGGCAGCGTGAGAAACTCGTGAGCAGACCGGGCCGGACCAGGACTAAACCGGCCCCGGACCGGCCTTCAGAGTCTAAGAGCGCTAAGACGCTCAGACCGCTCAGACCGCTCAGAACACTCAGAACACTCAGAACACTCAGAACACCATCACCGGCGCGTCGTCCAGCACCAGCGCGGCCGCCCGCCCCGGCACCAGCTCCGCGGCCGAGGCGCTCGGCACGTCGGAGAGCACCTCGGTGCCGTCCGGCAGCACCGCGGTGATCCGCGTGATCGGACCGCGGAACCCGGCCTGGCGCACCGTCGCCGTGCCGTCCTCGGCCGGCTCCAGGCGCACCGCCTCCGGCCGGATCAGGACCGTGACCTCCCCTCCTGACCGCGGTCCCGCCTCCGTCCCGCCCTGCCGCACCACGAGGCGGCGGCCGGCCACCTCGACGGTCTGGCCGTCGGCCGACAAGGTCCCCGGCAGCCGGTTCATGGTGCCGATGAACTCCGCGACGAACGCGGTCGCCGGGTCGGCGTACACCTCGGCCGGGGCCGCGCACTGCTCCAGCCGGCCGGCCCGCATCACCGCGACCTGGTCGGAGACGCTGAGCGCCTCCTCCTGATCGTGCGTGACGAACACGGTCGTGATGCCCAGGCGGGTCTGCAGCGAGCGGATCTCCTCGCGCAGCTGCACCCGGACGACGGCGTCCAGCGCCGACAGCGGCTCGTCCAGCAGCAGCACCCGCGGCTCGATCGCCAGCGCCCGGGCCAGGGCCACGCGCTGCTGCTGGCCGCCGGACATCTGGTGCGTGTACTTGTCCGTGTGCGCCGACAGGCCCACCAGCTCCAGCAGTTCGCCGGCCCGCTCGCGGCGCTTGGCCGCGTTCCAGCCGCGCATGCGCAGGCCGAAGGCGACGTTGTCGCGCGCGTCCAGGTTCGGGAACAGGCTGTAGGACTGGAACACCATGCCCATGTCCCGCTTGTTCGCCGGGATCCGGGCGACGTCCTGCCCGGCGACGCGGACCTCGCCGCCGTCGCTGTGCTCGAGCCCGGCGATGATGCGCAGCGCCGTGGTCTTGCCGCAGCCCGACGGGCCCAGCAGGCACGTCAGCGTGCCGGGTTCGACGGTCAGGTCCAGGCCGTCGAGGGCTGCGACGCCGCCGAAGGAGCGGCTGAGTTTGACGAGTTCGACGGACGGGGCGCTCACTTGTTTCTCCGCAACTTCGGGGACTTCTTGCCGGCACGGCCTCGGCCGAGCTGCGACACCAGCATCAGCAGCAGCCAGGACAGGAACAGGATCAGCATCGAGGCGGTCGTCGCGACCTCCCCGTCCTGCTGGCCGGCCTGGTCGGTCCAGATCGGGAAGGTGTTGAGCAGCAGCAGGTTCGCGATGGTGAACTCGCCCAGGGCCAGCGCCGCGCCGAGGATGCCGGCCGAGGCGACGGAGGTGCGGATGTTCGGCACCACGACCCGCCACAGCGTCGTCGGCCAGCTCGCGCCGAGGCTGCGCGCGGCCTCCACCATGGTGGTCAGCGGGATCGCCGACAGGCCGGCGTCCAGGGAGCGGTAGGTGAACGGCAGCGCGAGGATCACGTACTCCAGGATCAGGATCCAGGAGGAGCCGGTGATCGCCTGCGGCCAGGACTTGAACGCGCCCAGGATGCCGTTGGCGATGACCACGGCCGGGATCGCCATCGGCAGCAGGCAGACGCCCTCCACGACGCGGCGCAGATGCGGCAGGCGCAGGTGCAGCCAGGCCATCGTCGGCACCATGAGGACCAACAGCAGCAGCACGGTGCCGCCGGCGATCTTCAGCGAGGTCATCAGGTTGGTGGTGAACCCCTCCTGATGCACCAGGCCGGTCCAGACCGACAGCGTGTGCCCCATGTTGCGGCGGCTGCCGCCGAGCGTGAAGTCGACCGCGGCGTACAGCGGGATGAAGAAGTAGGCAGCGAAGAGCAGCAGGAGCACCGCACGGCCGGCGCGGGGCCGGCGGCGCTGCGTCCGGCCGGGCCCCGCCGTCGCAGGGCTCTGCACAGCAGGCGAATCCGAAATGAGGGCGGTCATCGCAGCCACCTCGCAGTCCGGCGCTGAAGAAGCGTGTACGCGACCACGACCAGGCCGACGACCACGATCATCCACAGGCCCAGCGCGTTGCCGATGTTCTCCTGGCCGGCCAGGACGTTGCCGGACATCACCGAGCCGATCTGGATCGGGACCAGCGGGACGCTGCCGGTGCTCAGCGCGTACGCGGTCGCATAGGCGGCGAAAGCGTTGGCGAACAACAGGAGCAGCGCGCCGAGGAAAGGCGGCGCGAGCAGCGGGCCCCCGACGCGGAGCCAGTACTGCCACCGCGAGGCGCCGAGGCTGCGCGCGGCCTCTTCCCACTGCGGGCGCAGGCCGTCGAGCGCGGGGAAGATCACCAGCAGCATCAACGGGATCTGGAAGTAGAGGTAGACCAGCACCAGGCCGGCCATGTTCCACAGCACGAAGCCGTGCTGCGTGAGGTTGTAGCCGGCGCTGTTCAGCCACTTGGTGACCAGGCCCTGGGGACCGAGCGTGGCCAGGAAGACGAAGGCCAGCGGCAGGCCGCCGAAGTAGGCCAGCACGCCGGAGGCGGTGGTGACGGCGCGGTGCACGAAACCGTCGCGCTTCGCGCCGGAGACCGCGATCGCGAGCGCGAGGCCCAGGACCGCGCCGAGGACGGCGCTGAGCACGGACAGCTCGATGCTGACGAAGAAGGCGTGCCGGTAGGGGTCCTTCAGCGTGGTGGTGACGTTCGCCAGCGTCGCGTTGCCGGAGTCGTCCTTGAAGGCGGCGGTGATCACCGCGTAGGCCGGGGCGCCGAGGAACACGGCCACGTAGGCCGCGAAGGGCGCCAGGCCCAGGAGGTCGGCGGGCCTGGTCCGGCGGGTCCGGCGGGCACTGCCCGCGCGGCCTCGGCCGGCGCGCACGCCCGCGGGGCGGAGACGGGACGCCGCAGCGGCCGGCGCGGGTTCCCCCACGCCGGCCGGGACGTCCGCCGGGGCGGATGCGGTCATCGTCAGCCGGTCGCCTTCGCCCAGCCGGCCACCACGAGCTTGGACGCCGCGGTCATCTGGTCCTGCGTGGCGAACTGCGGGGTGCCGGTGACGGCGGGCAGCGCGGCCAGCGCGGCGGCGTCGGCGGTGCCGGCCTTCTGCAGCGCCGAGAGCTCGGCCGGGCGGGCCATGCCCTTGAGCCACAGGTTCTGGCCGTCGGCGGAGTACAGGAACTCCTCCCACAGGCGCGCGGCGGCCGGGTGCGGCGCGGTGGCGCTGATGGCCTGGTTGTAGAAGCCGCCGAACAGGCCGTCGGAGGGCACGACGACCTTCCAGTTGATGCCCTTGGCCTTCAGGTCGGTGGCGGCCGAGGCCTGCAGGTAGTCCCAGTCGATGGTGATCGGCGTGGTGCCGGACTGGATGGTGGCCTGGGTGGCCGCGACCGGGACGAAGATGCCCTCGGACTTCATCTTGCCGAAGAAGTCGATACCGGGCTGGGCGTTGTCCAGGCTGCCGCCGTTGGCCAGGGAGGCGGCCAGCACGCCGGACAGGGCCGCGTTGGCCTTCGTCGGGTCGCCGTTGAGCGCCACCTGCGACTTGTACTGCGGGTCGTCCAGGGACTTCAGGGTGGTCGGGGGGTTCTTCACCTTGTCGGCGTCGTAGCCGATGGCGATGTAGCCTCCGTAGTCGTTGTACCAAAGACCCTGGGAGTCCTTCTGCGCGTCGGCGATCTGCGACCAGGTGGCGACCTGGTAGGGCGCGAACTGGCCGGCCGCGGCGCCGGCGGTCGCGGCGGCCTGGCCGACGTCCACGACGTCGGGGGCGCTGCTCTTGCCCTGGAGCTGCTTGATCGCGTTCAGCTCGTCCTGGCTGGAGCCGTCCGGGTTGGCGTCGTTGATCTTGATGCCGTACTTGGCGGTGAAGGCGTCCATGATGGCGCCGTAGTTGGCCCACGTCTTCGGCAGCGCTATGACGTTCAGCGTGCCTTCCTTCTTCGCGGCGGCCACGAGGGCGTCCATCCCGCCGAGGTCGGCGGCGGTGGTCGCCTTGCCCGCGTCCTTCGCCGAGGAGCCGGCGGCGGCCTTGCTCCCCGACGACGCGCTGGTGGAGCTCTTGCTCGACGAGCAGGCGGTCGCGCTCAGGGCGAGCACGACCGCGGTGGCGGCGATGCCCGTCAGACGTCGATTCACAGTTTCCTCCCGGACGGGGCGGCCAGGAGTCGGCCGCGATCACCCGCGGCAAGGACTATGCGGATGCCAGGTGGACGGAAACCCGGAGTCAGGTGAACAAACCGAAGTTGTATGGCCAACACCTAGTTGTCTGGCCAACTATTAAGATCGCGAACACCACGACGTACAGAAGCGGGGGACTCCTGGTGACCCGGGAACCGAGATACCGGCAGATCGCGGAAGAGCTGCGGACCGCCATCACCGAACACTCATACGGCCCGGGCGGCAAGCTGCCCAGCGAGGGGGCGCTGGCCGAGCAGTACGAGGTCTCCCGCGGCACCATCCGCCAGGCCCTGATGCTGCTGCGGCAGGACGGCCTGGTCACGTCCCGGCGCGGGACGCGGCGCGTCGTGCTCGACGACGCGCCGGTCCAGGACTTCGCACAGATGCAGAGCTTCGCCCGCTGGGCCCGCTCCATCGGCGAGACGCCGGAAGGGCGGGTGGTCCGACAGGGCTGGCACGTCGCGGCCGACGCCGACGAACAGCGGCACCTGCGCATCGACGACGGTGCACGGGTCCTGCGAGTGGTGCGTCTCAGGCTGCTGTCGGGCCGGCCGGCGATGCTGGAGCGGACGACGTATCCGGAGGCTGTCGGCACGATCGTGCAGGGACTGGCCACGGACACGGTGTCGGTGACGGAGTTCCTGGAGCGCGCCGGCGTGTTCGTGGCGGATGCGGAGCACACCATTGATCTGGTGCGCGCCGATCCGGAGGACGCCGAGCTTCTCGGGTGCGCGGTCGGTGATCCGCTGCTGCGGGAGCGGCGCCGGTCGACGGATCCGGCGGGGGTGCCGCTGGAGTGGTCGGAGGACCGGTACGTGCCGGGGAGCGTGGCATTCGTGGTGCACAACTCGCTGGCTTCGACGCCGATGACGCGGCAGCACATGGTGCCCGAGAGCTGAATGCAGGCTCCGCTATCGGGCCGGACCGAACCAGGTGGTGAGGGCGCCGGCGAGGTCGGGGCCGCCGGCCCAGGCGACGTAGCCGTCGGGCCGGATGAGGACGGCCCGCGGGGCGGGGACGGAACCGAGGACGGGCAACTCCCAGGTCTCGGCCGTGGGCTGGGCGCGAACCAGACGGACGCGGTCGGACCAGCCGGTCAGGTCGATGGCGCCGGGCTCCCCGAAGCTGAGGAGGACGGGGCGGGCCGCGTGAAGCAGGGAGAAGACCCGCTGGACGCCGTCGGAGGTGACCAGGTCGAGGTCGGGCATGCGGCGGCCGACGAGCGGGTGGGGGCCTGCGGCGGTCGAGGTGCCGGCTGCGGTGCCGGTGGCTGGACCTGGAACTGAAGCTAGGCCTGGAGCTGGAACTGAAGCTGAGCCTGGGCCTGGGCCTGAAGCTGGGCCTGAAGCTGGAGCTGGAGCTGGAGCTGGAGCTGCTGCGGCGTAGCAGATATCCAAGCCCGTCATCATCCCGGCGATCCTCCTGCGCGGCTCATCCATCCTCAGCAGCTCCGTCACGATGTCCCGCAGCGCCTCCGTCCGCGCTCCCGTACCGGTCAGCGCCACCTGCGCCAGCGTGTTGTGCAGGACGCGCGCGGCGACCGGATGGCGCTCGGCCTCGTAGGTGTCGAGCAGCGTGTCCGGCGACGTGCCGTGCACCACCTGGGCCAGCTTCCAGCCCAGGTTCACCGCGTCCTGCACGCCGACGCCGAGTCCCTGGCCTCCCATCGGGGAATGCACGTGTGCTGAGTCGCCGGCCAGCAGCACGCGCCGGTCGCGGTAGGCCGCCGCCTGCCGTGCCATGTCGCTGAAGCGCGAGATCCACGCGGCGCCGCGCAGGCCGTAGTCCGTGCCGAACGCCGCGGTCATCGCCTCGCCCAGGTCGCGGAGCGTCGGCGGGGCGGTGCGTCCGGCTTCCGGCTCGGAGATCATGATGCCGGTCAGGCCCTGCTCGTTCGGCGCGGCGAACGAGTGCAGCCCGCCGTTGACGCGGTGCAGTCCGTACTCGGGCTCCTCCGTCAGCTCGACCTCGCCGATCAGGCTGCTGATCGAGGCCTCCCAGCCGGGGAAGTCGATGCCCGCGCCCTTGCGGATCAGACTGCCGCCGCCGTCGCAGCCGACCAGGTACCGCGTCCGCAGCGTGCGGCCGTCGGACAGCTCCACGGTCACGCCGCCCTCGTCCTGCGCGAACGCCGCGACCTCGGTCCCGTACTGAATCGTCACGCCGAGCTCGGCCACCCGGTCGGCCAGCACCCGCTCGACGTGCCGCTGCGCCAGCCCGACGCCGTAGTTGTGCCGGGTCGGGAAGTCGCTGACGTCCAGCCGGATCCACGCGAAGCCGCCGAACTGACCGGTCTTTGTCTGCTCGAGCTCGAGGAAGCGTTCTGCGATCCCGCGCTGATCGAAGACCTCGATCGTGCGGGCGAAGAAGCCCAGCGCCCGCTGGCCGATCAGCTCCTGGTCCGGACGCCGCTCCAGCAGCGCCACCTCGACCCCCGCGAGCGCCAGTTCGGCGGCCAGCATCAGCCCGGTCGGCCCCGCGCCGGCGATCACCACCGGCGGGGTCGGCTTTCGGTCGTCGAACCCTGACAGCTCGTCAGGCTCTGACGGATTGATGAGTTCGGATACTTCACCGGACGTTGCCCTGCTCACGGCGTCTCCCATCGGCCCTGCTCACAGCTTCAGCCGATGATTGTGCGCCATCCCCGGGGCCTTGCCGCAAGATCGGGGGTCGGGTATACCTTGAAAATGGAGGGACGATCACGCCGCCATCACTTCACAGGGCGCCATCCCCTTCACTTCCGCCCGCGTCATCAGGACCCGCACGCCGTCCTCGCCGACGCCGCCGACCAGGTCCATCGGGATCGCGATCCGCTTGTGCCCGCGCAGCAGCCCCTCGTCGACCAGGATGTGCGTCACCACGTCGCCGTCGGCCGCCACCACGAGCCCGCGCACGTGCCCGATCGCGCCGTCGCTGGCGTGCACGTGGTCCCCGGGGTAGATGCGCGCCTCGCCGGCCGGCACGTGGTCGTCATAGGCGATCCGCGGCATGAGCACCGGCTCGGGAGCTGCCAGCCCCAGATTCGGCTCGCTCGGCCCCTGGTCGAAGAACGGCCACGCCGAACTCTCCTCCTCCGGCACGTGCCGCGGCGGCCGCGCGGGATCCATCGGAGTGATGTGCACGTCCACCGCCGGCTCCATCGCGTTGAAGTCGTCCAGCGTGCAGGAAAGGCGCACCGCCTCGCCCTCGCAGCGGGCGGTGGCGATGGGAACCAGGCGCGAATCGATGCCGTGGTCGGGCGTCACGACCAGGTGCGCCAACCTCCGCGTCGTGGGATCCACGACCGCCGAGGCCAGGTAGCCGCACGGACACTCCGCACAGTAGACGCGGCTCCCGATCACATACTTGCGTCCGATCACACGGTTCACGGTGGCGGTCATCCTGACCAGCCTCCTCTGCTGCGCCGAGCCGGCCCGGCCCTTCAGGCTCGCGGGCTCCCCTCCCAGTCTGCGGCACGCAGGGCGGGTCCCGCATGGGCAGCGGCGGGCCGTTTCTCCAGGTCGACGCGCGCCGAGACCCCGTCCTGGGCCCAGGTGAGCCGGTCCACGAGCGCGGTGAGGATGGTCCAGCCGATGCCGTCGATGTCCGGGGCGAGCGTCCCGGCGGCGGCGGACACGGTCACGCGCAGCACCTCGCCGCGCACCTCGGCCCGGCACTCGATGGTGCCGGCGCCCGCGAGGGTCCCGGGGCTCCCGGCGACCAGCAGCGCGCAGGCCTCGTTCACGGCCAGCCGAAGATCGGTGATGTCCCGGACCGTGTACCCGAAGCACCCCGCGAGCTGGGCCACGGCGGAGCGGATGATGACGACGTAATCCTTGTGGGCCGGCACGCTCAGCACGACCGACGCACCCCGCGGCGCCCTGATCCGGTGGTGCAGTGGTGGTGCCACCTCGACGCGCTGCGCCATGGTTCCTCTCCTTCGACCGTCCCCCACGGCCCCAAGTACTCCCGCTGTCCAGCTCCTGGCGGCCCGACCTCCTCCGGTTGACCTGTCTGCGCCGGATCAAACATGTGTGCCTGAGGCGTGCGCCTATTCGAAGCGGACGGCCAGCACGCAGACGTCGTCGTCGGTGTCCGAGCGCGCGCCGTCCAGGATCCGGTCGGCGTAGCGGTCCAGATCCGCGTCCGGGTACCGCGTCCGGTACAGCAGGTGCGCGATGGTCTCGTCGTCGCCGACGCGGCGCCGCTCGACCAGCCCGTCGGTGTACAGCAGCAGGACGTCGCCGCTTTCGACGCCGGCCTCGGAGTCCTCGTACACCGCGTACGGATCGGCGCCGAGCATCGGCCCGACTGCGTCGTACAGCGCCGTGCCCATCCCGGCCCGGATCCGCAGCGGCGCCGGGTGTCCGGCGTTCCCCCAGGTCAGGCGGCGGTTCGCGGGGTCCCACAGCAGCACGCAGGCGCTGGCGATGGTGAACTGCGGCATGCTCTCGACCAGCTCGTTGAGCAGGGTGAGCAGCCGGCCGGGCCGGGTTTCGGCCAGGGCCATCCCGCGCAGGCCGTGGTGCAGGTCGGCCATCGCCGAGGCCGCGGGCAGGCCGTGCCCGGCGACGTCGCCGATCGCCAGCAGCATCTTGTCGTCGCGCAGCGGGAACACCGAGTACCAGTCCCCGCCGACGCCGGCCGAGGCGCTGGCCGGCCGGTAGCGGGCGGCGATCTGCACCCCGCTGCGCGGCGGCTGGTTGCGGGCCGCGCTGGGGATGACGGCCAGCTGGAGCGCGGAGGCCAGCTGCCGTTCGGCGTCGGCGCGGGACCGCTGCGCGGCGAGTTGGACCCGGGCCACTTCCAGGGCGGTCTCGGCCCGGCGCCACTCGGTCACGTCCTGGATGACGCCGATCACCGCGCCCGGTGCGGCCGGGACGGCCTCGTCGGGGGCCAGGCCGCTGAGACTGCCGTACAGGCCGGCCGGAGAGTCCTCGGCCTCCCCGCCGACCGGCTCGGCCGCCACCCGGATTCGGGTCGGCTCGCTGTTGTAGTGCAGGATCCGGAACTCGGCCTCGGCCGGACGGCGCTCGACCGTGAGCGTCTTGACGAACCGGCGCTCGGCCTCGGTGTCGTCCGGGTGCACGGTGTACGGCGGCCGATCGATGCCGGCCGAGTCGCCCAGGCCCGGCGCGTCGACGATCCGCAGCGCCTCGGCGGACCACGCCACGCGGTCGCCGTCGACGTCCCAGCGCCAGGTGCCGAAGCGCGCGAGACGCTCCAGCGCGCTGTGGGTGGCGGTCGGCTCCAGCGAGGCGCTGTGACAGACCACGATCACGGTGCCGAGGCCGACGCGCACCGCGGTGAGGGAATCCACGCCGAGCGGCCCGGTCTGGACGCTTAGCCGATACGGCGCGCCGGTGTGCAGCACGGCGGCCAAGCGCTCGGGCAGATCCGCGGCGAGCAGCCAGGGCGCCTCCTCGGCGAGGCTGCCGCCGGTGGCCGCCGGGCTGACCAAGGCGTCGGCCTGCTGGTTGCGCGCGACCACCCGGAACCGGCGGACCTCGCCGGGCGAGCCGGGGTCCTCGCGCAGCGCCAGCGTCGGCTGCTCCATCAGGTCCAGCAGGTCCTGCCAGACCGAATCGCCCACCGCGGTTCCGGCGGACCCGGCCGGACCCGACAGGCGCGAGGACGCCGAGGACGCCGAGGAAGTCGGGGACCCCGAGGACCCCGAGGACCCGTCGGGCCCGAGCGTCCGCAGCAACGACGGCCCGACCGACCGCACGACCGCCTCGGCCTGCCGCCGGGCCCGCTGGTCGATCTCCGCCTCCGGCGGCCACGCCAGCTCCACCGCCCCGATCAGCGCGCGCCCGAAGCGCACCGGCACCGCCACCCGGGTCTGGGCCCGTTCGGCCCCGGCCGGCTCGCCGAGCGGCGGGGGCGGGTCGGCGGTCCCGGCGTCGGTCCAGATCGGCCTGCCGGCCCGCAGCGCGCGGTTGATCAGGCAGTCCACCGCCGGCGGGATCCGCCGCCACCGCCGGATGCCGCGCGCCGGGAAGCCGTGCGCCCCGACGATGCCGACGGTCCCGTCGTCGTCGAGCAGGGCGATGGCCGCGCCGGCGGGATGCGCGAAGCCCAGCGCCTCGGCGACCAGGACGCGTGCCAGGTCGTCGCCGTCGGCCGCGCGGTCCAGCCCGGCGATCTCGGGCCGCAGCCGCAGGGCGTCCGACCGCTCCGCGGGTACCCCCGGACGGCCGGACGCCTCGGCCACCACGTCGGAGGCGACGTCGGCCAGCGGCCGCCGGGTCCGCTCGG
>Ga0207647_10003897_pt1 | contig 11145 bp, 9 predicted proteins | sample KBSCornC2_FD_184295 | JGI IMG/M metagenome (GOLD analysis project Ga0207647, IMG submission 184295) | Corn rhizosphere microbial communities from Kellogg Biological Station, Michigan, USA - C2 (SPAdes) (version 2) | ecosystem: Host-associated > Plants > Roots > Rhizosphere ...
AGCAGTTTCATTTACTGCCGAGGTTGCATTCGTAGCAGTTTCATTTACTGCCGAGGTTGCATTCGTAGCAGTTTCATTTACTGCCGAGGTTGCATTCGTTGTGGTTTGATTTACGGGTAATGTTTCGTTTAACGGCTGTGAAAAGTCCAGATACATTATTTGATTTTTAGTATCGAAATTACCATTAGACGCATCAATTACTTGTTGTGCAGATAATGCGCTACTCCATACTCTAACCTCATCCACATCACCAATAAAGTAATTACTAAGTGAATCAGCATTGGCGCCCAATCTTACTGGTTCTTCACCACCATTGTCAGGACTCCCTGAGGCTGATTTCGTAGCCACCATCAAGCCATCCACATAAAGATTAATAATTGAACCGTCATATGTTACCACTGCGTAGTGCCACTTACCATCACTGTATGAAAGAGGTGATGTTGCATACATTGGCTTTCCGGTTGAAGTTTCAAATCCTGCCTGTATTTTTTCTGCATTGTTCATCCATATTCCATAGTTCATATTGCCTGTATCGCCGGCTTTATTGACTATGAAGGCATTTGTATTGTAATCATTTGACGTTTTGAACCATGCAGCAACACTGAATTTTGATACGGAGCTTGTATCGTTTACGTCTAGATGACTTACTTCCGGATTTTGGGAATAGATAGGTTGAGAATTTAAAATCGCTATGATTGATAATACTGCGAAAGTGACTAATGCTCCTAGAAATGTCAAAGTATAATTGATATTTCTCATAAAATTTTTCGTTTAATTTACTGGTTGCCGACTTATTACTTTATCTGTAATCTGTCACTAGAGTAGGATTAGAGCTTTTTATTATGTAAGAATTATAATCGTAAGATTCGATGAAAACTAAGCGATTGGTTAGCATAACTCTATTCATCCATATAGTTTCTTCCTAAGTTGAGTTTATCTCTCCATATAAGATCAAAGTTGTTGATCTTTTGTGCTGATGCCCTGACTTGTTGTTTTCCAATATTAGGTAATATCTTGGGAGTGGCTAGTAGATTATTATAGCAGTACTAATTGTAGAATTGATGCTACACTTTACTCTAGATAAAATTTGGAAGTCTACAAGCTCCAAAATCCCGGTGTATTGATTATAATAGTTATCTACATCGTACAGGTCCTTTTTGGGTGAAATGCGCACAGTCAAGACCTTTTCCTTGTCCATTAGGTCCAGTAGGTCTGTTAGGTGCTTGAGTTTGCTTACCAGTATTTTCGCCATTTTTAGCCGTACTATCCTCACCGGAGAGTGTCAAACTTGGTCCATAGACATATTTACCGGCAGTGCTAGTGGTAGCGAGAGTGCTAGTACCTGTCTTCGTGATGCTAAACTCATCTAGCTTACTACCACCATTTGAATAGTATTGTCCTAAGAGTTTATACCCGTTGTTAGTTACGACTATGTTAAGAGCACCGAATTTTTTATCTTGCTGAGTCTTTACAAATGAAGCCTTGCCAGACAGGGCATGGAAGTTCACCCCTCCTGTACCAACAATCACGAATATTTCTCCCTTCGGATCGTTATAGTTCGTTGAACTGCTGCTGGTTATCGTAGGAGAAGAAGTCCCATCATATGTAACCGGATACGTGCGTTGATAATTGTGGACATGTCCCTGCAAGACAACGTCTACACCGTATTTATCAAACATGGCATGATAAGTGCTTCTAAGTGACTTGGCAGTTGAACCCGTGTTAGAACACGAAGAAGAGCTGCAGGTGTTAGGGGATGTATAAAATTCTTTATGCAGATATACTATAATCCACTTTATGTTTGGATTTTGCGACGCGTACGCAAGATCACTTTTAACAAAATTATATTGGGAAGAACCTGTTGAGAAGCTAACATGATCTGTATCCATCACCAGCACATGAACGTTATTGTAGCCAAATGCATAATATGTCTTTGACAAGCCAAAGGCGTTCATATACTGACTAAAGCCCTCATCGCTATCGTCCTCATGATTCCCGATTGCAATTCTGGTTTTACTTTTAATGTCGTTAATTTTACTGAGCCAACACGAAGCCGTTGGTGAATAAGAATAATCGCCTACAGCAAGCACACGTTCCGGGCCCTTTCCTTTGATATTACTTACGGTACTTGATGTGGATGAGGTACAACCCCAATCACCTGCTGCACCAAAATTAAAGTCTGCAAAAACTATTCCAGATGTGGCAACTATACTAAATAAGAGAAAACAACCCGAAGCGGCAGAAATTAGGGTTATCTTGCCATAAGAAAAAAACATTATTCAACGTTCCACCATGTTTTACTTATAAGAGTTGCAGAATCTCTCTCTAGATCTTTCTCATAAGGAAAATTTTGACTTAATTCCAGCAAAATTGGTTCAAGACTTAAATATTCTCAACAATAATTACATTTATGGGATTATTTGACAAGCTAAAGCACGCATTTGTAGGAGGAAAAGAAAAGGCCAAAGACGCTGCTGCAAAAACTGAAGCAAAGGCAAAAGAGACGGCGGCCAAGGCAGAGACTGAGGCGAACAAGGTAAAGTACAAGGCAGAGACTGAGGCGGACAAGGCAAAGTACAAGGCAGAGACTGAGGCGGACAAGGCAAAGTATAACGAAGATACTGCTGACGACTTGAAGTAAAATTGATGTAAAAAACAAATATGTCCAAATCGGAGTTTGGTCGTCTTTAATGTTTACTATCAACTGCGATTTAATAGCAAAATCAAACCCAAGGCATAACGTTTCTAATAACTAGTAGTTTTGCTTGTGAGTGAGCTTTATGTCAAAGTATTGAAATAGCACAACCAAGTTATTTTGATTTCTAATTACTGGTGACACGTCATCCAATTTGTATCTGTTATGGGAGAGCTAAATGTTACCAGATTCATGGTATGATTCTATCTGAATAGTTGCATGTGTGATATCATAACCCTTTTCAAGTATTGAATTTATTTCCTGTAATATATCACTGGATTTCTTATTATCTATAATTACAACATGCGCCGACAGGGCGTGAATACCAGAACTTATTGTCCAAATATGCAGGTCAAAAACACCAGTTACACCTCTTACGTTTAAGATGGAATTTTTTATTTCTTCATGGCCCAAATGGATTGGAGTCCCTTCAATCAAAATGTGAATTGCCTTTTTTAATAGCAGCCAGGTTCTTGGAATAATCAGCGCTACAATACCGATGCTTATTAACGGATCTGCAAGGTAAAAGCCTGAAATATAGATGATTATTCCGGCCACAATAACACCAGCAGAACCAATGCTATCAGCGAAAACTTCTAAATACGCACCATGTACGTTAAGGTTCTCCTCTGCCACTTGCTCTTTTACTTTATTGTAATAATCTCTTTCATAGTCCTGTTGTAACCTTTTTCTATTTACACGTGTTCTACCCAATACGCGAACTCCCACCAGGTTTATAGCAAGACCTATCGACGCAACAATTATCATTGGAAGCCCACTGACCGGGGCTGGGTGGATAATTCTTTGAAAGCCTTCTATCAAGATAAATACAGACAATAATATCAGAAATATGCTGTTTAGAAGGGATGCCAATATTTCGCCACGATAAAATCCATATGTCCTTGTTGGAGTCGCAGGCTTTTGTGTAAAGGATATGGCCAAAAGTGCCATTACAAGCCCTGCAACATCTATGAGCATGTGCCCAGCATCTGAAATAACAGCAAGGCTTCCTATCTTTACACCGGCTATAATTTGGATGACAAAATAAGATGAAGTTAATATCAGTACTAGTTTTATTGACTTTTTAGTGCCATTACCCGCTGATAGAATACTTGCCAATTAATCTTCACATCTGATATAGATAAGTTCAAATCTTATATAAATAAGAACTAACCTACAACGCAGTATTTTACAGTTATAACATAGAGATAGTAATTTATCGATACCAATTAAAAGTAGTCACTAATCAATAAGCTGACACCGAAATTTATTATACCTTTGATGACATTGTTGACCTAATTTAAAATTGTTAACATATATGGAAACAAATTGGAAAAAAGAAAGTGGTTTTGATACTCATAGATATGATCTAACAATTAGCATGATAGAATCCTCGAAAATTAGGGTAGAGCAGCAAGCAAAAATTGAAAAAATATCGTTGGTGTCGTTTCTAAATGAGGATCAAAGGAAACCTTTTGCTAACATATGCAGGCATCTAAAAGACAATGACAATAATTTTTATCAAAACAGAAATTTACATGTGACTTTATTTGGGTTTGGGCCACTTGAAAATGAAATTTATGAAGGAATACAAAACAGGGTTCAGCAATTCTCAGAAGTAAAGCCAGTTAAAAATATGAATATCAGGTTTGATTGCGTTAGGCCTGGTGCCGCATACATAGGGGGCAGGACGCTAAAACCTATTCATGGTATAAGCAATGGGACGGTAGTTGCCTATGGTGATGTCACTCAAAATAGGGATTTTTGCAACTATACTAACAAATTGACAAAATTTCTTCTAAGGGACAAGAAAATAGAATCAAAACTGGGAGCCAATCTTAGGAGAAAGTTTCCCGCAGTTTGGTGTACATTAGGGTATTATGACAGAAAAGACAATTTTAAAATTCGCACCAGCCTTCAGAAGATCTTTAGCCAGTACAGTAGATTGGGAGGTAACGCTTTTAATTTTAAATTTCCCATTTCAGAAATTGCACTGGTTAAATCCAAGTACAAAAACTTGAGATATTCAAAACTAATACAGAAATACCCTTTGTAAAATATTTCATTTTTATATTAACTTTTTTTCATAACCCTGCCATAATCATAGGTAATTGAATTCTACTCCCAGATCTTTTCTCCAAAAGTAAACTTCTTGTTCAGCAAAAAGTTGCCAAGCGAAGCGACGCAAACAGCCATTATGAGAGATATGCCGTACTGTATATGAAAATTCTCTACAAAAACAAATACTAATGATAACTGAATGACTACGCCAAATGAACAAAATGCCAAAAAAGTTAGGTACTGCTTAAAAAAATGTCTAAAGGAAAAATCTCTATCTTCAAATGTCCACACTTTATTCAGTACGAAGTTTGTAGTTATCGATACCATTATGCCGACCAAAGTAGCCTGCAGGTACCATACATTTGATACTACGTTTGCAAGAAGATATGAAACTATAAAGTTGATAAGGAAACCGCTTGCTCCTACTGTGAAGAATCTACCAGCCTTAGACAAAAAGAGAACGGATTTATGTCTTTTTTGCTCTACAACATCATTGGCATTTTGCAATTCCTTTGATTTTATACCATACCGGTAAAGGTCCCATACCGCTGTTAAGTAGTTCAATATTCTATTAAATTTTATTTTTTTTGTACTTGGTGCACCTTGTTCTTTAATAGGGATCTCTTTTACAGCAACTTTGGCATTTTTATTTTTGACTTTTACAAGAATCTCAAGGAGAGCCTCCTTCCCTTTGCCTTCGAAGCTAATGTCTTTGACAAGGTTGCGTGAAAATGCAAAGCAACTGGATGTAGGATCTTGAACATTTTTAACTTTTAGTCCATATCTTGCTATCATTTTACCTACCTTGCTCATCGTGCTTTGTACTAAAGACATTCTTTGGTCCCGTGCACCTTCAACAAACCTTGAGACCACAATTATAAAATTCGGATTTGCAATTAGTTCTTCAAAAAGCTCAGGTATAGTTTCTTCAGAATATGGATGATCTGCATCCATAACCAAAATATATTTTCCCGCAGATAGTGCAATTCCCCTCATGACAGCTGAGGCAAAATCACCTTGAACATTAAGGTGCCGAACTTTCCCGCCAATATTTTCATAATGGTAGGTTGAACCTGGCTTTTTGTCTGTATAAGCGCTGTTGTCCAGAATATTGTAATGAACTAAAATTACTTCTCGTGGGATCTCCTTTGGAATTAACGACATTACGTGGTTAGGAAGATGATACGTAGGAATCTGAGCATTTTGAGTTAGTAAAATAATCGAAACCAAATTAGATCCCTTCATTTCATCATCTATTATAAGGGAATTACTTTGTCCATTTAACATAATATTGTAATTTGAATTTATTCAAAAGTACTTTTAAGGCTTTCCGTACAGAAAATGGAAAGTGAAGTTCGAATTTTTTGACTTTTCCAACGAGATTACGATCGGTTTTAATGGTGCGGATAATAGTTCTCATTAGTTTTGGCGCAAATATTTTATGATGACAGTACCTCTTCGACATTTACCAGAGTTACGTTTTTGGATTTGAGAATATGCTTTTTGGTAGACGGATTGACTTACGTTACATTTCATTAAAATTGAGTGAATGTTTTGTCAATTGTTCAGTAATTATGTATGAAAGCAATTGAATCTTCTGAGATTCTTAACTTCAATGCTATTAGCTGAGGGCCTTGTAAAAGATTCCCAGACTGACTTTTTCCTACATTTGAAATGCAACTAGCCTTTCTAGACTGCGAATTTTCTACATTCCACTACTTGGTATTAATCTTATTCCTTTAGCACGGGATTTTAAATTAACACACTCCAAAGAAGTAAATATTACGCCAAATATTATGCTAAATTGCCACTTGTATTCGGATTCCTTGCTGGTGTATGAATGCACTCATTCTTAATAGCTCTTAAAGCGTCGACAAAAGACTCTGGTAGTGTTGGATGTGCATGAATCATTCCAAAAATCTCCCTGGGCGAGAGCCTAAGTTTCACTGCAAGTGCAGCCTCTCCTATCATCTCTCCAGCATGAGATCCAATGATATATGTCCCAACAACATGGTCATTTTGTTCGTAGACCTTAACCAAGCCCCTCGTTTCCCCCAAACAATTTGCCTTCGCACTTGCTGTAAATGGAAATTCACCAAACTTTCCACTTAAGTCACCTACGAAGGCAACTTCAGGATAGGTGAAAACACATGCCGGGATGCAACGATAGTCTATGGAAGCGTTTTCCATTCCCATTATGCTTTCAGCTGCCACCTCTCCTTGTTTTGCTGCCACATGTGCAAGCTCGTACAAGCCAGTCACATCACCAATTGCGTATATGTTATCAACGTTAGTCTGCATTTTGTTATTCGTGCTAATACCTTTTTTGTTGAAACCTACACCAATTTCATTCAGTTCATCAGGATTCAAGTTTGGTTTTCTACCTATACAAACGAGTACCTTGTCTGATTCAATTTTTTCTCCATTAGCGACCACTTTTCTGTCGATAACTTTTTCTACTTTCGAGCCCGTCTTGATACTTATGCCATCTAGAATCATGTACTTTTCTAATGCAATTCCAATTTCCTCAATCTGATTAGGCAGTATATGGTTTTCGGCTTCGATTAAAGAAACTTTGCAGCCTAGGGCATTTAGTATGGAAGCAAACTCGCAACCGCTATACCCAGCCCCTATAATGGTAACGGACTTCGGTAATTCATTTAATTCTAAAATTGATGTGGTGGATAGTAAATCTCCTTCGAATTTAAGTTCCGGCAAACATATCGGAAAGCTACCTGTAGCAATGACAATATTCTTTGTTTTTATAGTCTTGTCATTGACGATCACTTCTGACTTTGAAACTATGTGTCCTGTGCCATCGATCAAATCCACGCCATTGCTATTTAGTAGAAATTTTATTCCAGAAGCCAATCTAGACACCGTAGCCTGCATCCTAGATTTTATAGCCTTGTAGTCCAATTCCATTTCAATATTCAAGCCATACTTCTTTGCATTACCCGCTCTCCTCACAGTATCTCCGATTGAGTGTAGGAACTTGGTAGGAATACAGCCTCTTTGTGTACACGTCCCCCCCAAACCATCTCTTTCAATCAAGCAAACGCGGCCACCTAGCTGTGCTGTCCGAATAGCACAGGTGTATCCTCCTGGGCCTGCTCCTATGATCGCTGCGTCATACATGCCAGAGCTAGCTTCAAAATACTAGGCAATAAATATTCTAATTTGCTAATGCCACGTAAGATAACACTGATTGAAGTCACTTTATCAAACTAGTTTGCATGTCGGCTCACCGGTGGGCAGATATCTGAGGTACGAAAACATTCCTAATCTACCTTCTGTGATTCCATTGATGCGAAGAATATTTTTGAGCTACCTTTTTTTTGCAATCTTCCTTTTCTATTTCTGTAATCTCATCTTCAATGAATTGGGCGCTAAATTTTTCAGAGAAAGAGGCTTTCAATTGGGAAGCAACCTCTTCGAATGTCCTATTCAGTCCATTGACCCTAGATTTTGCGTCAACTATCATTTTGTCCTTCAACTTTTCTGGTGGAACTTTTAGTACAGAAAACATCTTCTCAAAATTGACATTCAATAATATGGTTCCATGCTGCAGGAGTGTTTTATTTTTCCTAGTTTGAGCATTTCCAGATATTTTTTTGTTATCTACAATTATATCGTTTAGGGGGACATATTTTGCTTTAAAGCCAAGCTTATTAATACACACTGTTACCGGTGCGCATATCCATTTGTACGAATCCAAAATGTTGAATGGAAATTTTCTTGTAATAAAGGAGTAGGTTAATTCGAACTCATGCAGGACCGCTCCACCTCCGGTCATCCTTCTCACAACGTCAACGCCGAGTTGGCTGCATCTATCCAAATTTACTTCTTCCTCAATGCTTTGGAAATATCCTACTGAAACGCAGGGAGGAGACCAACCATATAGTCTGAGAATTGGTTCGCTACCATCGATACAGTTGTTTAATAGTACTTCGTCAAGAGCCATATTCCATGGTCCCGGATTGAATCCAGTCTCTAAAAGCCTGATTTTCTTAAATTTCAAACGCCGTATGGTCCTATTATTTGCTACTTTTTATCTTTTCCCTGTTGCACTACTATCTTGTTCTTGTTTCAAGCATCCTAAAATCGCATCTGTTAGGGAATATTGGTCAAAACCAAATACATCAACCTGCTTCAATGCCTTTTCAATTGTCTCTCTGAGAGTATATTTATCTACTTTCGTTCCAATCAGAGAAGATTCAAGCTGATCCAAAGCTTCTTCCGGATATAGAAAAAAGTCTCCAGTAATTTTTATTGAATTGATTAACTTGTTCTCCTCACAGTATGTGAGTGAAACTTTGATCAGCTTCCTAGATTTGTAAACATTGTCCGCCTTTATCATCAATTATTTACCGGCTCACCTTCCCTTAATTGATATCTTGATTCATTTCTCTTTTTCATCTTCTGCTCTTGTAAATTTATGCCATCTTAAGTTTGGCTTGCGCGCTGCGATAACCTCGTCCATGCGTGAGACTGGTCTAGTGTACGGAGCTCCATTGACAAGATCAGGGTTTTCTTTAATTTCATAGGCGATGCTCTTTAAGGCGGTTGCAAATTCATCTAAAGTATTCTTACTTTCAGTTTCCGTAGGTTCTATCATTAAAGCCTCTGGGACAATCAATGGAAAGTAAATGGTAGGCGGATGAAATCCGTAATCCATAAGTCTTTTTGCAATATTCAATGCACTTTTTTGACCCAAATTCCTTGAAGATAAAACGAATTCGTGAGCACATCTGCGATCATAAAAAAGTTCAAAGTCGTCTTTTAGCAGACTGCAAAGATAATTAGCATTCAATATGGCGTGCTCAGATATCTTTCTCATATCAGTCCCCCAGGACATTAGATATGCATAAGCTCTTACTAGCATACCAAAATTTCCATAGCAGTAACGGGTCATGCCTACGGATTTTCGTTTAGTGTAATCTAAGACAAAATTCTTCCCTTTGTTTATTACTCGTGGTAACGGTAAATAGTCTGCCAAATGGTTCTTCACCCCCAATGCACCAGCCCCAGGACCGCCTCCACCATGGGGCGTTGAAAAAGTCTTGTGCAAATTCAGATGAATGAGATCAAATCCCTGATCACCAGGTCTGGCTATTCCTAACATTGCATTCATGTTTGCGCCATCACAATACATTAACGAGCCGTTCCTATGAGCAAGATCACTGATCTCCAAAATTTTTTCTTCAAAAAGTCCAAGAGTATTGGGATTGGTTAACATTACCAATGCGATATCATCTTCAAGCGATTGTTTAAAGTCATTCATATGCATATTACCTCGAGAATCTGACTTCACGGTAATAGTTTCAAACCTACACATAGATGCTGTAGCAGGATTAGTTCCGTGAGCTGAATCAGGAATGATAATCTTAGTTCTTTTTTCCCTCTTTTGCTTGTAATAGGCTTTTGCTATCATGACACCCAACAATTCTCCTTGCGATCCAGCTGCTGGTTGCAATGAGAAAGCATCCATACCTGTGAGTTTATTGAAATATTGCTCAAGTTCCCACATTAATTGCAGGGATCCTTGATTGCAGCTTTCATGTGAGAGAGGATGTAGTTGTGTGAAGCCTTCTAGCCTGGCAATATCTTCATTTATCTTGGGATTATACTTCATCGTACACGATCCCAATGGATAGAAACCATTGTCAATTCCAAAATTCTTTCTTGACATATTGCTGTAATGTCTTATGACATCAAGCTCACTCACATTTGGAAGTGGAAGTTCTTGTCTGATTAATTCAGCCGGTAGACTTGCAAGGAGATCTCCCTCCTTACCGTTACTCAATTCATCCGTACCAGCATCTGGAAGATACCCAGTGATACTTTCCTCATATTCGAATATCAGCTTCATTGTGAAAACATTGTCTCTTTTATTACTGAAGTGTAAGTTGCTATATCTTGAACTGAATTCATCTCAGTACAACAAATTAGTATATTATCGTCATCCAACTGCAAACCACCAAGTATTCCTTCTTTAAGTAAATTTGAAAGCATCTTTTCTGATGAACCTGAAGGCACACCAACAACGAACTCATCATAAAATGGTTTGTCATTCATGGGTTTAAATCCCATAGTTACCAATTTCTCTTGAAGTAAATGTGCCCTACTGTAACAAAGCTCTGCGACATTCCTCAACCCACTCCTGCCCATAAGGGCCATGTAAATCGTTGACGCTAATGCCATCAGTGCTACGTTCGTCGTGATGTTGCTAGTGGCTCGTTCTCTTCTTATATGCTGTTCACGTGCTTGGAGCGTTAAAACAAAACCTTTACTTCCTTTGGAATCAGTCGTCATTCCAGCAATCCGGCCTGGTATTTTCTTCAATAAAAAATCTTTCACTGCAAGAAAACCGAGATAAGGACCTCCAA
>Ga0207647_10003898_pt1 | contig 11145 bp, 7 predicted proteins | sample KBSCornC2_FD_184295 | JGI IMG/M metagenome (GOLD analysis project Ga0207647, IMG submission 184295) | Corn rhizosphere microbial communities from Kellogg Biological Station, Michigan, USA - C2 (SPAdes) (version 2) | ecosystem: Host-associated > Plants > Roots > Rhizosphere ...
CCACCCCGCCGAGGCCGCCGAGCACTTCGCCGAAGCGGAGCGCCTGGCCCCCGAAGACGTGACCATCTGGCGCGGCTCGATGCCCCTGCTCGGCACCGACCCCATGGGGGACGAGTACTTCAAGCGACGCGAGGCCCTCACCGACGCCGGCATCCCCATCTACCGCCCCCTGCCCGACTGGCAGCCCGCGGCGGAAGTATGAGGGCCTCTTCTGCCTGACCTGCTTGGCCTGCCCTATCCGGCCTGACCACCTCGATCGCTCGATCGCTACAGTGACGCTCGGCCCGGCGAAGCCATCCCGATTCCCGAAAGCAGCCATGACCCCGAAGCCCGAGACCCCCACCGAACCCACCGCGAGCGACGACTACGAGCCCATCGCCCCCGGCGTCTACGCCCGCGCTCAAGCCCGCGGCCAGGAGGTGCTGCGCGCATCGTTGCTGGACGTGGCCGCCCAACTCCTCGCCGCCGAAGGCCCCGCAGCCCTCACCATGCGCCGCATCGCCACCGAAGCAGGCTGCTCCACGATGGTCCTGTACAAGCACTTCGGCTCGAAGGACGCCATCGCCTCAGCCCTGTATCTCGAAGGCTTCGCGCGCCTCAAGCGCCACCTCGACTCCGTCCCCCGCACCGAAGACCCCGCCGAACACCTGGCCGCCCTGGGACGCGCCTACCGCGAGAACGCCCTGGCAGAGCCCAACTTCTACGACGTCATGCACGGCACCGGCATCCCCGGCTTCACCCCCGACGCGGAAGCCACCGAAGCCGCCACCCAAAGCCTCGCCGTCCTCCACGAAGCCGCCCAACGCTGCATCACCGAAGGCATCTTCCGCCCCGAAGCCGACTCCACCGAGATCACCGAAGTCCTCTGGGCCGCAGCCCACGGCGTCATCAGCCTCGAGCGCACCGGCCACATCCCCGCGTCCACAGCCGCAGCCCGCTACCGCACCCTCACCGCCGCAGCCGCCGCATCCTTCGCCGCAACTCCCGCCCCCACCGCTTAAGGCTTGGGGAGCGATAGGGGCTGTTCAGCTGGCGTGGAGCTCGACGGTTCGGCCGTCGGGGTCGGTCAGCAGGTGGCGGCCCGCGGTGAGTGCGGGCGTTGCGGCGGCCCCGGTGATAGCCAGGCCCAGACGCAGTGCTCCGGTCTGTCGTTCGGGGCGGGCCGGGTAGATCTCGAACACTAGGCCGTCGGCGAGGACGGCGGCGTAGTGCCGGGGTCCCTGGCCGTGCTGTTCGGCGGTGAAGGCCAAGCCGAGGTCACTGTAGAAGCGGTGGCATTCCTCCAGGTGAGGGGTGTACAGCACCAGCAGGGTCGCGCGAATGGTGGTCGGAACGGTCATGGGGCTCCTGGCCTGGTCGGCGGCCGTGACGTGCGGCGCCGGGCCGCCATCCAGCACTGACTCAACTGTATGGGCTGGACCCAAGCCGCGATCGCCGGCCGCGTCTCCGGCCGCTCGGCCCGCCGCCCAGCCCGAGACCAGCACCGAACTGGCGATCGCCCGTCCGGTCGCCTGTGCTGATCGCGCGCCCTAAGCAGGCTTCCCCGCCTCGATCCACCGCTCGAAGACATCCGTCTTCTCCGCCGGCCAAGCGCCGTCGCACGGCATCGACCCCTGCCGAAGGCGTCCCAGAATGGCGTCGGCGTGCCGGCTGACATCGTCGTGCGACCACAGGTCGAAGACGAACTTCATCGACTGCCGGTCCATCGGCCGGAACAGGGTCCTGATATGCGTGGCGAAGCTGATCGGCTCGTCGGTGGCGGGCAGCGTCATGACGGGTCCTTCCGGTTCGGTTTGTACGGCCAGCGCGGAAATCCGCGCGTCAGGCGTCGCGTTGCACACCCACCACCAGCGGGGAACCGGCATGTGCGCCGGAGGACGCGCGCCCGGCTGGGAGTTCTCCACGGCGATGCGTGAGCCCCACTCGATGTACGCGACGAACGCCGCCCGGAACTCCGGGTCGCTCGGCAGCCCGGCGTCGTTCGCGGACTGCACGATGAGCTGCGCCCAGCGTGCGCGCTGCTGCTCCGTGAGAGCCTTGCCCGCGTGCTGGCTGACCATCCGGTCGTAGCCGCCGTACATGTCGGTGTACTGACTGGGACCGCCGAAGGTCTCGCCGAGCCAGGCCGCCACACGTTCCGGATGGTCCGGCGACATGGTCGCGAAGATCGGCGCGAGCAGCGGGTCCGAGGGGACGTACTTCTCGTAGAAGATCCGCGTCATCCTGGTCAGCGCGGGCAGACCCCCGGCCCACTGGAACAACGTCGGCTCGGCCGGCTCCGGCGGGTCCTGGAAGTCGGCGTACCAATGCATCCCGCTGCAGAACGGCTTGTTCTGCGACTGCCCACACCGGCACAGGCTGTAGTGCTCAGTCGAGGACCCCGTGTTCCTCGTCTCGGGCTCGCCAGCGGCGTCGGTGAGCGGGATGGAGCCGGTGATCCGGTAGGGGCCGTTCTTCGAGACCTCGATCGCCGGCGGCCGGCCGGTCTGGTCGACCTGCTCGCGAGCTTCCCGGCCGTCGACCGCGAAACTCAGCGCGCCCGAAGGACAGTCACGCACCGCCCGGACGATCTCATCCGTGCGACCTCCGCTCGGAGTGACGAACGGCTCCTTGCCTTGGCGGAACACGGTCGGGAGGCGGTCGCTGCAGAACCCCGAATGCGCGCAGATCCCGCGATTGTCGAGCACCGTGACCTGCTGGCCGGGATAGGTGTCCCGGCGGTCGGGGGCACGCGTCGGGCTCTTCGCCCCGCTGAAGCCGTTCTTCGCGTGGGCCCCGTCGCAGAACGGCTTCGTGGCCGAGGCGCCGCAACGGCACAGCGCCATCTGCGGGCGTACCGCGAGCGGTTCGCCGAGCCAACTGGTCATCCGGTCGGCGTTCGTGACGAGGTAGGGGCCGTCGGCCGAGGACTGGATGCTGGCCGGGAGAGCGGATTGCAGGTCGGCCAGCCGTGCGATGCGGGTCCTGACCGCTTCCGGATGGGGAGCCAGGCGGCAGGTCAGGTCCTGGAGTGCGGCGGTGGCTTCGATGAGCAACGCAGGCGCACCGGGTATGGAGCGCAGGCGGGTGGCCGCCAGCGCGAGTTCCCAGACCTCCGCGTCGACCGACTTCTCCTCGGCCGCCGCGGGTTCCATGCCCGGATCGGCGTCGTCGTCCGAGACGAGAAGAGTCAGGGGTCTGACAACGGAGTCAGTCAGTCTTGCCGAAGCATCGGCATCCGTGATGCGGCGTTCGAGCCGGCGGACACCGGCGAGCAACTCTGGCAGCGACGCCAGCTCAGCGTTCATGGCGGTTCCCTCGGGTGGGGGCAGGAGCGGCACTACTCATCAATACGGTACAGGTCTGTATTGAATAGATACAATCCAGAGGTGCATCGGAAGGCATCGCCACAGGTCGGAGCGCGAACCGCCGGCCAGGGAAGAGCTCGTGACGCCGACATCGACGCCCGGATCCTGGCCGCGGCCAAGCGTCAGCTCGCGGTGCTCGGCTACGAGGGCATGTCGATCGCGGCGGTCGCGGCCGAGGCCGGCACCACCCGGCAGGCGCTCTACCGCCGCTGGCCGGGCAAGGCCGAGCTGGCCGACGCCGCCGTCGCGAGCGTCGAGGAAGCCGCACCCGAGCCCGGCACGCAGTCCGAAGCCCCGGCCCTCACGGACCCCTTCGCCGCGCTGGTCGCCGAACTGGCCGACTTCCAGCGCAAGGTCTCGCGCCCCGGACGCCTGTCGCTGGTCGGCACGATGCTCCAGGAGAACACGGAGCCGCAGGTCCGTGAGCACTACCAAACCCGAGTGATCCACCCCCGACGCCGTCGCATCCAGGCGATCTTCGAGGCCGGCCAACGTCTCGGCCTGCTCGACCAGGACGCCGACCTGGCCGTGGCCGTCGCCCTGTGCACCGGTGGTTGGTATGGCCGCGCGCTGGCCGGCGATCCGGTTCCCGCCGATTGGCCCGCGCGGACCGCGGTGCTCGTGTGGCGGGCGCTCGGCGGAGATCCGCCGCGATAATCGTGTTCTTACTGAAATTTCTCAGAGTCTTGCGTAGCTGCGTCGTCTAGCTGACGATGGTGCGGGGCATGGGGGCCGGGCCTCACCATTTCGAGGGGGCGGTGTGCCATGGCCGGAACCGATCCAGAGCTCGTACTGGGCGGCGTGGGGATGACGGACCGGGTCGTCGTGCCTTTCGAGGGACCCGGCGGTGGCGTCGGTCGGCTGACGTGGGGGCAACAGAAGGTCTGGACACTGATGCGGCAGGCCGGTACGTCGCTGAGCATGGGTGGTGCGGTCCCGGTGACCGATGGCCGGACGATTCGGGATCTCGCCGCTGAGCTCGGGTTCTTCATGTGCCGGTACGCCTCGCTGCGGACCCGGATCCTGCCGGCGCAGGACGATGGCGTGACGCAGGAAGTGTCGGGGTCGGGCGTCGCGGTGCTCGGCGTCCTCGATGTCGCGGATGACGACGATCCGGGCCTGGTCGCCTCACGGCTCGCCGAGCAGTGGGACGCCACGCCGTTCGACCACGAGCGGGAGTGGCCGATTCGCATGGCGGCAGTTGTGGCGCGGGGCGTGGTCAGCCATGTGGTCGTGACGATCTCGCACGTGGCGACCGACGGCGCCGGGATCGCTGTGATGCTCGCGGAATTGAGGGAACGCGACCCGATCAGCGGGGAGCCGAAGAACCCCGCGGCGATAGGGCCGTTGGAGCTGGCCGAACTGCAGAGCACGCCCTCGGGCCGGAGGCAGAGCGAGGCGTCGCTGCGGCATTGGGAGCGGATTCTGCGCTCGATCGCACCGCTGCGCTTCGGTCCGTATGCGGATCGGGGCGAGCCGCGCTATCGGCGGGCGTTCTTCGAATCGCGTGCCGTGCACACGGCGTCGAAGGCGGTGGCGGCGCGGGTCGGCGGCACCGAGGCCTCGGTGCTGCTGGCCGGATACGCGGTGGCGGTGGCTCGGCTGACGGGCGTCGATCCGGCGGTGATCCAGGTGGTCGTCAGCAATCGGTTCCGGCCCGGGCTCGCCGACGTCTCGCACCCGTTGTCGGTGAACGGCCTGTTCATGGTCGACGTGGCGGGCGCGTCCTTCGACGAGGTGGTGAACCGGACGCAGCGAGCCTTGGCGCAGTGCTCGAAGTACGCGTACTACGACCCGCAGGCGTTGGAAGAGCTGCGTGCACGGATCGATCGGGAACGCGGCGAGGCCGTCGAGCTCTCCTGCTTGTTCAACGATCGCCGGCTCGGTCTCGGGGCCGGCGACCAAGCCGAGCCTGCGCCGTCCCGGCAGGAGCTGGAAGCCGCGCGGGGCAAGAGCACTCTGCGGTGGGGTGAGCCGTTCCCGTCGTACCTCGACAAGCTGATGGTGCAGGTCGCGGCCACCGAGGAGGCGGTCGAGCTCGAAGTCCAGGTGGACACGCATCACGTGTCCACGGACGACGTGCGGGCTCTCATGCTGGATCTCGAGTCGCTTCTGGTGGATGCGGTGTTCGCGTCGTAGCCAGCGACCAGATGAGCCACGCTGCGTCGGCGGCGAGGAAGGCCCCAGCCCATGCGTGGCCTTCCCAGAGAAAGGCCAAGCCCGCTATCAGCAGCGCCACTTGGGCAGCGTCTTCGAACCACGGAGGCAGGGGGACGGTTGCGCTACGTGGACGGCGTCGCAGCCGTATCCGCGACATGATCAGGAACGCTCCGGACAAGGTGGCGAGCAGCACGATGGCGGCGACCTCGTAGCGGGGATCGCCGGGCCGCAGGTATCCCTTGCCATTGGCGTGGACTTCCCAGATCCCGCCTCGCCAGAGCTCGACTGGGAGGCCTGTCTTCGTGGCCGCCGCGGCTTGCACTGCGGTCTCCAGCGTCTGGCTGTGGTCGAAGTTCGCGACGATCGCCGAGCCGTCGGGTTGGATGAAGATGATGTCGACGGTCGCTCCGAGCCTTCGTTCTCCGCGCACTTGGAGGGTTGTCTCGCTGCGGCAGGCACTCGCCGTGACTCCGGGCCGGCAGATCGGCGCGTGGTCATGGGCGCGGCCCGGAACGCATTCGGCGTAGGCGTAGAGCACTGCGGCGCATGCGCCGACGCCGAGGAAGGCGTAGACGGTGTCGGTGATGGCCTCTCGGCGGGTGTACGCGGTCTGTCGTCGGGTGCGCTGTGCGTGCTCGATGTGCTTTGTCTGCCGCGAGGGCCGGCGTTCGGGTACAGCCTTGGCTTTCCGGGCCGGCCTTCGCAGCGTCACGCAAGCCACAGCGGCGAGCAGGATCCCGACGACACCGAGGTCGATCCACGGATTCAGCCCGAAGCCGAGGATGATGCCGTTGACGGCCAGGATGACGCCGGTCGCCGACCACATCACCACGAGGAACGTGCGGGCCGGCCGGATCTTGATCAGCTTGCCCGGATACGAGAACGCGAACAGGTAGGCGCCCTGCAGGCAGCACATGGCGATGCCGGTCAGGGCCGACAGCCCGGCCAGCAGCGGCTGCATCCCCGAGGTCGGCAGGTTCGACGGGACCGCGCGGAGCCCATAGGCGCTGGCCGCCACGACGATGCCCCGCCACGTGGTGAGCAGCATCGCGTCACCGGGCATGGCCCGCCGGACCAGCAGGGTGGTTTCGGGGAACTCGGCGCTGACGATGCCGGCCTCGGTGCTGGTCCGCAGCTCGTACCGGGGCGGGCGGCCGGTGTGCAGCACGACGGCCGATACCGAGCCCTCGACCTCCCGCAGACAGCCGGCGTTCCACGCCGCCCCGACCGAACACGGCTTCGCCGCAGCCAGCGCGTCCCGGTCGGACTCGGTGCCGGCGGCGGTGTACGCGCACAGCGCCGCCCCCGCCAGACAGAGCAGGCCGACCAACGCCGATATGAGCACCCTGCCGTCCACCCGCGGTCTTGCCATCGAAGCCGCCTCTTCTTGAAGCATCAAGACATGACAAATGCTTGTCTTCAGGCCCCGCGGCCGACTCCCCCCACTGAAAGCCGGCCGCGGGCCAGCGCCATCAGAGCTCTAACGCGCCCCCACGGACCGCATCGACCTCATCGACACCAACCGATGTTGTACACCCGCCGCTCACCCGCGAGAACGCCCCGAATGTTTGCATCCCGCTTGCGTTTCTCACGCCCTGCTCACGGCCCCGAGGGCGGCGGACCGGCCGGCGGATGTCGAGCGCGGGGGCTGTGACCGCGCAGCCGCCGCTGACCAATGGGAATCGTGAATCGCACTTCGGGAACCGGGGTCGGCGTTCAAGGTTGTTTAGTGTTCATCTTGCGGCGCACCTTTCGCAGGGTTCCACCGAATGGGTGAGAATCGCTGGCGCCAGATCGAGAACAAAGGCAGGTTTGCTGTTTAGGGGGAACAGATCGTAGGGGCAGCTTCTGGGGTGGGACAAAGTGGCAGGCCGCCTGTGGCGAGAATCTTCGACGCCAGATCGGGGGCTCACGCGTGAAGGACATATACGGGACGACGTGGTGGACTGCGGTTCGTGGGGGGCCGCCGGGCAACCAGGGGACGGGGCGCTGGGGGTCTTTCTGGAGGAGAACGAAGTGGCCGTTCGTCCTGACCGCCCGCCGCTGGCGTGAAGCGTGGCTGCTGAAGAGGGGCAAGCGCCCGCCGCGAAGCTGGTGGCGGCTGAACCGGTGGCTGCCGGTGGGGATCTACGCTCTGTTCGCCATCCTCTATGTGGCGTGGCTGATCCGGGCCGCCTACGTCGTGGCTTCCGGCGGGGAGGGCTGGAGCTGGTTCTGGGTACGGAACATCGGCAGCCCCCGCTACCAGTACTCGTTCGACTTGATCAGCAACGTGGTCCTGACGATCCTCGGCGGCGCGTTGGCCGCGGTCGGCTGGCTGTTCTGGCGCTTCAACAGGGTTCGTTGGTTCTACATGCGCCGAGCCCGGAAGCACCCGGATGAACTGGTCGACGCGGGGAGCATCACCGGGGAGGTGGTGGGCCGCGACCAGTTGTGCGACGCCCTCATGCGCGACCTGGTCTCCCGGAAGGACCGCCGGCCCCACATCGTGGTCGGTTCCATGGGGCTCGGCAAGACGGCCCTGATGGTGCGCCTGACCGAGCGGCTCGCGCGCAAGAGGGCCGTCCCGGTGCCGGTCCAGCTGCGCCAGGTCGCAGAGCCGTCCGAGCTGGACTTCGAAAAACTGGCCCGCAAACAGTTCTACGAGGAGATCCAGGGCCACGTGCTGTCCGCCGCCGAGGCCGAGAAGGTGTGGTTGCGGCTGCGCAAGAAGAACGACCGGGTCGTGGTCCTCGCGGACGGCCTGGAGGAGACGCTCAAGAACCACGCCGAGCGGGACAACTACATCCGTAAGGCGCTGGTGCGGGCGAATGACAACGACCTGCCGCTCGTGATCACATCCCGGCCGCACCGCACCCTCCGGGGGCTGGACGCGGCAGTCACCGATCTCGAGCCGCTCAGCGTCGAGGCCGCCATCGAATACATCTCCGAGAGCAGACAGCCGCCGGCGGACGACACGAACGTGGACCTGCTCGTCGAGGTCGCCAACGCCACGGAATCCCCCTTCTACCTCCAGCTGGCCAGGCAACTCGAGCAGGTGAACCTTCTGAAGGACGTGCTCGCGTGCAGAGGAGACAAGCTCGACGCGCCCGCCGACTGCGATCAGTGGGCGGTGCGCCACGATCTGCTGAAGACCTGGGTCGACGCCCTGACAGACGGCTGGTTGCACCCGGAACTGCCGATCACCCCACAGGAACGCAGGGTGGTTATTGAGTACACCTCCGCGCTGGCCTGCGTGGGCCTCCTCAAGGACTCCGGAGACGTGTGTTTCGCGGATCTCGAGGGGCAGCACATCGAGCAGCCGGAGGAACTCGACGATGTCTGGACGTGGACGACCGCCATCCACAAGAAACTGGTCACCAGTGTGCCTGATCACCGTCGAGGGTCCCCTGGGATCGGTATGCCCCAAGCCCAGGGGGTGGGCGTTTCGGCCAAGCTTGACAAGGACGCACAGAGCGACGGCAGCAGGAATGCGCTCACAGTTCACACCTACGACAAGGTGTGGGAAAAGCTTAAGAAGGAACTCGAGAGCGAGGACCTCAAGTACGTCCATTTCGATCTGCGTGTAGCCGCCGGATGGGCGGCCCGTATGGGGCTGGTCGAAAGTTGCGGCGACCGCGTCAGCTTCGTCCACACGGTCCTCCAGGCATACCTCGGCTCTCGGTACTTCGAGGACATGATCAAGGAGTCGCGAGGCGCAGCGGCCGCACCGCTCAACAAGGCGCTAAGCGACCCCGGTCGGGAGATCCTCATGGCCATGACCCTGTTTTCGAGGTCGTATGACGCGCAGTGCGAGTGCCCCGGCCCTTGCCTCATCAAGACCAGCAGCGAACTGCTCAGTCATTTTGCGTGCGATGCTCTCACGAGCGATGCGAAAACGAACACGAACGACGATGCGAAAACCAATGGGATGGACGACCCGGCTACCTGGCAGTCCAAAGCCTTGGAGATGTACGGCGCGGCGCTTGATGTCGACTGTTTCGACCACGTCCCGCAGCACAGGAAACTGGTAAAGGCCGTCAAGGAGCACTGGGGAGATCTTCAAGGCTCGGAACACCAGAGACTCGAGCCCTTCAAGAAGGCCCTCATCTGGAGGATCGGCGCTACAGCCCAGTTCATAGAAAAAAGGGCGAAGAAGGAACCGGGGTTGAAGGACACGTCCGGCTACGTGGAGCTCTTCGAACTCGGGTGCGAGGAGCGCTCGTACACGGTGCGCCTGGCCATCGCAGAGGCGATCGGCAGTGGCGGCGATGCCGCTTTTGAAGCGTTGGAGGCAAAAAACTACCTGAGCCCGTCGGTAGTGAAAAATCCGGCCCCGGGAACGGCGCAGCTGCAGAAAACCCCCAACGGGAGGCAAAGTGGATGGAGGGTAACTGGGGAACGCGACCGCCGCGAAGCCGAGCGCAAGAGGCAGCACACACGGTGGAGCGAAGAGCGCGAAAGGGAGGAGGATGCGCGAAAAGCAAAGGAGCGCGAACGGTGGGCCTCGACCCTGCGTGCCTGGATCATCCCCATGCTCGTCGATTCCAGTACCTTCGGCAAGGGGCCGGGCACACCCTACGACAAGCTTCGCACGTGGGTGCGGGCGGTCTCAGGGGATTGCGCCGATCTCGCCCTCCAACTCGCGCTCGCGCAAGGGTTCAAACGCGCCGCCAATCACCGCCAGCCCTGTGAGAGCGCCTTCGTGGCCAGCCCGCTCATCGACGAGTGCAGAACCCTGATGGATGCCAGCAGGTTCTGGTTCACCCGGCTGACCCTGCTGCACGCGCTGACCCTCTGGGCCGTCGACGAGAAGGCGCGCGAGCAGCACGCGGGGCAGGACAAGCAACCGATGACGGGGCACGGATCCAGCGCCCTCAAACAAATGGCAGAGTGGCTCCCTCCCGAGCGGGATGCTGCGAAGCACCCTCTGGTGGACGCCGGCGCGAGACTCGCACGTCGCGCTATACAAACGTGCCGTCCCGACATCTTCCTGTGGATCGACGAGGCGGAAGTCGCCTCCCAGGTCGGCTCCGAGAGCGGACCGGCGAGCACTGTCCGCTACCACGAACTCTGGATCGCGCCCTGGGCGGGCTGGAGCACCCTGGACCCGGACGCCAGGCAACTCCTGGCCGACATCCTGATCCTCGTGGCGCTCACGGACGGGCTCGGAGACAGCATCACCGACCGGATCCACCGGCTTTGGAGAGCCAACCAGCGCCAAAAGAACGTGCTCCCACTCTGCCTGGTCAAAGACCGCAGCGCCCTGAACCCGCGCCGCCCAGCCGTGGTGGCGGCCGAGTCCTCCGAACCGAAGTGCGCTGACGGGTGCGCCTTCCAGATGTGCCCGTACCCGTCCAAGGGGCCGAACTGCCGGGTCGAGTTCAGCGAGCTGTTCTGCATCAACCAGCACAGCCTGTACGACCGCTACCAGCCCGCGGCCTGGCTGCACGGACGTGTGCGGCGTAAGGCCAGATGGCAGCGCCACATCCCGGTCTCTGCGATGCGGTGGTTCTGGGACGAGATGGCCGACCGGGCACGTAACCGGCCGCTCGAGAAGTCGCCTAAGCAGGAGCGCGGCTGAGGGAATGCGTTCCTTCGACCTCCGCGCTCCCGACGACAATCACCACGTCATTGTCTTAAACGGCGGTTTACGGCC
>Ga0207647_10003899_pt1 | contig 11143 bp, 10 predicted proteins | sample KBSCornC2_FD_184295 | JGI IMG/M metagenome (GOLD analysis project Ga0207647, IMG submission 184295) | Corn rhizosphere microbial communities from Kellogg Biological Station, Michigan, USA - C2 (SPAdes) (version 2) | ecosystem: Host-associated > Plants > Roots > Rhizosphere ...
CGGGAAACTTCAGGCGGACGATGAAGTCGCCGGCCTTGCTCGGATCGCCCTTGACGATCGTGATCTGCGATCCCTTCGGAAGCCCGACGGCGGTGCCGTCCATCCACTTCATGCCCTTGGCCCCCGCGGGCGAAGCAACGATCAAAACCGTAGCGGTTACGAGAAGAATGCTTTTCATGACGCGACCCCTATTCCGACACCTTCCCGGGCGCGGCTGTTAGCACAATCGAGCTACCGAGCAGAAGGGATGCTTTTGCACAGCAAAGCTGAGCTTCTGCCGAAGAGATAGCGAGATCCGGACGGCCTGCGAGCGTAGCTCGACAGGACCGACGGCGCGGATTCACTCCGCGCCAGCGCGCACTTCACAATCTGCGATAGGTCGTGTAGGGGCGCCGCCTCCAGCGAAATCTGGAACCCTTGTGGGAGGCGGGCCTGACGGCTCGCCGCTTGGACCACTAAGCTTCAACCCGGCCGAAGCACCGCTTTCGGCCGAAGTCGAGAGTGAGACATGGCAAAGAAGATTACCGGCTATATCAAGCTGCAGGTGCCGGCCGGCACCGCCAACCCCGCCCCGCCGATCGGCCCCGCCCTCGGCCAGCGCGGCGTCAACATCATGGAATTCTGCAAGGCGTTCAACGCCGCAACGCAGGAGCTTGAGCGCGGCGCGCCGATCCCGACGGTGATCACCGTTTATGCGGACCGCTCGTTCAGCTTCACCACCAAGACCCCTCCCGCCTCGTTCCTTCTCAAGAAGGCGGCGCGGATCCAGAAGGGCTCGAGCGAGACAGGCAAGGTCACGGCCGGCACCATCCGCCGCTCGCAGCTGCGCGAGATCGCCGAGGTGAAGATGAAGGACCTCAACGCCAACGACCTCGACGCCGCGGCGAAGATCATCGAAGGCTCTGCCCGCGCGATGGGCCTCGAAGTGCGGGAGGGCTAAGACATGGCGAAGCTGTCCAAGCGCCAGAAGGCGCTCACCGCGGTCGACCGCGAGAAGTTCTACGGCGTCGATGAGGCGCTCAGCCTCGTCAAGAGCAACGCCTCGGCGAAGTTCGACGAGACGGTCGAGGTCGCGCTGAACCTCGGCGTCGACCCGCGCCACGCCGACCAGATGGTCCGCGGCGTCGTCAACCTGCCCAAGGGCTCGGGCAAGACCGTCCGCGTCGCCGTGTTCGCCAAGGGCGCCAAGGCCGACGAGGCCAAGGCCGCGGGCGCCGACGTCGTCGGTGCCGAGGACCTGATGGAAACCATCCAGAGCGGCCAGATCGACTTCGACCGCGTGATCGCGACCCCGGACATGATGGGCGTGGTCGGGCGGCTCGGTAAGGTGCTCGGCCCCAAGGGGCTGATGCCGAACCCGAAGCTCGGCACCGTCACCATGGACGTGACCAAGGCGGTCAACGACGCCAAGTCGGGCCAGGTCGAGTTCCGCGTCGAGAAGGCGGGCATCGTCCACGCGGGCATCGGCAAGGCGAGCTTCTCCGAGGGCGACCTCAAGGAGAATTTCACCGCGTTCATCGACGCGATCATCCGCGCCAAGCCGAGCGGCGCCAAGGGCAAGTTCGTCAAGAAGCTGTCGGTCAGCTCGACGATGGGCCCGGGCGTCAAGGTCGATCTCGAAGAGATCGCCGGCGCCTAAAGCCAGTTTCGCCCCGCGGCGCATGTGCATTCGCGGGGCGGTACCCCCCGCTTCGTCGAAACGCAGCTTCCCGGTGCCGCGCGCGTTGCTAGCCGCGGGCGGGACGAAGTGACCGAATCCGAGGGGAGTTGAACTTGAAGTCCATTGCCTTGCTGCTGGCCTCCGCCGCCGGCCTGCTCGCCGCGCCCTCAGCCCTGCCTGCGCAGGCCGTCCAGCAAGCCGACACGGTCGATACCAGCCTGCCGACGCAGCTGCCCCGGACCGCCGTTCCGCATCATTACGCAATCATCGTCACGCCGCATGCCGAGCGACTGACGTTCGACGGTACCGTGGCAATCGACCTCGATGTGGTTCAGCCAACGTCGAGCCTCGTCCTCAACGCCGTCGACATGACCTTCTCCTCGGCGCGGCTCGTTCCGGCCGCCGGTGGTGCGCCGCTCGTCGGCCAGGCCAAAACTGACAATGACGCCGAGACGGTGACCATCACCTTTCCGGCCACGCTCTCGCCCGGCGCCTACCGCCTCGAGCTCGCTTACACCGGCAAGATCAACACCCAGGCGAACGGCCTGTTCGCGCTCGACTACAAGAACAAGGAAGGCGCCGAGTCACGATCGCTGTTCACCCAGTTCGAGGCCGCGGACGCGCGCCGCTTCGTGCCGAGCTGGGACGAGCCGGACTATAAGGCGACCTGGGACCTGACGGCCCGCGTTCCGACGGACCAGATGGCGGTGAGCAACCTGCCCGCCATCTCGACCCAGCCGATTGCCGGCGGGCTGAAGGAAGTCCGGTTCCAGACCAGCCCGACCATGTCCTCCTACCTGCTGTTCTTCGCGACCGGCGACTTCGACCGGGTGACGAAGACGTCAGCCGGACGCGAGGTGGGCATCGTGGTCTCGCGCGGGAATGGCCCGCTGGCGCTGACCGCCCTGGAAGACGAGGCGCAGATCCTCCCCTATTACAACGACTATTTCGGAACGCCCTATCCGCTGCCCAAGCTCGACAATGTGGCTGGGCCCGGCCAGTCGCTGTTCTTCTCCGCGATGGAGAATTGGGGAGCCATCTTCACCTTTGAATATCGCCTGCTGAACGATCCCGCGATCACCAGCGAAGGCGGACGTCACGAGATTTTCGGGACCGAAGCGCATGAAATGGCGCACCAATGGTTCGGAGACCTCGTCACCATGGGCTGGTGGGACGACCTTTGGTTGAATGAAGGCTTCGCCAGCTGGATGGCCAACAAGACGACGGAGCATTTCCATGCCGATTGGGGCGCGGACGTCGACCGGGTCAGCGCTCGCGAGAACGCGATGGCCCTCGATTCCTTCGTGACCACACATCCAATCATCCAGCACGTTCGCACCGTCGAGCAGGCCAACCAGGCGTTCGATTCAATCACCTACCGCAAGGGCCAGTCGGTGATCGCGATGCTGGAGGGGTTCGCGAGCGCGGACACGTGGCAGCACGGGCTCCAGGCCTACATGCGCCGCCACGCCTACCGGAACACGCGAACCTCCGACCTCTGGGCGGCGATCGAGGGTGCCGGCGCGACCGGCCTCACAACCATCGCGAACGACTTCACCACCCAGCCGGGGATTCCGCTTATCAAGGTCGGTCAGGCTCGCTGCATTGGAGGACGAACGGAGGCTACGCTCACACAGGCCCAGTTCTCCAACGATCGCCGGACGAGCGGCTCCTCGCTCAGCTGGCACGTTCCGGTGCGGGCATCGGCGGGGGGCGCGGTCACGCAGGTCATCACCCAGGGTCGATCAACCCCGCTCAGCGTCGAGGGCTGCGGGCCGCTGCTGATCAACGCGGGGCAGACCGGCTATTTCCGCACCCTGTATGCGCCCGGCGAAGGGGAAGCGCTTAGAGCCGCGTTCAAGACCCTCGCGCCTGTAGATCAATTCGGCATCATGCAGGATTCAATGGCTCTGTCGCGCGCCGGGTACCAGGCGATGAGCCCAACGCTCGCGTTGATGTCCGAAGTCGCGCCAACTGCCGACGGCAAGGTCGTGGAACGCGCGCTGCTGAACTGGTCCGCTCTTTATTCGGATCTCGAAGGCGACAAGGCATCGCAGGCAGCCGTTGCGGCGCGCATTCGCGGATTTGGCTCACGGCTGCAGGCGATCGGGCTGATGCCGCGCCAGGGCGAGGCTGCAGTGGATGCCTTGCTGAGGCCCACGCTGATCACCGAGCTCGGCCGCGTCGGCGACCCAACCGTCGTCGCCGAGGCCAACCGGCTGTTCGCGGCCTGGCTCAAGGACCGAAGCGCCATCCCGGGTTCGTTGAAGTCGGCATGGCTCGACGTCATCGCCCGGAACGCCACTCCGGCAACGTGGAATGCGCTTCACCAGGCGGCGCAGTCGACGCGCGGACAGACGGAGCGCTCGAATCTCTACAAGCTGCTGTCGAGCACGCGCGATGAGGCCCTGGCCCGCCAGGCGCTGAACCTCGCCATCTCCGCCGAGCCGGGAAAGACCATCAGTGCATCGATGATCACCGCCGTTGCCGAACAGCATCCGGAACTGGCGCTCGATTTCGTGCTGGCGCACCTGCCGCAGGTCAATCCGTTGATCGATTCCTCGGGACGCTCGCGGTTCGTCGCCGGCCTGGTCAGCGACAGCGGCGGCGAAGCGTTGATCAAGCGGCTCGAAGCCTATGGCACGGCCACCTTCTCGCCTGAGAATCGCAAGCCGATCCAGTCCGCCGTCTCGCGCATTCGCTGGCGGGCCGCGAACCTCGGCCGGGTACGCCGCGAGACCGCCACTTGGCTGAGGGCTCACCCACTGCCATCCGCAGCACTCCCGGCGCGCCCCCGCCACGGCGAAAGAGGTTGATCGGCGAGCGTTTTTCGCTATAGGCGCGCGCTCGCATCGCTTCGGCGATGCACTCGTCCGAGACAGCTGCTGGAGCTTGCTCCTTAATCTGCAGCCTAGACGGGGACAGGAATCATTCGGAGCGGTTCTCCGCTTCGTCGTGCGTTGCTTCGGGTGACGCCATCGATCCCCAACCCCACGGACATAAGCGCTCGGGGCTTGCCCCGGGCATTTGTTGAAGCTCGTTCGGGAGCAATCCCGGACGAAACATTGGAGTTGGCATGGATCGTTCGCAAAAAGCGGACCTGGTCGACGAGCTGAAGAACGTCTTCACCGAGACGAGCGTGATTGTGGTCACCCGCAATCATGGTCTGACGGTGGCGCAGTCCACGGACCTGCGCCTGAAGATGCGCGACGCCGGCGCCCAGTTCAAAGTTGCGAAGAACAGCCTTGCCCTGATTGCGCTCGAGGACACGCGCTACAAGCCGATCGGAGACCTGCTCAAGGGCCCGACCGCTTTAGCTACCTCCGTAGACCCCGTCGCGGCCGCCAAGATCGCGGTCGATTTCGCCAAGACGCACGACAAGTTCGAGATCGTCGGCGGAGCGATGGGCGACACGGTCCTCGACGTGAACGGGATCAAGGCGCTGGCCGAGCTTCCCTCGCTCGACGAACTGCGCGCGACCATCGTGGGCCTCATCCAGGCGCCCGCGACCAAGATCGCCCGCACGATCAACGAGCCGGGTGCCCAGCTAGCCCGGGTCTTCGGCGCTTACGCCGCACAGGCTGCGTAAGCGAAAACCTTTTCATCAACGCACGACAACAAGGGCCAACGGCCCACCAAGGAGTATCAAATGGCTGACATTGCTAAGCTGGTCGACCAGCTTTCCGAACTGACCGTCCTCGAGGCCGCGGATCTCGCCAAGGCTCTCGAAGAGAAGTGGGGCGTCTCGGCCGCGGCTGCGGTCGCGGTTGCCGGTCCGGCTGCTGCCGGCGGCGGCGCTGCTGCTCCGGCGGCCGAAGAGAAGACCGAGTTCGACGTCATTCTCACCGGCGACGGCGGCAAGAAGATCAACGTGATCAAGGAAGTCCGCGCCATCACCGGCCTGGGCCTCGGCGAAGCCAAGGCGCTGGTCGAGGGCGCGCCGAAGGCCGTCAAGGAAGGCGTCAACAAGGACGAAGCCGAGAAGATCAAGAAGCAGATCGAGGAAGCCGGCGGCACCGTCGAGCTCAAGTAAGCTTCAGGCTTTCACAAATGACAAAGGGCGGCCCGGCGACGGGTCGCCCTTTTCATTTGAGGCGATGGCAAAATGAAACGGCCCGGAACCGCTGGGGTCCCGGGCCGCTCGACAGTTGTTTGGGCAACGTCTGTCCGAAAGTCGATCAGGCGATCTGCGCGAGCGGCAGCCGCCGGCGGCGCCGCATCGATGCACCGATGCCGGCAAAGCCGAGCAGCATCATCGCCCAGGTGGCAGGCTCCGGCACTGCCCTGGTACCGCTGGCATAGAGGACGCCGTCGGAGAAGCCGTTCGCATTCGGAGTGAAGGTGATGTGGTCAGCTCCGCCCGCCCCGAAGTCGAAGATATAGAATGCCGAGACGTTCGGAGGCGGATTGGCTGGGTCGCTGTTGTTGCCGAAGTGAAACCCCATCGTGACCAGGCCATACAGCGTCGTGCCGAAGTAAAGATTGTTCGTGGTCCCCGCCAGCGTTCCCAGGTCGCCTGCGTCGTAGAGGGTGACCGAGCCCCAATCGACCGTCGGCGCAGGACCGCCGATCGTAACTCCGGCTGTCGGCGAGGTGTAGAGTTCGTTCAAGGCAGCCTGCTGGTTGGCGACATTGCTCCCGTCAATGTTGCCGCCGTAATAGCCCTGACACGCGATCGAGGACGTGTAGACGAGCGTGCACGCGTAGGTGCTCTCCTCGTTGGTGAGTCCAGCCGCGAAGGCGGGCGCCGCCGCGGCCATCGCGGTCGCGGCGACCGCTGTCATCAATATCTTACGCATATTTTTTGCCCCTTACTCGCCACTTCCGTTGGGCGGAAAGGGCGATTCATGTTAATTAACCACTTTTGTTACCGTGGTCGTGTCTAAACGGAAATTTAACGCCGGTAAAGGCGGCGATTCCTCCATTGTAGACTTAGTCCCGATCTGGGACGGATCAGCGGGAGAGCAGGAACTCGTCGATCGCCGCCACGGCTTCAGGTTCGCTGAGCTCTGGCGCGTGGCCGACACCGGGGATGGATACGAGCTTCATTCCGGGCGCGGCGCTCTGCATCTTGGCAGCGGTCTCGGCCGTCAGGAGATCGCTCTTCTCGCCGCGCACGACGAGCAGCGGCTTCTGCCCGAGCGCCGCAAACAGAGGCCATAGGTCGACCTCGGGCACGGGGCCTGCGGTCTTGAACGGCTCGGCGATCGCCATGTCGTAGTCAAAGCGGATCGCTCCATTGTCCTCGCGGCAATTGCGCTTGGCCATCGCAACCCAGTCGGCATGGGTGAAGCGCTCGAAATTTCCGCCGTAATTGCCGGCAATTGTGGCGGCCGCCTCGTCCCAGCTGGCGAAGCGGACGTCCTTGCCGACATAGGTAAGAATGCGATCGATGCCCGACGGGTCCACATCCGGCCCAACATCGTTGATGATTGCTGCCGCAATGCGCTGCGGAGCGGTCGCGGCGATGACCATCGTCACCAGCCCTCCGAGCGACGTCCCGACGAATATCGCCTGCTCAACGCCCAGCTGGTCCAGCAATTCGTTCACGTCGCCGGCGTAGGTCAGCGGGCTGTAACGCGCCGGCACCGGGTCGTAGTCGCTGTCGGCGCGGCCGCGGAAATCGAGGGCAATCACGCGAAACCGCGGCGAGTAGCGCTCGGCGAGGTCGGCGAAGTCGCGGCTGTTCCGGGTAAGCCCCGGAAGGCACAGCAGCGGCGGCTTGTCGGCGGCCCCTGCATAATCACGGTAATGGAGGCGCAGGCCGTCGCGGACGGTGAAGAACCGATCTTCGTATCCTTGCGCGGTCACTGCCGAACTCACATCGTTCATCCTGACAGGCCCTTTCGGAGAAGTCGGTTGGCAACCGCTGCGACGCGCTTCGGATCGGCGCTAGCCCACACGGAATAACGCAGCCCGAGGAAAACGTTTGCGCCCATCGACGCCCAGGCCAGGATCTCGAGGTCCTCGTCCGAAAGATCGTCCGCGAGCTCGCCTTTCGCCCGCGCGGCGATGAAGCGGGCGGTGATGCGGTCGGCGGTGGTTTCGTAATGCTCGCGATAGGCTGCGGGATCGACGAACTCGGCCTCGTCGATGATCCGGTAAATGTCGCGGTGCTCGCGCGCGAAACGAAGGAACAGTTCAAGCCCTTCCCGGGCTGCGTCGAGCGCGTTCGGCGATCCTTCGAATGCCGGCGCGACGGTTTGAGCAACCTGGGCGGACATGTCGCGGACCAGCGCCTGGAACAGCTCCTCCTTCGAATCGAAGTAGGTGTAGAAGGTACCGAGCGCGACGCCGGCTCGCTGGGTGATGCCGACGATGGAGCTCTCGGAAAACCCGCGCTGTCCGAACTCATCGCGGGCGGCGTCGAGTATCTTGCGCAGCGTCCGTTCGCCTCGCGCGGTGCGGGGCGCCTTGCTGCCAGAAGCGCCGGAAAGCGCTTTGTGCTCCACCTTGACCCCCATCCGGCTCCCCTACCGCGATGCATTATATTAGCAAGTTGAAACGCGGTTCAACTTTCATTATGACATCAATCAGACCGCGGACGCAATGGAGGGCCGCGAGGGGGAGACTAAACACATGCGCGTTTTCACTGCACGCGCCGCGTTGCTCGGCACCGCCGCCGCCGCGGCCTTTTTCGCAACCTCGGCCAATGCGCAGCCGAACGCGCCGGCGCCCGGCGCACAGCAATCGAGTGACAAGCCCGGCACGAACGATGCTCAGACGCAGGCCCAGGCGGCGACGGGCAGCGACCAGGCGATCTTCGTGACCGCGCGGCGTCGTAGCGAGCTTCTTCTCAATGTCCCGGTGGCTGTCAGCGCTTATTCGGGCGAGCAGCTCAACCGCCAGGGCGCCCTGACCATTACCGAGGTCGCGAAGACCACTCCGAACGTCACGCTCAAGGTCAGCCGCGGCACCAACAGCACGCTGACGCCTTTCATTCGCGGTATCGGCCAGCAGGACCCCGTCGCCGGCTTTGAGCAAGGCGTGGGCGTCTATCTCGACGACGTATATTTCAACCGGCCGCAGGCTGCAGTGCTCGACATCTACGACGTCGAGCGGATCGAGGTGCTGCGCGGCCCGCAGGGCACGCTCTATGGCCGCAACACGATTGGCGGCGCCGTCAAGTTCGTCACCAAGCGCATCCGCGACGACGGGCCGCACATCAGCATGCGGACCAACATCGGCACCCATCAGCAGGCCGATTTCATCGTCTCCGCATCGACCCCGATTACCAAGGGCCTGCTGTTCGGCATTGCTGGCGCCAGGCTCAGCAACGGCGGATATGGCAAGAACCGGACCACGGGGCTCTCGAACTATAACAAGAATATCCTCGCTGGCCGGGCCAGCCTTGAGTTCGTGCCCTCGGACCGCATCTTCTTCCGAGTCACGGGCGACTATATCGTCGATGACAGCAACCCGAAGGGCGGCCACCGCGTCTTCCCGAACTTCTGCACCGTCACTACCGGCACGTCTCCCTGCGCCGGAACCTTCCCCTCCTCGAATAATGTCTATGATACCGACGGCGGCCTGACCGATCCGACGCAGCGCGTGCGAGCCGGCGGGATTGCGCTTCATGCAGAAGCGGACGTCAACGACTGGCTCAAGGTCCGGTCGATCACGGCCTACCGCAAGGACACGGGCTACACGCCGATCGACTTCGACGCGACGCCCTTCCCCGACGTCGACGTCCCGGCAATCTATCGTAACAAGCAGTTCAGCCAGGAGCTGCAGCTGGTTGTCGACGGACCCAAGGTTCAGGGGGTTGCCGGCCTTTATTACCTGAATGCGAGAGCTTTCGACGAGTTCGACGTCCGGCTCTACACGACCCTGCCTAGCGTCCTGCCTGGCTTCACAGCCTCTACGCTCGGGAATGTTCATACAAAGACATGGGCGGCCTTTGCCGACTTTACATACAACTTCTCGGAGCAGTGGGCGCTATCGCTCGGCGGGCGCTGGACCAACGATCAGCGGACCGCCTACATCCTGGCTCAAAATCGCATCCTCGGGGGCCAGCCCGGGCTCGGCGGATCCAATGGGTTTGGAGTTGGCACCGTGATCCCGGTTACCGGCACCGTGACCAACTTCACCGGCACCCGGACCGACACGGCGTTCACCCCCCGCGCGTCGATCAACTTCAAACCGACGCCGGACCACAATATCTATCTCAGCTATTCGCGCGGCTTCAAAGGCGGAGGTTTCGACCCCCGCGGCAAGGCCAGTCAGGCACCCGTATCGCCGGGTGCGACGTTGCCGACGTATCAGCAGATCTACGACTTCATCGCCTTCAGGCCTGAAACCGTCGACAGTTATGAGCTCGGCTGGAAAGCGGCACTGTTTGATCGTCGCCTGCAACTTGCGACGGCGATCTTCGACGCCGAGTACAAAGACGTACAAGTCCCTGGATCTGCGCCCTGCACAATCAGCGGCGTCAACAACTTCTGCGGCGTCACCACCAACGCAGGTGCTGCGCGCATGCGGGGTGTTGAAGTCGAGATGAACGCGCGCGTCGCGCAGAATATTGCCACTCCGGGCGACCGGCTGACCCTCGCAGGCTCGCTGGGCTACCTCGACGGCAAGTACAAGCGGTTCATCACGACCGTTCCGAATCCATCGCCACCGCCTGCCAACATTGCGGTCGACGTGTCCGCGTTTCGCAAGATTCAGAACACGCCCAAATGGACCATGAGCGGCACGCTCGACTACAGCACGCCGATGGCCGGCGGGCATCTCGATGCCAATACGACGGTGGCCTACCGAGGCGATTCCCAGCAGTTCGAATTCGCCATCCCGTTCCTGGACCAGAAGGCGTATGCGCTCTGGGACGCCAATATGGTTTGGCGCTCAGGCAGCAACCGTTTCGAGCTCGGGCTTCACGCCAAGAACCTGACGAACCAGCACTACATCATCGGCGGGTATAATTTCTTTGCGGTGAACCCTGTCACGGGGTCTCCCGTCTTGAATAGCAGCGGCCTTCCGACGCCGGCCCTAGGGAAGACGGGCGTCGGCACCGCCTTCTACGGGGATCCTCGGCAGGTCTTCGTGTCGGCCACCGTCAACTTCTAAGCCTCTCCTATCGGGGGCGAGCGGGGCGTCGGCGACGGCGCCCCGCTTTCTTTTGCGCCTTAGAGGCTTGCAGCATGTTGGAAATGGCTTATATGGGGCTCATCCAAACATATCGGCTCTGGCCGCACGCTGTCGTGCGCCCGGGGCTTTTCCCGTCCTCTCCGGGACAGGGTCCGAAACGGCGCACGGACCGCACGCATTGGAGAGGGTAGCGGGCAGCGCTCCACACATGGCCGGGAAACCGGCAGATTCAGCGGGAGCGCTTTCGTGCGCTTGCCGCCTAGCGCAGGGAAGCACATGGCCACCAAAGCGATCGACGCACCCCGGAAGACCACTCAGGGGCTCAAGACCAATTCGCGGCGCATCCGCAAGATTTTCGGGAACATCCACGAAATCTCCGAGATGCCGAACCTCATC
>Ga0207647_10003906_pt1 | contig 11134 bp, 8 predicted proteins | sample KBSCornC2_FD_184295 | JGI IMG/M metagenome (GOLD analysis project Ga0207647, IMG submission 184295) | Corn rhizosphere microbial communities from Kellogg Biological Station, Michigan, USA - C2 (SPAdes) (version 2) | ecosystem: Host-associated > Plants > Roots > Rhizosphere ...
CTATCCTCGCTCTGCGGTGGTTCGGCGTTTCCATCAGACTGCGAGGCTGGCGTTCGGACCTTGAGTAATGAAGAAAGAACGTTCTCCCACCCAAGAAGAGTTCGACAAACTGTTCCACTGGTTCCATCCTGACCGCAATATTGCCGCGGAAGACCTAGCAAAGCTTCAAAACCGTTTGGTTCAGATCTTTACCGGGCGCCACTGTGTGGACGCCGACGAACTTGCCTATGAAGTTATCAACCGCGTCGCAGTTAGAATAGACACAGTTGTGGATAAATACCCCAGTGCGGCTTCGTGCTGTCTGGCTTTTGTTGAGAATGTTCATCGCGAATGGATACGTGACCAGAAAATCAAGAATGACGCTCGGGAACCCCCCAAACCGCGTCCCCCGGACGAGCTCGAACGGGAAGATCGGTGCCTGACAAAGTGCCTTAACGAATTGAATGAATCGGAGCGCGACCTCTTTGTGCGTTATTTTCAGGGAGAGGGGCGTGACAGGATCAATGCCCGGGACAAACTCGCTCAGGAGTTGGGACTTACTGCTAACGCCTTGAGAATAAAGGCTCACCGGCTCAGAAAGCGACTGCGTCTGTGTATCGAAAAGTGTCTGTCGTAATGACGGCGAAACGATTAAACCGAGAACTTCATATCTATTAGCAGCTCACCAGAGGCGGTTGAATGGTGCACGAAAATAACGAACACAATACCATCAGGCGCTTTCTGCTGGAGCAACTCTCTGATTCAGAACGGCAGGATTTTGAACTACGGCTACTCTCGCAAGAAGAACTTTGGGAAGAGGTCGAGTTTGGCGAGGATGAATTAATCGACGACTATCTCTCTGGCGAGCTTTCTTCAACCGACCGCGGCAGATTCGATGAGGTTTTCGTCTCCACGCCCGAGCGTGAACGCAAGCTCAACGCCGGTCAGGCCATGAGACGATACTTCAAGACCCACTCACCGCCGCCGGCTCCTCCAAAGCCAGACTGGTTTAAGTTCCTGAAGAAATGGTTCGGTTCATTTTCGATTCCGATCGCGGTGCCGATAGCCGTGGCAGCCATGATCATCATCGCGGTAGTTATCTGGCGTGGCGGTTACTACCAGTCTGATTTGGATAAAGGACTATTGGCGCTCAATGACGCCTATCGTTCGCAGCGCCCAATTGAAGGCAGGATCTCCGGCATCGATCACGCGCCGTTCATAGTCCATCGCAATAATGAACCCATACCTGTGAATGAGCCCGAGCGTCATCGCGCTGACGTGTTGCTGACAGAAGCCCTCAAGCAAGCTCCCGGTCCACGTACCTATCATGCGGCCGGCCAGCTCTACCTTTTAGCCCGCGACCTCCCGACGGCAATAAATTACCTCCAACAGGCAAAGCAAGCGGATCCCCGCAACCCACAAATCTATGCGGATCTGGGAGCCGCCTACCTTGAGAAAGGTAAACTCGAGTTAGACGCCGCCAAAGCAAACGAAAACGACATAAACGCCGGCCAGGGCTCTGAAGATCTAGGTCGAAGTCTTGAATATCTCAAACAAGCACTCGAACTGAATCCCAACCTGCTTGAAGCACTCTTCAATCGAGCCCTGGTACATGAACACCAACAGCTTTACGGCCAAGCAAAAACCGATTGGCGCATCTATCTTGAAAAAGACGCCAACTCTCCCTGGGCCAACGATGCGCGAAAACACCTGAAAGACCTGGAAGAGAAAGGAGCTGACGCTGGTAATAGCGATCAATCCACTGGAGCATTCCTCAATGCTTTGGCAGCGGGTAACGACGACGCCGCATGGCAAGTCTATGCACATCAGAGTGGCGCCCGAAACAGGATTACACATGAACTTATAAACAGCATTGTTTCCAATAACGCGCAGAGCTCACACAGCCTCAAAGCCCTAAATTACCTGGGCCAACTTCAACTACGTAAAACGAATGATTCTTATGTCGCTGAGCTAGCCAGCGTGTACGCATCGATAACCCCCCAAACACGAGCCATGCTGGCACAGGCTCGCGAACAAATGGCCCAGGGATCGAGCTTGCTTCGGAAATCTCAGATGGACGACGCTATTGCGCTGTTTGATAGCGCTCGGCGTCTTTTTGAGAAGGCAGGAAACGTTCCCGAATCGCTTGCGGCGGAACGTGCCATGGCCGCTGGAGCGACGCTGCAACCCGATTTGCCCAAAGCACAGGAAATCCTGGCGCGCCTCATTCCTATTTCTGAGTCAAGACAGTACTGGTCATTTCTGGCTCAATGTTTGATCAGGCAAGCGCACGTAGAGTCCAATCTTAGTAACTTTTCAAAAGCGATAGACGATGTTAACCGCGCACTCGACTTATTTCAGAAAACTGACGATCAGAATGAAGTGTTGGGCTCCTGGCTGCAACTCGGTCAGTACTACCTGTTTATAAACGACATCAAGACGTCTCTCTCTTACCTCGAACGGGCGCTAACGTTAAACGAACAGACGCCGGCAACTGCCAATGACATTTGGGGAATCTACATAGCAACCTCTCTTAATCTGTGCGTGTTGAAACTCTACCGGGCGGCACTTGATTACCAGAATGAAGCATTACAAATCCTCTCTTCCGCGCCGGAAACAGCACTCACACGCTCGCGAAACTATCAATACCTTGGTCTCACCTATGGATACCTGAAACAATTTGATTTGGCCTTTCAAAACGTTCAGCTTGCTTACGATCAAGGCAAACCGGTGGCAAATGAGCGAAACGGGCAAAGCATAATGGCGAATGCTTCACTCAAGCTTGGCGATCTCTATCGAGCACGCGGAGATCCAACGAGCGCTCTGGCCGCATACGACCAGAGTTTGCGAATTTATGATGCCCTCAACTTTGGCCACTACAGCTACGCCGCCCACAAAGGAAAGTTTCTTACCTATCTCGCGCTGAATAATGATGCCCTGGCTTCGCAAGAGTTACAGCTGGTAATGCGTCTCTTTGACGAATACCGAGAGAAGATTAAATCGGAACGACAGAAAATGTTTTTCTTCGATAGGGAGCAGGACACCTATGATCTCGCAATCGATTTCACTTACTCGCGCCTCGGTGAAAAGTGGCGCGCTTTTGACTACGCAGAAATCTCCCGCGCTCGCAATCTTCGCGGACTGATCCATCAAGGTGCAGAAGTCAACCAGAGTTACCCCGGACTTGACTTAAAGACAGCAGGAGCTAAGTCGTCTCGGAGCCTCACGCCGTTGACCACAGAGGACATCCGGCAGAAAGTGCCGGAACAGGTCCAACTAATTCAGTACGCAGTGCTCGAGAACAAACTGGTGATCTGGTTCATCAGCCGCTCACATTACTCAACTACATATGTTGACGTTGAACCTGCGAAACTCAACGAGTCAATCGCAGCCACGCTAAAACAAATCACAGAGCGCGATGACGCCGCCGCTACTGCCAGTTTGAAAAATCTTTACAAATTAATTATCGAGCCAGTAAGAGATAGACTGGAGCCGGGAAAGGTCGTGTGCTTTGTTCCCGACAAGGTTTTGCACTACGTACCTTTTGGTGCCCTGATCTCTCCCAATTCTGGGCATTACCTGCTTCAGGATTTTCCGGTGATGGTTTCGCCAAGCGCGACGTTTCTTATTGAATCGACGAACGAGGCTACTGCGAGAGCTTCGATAAAAGACGAGCACCTGCTGGCTGTTGGTAACCCAAGCTTTGATCGTCGCGCTAACCCAAGTGCCTCGGACCTGCCGGAGGCAGAACGTGAAGTCGAGCAAATAAGATCGACTTATCAATATAGTCACGTTCTTCTGGGCCGCGACGCCACTCGCAGCACCATACGGCGGGAGATCACCCGAGCTGATGTCGCACACTTTGCAGCACACTTTCAGATTGATCCGCGCTCGAGTCTGTCCTCTAAATTGTTACTTGGACCAGAACCTGGAGATCGCGCTCACGCCCAAGCGTCCGGACTGACTGCGGCGGACATTTACCAAATCAAACTTCGACGGACGAGGTTAGCAGTGCTTTCGGGATGCAAAACAGGCATTGAGCAACAGTTCGCCGGTGAAGGATCAACTGGCTTTGCGCGATCGTTTCTGGTAGCCGGAGTTCCTGTAGTGGTGGCGAGTTTGTGGCCAGTCGATTCGGATGCAACTTCCGACTTGATGATTGCGTTCCATCAATTCCGCAGAGAAAAAAAATATCCAAGCACTGAGTCGTTAAGGCTTGCGCAACTGCAAGTGATGGCCGATGGGAATTATCGCAGTCCTTATTACTGGGCCGGCTTTACAGTGATTGGCGGTTACGCTACCTATTAAGACTTCCGCATTTCATTTTACTTTCTTGTAGCGGCGAAGAGTGCGAGGGCGGAGCCGCCTACGAATAACAGCGCGCCACCAACAACACGCGCTTGGTCGGGAATCTGGCGGATTCCGGAGTCGGTGATTACGACTCCGGATTTGGGCTCGACGTACAGAACGCGGTATGTGATCACGCCACCGGCGGTGGCAGCCAAAATCCCAACGATGAGGAGGAGAGATTTCATTTCCCCTTGAATCCCGGCTTGCGCTTCTCCAGGAATGCGCTCACGCCCTCGTCTTTATCTTCCGTCGAGAAACAGAGCGCAAAGAGATCGACTTCACGACGCAGACCTTCGTCGAGACTGGAGCGCGACGCGATCTTCACTGCTTCTTTCGCAAGTTGCAAAGCGATTGGACTCTTCTCAGCAATCCGGGTCGCGATCTCCATCGTCTTTGCATGGAGTTGCTCCGCTGGGACGACGTAATTGACGAGCCCGATGGAAAACGCTGTTCGCGCGTCGATGATTTCACCGGTGAGGATCATCTCCATCGCTTTTCCTTCGCCAACCAGACGCGTCAGACGTTGCGTGCCGCCGCCTCCTGGAATGATGCCGAGATTGATCTCGGGTTGACCAAACGACGCCGTCTCACTCGCGATACGAATGTCGCACGCGAGCGCGAGTTCGCAACCACCGCCGAGACAGAAGCCGTTGACCATCGCGATTACTGGTTTCGGAAAAGTATCGATCGCGGTGAACAACGATCGGCCCATCATCACGTCGCGCTGCGTGATCGACGTGCGTCCCGCAAACTCGCCGATGTCTGCTCCGGCAATAAAGGCTTTGTCACCCGCGCCGGTGAACACGACCACGCCGACTGAACTGTCATTGCGAAGTTCTTCCAGTAAAGCCGCGCCTTCTTCGCGTGTTTTGATGTTGAGTGCGTTTCGTTTGTCAGGACGATTAATGGTGATGATGGCGACGCGCTCGCGTTTTTCGAGCAGCAGGGTCTCGTAAGTTTCCGGCATTGACAACTCCAATGATGATTATCCTGTTAATTTTGTAAATCCTGTAATTCTGTCAAAAAATTGCGCAAAACCATTTAGACAGGATTACAGGATTTACAGGATTACTACTCGGAGGGAGGACCTTCGGGATCAGTAGTCACTGGTTGCTCGTCGGCTACCCATGACACGAATAGCCGGAGCCAGTTCTCGGTGGGTTCGGCTATCTGCACTCCGACTCGCGCGGTTCCGTAAATCGCGGGCGCAACTCGGACCACCAAAGCAGTCGCCTCGATCGGCGAGCCATCGGGGCGGTGCGCGCGAATGTACAAACGTTCTCCGCGAGTAACCTTCTGGTTCAAATGAAAGAGCGCGCCGGAAGTCGAGATGTCGTCAGTTTCAGTTGGCTCACTCCAGGCGGAACCATCATCGGCGCGACCGGAAATCACGATCGGCAGGCGTAACGACATTCGTAACGCAAACCGTCTCTCTTCGTTGTTGTAGGGAGTACTCATCGGCTCCAATCGTAAAACCCCTGACCCGTTTTCTTTCCCAACTTCCCTTCACTCACCATTCGTCGCAAAACTTCAGGTGGTCTAAATGCTTCTGAGCCGAGCTCTCGATGAAGATACTCGGCGATGTTGAGACGCACGTCGAGTCCAACCAGATCGGTTAGCTTCAGTGGCCCCATGGGATGGTTGTAGCCGAGTTCCATCGCAGTGTCGATGTCCCGCGCACTGGCTACTCCCTGTTCAAACATTCTCATCGCTTCAAGTCCGAGCACCACTCCCAATCGACTCGAAGCAAAGCCCGGAACGTCCCTGACGACGATCGGCTCTTTCCGAAGCCTTTGTCCCACAGCAGTGATGACGTCGACCGTAGCGGGGCTGGTCTTTTCGCCAACCACGATTTCAAGTAGTCGCATGATATGCACGGGATTGAAAAAGTGCATACCAATAACAGCTTCGGGACGTTTCGAAGAACCGGCTATCTCAGTTATTGACAGCGATGACGTATTGCTCGCGAAAATGAAAGGGTGGTCGGACGCGGTTTCGAGTTGCCGGAGGATGTCTTTCTTGAGATCCAGCTTCTCCGGCGCGGCCTCAATGATTAGGTCTGCTGCCGCACACTCTTTCAGGTTCGTTGTGCCATGAATATGCTGCAAGGTGCTGTCGCGATCGTCTTCAGTCAACTTGCCGAGCTTGATTCCTTTGGCAAGATTACCTTCGATCGCCTTAACTCCTCGAGCAAGCGATTCACGATCGACATCGCTGAGTAAGACCTTAAAACCCGCTGCTGCGGCTACCTGGGCGATGCCATGGCCCATGGTGCCGGCGCCGATCACGGCAATCGTTTGAATCGTTTCCGAACCGCTTCCTGGGCTGCTCATCTTGCGGAGAACCGGGCTCAAGCGCTCCATACTACAGAAGCCACACGGTTCGACTACCCCAATATCCGTAGTTATACTATACGCTCAACCGAAAAGGCTATACTAACTAATAAACCGCGAACAATGGATAACGAAACAATTAAAAAAGAGGTCGTCATCATCGGCTCGGGCCCCGCAGGTCTGACAGCAGCTATTTACACCGCGCGCGCGAGCTTGAAACCGCTTCTGATCGATGCCCCGGCCGACGCGGCCAGACAAACTGCGCCCGGCGGGCAGTTGATGATCACGACGGAAGTCGAAAACTATCCGGGTTTTTCAGAAGGAATCCAGGGCCCCGACCTGATGCACGAGTTTCGCAAGCAGGCGGAACGGTTCGGGACTGAGTTTCTCGAGGCCTGGATTACTGAAGTGGACCTTTCAGAACGCCCGTTTCAGCTCTACACGCAAGGAAAAACGATTTCGGCGGAAACGTTGATCATCGCTTCGGGTGCTTCGGCGAAATGGCTTGGCATCCCGGGCGAGGCGAAGGTGCCGGATGGTTTTGGCGGGAATGGAGTTTCTGCGTGTGCAACGTGCGATGGTCCTTTGCCGGCATTTCGAAATCGGACACTGGTCGTGGTTGGCGGCGGCGACACGGCGATGGAGGAAGCGACTTTCCTGACGCGTTACGCCGCGAAGGTTTACGTCGTTCATCGTCGCGATAAGCTGCGGGCGTCGAAGATCATGCAGGAGAAGGCGTTCCAGAACGAGAAGATCGAGTTTATCTGGAACACTGCGGTGGAAGAGATCTTGGGAACTGACGCAGATGGAGTTACGGGTGTTCGGCTGCGCAACCTGCAAAATGGCGAGGAGCAAGTCTTTCCCTGTCAGGGCGTGTTCGTTGCGATTGGTCACAAGCCGAACACCGATTTGTTCAAGGGCCAGTTGGACATGGACGAGATTGGGTATTTGAAGACCTCTGGACATTCGACCGCCACGAACATTCCCGGAGTCTTTGCGTGTGGCGACGTGCAGGATTCGTTTTACCGGCAAGCTATAACTGCCGCAGGCACTGGGTGCATGTCGGCGATCGATGCCGAACGATTTCTAGACCACCTGCCGGTTGTAATGCCGACCGGTGAGGAAGTCACGATCGAGGGTGAACACATCACGGCGGATCGACAGGCGATCATCACTCCCGATGGGCATATGATCCCGAATGCAGAGTGAACACGGATAAACGCGGATTATAAAAGCACGATTGAGTCGTCTTTTTCGCGGTGGCGTGGTGGTGCTGGGACGGTGCGCGGTGGCGGGAGATCGATCGGGGTTTCGTTGAGGGGGCAGGGTTCGCAGTAGGCCCCGAGGCGCTGTTTACGGTCCTCACATTCATTACATTTCAGAGCCAGTCCGAGTTGGCGCAGCGATTCGAGGAGCGGCAACAACAACATTCCACGTTCGGTTAACGCATACTCGATGTGTGGCGGATTGCCGCCGAAGTCTGTGCGCTCCACCAGTCGATCCTTTTCCATGTCGCGCAAACGCCCCACGAGAGTGCGACTACTGATCGGAAACAGACTGTTCAGCAGCTCCATCGTGCGCTTTGGACCACCCAGCAACTCTCGCACGACCAGCATCGTCCACTTATCACCGAGCATCTGTAGTGCTCCTGTGATTGGACAGCCATCGAGTTCGCGACGTTTCATCGTGAGCTAAGGTCTCAAATTAATGTTGTATGTTTTGATCTTCGAGTTGAGTGTGGTGGCGTTCATGCCAAGCAGACGCGCTGCACGGGATTGATGTCCACCCGTTTGTTCCAGCGCGCGCCTGATTAGATCGATTTCGAAGCGACGTACTTCTTCGTAAAAGTTTATGCCGCGTCCGATGTCGCCGACGGCCGCGTTGCTGGCACCATCATGATGTCCTGACGTGACTGACTTCGGGTCGCTGATTTCAGTGCGCAAACATTCCTTCGTGACCTCGTCGCCGGGAGCGATCACTACCGCGCGTTCGATCGTGTTCTCGAGCTCGCGTACATTTCCGGGCCACGAATATCCCTCGAGCAGGGCAAGAACCTCCGGCGCGAGCTGCTCCGAGACATTGCGCTCGTTTTCTTCGTTGTACTTTTGAATGAAGTGCTGAGCCAACGGCAGAATGTCTTCGATTCGATCTCGCAACGGCGGCAACTCGATCGGAACAACCGCGAGACGGTAGTAAAGATCCTCGCGAAAAGTGCCCGAGCGCACAGCTTCTTTCAAATCGATGTTTGTGGCCGCAATGATGCGCACATCAACTCGGCGTGGCGTCGTATCTCCGAGCGGTGTGAACTCGCGTTCCTGGATAACGCGCAACAGTCGCACCTGCGTCTCAGGCGGAATGTCGCCAATCTCATCAAGAAAAATCGACCCGCCGTCAGCGACTTCGAATAAACCTTTCTTCGCGGCTACCGCTCCCGTAAACGCGCCTCGCGTGTGACCAAACAATTCCGACTCGAGCAGCTCGGAAGGAATGTTTGAACTGTTAACCGTTACAAACGGCCGGCCTGCGCGCGTGCTGGCTTCGTGAATTGCCTTCGCGATCAGTTCCTTACCGGTTCCACTTTCTCCTGTGATTAAAACCGTCGACCGTGCAGGCGCAACCTGTTCGACAAGTCGAAATACTTCCTGCATCACATCAGAGCGACCGACGATCTCGCCGCGATCGACCGCTTTGCTCATTGCCCGCCGCAGAGTGCGTCGCTCTTCTTCTTTACGGCGGCGTTTAATGCCGGCTGCGATCGTCGCTGTGATCTGTTCGTTCTGAAACGGCTTTCGAATACAACTGACGGCGCCTCGCTCCCACGCGGCGATGGCAGTATCAAAAGTCGCGTAAGCCGTAATCATGACGATCACGGCATCCGGATCCATCTTCAAAAACTCTTCAAGCGCCCGCAGACCGCCGATGCCGGGCATAGATACGTCGAGTAGGACGACGTCGAACGCGCGTCGACCGTAAGCCTCGAGACCTTCTTCGCCGGTCTTCGCGAGATCGACACGATAGCCCTCGGCAGTGAGGAGCGTCTCGAGCACCTCGCGCATGATTTCCTCGTCATCAACGACGAGCACTGATCCTTTTCGGGAATTACGTTTTTCCGGTCTCATCACAAAGAAGAGTTAGTGTAACAAACCATCCACAGATTACACAGAGAGGCAAAATGGAAAACTATTAAGATTCTTCTGTGTAATCTGTGGATGGTTCGGTTAGTCACCGACGGCCTGCAGGCGAGCGCGGACGCGCGCGGTCGGCAAGGTGATGCGGAAGGTTGTGCCCTGACCCGGCGTGCTTTCGACAGAGATCCGCCCGGCGTGTTCCTGCACAATTCCATACGAGACCGCGAGACCCAATCCCGTTCCCTGACCTACACCTTTGGTCGTGAAGAACGGGTCGTAGATCTTGGCGACATTTTCCGGAGCGATACCAATGCCTGTGTCGGAGATCTCTGCGATGAGAGATCCATCCTCGGCAGTGCCGGTCGAGACGATGATTCGTCCGCCGTCAGGAATCGCGTCGCGTGCGTTGAGAATCAGATTCGTAAAGACCTGCTGCAACTTACCGGCATTGGCGTAGGCTTCGGGCGCGTCTTGATCGTAGCTCCGGACGATCTCAATCTGACTGCGACGAAGTTGTGGTTCGAGTAGTTGCAACGTGTCGTCGAGCACGCGCGCCACGTTGAGCTCAGCAAACTCTGTCGCGCTCCCGGTGCGTGAAAAATTCAGCAGGTTGTTGACGATGTTTGTCGCTCGCTCAGCCTGCGTGCGCACCTTCTGTAGCAACGCATGCTTCGGATCGTTTTCGTTCAGCATGCCGAGGAGCATCTGCGTGTACGACGACACACCGGTCAACGGCGTGTTCACTTCGTGAGCGACTCCCGCAGCGAGCAAACCGATCGACGAGAGTTTCTCGCGCTGCTGTAACTGTTCTTCGAGTGAGATCCGGTCGGTGACGTCTTCCAGCACGACGAGCGCGCCTGTTTGACCTTGTCCATCCTGCAAAGGCGCGATGGCGATATTCAGAACGAGCGCGCGATTGGCACGCGTTGCGGTGTGAAGCTTATAGATGTTGCGGATTGATTTGAGCAGCCATCCGTCTTTTCCGAGAACCTGCTTCAGCGTGTCAGCAAAGTCTTCCGAGAAGAGCTCTTCAACACGACGACCAACAGCCGCGTCCCGTCGCAGGTCAAGCATGTGTTCGAGCGCGGAGTTCAAGCGCGTCACGCGACCTTCCAGATCGACGGCAAGCAGTCCAACGTTGATCGACTCGATGATCGACTCGTTGAACTCCTTCAACAGCTTCAGCTCACTCGCGCGGGCCTGCTGGTCTTTGTAAAGCAAACTGTTCTCGATCGCGACCGCAACATAACCAGAAACCGTGCGCAGTATCTCAACGTCTTCGGACGACAGCAGCCCACCGTCAACGGAGCGTCCGAGGCCAATCACGGCGACCATACGTCCGCG
>Ga0207647_10003910_pt1 | contig 11129 bp, 9 predicted proteins | sample KBSCornC2_FD_184295 | JGI IMG/M metagenome (GOLD analysis project Ga0207647, IMG submission 184295) | Corn rhizosphere microbial communities from Kellogg Biological Station, Michigan, USA - C2 (SPAdes) (version 2) | ecosystem: Host-associated > Plants > Roots > Rhizosphere ...
CAACGGCCTTGTTAAGATTTTTTTCGCGCTTATCAGGTTTTGCCTTGGGATCGAGTGTTTTACTAGCCACCCCACGCCAGACAAGATCATGGTGTGCTGAGTCGTACATATCGAGAGCGAGCTGCCCTTTGTAGATTGTCGAGGTCGACCCGGAAGTGGTAGTCATCCCCCCACCGCCGTACCATCCCCCTCCGTACCACCCGGGCCCATATCCCCAACCGGGACCCCCCATGCCGCTACTGAATGACGTGAATTGTTTTTCTGTCCCGATGGCCGTTTGATAGCCGACCAACAGGTTGGCGTCATCTCCCTCAACCTTGCTAAGACCTTTGGTGGCTAATTGTGCATCGAACGCTTCCTTGATCTGCTTATCGACGAGATCGTCAGGCTGAGTCGCGCCCTTGATAACCACCCACTTGTAGGTTTTGAACTTCGAGAAATCTGTGTCTTTGTCGAAGTTGTAGCGAACATCTTGCGCGAATACCCAACTGGAAGCCATGAGCAACGTGACCAGCCACGCGAACAAAGCTCTCCTCGCGGCGGTGATCAACAGAGGAGCTCGATTTTCGATAACCCGTGAGTCGTCAGTAAAAAACATGATCGCGAATCCTTTCACGTTTTGAAGTCGATCCTCGCCCCGTCCTCTTTCAGTGGCGGCGTAGAACTCGGGCTGCCCATGGGGGCAGTATTTGACTGCACTACCAGGCAGGCTGTCGAGCGAGGCGATCTGCCAAGCCAGCTTGCGTCGGATAGCAGTCCACGTCACATCAGTCAATTTCCATCACCAACTATGAGCGCCGGGAAGTTGCGGCGTCACCTAGAACTTCTGCCAGTGGCTAGAAGACGAATGGAATGTGAGAGTGGCGAAACGCACCTGATTCACTGGAAGCCCTCATTACCGGATGACGAGGGCCGGTACCGAATACATCGCGAGCTCGCTATGAGCGGTATTGCAACGGGCTACAACCCTCGGCCGCAAACGCCAGGCTGTTCGTTTACCTTCGGCTCGGTCGGTCCGCGACAGGTCGGACGCGCACGTCTGTCGGCCCGAAACGCTCATCGCCATGGTCTTTGATTACGCGATCTGGTTTCGCGTGCGTTTCCGGGCCTTGACCCTCCCAAGCAACGGTACGCGGGTGGAAGGGTCGACTAACAGTGCTGTAGGAGGGACGATATGGCAGGACTGCTTGGGCCTATCACCGGCACATGCGTCGTCATATTTCTGGTGAGCGTAATGTTGTCCGTCGGGCTGGAGGTGACCCTTGAGGGCCTTGTGTCAGTCACGCACCGCAAGAAGCTGCTTGCAAAGACGTTGATCGGGAATTTCGTAGTGATGCCCCTGCTGGCGATTCTCATCGCCAGCGTATTCCCCCTGTCACGCAACGTAGAGGTTGGAATCCTGCTACTTGCTGCGGCGCCTGGTGCGCTGTTCGCCATCAACTTCACCAGAAAGATGAAAGGCAGTGTACCGACTGCGGCCGCTTTGCTCCTTCTGCTGACCGGTCTGTCAATTGTTTCGACTCCGCCGCTGGTCGAGATCACATTGCGAGTGGAGAGGGAGGTCACTGTGAATTATGGAAGGGTAATGCTAACCCTCTTGTTATTGGTTGCGCTCCCATTGTTCGCAGGTCGCGCAATTCGCCTTCGAGCTCCGTCCATCGCACAAACGATACAGAAGCCAGTCTCCATCTGCGCCGGTATTTTCTTTGTACTTGTAACTATCCTGACCCTGACGCTGAAATCAGCAGCGACTAAAAAACTACGGGGATATGATGTGCTTGCGCTCATCCTGCTTGTCGTGGGTGGCATGTTGGTCGGATGGGCTTCTGGCGGACCGGACGCCGGGACGCGCCGCGTCCTGGTGATCACTACAAGCATGCGAAATATCGCGCTGTGCCTGGAGATCGCCTCGGTCAGCTTCCCGGGCATGAATGTAGACGTTCCTGTCATTGCATTCAGCGCGCTCATGCTGCCACCAAATCTTCTATTTACCGTTTATCATGCGCGAAAGCTAAAGAAGACCACGTCCTTAGCTCCCTCGCATGGGTGAGGTCACCGGCTATGAGATCCCGAAGCCGACAGAGCGCAGACCCTTTTGCGCTGCGGGTCCATCCGCTTTGACATGCCGGATTGATCTTTGCCATTGGTTATCCGACTTGCTACTGTCAGTTCTACCAGTGTGAACTAGAACGTATGGAGTTCACTCTAAATTGATGGAAAACGATTGCATCCGGCAACTCATGGCTATTTCTGGCGCCAAGCGTCGCTCGGCCTGCAGCCCCTCTTTGAGGGGCGCAGAGAATGTGCTACAGCTGTGTATTTTTGAGGACATCGTAAAGTCGCCGGAGTACCATTTGGGCACTTGGGGGACTCCGGGCTGACGATCCCTACTGTGACAGGGTGTAGGCAGGCGCTGATCGCCAATACTCACTTGATGGTGAGTGTCTCTCGATTGCGCGCCGGGACATGTGCAGGACGTTCTCACTAATGCTGCGGGCTAGTGGGTACTCCTCGATACTTGGTGAAACGCCCCAGTAGAAAGAGGGGATTTTGTGATTCCAAACAAAATCCCGGCTCAGGTTCACCAAAGGAGCTGCGGACGAGTTTGGCTTACGTTCCTGCTCCTGGTCATCCCTGCATACTTCGGCTGCCCATCCGCGGTCGCGATAGATCAAGCACGCGAAGTGCGCCGAGTCCTCGTTCTGAGCGAGCTTGGTCCGTCCTCTCCCGCCGTCTCCCTAATGTCTGAGGAGATACGTGCTGCGGTGGAGGAACTTCCATATGAAGTTGAGTTGTACAGTGAATCGATCAATACTCCTCTATTTGCCGATCCAAACTCGCAGAGCGAGCTTGGGAATCTCTACGCCTACAAGTATCGCGATCGCAAGATCGACGTGATCGTCGCGATGGGGCCGTCGCCCATCAAATTCCTAGCTGCCTCGCGAACGCAATTCCTTCCCGGGACGCCAATAGTGATATGCGGGAGCAGCAGGGGACAGGCCGATAATCCGGTCCTGGACCCTAGCTTCACTGGTGCCTGGATGCCCATTGAGCCAGAGAAGACAGTCGAAGTGGCCACTCGTTTACGGTCCGGTATCCGGCACGTTGCCGTGGTGGGTGGGAGATCTCGATATGACCGCCATCTCGAGGAATTGGTGAAGCGAAGTGAGCCCGCATTTGGGAGCCAGTTGGACTTCATATACCTGACTGAGCTAAGCATGCCTACCCTGCAGAGCCGAGTACGGAATCTTGCAAAGGATACGGTCGTGCTGTTCACATCGATGCAGTTGGACGCGGCTGGAAACCACTACATCAATGCGTCGCAGTCGCTACCGATGGTCGCCGCTGCCGCAAGTGTTCCAACTTTCGGCTTGGCGGATACGCTTGTAGGTCGTGGTGCTGTCGGCGGGTACGTGATTAGCTTTGGTCTGCAAGGCCGAATCGCAGCCGATGCCACAGTAAAGATCCTGATGGGGATGACTCCGAAAGATATTCCAATCAGGCACAGCAACGGCTTGTACATGTTTGACTGGCGGGCTCTGAAGCGGTGGGGAATCAGCGAGCAAAGTCTCCCACCCGGCAGCGTCATTCTTTACCGTGAGCTCACACTCTGGGAAAAACACAGCCGGTTGGTCATCGCCACGGCGCTGACCATATTCCTCATGGCCTTGTTAAGCGCGTATCTGCTCTTGGAGAGACGGCGCCGTAGTATCGCCGAACGAGAACTAGAGGAAGAGATGAAGTTTCAGAGACTCATCTCTGAACTGTCTACGCTCTTCATCGATCTCAGATCTGACCAGGTCGATGTTGGAATCGACTCGGCTCTTCATCGGGTGCGTGGGGCGCTAGCGCTGGATCGAGTTAGCGTAGATGAGTTCATTGAGAATGGCAAAGCACTGAGAATCACTCACGGCAGCAGTGAGCAGAGCGGTCCGAAGGTGGGTACTACCATCCCGAGTTTGGAGAGCCCGTATCTCACAAGCCAGCTTGCAGAGAACAGAACAGTTATCATCTCCAGCCTTGATCGTTGTATCGAAATGCCGACGAACGAGCGCGAGTTGATGCGTTCGCGCGGCGTGCAAGCTTGTGTGTTCGTCCCTCTCGAAGCCAGAGGATCCGTTTTAGGTGCCCTCGCGTTCCTAAGCGGGCTGCAGCGTTGTTGGTCCGAAGAAGTTGTAATGCAGTGCACCATGCTAGGCCAGGTTTTTGCGAGCGCATTGATCCGCAAGAAAGAAGACGAGGCACTCTTGACCAGTGAGCTCTTGAAAGATGCCATCCTCTCCTCTCTGAGCGGTGATGTTGCAGTGATCGATCACAACGGGAAAATCCTCGGCACGAACGCTTGGGCGGAACACAATGAAAACCACAACGGGATGTTCTCCGAAGAAGAATCCGTTCAAGGTGCGAATATTCTGGATGTTTATCAACGCTCGACCCATATGACAGATCCACTTGGAACCCAGGTAGCCGCCGGCATCAGAGCTGTACTGGACGGGCAGCTACCGCAATTCGAAGTCGAGTGGTCGCAGGAGTCGCCGGGTGGAATGCGATGGTTTATTACTTCCGCGACTCCTGTCCATCCATGGGAGAGGGAGAGAGGCGCAGTCGTCACCCGTACTGAGATCACAGCGCGGAAGCAGGCGGAGGAGGAACGACTAGAACTGAGCGGCAGACTTATCGATCTCCAGGAGAAGGAACGCAGCCGGCTTGCACGTGAGCTGCATGACGATTTCAATCAGAGGCTCGCGGTTTTGGCGATCGATTTGGAACGAACGGCTCAGACAGTCGCGACTTCACCCCTGAAGGCCAGTCAGAAACTTCATGAGCTTTGGAGCCAGGCGACTGAAATAGGAACTGATTTGCACTCGCTTTCTCATCGTCTCCATTCCTCGACGCTGGAAGGACTGGGATTGGTTCTCGGACTCAGTTCCTTATGTGAGGAGTTTGCGGCACAACACGAGATTCAGGTCGATTTCATGCACGACCGTGTCCCACGTTTCGTTCCACCAGACGTTGCATTGTGCTTATTTCGCATCGCCCAAGAGGGCCTGCGTAATGTGAAACGCCACAGCGGAGCATCCCGGGCCGAAATTCGCCTCGAAGGGAAAGGGGAGGTCATCTCCTTGTCGATCTCGGACGAAGGTGTAGGCTTTCCTTTGTCACGGGTTAGCACCGGTCTGGGCGTAAGGAGCATGCAGGAGCGATTGCGGCTGTTAAACGGCCGATTCGAAATCCGTTCGCAACCTGGGGCCGGTACTGTGATTCAAGTCACTGTGCCTTTTCCTCCTACGGAATACACATCGGAACACAAAGAACGTGACCGCAGCACCCGGAGAAATGTATATGCAGCAGACTAGCCATTCTGATAAACGCCCACGGCTCTTGCTCGCAGATGATCACGTGATGGTGACCGAAGCTCTTCGTTCACTCCTGGAGGATGAAGGCTATCTTGTCGTTGGAGTTGTCCAGGATGGTCGAGCTCTGCTGGCTGCTGCCCAGAACCTGAAGCCAGATTTCGTTGTTCTCGACATAGGCATGCCTCTGATGAATGGGCTTGATGCGGCCGTAGGATTACGACGAGCGCTACCGAAGGTGGGAATCGTCTTCCTCACCATGAAAGATGACTGCAACCTTGCGGCTGCGGTCCTTCGTTTAGGACCCGTAGGGTACGTTCTTAAGCATTCTGCGGCCTCGGAACTCCTGACCGCGCTGAAAGAAGTATCGTGCAGCAGATCTTACGTGACTCCGAGGTTGAAACCAGAAAACTGGGCCGAAAGGGACACCCGCGCTCAGCAGTTCTCCAAGTCTCTGACGCAACGGCAACGTGAAGTTCTGCAACTCCTAGCCGAGGGGCGACCCATGAAAGAAATCGGCGTCATCCTCAATGTCAGTGAAAAAACGGTGATGTTCCACAAATACCACATCATGAGATGCCACAATCTCAAGAGCAACGCCGACGTCGTCCTCTTAGCGTTGAAAGAAAGACTGATATCCGCCTGACGGAGCTATATGTTTTCCCAGTAGTCGCATGCTCCGCCTTCAAATAGCATCCTCATGACTATCGAGAGTCTGTCTCACGCTCGGTAATGTTGCTGCGCGTCGACGGACAGTCACAGGTTCCGCGTCTCGACTGGCACGAATCATCTGAGTAGCCAGCGGGGGGCGGGATTCCCTGAGAGGAACACAGTGCGCCCGTTAAGGCTCGGCTCCGTTCGGGTGCAAGACTGGCGACGAGCGCGAGTTATTTATATGGCACGGCCGCCTGAATGCGGGAAAAGGCCAACAGAAAGCAGGTATGCCTTGAAGCGGCCTCGTATCTTACTGGCCGACGACCATGCCCCGATCATTCAACGGGTCCGGGCACTGCTTCAGGCTGACTATGACATCGTAGGAGATGTTGACAATGGAGCAGATCTCGTTTCCGAGGCTGAACGGCTGAATCCAGACGTTATAGTTCTAGACATATCCATGCCCGGCCGGACCGGAATTGAGGCTGCGCATGAGCTACGCAAGTCCGGCTCTGAGGCAAGATTCGTCTTCCTGAGCATACATGAGCGGGTCGAATTCGTGCGGGCATGTGTGGCAGAGGGTGCACTGGGATATGTAGTCAAATCCCGCATAGCCATTGATCTCATTCCTGCCATTGCCGATGCACTTGCTGGACGGAGGTTCATATCTCCGCCCGTGGCCCGCTGAGGCGCGTCGACTCGACGCCAAGCTGCGCAGTCGACGATGGACGCAACAGGGAGGCGCAGCACGAAGCCGTCTTCAAGGAGTGGCATCGATCGCTTGCGGGCCACACGCCGAAACACCCTGGATCGCGATCTCCATACAGCGACGAATTGCCCTAGTTCAAGCTGTCGTCTGTCGGTATGACTACCGAGACATTGAAAGCTCCATTTGGGTTGCTCACTTGCGCAAGCTGCTCCATACGCCGCCGCCAGCGAAAAGGCGGACGGCTACAAGTGCCGTCCGCTTCGCTGACACAGACTGGTGGTGGCAAGTCTTACCCTAAAGACTGCCTAACTGCCCGCATTCCGAGGGAGGCACCAGCGCAAAGTATTCCCAGCAATCCTAGGAGCGGAAATGGACTCGCCGTTTTCGGCAATTGCTGAGGCGCTGCCTCAGGCTGAGCCTGAGCTACCTGCTGTTGGGGCTGAGCGTAATACACAACTAGGAGTACCGGCTGGTCCGGCGGGAGTGCTGCCGGAGCCGGTGGAAGTTGGCCGGTGATCTTCTGCTTTTGGGTGACAACTTCGATTGGGGTCTCAACTACCTTAGTCGCCGTAACCTTCATGCCCTTTTTGAGGTGAAAGGAGTCGAGCATCTGTCCATCGATGTTGAACTTCTGTCCCTTCGGGATCTTGAAGGTCTCGTTTTTGCCGTCATCCAGGGTCAAGATTACCTGCGCCGGCGGCGAAACGTGCCACACCGTGCCGGTGACGGATTGCGTGGTTGTCACGACCTTGGGGGTAGTCGTTGTAGTAATGGTCCGTTCCAGCTTCATGCCTGGCTTGAGATCGTGAATCCCGAGCTGTTGCCCTCCAACCGTCACACGGGCGCTTTCCGGAACGTTTGCAAAATGGCGAGTCGATCCGTCTGCCATCTTCACGAAGAGATCATTGCCTTGCACTAGCTCAACCGTTCCTCGCTCCACCGTCACTTGGTGTGACGCCGGTCCATGCGTTGTACTGGTATCCGTTTGTACTTGAGCGCCGCCGACTAAGGCGAATGTTGCATACATTGCGCTCATTACAATCACTCTGCAAACCGCTATTGATGTATTCCGATTCATGGTGTTCTCTCCTGGTGGCTCTGATTGCTCGGTTTAGAAATCATGTTCGTGGCGGCTCGAGGGCTGGGTACTTCGGAGCCGATAAGAGAGGCGTGGACTACATACCGTAGCGGCGCACTGCCTATGAAATAGAACGGGTAGCAGGTCACTAAGGTCACAGAAGGGGTCGGTGTGGGTCGAAGTACACTTACATCGCTCGGATCGACTATGGAAATACTGTCGACAGCAAGGAGTTCCGTCTTACCCGGCATCACCAACTCCACCGTGTCTCCGGTCTGGATATCCTTCAAGCCTCTGAAGAATCCATCTCTATGACCCGCTATGCCAACGTTGCCGCTCCCACCTGGATGAGCCGTGCCCAGGATCCGTCCCACCCCGCGGTTTAGCGTTAACTCGTCTGTGCCATCAAAAACCGGTACCGCGACATGAGCCTTCGGAATCCGGAGTAGCGCCTCTGGGGCAGCAAAATGCTGCGCTAATGCTTGTTCGAATGCGGCGATCCGTTTCTTCGACCAGAGACTGAAATCTACTCCCGGCGTGCTGTCCGCATCAGCTACGCGCTCGGGAAGGGAAACCGCACTGCTTTCGGGATCAAAGGACGCGACGGCGATACGAGAAAATAGTGCGCTCCATATCTCTCCAACAAGGTAAGCGCTGACGAGAGCCACGCCAATTGCTAAGAGAAGCCGCTCCGTCAGGCGCATCTACCTCCCCGCTTTCAGCAATGCCACAGTCGTACCCTTCTGTTTCGCCGTTTCCCGCATTCACAATGCGATATTGTCATCTCTTTCCAGGAGTTTAGTAACTGGCAAAACTGATAGTAGGGCAGGGTTTAGTCCCAACTACTGCCGATGAGCAGGCTTTCGCTAAGTATCCTCGCCATGGTACTCAGAGTCATTGCATCTGAGTCAGCTGAAAATCTCGTTCCACTCTTAATCTCAGTCTCCTTGATATTTGGTCTGTGGGCCATCCGGGCCGTTCAGCCTGGTGTTCCTGCGGTTGGCGCGTTTGTGGACTACGTCGCGTTTCTGTGGGCAGAGATCATCGTGGGAGTGTCTGCCGTTATCGTCGCGTGTACATGGCTGCTTGGCTCGCAGAAGCGCTCGGCGCCCCTGCGACAATCCGGCAGGCAGCGTTCTGTGGAGCATCTCGCGGTGTTTGCTGCTTGTTCAAACCCGCAGCCATCATGGCCTAATTCTTCCAACATTCCTCTGCGCGTTTCACGAGCCTTCATGAGCGAGAGGAGAGTAAATGCACATTCCAGAACGTAAGCCCTAACAGCGATCTGGGGACTCAGCGATGAGTACACCGCTATCAATTCTGCTAGTTGTCCCGCGCCAGAATGCTGTCGTCTTATACGACGTAGCTACGAGTTTGATCCGGTTTAATGACCGGTGATTATTACAGTGTTGCGCGCTTTGGCTATTTCTGAAAACTCATGCTTGGACTTAGACCTACGGCCGCTCGCACTCGTCCTCATACGCGAACTGGAAAGCAGAGATTGTTATGACATTTATTGAGTCGCAGATCTGTCGCCGAGGATTGCTCTTGATCATGGGTCTAATCCTCCCAGCACTGTTAACAGCGCCCGCGTTGGCACAGGATCACGCTCCGCAGACACCTGATTCGCAACAGATGCAAAGGCAGTTAGATGCGCTTGAGAACGAAATTCGCGAACTTAAGCAGCAGATAAACACCCACCAGACAAACGCCCAGCAGATAAATACCCCCGCTGAGCTTCCGTCACCCAACCGCCAGCTCAGTGAAGGAGATGTCTCATCGCCGAGCGACCGGGAGACGGAACAGCCGGAGCAGATTGCAAAACTGGGCTCGACTTATCAGCTTACCGCTCTCGAGACACAGCATGCGGTCCCGACCGCTGTTGTTACGCAAGAAACACGAGCAGCCGAAGAAGAAGTAGAGTTGCCGAAAGAGAAGAAAGGCACCTTTGATATCTATGGTTTCATCATGCTCGACTCTGGCTATAACTTCGGTCAGATTGATCCCGACTGGTTCGACGTGATGCGTCCCACGAAACTGCCCGCTTTCGAAAACGAATTCGCGCCTAGCGGAAATGTCTTTTTCAGTGTTCGTCAGACGCGTTTTGGGGTCAAGACATCCAATCCCACCCCGCTGGGCGATTTGAAGACATGGTTTGAGTTCGAACTGTTTGGTACAGGTGTGGATGCGGGTCAGACGACCTTTCGTCTTCGTCAAGCCTATGGAGAACTGGGTCAATTTGGAGCCGGCCAGACCTGGAGCCCATTCATGGATATCGATGTGTTTCCCAACTCGATTGAGTACTGGGGACCCAACGGAATGGTCTTCTTCCGCAATGTGCAGTTCCGCTGGATGCCGATCAAGGGCGACAGCCGCTTGACCTTTGCGGCCGAGAGACCCGGCGCGAGTGCAGATCAGGGAGTGTATGCAGGCCGCATTGAGCTCCAGGGAGTAAAGTCCGAGTTCACTTTACCGGACCTCTCCATGGAAGGCCGCCTGGCCAGAAAGTGGGGCTACATCGAAGGAGCGGCCATATTCAGGAAGATCAGCTGGGAGGATCTGAATAAGACACCAACGCGCGATCTGGGTGACACGGTATACGGCTGGGGAATCAACGTGAGTTCGAACCTCAAGTTCACCAAGAAGGATACCGGGCGATTCCAGTTTGTCTATGGACACGGTATAGAGAACTATATGAACGATGCACCGGTTGATGTGGGCATCAAGAACAACTTCAGCAATCCCCGCAAGCCGATCGTGGGAGTGCCCTTGCCGGTCCTTGGAGTCGTCGCATTCGTTGACCATACATGGAGCGAACGCTTCAGCAGTACTATCGGCTATTCCTTCGAAAACATTTCGAACTCAGATGCGGAGCTCCCGTCAGCCTTCCATCAGGGGGATTACGCATTGACGAATTTGCTCTATTACCCATGGAAGAACGTCATGATGGGTGGCGAGTTCCAGTTTGGCCGGCGCGTGAATTTCAACGACGGCTGGAATTACAACGACTACAAGATCCAGTTCTCGGCCCGATACAACTTCTCAAAGACTCTTGTCTATTAGCAGACGTTCTGCGCGGCAGTACGCGGGCTATTCGGCAACCGTATACGAAAAGGAGCTTCACGCATGTTTGCCAAGCGAATCTCTCCAGCACTTTTAGTGGCACTTGCATTCATTGCAACCGCTACTCCGCCTGTACTTACGGCGCAAACTGGATCGGTGAGTCCGGTTGCGCCCAAGAAAGAACAGGTGCAAGCCGCGGTTCGCGAAGCATACGAGAAGTTCCGCAGCGACACCGGCGGCAAGAATGCCGACTACATTCCCTATCTCGCCC
>Ga0207647_10003912_pt1 | contig 11125 bp, 8 predicted proteins | sample KBSCornC2_FD_184295 | JGI IMG/M metagenome (GOLD analysis project Ga0207647, IMG submission 184295) | Corn rhizosphere microbial communities from Kellogg Biological Station, Michigan, USA - C2 (SPAdes) (version 2) | ecosystem: Host-associated > Plants > Roots > Rhizosphere ...
GTGCTGACGATGCCGCTGCTGGAAGGCATCGACGGCGTGCAGAAGATGTCGAAGTCGCTCGGTAACTACATCGGCATCGACGAGGCCGCGATCGACATGGTCACCAAAACCATGAAGATCGGCGACGATTTGATGTGGCGCTGGTTTGAATTGCTGAGCTTCGAGGTGTCGCTGGACCAACTTTCCACAATGAAGCGCGATGTCGCGAGCGACGCGTTGAATCCGCGCGACGCCAAGCTGCGCCTCGCCCGCGAACTGGCCGCGCGCTTCCACGGCGCCGCCGAAGCCGACAGGGCAATCGCCGGTTGGCACGCGGTGGTGCGCGGCGAAGGCGATACGTCATCGCTGCCGCTCAACGACATCATGGTTTCGGCCGAAGGTTTGCGCTTGCCGGCGCTGCTGACCGCGGCAGGCTTGACGTCCAGCAATTCGGAAGCCAACCGCAAATTGAAGGAACATGCGGTGCGCATCGATGCGCAAGTGGTGGAAGACCCACAGCGCGTGTTCACCGCGGGATTCCAAGGCGTGTTGCAGGTCGGCAAGCGCAACTTCGCGCGGGTAAGGTTGCGAATGGAATGAACTTGCCGCGGTCGTCTTTTGCGCGCGTGTTCCGCTTTGCTTCCGGCTCACGTGCGCCATTTTGTCCGTGGCTTTCATCCCGGGCTTGTAAATCTGGGCATGCCATTGAAGGAGCCCGATGTTCGTCGACGTTCCCAGCCGCCACCACGCTCACCTGCGCTGGGTCACGCCTGCGCTGGTAGTGACGTGTGTCGCGTGTTACCTGTGGCTGATGTTGTCGACGCCGGCGACGCGCTACGCGGTGCTGGGCAACTGGGGCACGGTGCCGGCGCACCTGTTCCAGCATGGCAAGGCGCTGGAGGGCTGGTCGTGGCTCCGGCCGCTCACGTCACTGTTCATGCACGCCGACTGGATGCACCTGCTCGGCAACATGTTGTTCCTGGTGATCTTCGGACTGCCCGCGGAGCGCGCGCTCGGTTCGCGGAGATTTCTGGCGCTGTTCCTGATCGGGGGCGCGTTCGCCAACCTCGTCGGCGCATGGACGCTGTCGAGTCAGTTGCGGCCGATCATCGGATGCAGCGGCGCGGTCTCGGCCATGCTCGGCGCGTATCTTGCGCTGTTCCCGCGCGCGCACCTTGGCTTGGTGCTGCCACTGGGGTTGTACCTGCAGTTCATCCGCGTGCCGGCCGCGCTGTTGATCGGCATGTGGGTGCTGCTGCAACTGCTGTTCACTTGGGCGGGCCCGGGCTTCGGCACCGTGGTGTGGTGGGCGCACCTGGCCGGCTTCGGCTTCGGGATCCTGTTCGCCGTGATTTCGCGCGGCGCCGTCGAACGGCGGCTTCGCCAACGCAGTTATTGAGCTTTCACGCCACCGCGCGGCGACGCTGCAGCACCGTGCACGCAAAACCTTCGAGCATCGCCCGCGCGGCTTGGGTATCGCGCACGCCAGCGCGCAGCGCATCGGGGTCGGTGCCTTCTTCCCGCAGCGCATCGGCACGTGCATCGACGTAGGCGCGCATGCAGGCCGCGGTGAATTCCGGATGGAACTGCGTCGACAGCGCGTGCGGCGCGTAACGCAACAACTGGTGCGGATCGCGTTCGGAACGCGCGAGCACCTCGGCACCGGGCGGCGGTGCCAGCACCGATTGCCGGTGCGTGGTGTGCGCGGGGAACGAGGCCGGCAAGGCCACGGGCCAATCTTCGCCAGCACGCTCGCTGCGCGTCATGACGTGCGTGCCCATTTCACGACCCGCCGGCAACCAGCCGACCTCGCCGCCCAGCGCGTAGGCCATCAATTGATGGCCGTAGCACACGCCAAACAACGGCGTTTGCGCATCCATCGCGGCGCGGATCCAGTCAGCGGTACGCTCGCTCCAGTCGGCGCGCTCGGTCACCATCGCGGCCGAACCGGTGATCACCGCGCCGGGCACCGCATCCGGGCGTGGCAAGGCTTCGCCTTGGTCGACGCGCACCACCCGCATCTGTGCCGGCGTCAGGCGCATCGCACCGCGGAACCAGTCGGCGAAACCGCCCAATTGCATGCGGACGGCATCCGGCGCATCGCCGGTCTGTATCAATAACAAGGGTTGCATCACCATGCCCTGGATTGCATTGGGCGCAGCATAACGCCCGCGAGGTGCAACGACATGACCAAAGTCCCTTGCGCAAACGGGCCGCTTTGCGCATCAATGACCAGCCGCGCCGCCGAACCGACGATGTTCCGGCGCTTCACTCATCCCCGCAGGAGTACCCCTTCGTGAAATGGCTGATGATCCCGGCGCTCGCGCTGACCTTGTCCGTCTCCGCTTGTGCCGACAACCAAAACCCCGACACCCATACTGACGCGAAACCCGCCACGACCGCCTACACCCCCAAGTTCGACGCCACGCGGCTTTCGGACGAGGTCAAAACCTTGTCCTCGGATGCGTTCGAAGGCCGCGGGCCCGCCACCGCCGGCGAAACCAAAACCATCGATTATGTGGTCGCGCAGATGAAGGCCGCCGGCCTCGAACCCGGTGGCGACCTCGTTGACGGCAAGCGCAACTGGACCCAGGACGTGCCGCTGGCACGCTTCCAGATCACCGGCACGCCGGCCATCGAACTGGACGTCGATGGCAAGCCGCAGAAACTCACCCAGGGCGAAGAGATCGCACTGCGCGCCGCGCAGGACGGCTCGACGCGCGTCGACATCGAACACGCACCGCTGGTGTTCGTCGGCTATGGCGTGACCGCGCCCGAGCGCAATTGGGACGATTTCAAGGGCGTGGACTTGAAGGGCAAGATCGCCGTGGCGCTGGTCAACGACCCCGATTACGAAACCGGCAAGGGCGATTTCGGCGGCAAGGCCATGACCTACTACGGCCGCTGGACCTACAAGTACGAGGAAGCCGCGCGCCGTGGTGCGCTCGGTCTTCTGATCGTGCACGAAACCAAGCCGGCGTCGTACGGCTGGCCGACCGTGCGCAACTCCAACACCAATGCGCAGTTCGATATCGTGCGCGACGATCCCGCGGCTGCACACCCGAAAGTGGAAGGCTGGATCCAGCGCGATCTCGCGGTGTCACTGTTCAAACGCGCCGGCCTCGATTTCGAGGCGATGAAGAAACAGGCGCAAACGCGCGATTTCAAGCCGGTGGCGCTGAAGGCCGAAACCTTCTCGGCGCACTACGACGTCGCGGTCGACAAGATCACCTCGCACAATGTGGTGGGCTTGGTCACGGGCAGCAAGCATCCCGACGAAACCGTCATCTACAGCGCGCACTGGGATCACCTCGGCGTTGGCGCGCCCGACGACAATGGCGACCGCATCTACAACGGTGCCGTCGACAATGCCACCGGCACCGCCGCGCTGATCGAGATGGGCCGTGCCTTCGCGCACGCGCCGCAGCCCGAGCGCAGCGTGGTGTTCCTGGCCGTCACCGCGGAAGAAAAGGGCCTGCTGGGCTCCGAGTACTACGCCAGCCATCCGCTGTATCCGCTCGCGAAAACCGTGGCAAACATCAACACCGACGCCTTGAGCCCCGGCGGCGTGGCACGCGACTTTTCGATTTCAGGCAGCGCCAAGCTTGGCCTGCTGGACGATTTGATCGCGGTCGCCAAACGTCACGATTTGAGCTTCACGCCCGACAGCCATCCGGAAGCGGGCTACTTCTTCCGTTCCGATCACTTCTCGTTCGCAAAGCGTGGCGTCCCGGCGCTCTCGTTCGGTTCCGGCGAAGATCTCGTGCAAGGCGGCAAGCAGGCTGGCGAAGCCGAGGGTCGCGAATACGGCATCAAGCACTATCACCAACCGTCCGACGAATGGCAGGCAAGCTGGACCTTCGCCGGCATGGCGCACGACCTGCCGGTGCTGTACGACCTCGGCACGCAACTCGCCAACTCGCGCGAATGGCCGAACTGGTCCGAGGACTCGGAGTTCCGCGCCGCACGCGACAAGACTGCGGACGAACGCAGTTGAGCTGACGGCATCGGCACGCTTGTGCCGCGGGGATGCGCATCAAGGAATGGTGCGCGTCCCTTGTTTTGTTCGTCATTCCGGCGAGAGATACCGCCGCACGAAAGGCGGGTTGTCACCCGCCCTACGGTGGGCGGAGGCTGTGGTCAGCCAAACGGCAATTGCGCGATGGGATGGTGCGGAAAGCTGTAAACAAAAACAAAGTCGCCAGGTTCCGGCTTGCGCAGGAATGATGAGCCAGAACAAAAGCGCAGTGCCGTCAGAACGGCAGCGTGAGTGAGCTGTCGCACGCAAGGATCTGCGCGCGGAACGCGTCCTGGATGCGCTTGAGCGCGGCTGCGCTGTCGGCGTCGAAGCGCAGCACCAGCACGGGCGTGGTGTTGGACGCGCGCACCAAGCCCCAGCCGTCGGACCAATCCGCGCGCAGGCCGTCGATGGTGGTGATGCGCGCGCCGTCGAATTGCGCGCGTTCGCGGAAGCGCGCGATGAACGGATGGTTCTGGCCTTCCTGCATGTGGATGTGCAATTCGGGGGTCGACACACCTTTCGGCAGTGTCGCGAAGATTTCCTCCGGGCTCCTGCCGTCGGGATCGTCGGCCAGGATTTCCAGCAGGCGCGCCGCGGCGTACACGCCGTCGTCGAAGCCGTACCAGCGCTCGCGGAAAAAGAAATGCCCGCTCATTTCGCCGGCGAGTTGCGCGCCGGTTTCCTTCATCTTGGCCTTGATCAGTGAATGTCCAGTCTTCCACATCAGCGGACTGCCGCCGGCTTTCAGGATCAGCGGTTGCAGGTGACCGGTGCATTTCACGTCGTACAGGATCGTCGCGCCGGGGTTGCGCGTCAGCACGTCCTGCGCGAACAGCATCAGCACACGGTCCGGGTAGATGATTTCGCCGTCCTTGGTGACCACGCCCAGGCGATCGCCATCGCCATCGAAGGCAAGCCCGACGTCGGCGCCGGTCTTCTGGACCATCAGGATCAGGTCGGCGAGGTTCTTCGGCTCCGACGGATCGGGATGGTGGTTCGGGAAGGTGCCGTCGACATCGCAATACAGCGGTATCGGCTCGCAGCCGATCGCCTGCACCACGGCCGGCGCGGTGTCGCCGGCGATGCCGTTGCCGCAATCGACCACCACTTTCAACGCGCGTCCGGTCTGGATATCCGATGCGATGCGCTCGATGTATTCGGGCAGCACTTCGTACTGGCGCAGGGAACCATGGCCTTCGGCGAGGCGGCCATCGACGATGCGCTGGTACAGATCCTGGATCGCATCCTCCGCCAGCGTTTCGCCGCCGATCACGATCTTGAACCCGTTGTAATCGGGCGGGTTGTGGCTGCCAGTCACCGATACGCACGAACCGGTGTTGAGCTGGTAGGCGGCGAAATAACTCACTGGCGTCGGCACCGCGCCGATGTCGATCACGTCCACGCCGGCCGCGCGCAAACCGTCGATCAGCGCGCCGGAAAGTTCCGGGCCGGACAAACGTCCGTCGCGGCCGACCACGATTTCGGAAAGTTCCTTGTCGCGCACGGCGCTGCCGATCGCGCGTCCGAGCTGGTGCGCAACGCCTTCGGTCAGGGTCTGGCCCACCACGCCACGAATATCATAGGCGCGGAAAATGCCGCGATCGGGAATGGTGTGTTCGTGCGGGGCGGCGGGTGGCGCGACAGCGGCAGTTGCAGCAATCTTCACGGGTGTCTCGGTTTTGGTTTTGGGTGTGGGCGGGGCGGCGGCGATCACGTCGGACAGCACCGGCTCGTCATGAAGCTGCCCGCCGCCCAGCCGCGCACGCAGACGCGGCCGCGACCACAGCACGACGACGCCGGCGAGGAACGTGACCACCGCAAGAACCAGCGCGCCAATGAACGACTCCGTCACCGGCAACCAATACACGGGCGGCGTCGACGTGATGCGATAGAGGCTGTGGGCGACCGGCACGCCGGGGCCATCGCCGACCGGCGCGCCACTTTCGCCAATCTTGTCCAGCATGATGTCGCCGGACTTGTTGCTTTGCCGCAGCTCCAGCCGCCCCGCGGTGATCCGCGCGGAGTGCAGTGCGATGCGCACGGGTGTGTCGCGGAAATCGACCGTCGCGTACGCCAGCACCGCACCGTCCGCGCCAGTGATGGGGCCTGCGAAACTCAACGTCTTCGATTGCGGCGATTGCGCGGGGCCGATGTCCGCGTCACTGAGCACCGACATCAGTTGCGCGGCACGCGCGTAGCCCAGTTGCTGCAGGTTGCCGCGCAGCACCTCGTTCAATTGCGGGGTGTACAGCGTCACGGCTTCGGCGCCTTTCACCTCGGCCTTGATGCGTTGCGCGACGGCCGCACGCGTCTGCGCATCGTCCGGGGCGGCAAGCTGCGCAACCAATGCGGGTTGCGTCAGTGCCTTCACCACCTGCGCGCGCTTGTCGGCGACGATCAAGCCGATCTTCTGTGCGACGTCCTGCCTTGCCTGTACCAACGTCTGCGCGGCATCGGTCTGACGCTTGGCCAGCCACGCCTGCCAGCCCATGAACAACCCGAACAGCACCAGCAGTGTGCCAAGCGCCAAGGCGAGATCGGCGACCAATGCGGCAAAGCCGCGGCGCAGGCTCAGACGGGCGCGCACCGCCCGCGCCGCAGAATGCGCTTTGGGTGTCGCCTTCTTGTCGATCGTCGATTCGTCGTCCATCAGGACCTGTTACGCCACCCCGGTAGAACCGAAGCCCCCGGTGCCGCGTTGACTCGGTGCGAATTCCTCGACCACCCTCCAAACCACGCGCGCCACCGGCGTCACCAGCAATTGCGCGATGCGGTCTCCCGGCTGGATGGTAAACGCCACGCTGCCGCGGTTCCAGCAAGAAATCATCAGCGGCCCCTGGTAATCGGCATCGATCAGGCCCGTGAGGTTACCGAGCACCAGTCCGTGTTTGTGACCCAGGCCCGAGCGCGGCAGGATCAGCGCGCACCAGCCGGGGTCGGCAACGTGTATCGCCAAGCCGGTCGGAATCAACGCGCTGTCGCCGGGATCCAGCGTGATGGCGCCTTCGGGTGCAGCGCGCAGATCCATCGCGGCGCTGCCGTCGGTGGCATACGTCGGCAACGGAATGGCGCCGCCGAGACGCGGATCGAGGCGCTTCAGTTCCACCGGTATCGCGGCGCGCTTTTGCGAATTCATGTCGGCTTCCGCGCGTGGTAATGCGTCGCGACGCGCGCGACCAGCGTTTTCGCGAGCTCGGCCTTGGGCGCGCGTGGCAGGCTTTCGCTGCCGCCCGGCCAGATGAGTTCCAATGCGTTGTCGTCAGCGCCGATCCCGATATTTTCGCCGACGTGATTCGCGGCCAGCATGTCGAGTTTCTTGCGCTCGAGCTTTTCCCGCGCGTGTTCCGCGACGTGGTCGGTTTCGGCGGCGAACCCGACCACGAATGGACGCGGATCGCGCGCGGCGACTTCGGCCAGGATGTCGGGATTCTCCACCAGCTCCAGCACGGGCGTACCGGCCGTGTTTTTCTTGATCTTGCGCGACGAATAGCCGGCGACGCGCCAATCGGCGACGGCGGCGGTCGCGATGAAAATATCGGCCTTGTCGATCGCCTTCATCACCGCATCGCGCATCTGCAGGGCGCCGCGGACGTCGACCCGGCGCGCGATGCCGGCGGGCGTCGCCAGTGCGACTGGCCCGGCAATCAGGGTAACGTCCGCGCCTTCCGCGGCGCAGGCTTCGGCGATCGCGAAACCCATCTTGCCGGAACTGCGGTTGCCGAGGAAACGCACCGGGTCGATGTCTTCGTAGGTCGGCCCGGCATCGATCACGACCCTGACGCCGGCCAACGCTTTTTCATGCGACATGCGTGCCGCCCGGCGTCAACAGCGCCTGCACCAGTTGTTGCGGTTCCAGCATTCGGCCGGGCCCGGATTCACCTTCCGCGAGCGGTCCGTTGGCGGGCCCGAGGATCGCGACGCCGCGCGCACGCAACGTGGCGACATTGGCCTGCGTCGCCGGGTGCAGCCACATCCGGTGGTTCATGGCCGGCGCAACCGCCAGCGGCGCGGTGGTGGCGAGACACAACGTGCAAAGTAGATCGTCGGCGAAACCGTGGGCCAGTTTCGCCAGCGTGTCGGCGGATGCCGGCGCGATCAGCACCGCGTCGGCCCAACGCGCGAGTTCCAGGTGACTCATGCCCATTTCGGCTTCGGCATCCCACAACCCGTGACGTACCGGCTGGCCGGACAACGCCTGGAACGTCAACGCGGTGACGAACCGTTCGGCGTTTTCCGTGAGCACCACGCGCACTTCCGCGCCGGTGTCGCGCAGGCGCCGCACCACTTCGCAGGCCTTGTACGCGGCGATGCCGCCCGACACCCCGAGCAGAACATGTCGATATTCGCCGGGACGACGTTCCCTGACACCCATGTCGGAATCCGCTGACGGACAAACCGGGATTAGCTTACCGGATTCGCGTGCGCGCGCCGCTCGGCGAAAACGCCGTCGCCACGGATGATCGTCACGTCCACCATGGAACCCGCACGATGAGCATTCGCGACTGGCCCGAAGACGAACGTCCGCGCGAAAAACTGCTGGCGCGCGGCGCCCATGCGCTCACGGCCGCGGAACTGGTGGCGATATTGCTGGGCAGCGGCGTGCGCGGACGCAGCGCGCTGGACATGGGTCGCGACCTGTTGACCAGCGCCGGCAGCTTGAACGCGTTGTTGTCCAAGGACATCGAGGACGTGCCAGGACTCGGTCCGGCAAAACGCGCGCGGCTGGTCGCGGGTTTGGAATTGGCGCGCCGGTGCCTCGGCGAAGAGTTGTCCGCGCGCACCGCGTTGTCGAGCCCGCGCGACAGCGCCGCGTTCCTGAAAGCCCAGCTCGCGCACAAACCCTACGAAGTGTTCGCTTGTCTGTTCCTCGACAACCGCCATCGGGTCTTGGCCTTCGAAGAGCTTTTCCGCGGCACGCTGGATGGCGCGTCGGTGCATCCGCGCGAAGTAGTGCGCGCATCGCTGAAGCACAACGCGGCGGCGGTGATCCTCGCGCACAACCACCCGTCAGGCGTCGCCGAACCCTCGGCCGCCGATCGCAACATCACCCGGCAGTTGCGAGATGCGCTGCAACTCGTCGGCGTCCGCGTGCTCGATCATCTGGTGGTCGGCGCGGGCGAGCCGACCTCGATGGCGGCGCGCGGGTTGATCTGAGGGAGCGGGCGATCCGGATGGCACAACCGTTCTGATTCGCTGCACCTCCAACAAGCCGCTTCGCGATGTAGGCGCCGATGCGGGTCAGAACGAGCCTTCATGGCCGGCTTTTTGCCAAGAGCGGCTTCGCACAACGTGCCCGTGCCGCCTCCGCCCGCAATCAGTTATGCACAGCGCGGGGTCACAAGCATTTGGGGCACCCTTTTCGTGCGGTTTCGGCAAACCTTTCACATGTCATTGAACTGCATGGAAAATTTTGTCTGACTCGTCCCCGAACGCGCGGAACGAGCCGTTTCGAAAATCGCGGCTCACGTCGGCATCCACCGGGTTATCCACAGACTGCAGGTTGGGTTGCAGCGGCTGCCTGCGTTAGCATGACAGACTGCCCATTGAGTCGCCCCCCTCCCGTGAAAAACGCCCTCCGCGATCTGTTGCTGCACGCACTGGACAGCCTGCGTCGCATCGGCACGCTGGATGTTCCGGCACCCGATTTCGTGATCGAGCGTACCCGCTCGCGCGAGCACGGCGATTTCGCCTGCAACGTGGCGCTGCTGCTGGCCAAGACGCTGGGACGCAAACCTCGTGAGGTGGCGGAAACGATCGTGGCAGCGCTGCCGGACAACCCGCTGGTCGAACGGGTCGAGGTCGCGGGGCCGGGATTCATCAACTTCTTCCTGACCGGCGCCGCATGGCAGGATGAAATTCGGCGCGTGCTGCGCGAAGGCGCGCAATACGGCCACGGCAAGTCTGGCGCGCACCGGGCGGTGGGCGTGGAATTCGTCTCGGCGAATCCGACCGGACCGCTGCACGTTGGCCACGCGCGAGCCGCCGCAATCGGCGACACCCTGGCGCGTCTGTTCTCCGCGACCGGCTGGAAGGTGTATCGCGAGTTTTATTACAACGATGCCGGCGCGCAGATCCAGAACCTCGCGCTGTCGGTACAGGCGCGCCTCAAAGGGGTCGAACCGGATGATCCGCGCTGGCCCGCGGACGGCTACCGCGGCGATTACATCCGCGACCTGGCGAACGATTACACCCGCGGTGCGACGATCACCGGCGGCGGCTACGCCGGCGACAAGGTTCGCGAGTACCTGCGTGAATTCGACAAGCAGGGCATCGACGGGGCGGCTCCCGAAACAACGGGCTACAAGATCACCGCAAAGCAGGACCCGGACGATCTGGATGCGATCCGCGAATTCGCGGTGGCGTGGCTGCGCCGCGAGCAGGACGAGGACTTGCGCGCCTTCGGCGTGGAGTTCGACGTGTACTTCCTGGAATCGTCGCTCTACACCGAAGGCGAAGTGCAGCGTGTGGTCGACCGCATCGCGCAACAAGGCCATTCCTACGAAGCCGATGGCGCACTGTGGCTGCGCGCGACCGGCTTCGGCGACGACAAGGACCGCGTGATGCGGAAATCCGACGGCACGTACACCTACTTCGTGCCGGACGTCGCCTACCACCTTTCCAAATGGGAGCGCGGCTACAAGCGTGCGGTCACCGAGCTCGGCGCGGACCACCACGGCTCGCTGGCACGCGTGCGCGCCGGGCTGCAGGCGCTCGACATCGGCATCCCGAAAGACTGGCCCGAATACGTGCTGCACCAGATGGTGACGGTGATCAAGGGCGGCGAGGAAGTGAAGATTTCCAAACGCGCCGGCAGCTACGTCACCCTGCGCGACCTGATCGAGATGGCCGGGTTGGACGCCACGCGCTATTTCCTGATCGCGCGCAAGAGCGATTCGCAACTGGTGTTCGACATCGACCTGGCGCGCGCGCAGACCAACGACAATCCGGTCTACTACATCCAATACGCGCATGCCCGGGTGTGCAGCGTGCAGCGCCAGATGCACGACCGCTCGATCGTGTTCGAGCAACGTGAGGCGCTGAAACACCTGGACCGGCTTCAGGGCGAGTATGCGCGCACCGTGATGGCCGAAGTCTCGCGCTTCCCGGAAATCGTGGAAGCGGCGG
>Ga0207647_10003914_pt1 | contig 11123 bp, 11 predicted proteins | sample KBSCornC2_FD_184295 | JGI IMG/M metagenome (GOLD analysis project Ga0207647, IMG submission 184295) | Corn rhizosphere microbial communities from Kellogg Biological Station, Michigan, USA - C2 (SPAdes) (version 2) | ecosystem: Host-associated > Plants > Roots > Rhizosphere ...
TGTTACTCTGGCGGCCCGTTTGGGAGGAGGCAAGATATGTCGAAGTTTCATCGCATCGCGTTGTTGCTGGTACTGATCCCTCTGTTGTATTCCCCCGCTGCGTCGGCGCAGGCTGCTAAGCCTGCTAAACCCGCTGCCGCGACAGCCCCGGCTAAGCCGGCCGCAGCCGCTTCCACCTCCAGCCTGATCGATATCAACAGCGCAACCGCCGACCAGCTCCAGGCCATTCCAGGTATCGGCGATGTCTACTCCAAAAAGATCATCGACGGCCGCCCCTATGCCAACAAGACGCAGCTCGTGAGCAAAAACATCCTTCCGCAGGGCGTCTATGACAAGGTGAAAGACAAGATCATCGCCAAGCAGACGAAGAAGTAGATCTCCCCTCAGGCGTCTGCCTCGGAACGGCGAGTGCCCCGAAGTGACTCAGTTAAGGGCCACTCCGGGGCACTCGCTATCTGGCAGCCGGGGTCTTTCGAAAAAAAGCTGCTGCCAGGATTTAGAAGCTCATGTTAGTCTTCTCTAGATTCTTGGAGACTGTTGAGTAATGATTTCTCCCCGGAAACTGCTGCCATATCTGATGGCGCTCGGGCTCTCGGCCTTTGTCTGCCTGACTGACGCTGCTCTTCCCCCTGTACAGGCTCAGCAGATTGACGTTGATGGAACCGAGACGGTTCCCGCAAAGCTGGATATCAATAGCGCAACACCCGAACAGCTGAAATCGCTGGGACTGGGCGACAACTACGTTCGCCGGGTCATCGCCGGCCGTCCTTACACGGCGAAGAATCAGCTTGTGAGCCGCGGCGTTTTGCCGCAGGACGCATACGAGCCGATCAAAGAGCGCCTGGTCGCGCATCACTCCAGCTAGAGCATTTCTCCTGTTGCTGGGCATCCCGGGAGCAGCGTGCAGCGGCGCTTTCATTGCGGAAAACGCCCATAGATGCACAAGCCCCGCACTACACCTACAGGAGAAATGCTCTCGCAACCGCCACCCGTAAACCATTCGGTCTGCTCGTTCGTCTCCGATGCTAGGATGAGCACCGATACGGATGCATACATTTTCCCCATCACCGCCCAGGCACCGCTCCGCGGTCGTGCAATATCTGCTGCTCCTGCTCATCGCCGCCATGGCCCTTGGCCAATGGGGGAACACCGCCTATCGCATGGTGCGGGGCATCTTCGGCGCTGAGCGCGGTATCCGTGCTCCTTTCAGCCTCAGTAATGGCGTCGTTGAGGGGATGAGTCCCTTTCTTCGCCATTCCGGCTTGCAGGTCGGCGACCGCCTGCTCGCCGTCAACGGCCACGAGCTCACCGGCGAGGCGGTTCTGCTGCAGGAGCTCGCCCACGAGCATCTTGGCGACACCATCAAGGTGGAGGTGCAACACCCCGACGGGAAGCATCAGACGGTAAGCTGGCAGCTCATCACACCGCAGCGCCGCCGTGGTGGAGGCAGGCCCGCAGGCTGGATCGGCCCGCTGCTGCTGCTTGTCATCCTCCCCCTGGCCTTTCTTCTCGTCGGCCTCTGGGTGGTGCTCGCCAAACCGCGTGATCTCAGCGCATGGCTGGTCCTTGGCATTCTGCCTTACTTTGAAGCGCTGCTTTCACCGGCTAATCCGCAAGGGGACTGGACCATCTGGTTTGCCCCTTTCTGGAATGAGACCGCGCAGATGGCCATGCCCATCTGCCTGATGTGGTTTGGTGTTCTCTTTCCGGAGCGTGCCGGTCTCGATCGCCGGGCTCCGTGGATCAAGTGGCTGCTGAGCATCTCTCTGCTGGCCCTGTTGCCCTTCAACCTGCTGCACAGCTATGCACGCCTCTGGAATCTGGCGCTCGATCGCGCCATGAGCCCGTGGTTCCTGCCCACCGACCGCATCGAGAGGTTTCTCAGCATCCTCTGCGTCGCCTACTTCTTCGTTCTGTTCAGCCACAAGATCTTCCGCGAAAAGGTCGGCGCCGACTCCGGCCGCCGTCTGCGCCTGCTCTTCTGGGGATCGTTGATCGGGCTTACTCCCTTTGGCGCCATGGTGATCTACACGCTTGTTACCGGCGAAGACGTGAGCGAGACCTTCCCGCAGTGGCTCAGCTTTGGCATCGTCCTGGTGCTGGCGATCTTCCCGCTCTCGCTCGCTTACGCTCTGGTCGTACAGCGCGCTATGGATATTCGCCTGATCGTCCGCCAGGGCACCAGGTACGCCTTCGCGCGCTACACTCTCTTCGGTATCCGGGCTCTGCTCGGCGTTCTCTTCTCCTGGCGGCTTACGATCTTCTTCGCCGATCCGGAATCTCATCGCAGACCGATCGACGTTATCCTCATCTTCGTTCTGCTCGTTCTCTTCTTCGGCTTCCGCATGGTCCTCTCCGGACGGCTGCAGCAGGAGATCGACCGCCGTTTCTTCCGCGAAGCGTACTCCACCGAACAGGTACTGAGCGAGCTGTCAGAGCAGGCGCATAACTTCACCGAAACAGGTCCGCTGCTCAGCACCATCACGCAGCGCATCAGCGACACGCTGCACATTGAGCGCATGGCGGTCTTCCTCCGCGGCAGCGGCGATGTCTTTCGCCTGCAGACAGCCACCGGCGTGGATCTGACTTCGCCTGTCCTGTTGCCCGCGCATTCGGCAACGGTGAATACACTCTCCCGTGAGAAGCGGCCCGCGGCGATGCGCATCGACGACAGCTCTCACTGGCTGCTCGAGGCCAGCGATACCGAGCGTGCCGCTCTCAGCGAATTCCAGACTGAGCTTCTGGTGCCTCTGCCTGGCCGTGGGCGCTTGATCGGTGTCATGGCTCTCGGCCCGAAACGCAGCGAAGAGCCGTACTCCCGCATGGATCGCCGTTTATTGGAGAGCGTCGCTTCGCAGACCGGCCTCGCTCTTGAGAATGCGGAGCTCCTCCAGTCTCTTGCGCACGAAGCTGCGCAACGCGAGCGTGTCACCCGCGACATCGAGATCGCACGCGAGGTGCAGGAACGTCTCTTCCCGCAGAGCTATCCGGAGTTCGAGGGTGTCGATGTTGCTGGTTACTGCCGCCCGGCGCAGGAGATCGGCGGCGACTACTACGACGCCATGGAAGTGAAACGCGAGACGGACGATGGGCCGAAGCCGCGTCTGCTTGGCCTGGCCATCGGAGACGTCTCCGGCAAAGGCATCTCGGCTGCATTGCTGATGGCCAGTCTCCGCGCCAGCCTTCGGGGCCTCACGCTGGTCGGCTCCTCCGATCTCGGAGAGCTGATGGGGCATGTCAACAAGCTGGTCTACGACGGCAGCACGGCTAATCGTTATGCGACGTTCTTCTATGCGGAATACGATCCCGCAAGCCGCCGTCTCTGTTATGCCAACGGAGGCCATAATCCTCCGGTAATTCTGCGCGGCGACAAGGTGATCGAACTCGAAGTCACCGGCATGGTCGTTGGTATTACTGAAGACGCTGCCTACGAGCAGCGCGACATCACTCTAGAGCCCGGCGACATTCTGGTGCTCTTTACTGACGGCATCTCCGAAGCGATGGACGGAGACGACGAAGAATGGGGCGAGCGCCGCATGATCGCCGCAGCCCAACAGGAACGCGCCCGCGGAGCCTTCACTGCAGAAGGTCTGCTACGCGCTCTCTACCGCCGCGCCGACGAGTTCGTCAACGGCGCCCCGCAGCATGACGACATGACGCTGATGGTGCTCAGAGTTAGCTGAGGATTTACGGGAGACAATCCCGGCCAGCCTGGTAACTCCATGAGGCATTCACTCTTGTTTCGAGAATAGGAAGGTATGAATGACATTTCGCGATATCGAACACAGCTTGCCTAATGGATTTCACGATGCTTCTATCCTAGGATTTTCCCTAAACTGCCTTGAGAGAACAGTTGCGCTTCGCATTTCGGTTTACCTGGCGAAGGGGCAACGACGTATCGGAAATCTCAATGCCGCAGCCGTAGAAATGTTTTTTGTAGAGCCGCCGGACTGTACAGTTCCATTCAATTTGGACGGCAAGGGAATCAATGTATCGGGAGACGCGGCATTAATCGGTCTCGATTCAAGCATTGAATGTCTCTTCGAAAAGCTTCCGTCTGGAATCGACCGCTACCGATTCTTCCTGGAAGACTGGAACTCGTTTCTCTATCTTGCAGCCCACGATGCCGAATTTCACTGGGAATGACGTTGCCTCAGGCATCTGGATGCGGCCTATGCTTTAACTTCAACTTTTAACTTTCAACTTTTAACTCTTCTCCCTACTTCAGCATCATCACCAGAATCCGCCCATCGGAGTGAAACTCTCCTCCCGTCGCCGTCTTTCCACTCGAAAACGGATCATCCGGCAACACATAGGCTGCCGACGAAAACACGCCTGCGGCATCGAAGCTGTCAAGGATGAACTTCCGCTCGATGTCGATATCCGGATCGATATGGTGGGTCACCTGTCCGTTTCTCTGGTCTTTCTCAAAGCCGTTGTCGTGTGTCGCCGATCCTACCCATAACGGCACGTCGTTGATCGTCTTCCCGCTGTTCCATACGCGCAGGTGGTGCCGCACGGCGACGACGCTGATCGCCTCCGCCCGGGCATACGAAAGATCTTGTGGCCGGTCGAAGAGATACAGCGTGCTCATTGGCATCTGCAGGTAGGCCTCATGGGACAACGTGGACATGATGCCGTGCACGATGGCGGCATCGACCGTCTGGTCCACCTGCACCCATCCCGCCGCCTTGAAGGCCTGCTCCACCTGTCCGCGCGTACCGACCAGGGCGAAGTTCACCATGTCACCGGCGTTGCCCTGTTGGTCGCTCACGCGGCGCGGCACCTCGGCGAAGGTCTCTGGAGAGACCAGCGAGGTGAGGTCCTGCAGCGGCACTGCCAGGGCCTTCGGCGCCACCGCTTCCGGCTTGGGGAACTCCAGCTTGACGGTAAAGCTGCCCGAGGCCGAGATGCTGTCGGGAAGGTTAACTCCAAGGTAAAGATTACCGGCGGTGGGCGCGGTGACAGTGTCGCCTTCGCCGACCGAGAACGGAATCGAAGCCCCTGCATCGCTCACCCGTCCGATCAGCGACCCCACGGGAGCGGTGTTCACGGGAAAGCTCGCCAACAGGTCGCGCCATCCGCGGTCGACGCCCGCCGGACCGGCTTTACGGCCATCTGCAAGCTGAAAGCTTCCCTTTGCGCTCAGTTTCAGGCGTTCGCCTGCAGCCACAGTCACGCCGGTATCCAGCCATGTGGTGCTGGGGAGCGTAAAGCTATATGAGGATTTGCGTTGCGGAAGGGGCTGCGCCCCCTGCTTTGCTCGTATGCTAGGGATCGCAGTGACGCGTTGTTGCGGCGCTTCCTGTTGTTGCGCCAGAACGGTAGAGAGAACAAGTGGCCATGCCAGATATGCGGGAAGCTTCACCATACGACTTTCGTTCCAGGGACTAACGACTTTCGCCCTAGGTTGATAACCCGGAATCAGGTACTCTGTTGCAAGTAGTCCACACGACTTAGACAGGCCAATGAAAGCAGACGTTGCACAGTTCTTTAAGCGGGTCGCCGCCGCGACCGCTCTGGCCGCCGCGACGCTTGGTTTTGGTGGTTGCCAGGGTGTCACCGGCAGCACCAGCACCTCGCAGGTCCGTTTCATTGATGCCTCCATCGATGCCGGCGGTCTGGATATGTACATGGGCGGTACTGCCGTGGCATACAACGTCGGTTTTGGCACGATTACGTCCTACATCCCGGCCACACCGGCCACCTACGTCATTACCGCGGACACCGCCGGTACCAAGCAGGCTCTGGCCACATCCCGCGCGACCCTGGCCAACAGCAAGCAATACACCGTCCTGGTCGGCAACGTCTCCGCCAACCTGAGTGCAACGGTGCTTACTGACCAGTCGCAGCCCGCTCCCTCGGGTCAGATCGCCATCCGTTTCCTCGACCAGTCGACTGCGATCGGCAATATCGATATCTACATGGTCCCGTCAGGGACGGCTGTCACTGCCGTCTCGTCGTTGCAGAGCAACGTCAGCTTTGGTACCAACACCGGCTATCTGAATATCCCGGTCGGTACCTATACGCTCTACATCGTCAGCTACGGAACGGCGCTCACCACTACGACCACGACGCTCTACACCGGCGCAGCGACAGCTTATCCGCAGGGGTCGGCACGCACCATCGTGATCCTCGATCGCCAGCTCGTCACCACTCCCGCGCTGAACGTGATTGTGGCCAACGACTACGACTCGGCTACGGCGACCCAGTAGCGGCCTGGATGTCGCGCTGCAGCGCTAAAAATAAACTTCGCAACATGGCGTATCTCCCTGTGTCTGCTCTCTTCGTAGGCAGACGCATCATCGCTGCCACGGCAGTTGAAGGAGATTCCCTGTTATGAAGAAGTTCGCGTCCCTCGCTCTCACCACGCTGGTCGCCGTTGCGCCTACCCTCGTCCTCGCACAAAGTTCGCAGGAGATTCGTGATCGCAAGATCAATCAGCAGGACCGTATCGCCCAGGGTGTCCGCTCCGGCCAGTTGACCCCGCGCGAGACTTCTCACCTGGAGCATCAGGAGGCCGCGATCAATCACGAAGAACGCGCCATGCGCGCCCAGGACAACGGCCACCTCACTGCTGCGGATCGCCGCCTGATCAACAAACAGCAGAACGCTGAGTCCAAACGCATCTACCGCGACAAGCACAACGCCCGCGTCCGCTAGAGCTCAGAACAACTGCTCATCCCAGAACAACTGGGTGCCCCCCATCTCGGCAACGCCGAGATGGGGGTTTGCCGGATGCCTCGCCTGATTTGTATCGAACTTTACCTCAGCGGCTGAAGCCGCTCTACCTTACTCTGACTGCGGGACGGTTGAAGCCGTCCCCTTAAGCAAGGCATTCGCGCGTTGCGCGAACGAGAGATGAGCTTTTGTTTTGCTTAAGGGCATGGCTTCAGCCATGCCGCACCCGTGCTGAGGTGTACGCGGCTTCAGCCGCTGAGGTACCTATATTTTGTAGTTGGAACTTTCGGTTTCTGAATAGACGGCAATCCTGCTGTCCCAAATAAGAAAAGCCCCTCGTACCTCGAGGGGCTTTTCACCATTCAACGATTCAACTATTGAACCATTCAACCAACCTAGTACCGATAGTGCTCTGCCTTGAACGGCCCTTCTACCGGAACACCGATGTAATCGGCCTGCTTCTGGGAGAGCGTTGTGAGCTTCACGCCGATCTTCTCCAGGTGCAGGCGGGCGACCTCTTCGTCCAGCTTCTTCGGCAGAACGTACACACCAACTGCGTAGGTGTCCTTGTTCTTCCAGAGGTCGAGCTGTGCCAACGTCTGGTTGGAGAAGCTGTTCGACATCACGAAGCTCGGGTGGCCGGTTGCGCAGCCCAGGTTTACAAGGCGGCCTTCAGCAAGCACGAAGATCGAGCTGCCGGACGGGAAAGTGTACTTGTCGACCTGCGGCTTGATGTTCAGCTTGGTGACGCCGGCAGCGCCATTCAGGCGATCCATCTGGATCTCATTGTCGAAGTGACCGATGTTGCAGACGATGGCCTGATCCTTCATCTGTTCCATGTGCTCGAAGGTGATGATGTCCACGTTGCCGGTGCAGGTGACGTAGATATCGCCGCGTCCGAGGGTTTCCTCGATGGTCGTGACTTCGAAGCCTTCCATTGCTGCCTGCAGCGCATTGATGGGGTCGATCTCGGTGACGATTACGCGGGCGCCCATGCCGCGCAGCGAGTGCGCCGAGCCCTTGCCCACATCGCCATAGCCGCAGATCACGGCGACCTTGCCGGCCACCATTACATCGGTGGCGCGCTTGATGCCGTCCGCCAGCGACTCGCGGCAGCCGTAGAGGTTGTCGAACTTCGACTTGGTGACAGAGTCGTTTACGTTGATGGCCGGCACCAGCAGCTTGCCCTGCTCCATCATCTTGTACAGGCGGTGAACGCCGGTGGTCGTCTCTTCGGAGACGCCGCGCCACTCCTTGGCCACATCGTGCCAGCGGTTCGGGCTCTGTGCCAGAACCTTCTTCAGCAGAGCCTTGATCACACGCTCTTCTTCGCTGCCTTCCGCGGAGTCGACAAACGAGCGGTCGCCGTTCTCCAGGTCATAGCCCTTGTGGATCAGCAGGGTGACGTCGCCGCCGTCATCGACGACGAGCTGCGGTCCCAGGCCGCCGGGAAAGCTCAATGCCTGGTCCGTGCACCACCAGTACTCTTCCAGGGTCTCGCCCTTCCAGGCGAAGACAGGCACGCCGGCGGCGGCAATGGCGGCGGCGGCGTGGTCCTGCGTGGAGAAGATGTTGCAGCTTGCCCAGCGCACATCGGCGCCCAGCTCCACCAAAGTTTCGATCAGCACGGCGGTCTGGATGGTCATGTGCAGCGATCCGGTGACGCGCACGCCCTTCAGCGGCTTAGCCGGGGCATACTTCGCGCGGATCGACATCAGGCCGGGCATCTCCTGCTCGGCGATGGTGATCTCCTTGCGTCCCCAGTCAGCCAGCGAGATGTCGGCGACTTTGTAGGGCAGTGTCTGTTCCAGAGTGGCTGTGGACATAGGTACCTCTTAAAAAGATTGGGATAGGAAAAATTCCCGCCTCAGAATAGCACCCAGATTGCACCACCTTTCGTGCAACCTGCGGGAATGGGGAATCCGTGCAGCGAGCGGTAAAACGGCGCATTCAAGCGCTCTTATAGATTAGAGCCTTTCTCCTGTTGCTGGGTATCCCGGAAAAAGAGTGCAGCGGCGTTTTCATTGCGGAAAACGCCCATCGATGCACAAGCCCTGCACTCCACTACAGGAGAAATGCTCTACCGCGGCGCAACGCCCGCTCTCCTGTGCACAACGCTTGTGCGCTACCGGGCGCAATGTTGGTCTGGGTCCTCGTGCTGGTCGCTCATCCAGCGGTTCATCAGCGTCGCCGCGCACTGGGCGCCGCAGAGATGCTTCACAGTCTTGTCATGGGAGTGGCTGACATCGAAGCGGGAGAATTTGATGACCGGGATAGTGTCATCGGGTGAGCTGCCAGGGATACAGTCGCTGAATGAGAGCCACCACAGGTCGCGCTCTCCCTTCTTGTTGCCGCAAACGTCACACTCGTAGCTTTCGGTATAGGACATATGGGGGCAACGTATCACAGGCCCCCACGAGGGAAACAGCCCCTGGAGCATTTCCCTGTCGGCGTAGTCCAGAGCACCCACATCCTATGGGCGTTTTCCGCAATGAAAACGCCGCTGCACGCTTCTTGCGGGATACCCAGCAACAGGGAAAATGCTCTAAATGGCGACTCCCGCGGCCCGGCGAATATCGATCGGTTCCAGGATCGGGCTGGTGTAGCCCTTCCGCGCCACCGCCAGCATCGCCTGGCCCACCTCGCGCGTCGTGGTGACGTGCTTCGGAAACATCCGTGTCAGCAGCGGAACGACCGGGCTGAAAAGAAGATAGATCGCGTTATAAAGCGGTGTCTTGGTCTTGATACCGTCCATCGGTCGGATGGCCCCGGGGCGAAACATGAAGGCATCGGCGAACGGCAACCGTAGCAGGGCTTCTTCGAGCTCCCCCTTCACCCGCGCCCACATGGTGCGGCTGTTAACATCCGTTCCATGGCCGGAGACGTAGCAGAAGGTCGCCTGCGGGCTTTGTTTTGCTACCAGCGAAGCGATCTTCATCGTCAGGTCGTAGGTGATGTAACGGTAGTCCGCTTCGGACATGCGAAACGACGACACGCCCAGCGGAAAGAAGACCGCATCGAAGTTGGTGAGATCGTCGGTTACGGTAGCGATGTCGAAGAGGTTCGGCAGCAGAATCTCTTTGAGCTTCGGATGCTTTTGCGGTAGCGGTGACCGCCCGACGGAGACAACCTCTGCTACATCGACAGCCCGCAAACACTCCAGCAGGATGCCCTGCCCCACCATTCCACTTGCTCCAAGGATCAACACCCGCATACTCAATAGATGTCGCCGAGCCAACAAAGTTCTTGTCAAAAAGTTGCCATCCTGAGAAACAGGCACTAGATTTTTCGGCAAATTTGCTCGGAATGCCGAGAATGAAGCACTGAAGGCGCGTCTGATGCTCATAGAAAAGATAAACTCCGCAGTGAAAGCGGATTTGTTAATACGCCTTGGGGCCACCGTTGAATGGATGGCTGAGTGCTTGAATGGTCTTGAGGAGTCGTCTCCATGCTGAAAGTCGCTGTTGCCCAGGCCGGTAGCATCCTCTTCGATATACCGCGTACTCTCGATCGCGTCGAGACGCTCTGCCGCAAAGCCGCCGCTCAAGGCGCGCAATTGCTTGTACTCCCCGAGGCGATGGTTGGTGGTTATCCGAAAGGCCTAAGCTTCGGGGCCACCGTAGGCAATCGCACGGACGAAGGCCGCGAGCTCTTCCGCCGCTACATGGAAGCCGCGATTCGTTGTCCCGGCCCGGAGACAGCGCAGCTCGAATCTCTCGCCCATGAGTTGAACCTGTACCTGGTTACCGGCGCGGTCGAACGCGATGGCAATACGCTCTACTGCATCTCGTTGGTCATCACACCGAACGGCGGCGTTGTAGCGAAACATCGAAAGCTCATGCCCACAGGCAGTGAACGGCTGATCTGGGGCTTCGGTGGAGGCGACACCATGCAGGTCGTCCAGACAGAGATCGGCCGCATTGGTACGGCTATCTGCTGGGAGAACTACATGCCGCTCTACCGGCAACACCTCTACAACCAGGGGGTAGAGCTATGGTGCGCTCCAACCGTGGATGCACGCGAGATGTGGCAGACCAGTATGCGGCACATCGCCTATGAGGGACGCTGCTTTGTCCTCAGTGCCTGCCAGCAACTGGCCACCTCCGACTGGCCTCCGAATTTGCGGGGAATCGGTGGAGAGATCCATGGCCGAAGTCTTATCGTCTCCCCACGCGGCGAACTGCTCGCAGGACCAATGGCAGAACCCGATCTCCTCTTTGCCGATCTCGATATGGACGAGATTCAGCGCGGCAAGTTCGACCTCGACGTTGCCGGTCACTATAGCAGGCCCGACATCTTCCGCTTCGAACCGCGTCTGGGTTAAGCACGATGGGCCCATATATCGGGTACCCATGTCCCCTTAGGGACGTGGGTATTCGAGCGGAGCTCGAACCGTCTTTTTGTTTTTGTTTGTCATTTCGGAGCGGCAGCGGAGAAATCTG
>Ga0207647_10003916_pt1 | contig 11120 bp, 12 predicted proteins | sample KBSCornC2_FD_184295 | JGI IMG/M metagenome (GOLD analysis project Ga0207647, IMG submission 184295) | Corn rhizosphere microbial communities from Kellogg Biological Station, Michigan, USA - C2 (SPAdes) (version 2) | ecosystem: Host-associated > Plants > Roots > Rhizosphere ...
TGCTTGCACGCGATGGGTCCGCCGCAAGGTCCATCGCGTGCAAGCACGCTCCTACAGTCGTTTTTATCCCGCGCCAGGTACCTTGTTTTGGAAGAAGCCCGCCTCAAACGCCTGCGCTGGCGTACCCGCCGCGGTACCCGCGAGCTCGACCAGCTGTTCGGCTGGTGGCTCGACGCGCGTTTCGCTGACGCGGATGAGGCTGCCCGGCTGGCATTCGATGAACTGCTCGACGTTCAAGATCCCGATCTTTGGGATTGGGTGATGGGCCATGCCCGCGCCCCGCGCGACGACTGGCAGGCGATCATCGATGAGATCCGCACAAGGCATAACCTTTGAGCCACGGCCTTCGCCGCGGCTGACCTTGCTCCTCTGCTTCGTGGTTCTTTCCGGTGCGATGGCGCCGTGGCCCACCAGCCTGCCGCTGGTGGCACGGGCTTGCCTGTCCGTGGCGGCGCTGGCCTTTGGCGTGTGGCAGGTGCGTGGGTACCGCCAGGTGCCGTTGGCTGCCGTCCAATGGCACCCCCAGGGGGCCTGGGTGGTCGTGGACCCCGCAGGGAAGCCCTTTGCTGCGGAACCCCGGGACATTCGCGTGGTCGGTGAATGGGTCGTTCTACGGCTTTTCTGGCACAAGGGCAGGGCTGCCCTGGTGCTGGGGCCTGACAACATGGCCGCGGATGATCTCCGGATCCTCCGCATCCGCCTGGGCTCCCTGTAGGAGCGCGCTTGCGCGCGATGGGTGCTTGCAGCGGGACCCATCGCGCGCAAGCGCGCTCCTACAGGTGCCATCGGGCCGGCCGGGTGCTTGCCGCCCGGTCCTGCATCGGGCAATCTGCCGCGCGGTGCGCGCTTTTCGTGGCGGCCCCCTCTTTCAAGGTGCTTTTCGACAGGTATGTTCAGACCCCTCGAGCTCTTCATTGGCCTGCGCTACACGCGGGCCAAGCGGCGCAACCAGTTCATCTCGTTCATCTCGACGGTCTCCATCGTCTGCATCGCCATCAGCGTCACCGCGCTGATCACGGTCATGTCGGTGATGAACGGCTTCGATAGCGAGCTGCGTTCGCGCATCCTTGGCGCGGTGGCGCACGTCACCGTGTCCGGTATCGACGAGACGGTGCGCGACTGGCAGCACGCGGTGGACGTGGCCAAGACCACGCCGCACGTCGAGGGCGCTGCGCCCTACGTCGAGATCCAGGCGTTCCTGCAGGCGCGCCGTTCCAGTGGTGCCATCATCCGCGGCGTTGTGCCATCCATGGAGCCGAAGGTCTCCGATCTCGACCGGCACATGGTCGAGGGCAAGATGACCGACCTGACCGACCACAGCTGGAACATCATCCTGGGCCGCGAGCTGGCCCTGGAGCTGGGCGTCAACACGGGTGACAAGGTAACCGTGGTGGTGCCCCAGTTCACGGCTACGCCCATGGGTGCGGTGCCGAAGCTGCGGAATTTCACTGTCAGCGGCATCTTCGAGCTGGGCATGCAGGAGTACGACTCCAACCTGGCCCTGATCAGCATGCCCGATGCCGAACGGCTGAATGGTCAGGAAGGCCCGACCGGCATCCGCCTGAAGCTCGATGACATGCGCCAGGCCTTCCCGGTCGCCCAGGACCTGGTGAACAAGCTGGGCCAGTCGTACAAGGTGCAGACCTGGATGGACACGCACGCCAACTTCTTCCATGCGATCGACATGGAGAAGACCGTGATGTTCGTGATCCTGTCGCTGATCATCCTGGTAGCGGTCATCAACCTCATCTCCATGCTGATGATGCTGGTGACCGACAAGCAGGCCGATATCGCCATCCTGCGCACGCTGGGTTCCACGCCGCGCAGCATCATGGCCATGTTCATGGTGCAGGGCCTGCTGGTCGGCATCGTCGGCATCGGCGTGGGTGTCACGCTGGGTTCGCTGCTGTCGTACAACCTGCCGGCCATCGTGAAGTTCATCGAGCACGTCACCGGACACACCTTCCTGGCGCCCGACGTGTATTACATCAGCGAAGTGCCGAGCCAGCTGCTGTGGTCCGACGTGGGCTGGGTCGTGCTCGTCACCTTCGGCTTCTCGCTGCTGGCCACCCTGTACCCGGCATGGCGTGCGTCGCGCGTGCAGCCTGCCCAGGCGCTCCGTTATGAATAATCCGAACGATATCGTCCTGCGCGCCACCGGCGTCGCCAAGGTCTACGAGGAAGGTGACCTGCGCACCGGCGTGCTCTCCAATGTGAACTTCGAGCTGCGCCGCGCGCAGACGCTGTCCATCGTGGGCGCCTCCGGTTCCGGCAAATCCACGCTGCTGCACATCATTGGTGGCCTGGATACGCTTAGCGCCGGCAAGGTCGAGGTCAACGGGCGCGTGTTGTCTGAGCTTTCGGATGCCGAGCGCGGCCGTGAGCGCAACCGGTCGCTCGGTTTCATTTACCAGTTCCATCACCTGCTGCCCGAGTTCACCGCGCTCGAGAACGTATGCATGCCGCTGCTCATTCGCGGTGTCGCCATCGCGCAGGCGCAGAAGGAAGCCACGGCGTTGCTCGAGCGGGTGGGCCTGGGTGCGCGTTTGCGCCACCGGCCAGCCGAGATGTCGGGTGGTGAGCGCCAGCGTTGTGCTGTCGCGCGCGCGCTCGTGACGCGCCCGGCGTGCGTGTTGGGCGATGAGCCCACGGGTAACCTGGATGAAGCGAATGCGGCGGCCGTGTACGACCTGATGCTTGAGCTGAATCGCGAGATTGGCACCAGCTTCGTGCTGGTCACGCATGATCCGCGTCTCGCCAAGCGAATGGACCGCACGCTCGAACTCCACAACGGCGAACTGTTCGAACGCTGAGCAGATCCGGGCAGATACGCCTGCCGCTGGACCTTTCCGGCTATGTAGGAGCGCGCTTGCGCGCGATCGCGCGCAAGCGCGCTCCTACAGGGCCCGGTAGGCCTGGACCGTGCTGGTTAGATGGCTTTGCTGATGATCTTCTGGGCGGCGGCGCGGCCGGCGGCGTCGGCCAGGGCCACCACGGCGAAGTTGTGGTCGCCCGAGGACCAGTAGTTGGCCAGCAGGCCGCCATCCTCGCGCTCGCCACGCGGCAGCAGATGCCTCGCCGCGCCCGGCGGTCGTACGTAGAAGCTCACGGTGTGGCCGTTGCCATCGTCGTACAGCACCATGGCTGCCGGGCCCTGGTCCGTGGCGAACAGCCGGCCGCCCATGGGGCGAAAGCCGGCATCGGCCAGGTCGGGCAGGCGCACATCGGCACCGACGCGGCCGCTCAGCCACGCGCGCAAATCGTTTTCGTTCGGCGTGCTGATATCCAGCCCCAGTCCATGATCCACTGCCAGCAGGCGGTAGGCCTGCATGGCATCGGCCATCGGCTCCATGGCACCCTTGCCCATGCCGCGCGCCATCCAGCCGCCCATGGCACCCAGGCTCAGGCACAGCACGAAGCCGGCGGCGATAGCCACGCGACGCACGCGCCTCTCACGCAGGCGCCCGCGGATCACGGCCGGGTCCATGGCAGGGGCAGCCGTCGAAGCCAGGTCTCCCGCCAGCAGGGCGCGCAGTTGCTGGGCGCCCTGGCGCCAGGCCTGCACTTCCTCGGCACGTTCGGCATCCCGGGCCAGGTAGCGCTCCACATGGCTGCGCCGCGGCTCATCCAGGTGGCCATCCACGTAGGCGTGGATATCGTGTTCGCTTGGCGGTGAGGTGGTCATTTCAGTAGCCGCAGGGCAGGGGTTTCGGTAGTGCCATCACCCAGCGCGCGCAGTGCGCGCCGGGCACGGGAAAGCCGGGACATCACGGTCCCGATGGGGACGCCCAGGATGCCGGCCACCTCCTGGTAGCTCAGCCCCTCGACGGTGACCCACAGCAGCAGGCTGCGTTGCTCATCAGGCAACGCCGCGAACGCGGCCAGGGTGGAGTGGGCCTCGGCCACCCGCTCCGCCGACGGCCACGTCGGCTCCTCTTCGCGCCCCAGCGCGCCCAGTAACAGCGCGTAGCGGCTGGCCCGGCGTTTCCCGTCAAGAAACAACCGGTACAAGATCGCGAACAGCCATGCCCGCAGACTCTCGTCATCACGCCGCGAGTTCCATTTCGCGAGCGCCCGTTCCATCGTCGACTGGACCAGGTCATCCGCCGCGTGCGCATCGCGGGCGAGCCACAGCGCAAAGCGCCGCAATCGCGGCAGCATGGTGCGCAGGGCGTCGTCGATATGCGGATCGGACATGCCGGGCCTCGTGCCGGAGCGGGACATGGGTTAGACGACCGTGGTGACGGAATATTCCGTTCACCGGGAATAAAAGTCGCTGACGTACGTCCCACCTTTTGAAGCCCCTTTCCCTGGGGCCAAGGAGAACCACCATGCAGGACCCCAGGAACCCGCGCCCGCCGTCAGGCCTTGCCTGGCGCTGGGGCGTGATCGGCCTGGCCGTTATCGGCACCGCGGCAGTCTTCGGCTATGCCGGCGGCTGGCTGGCCCCCGATCGGCTCAGCCCGAAGAAGATCATCAACGTGCTCCAGGCGAACGGCGGCGACCATCCCGGTTACCGGCGCAATCATGCCAAGGGCATCTGCGTGGGCGGTCATTTCGAATCGAGCGGCCAGTTGGCCCCGTTCTCGTCGGCCAAGCTGTTCGGCCCCGGGAATACGCCGGTGGTGGGCCGCCTGGCTATCCCGGGCGGTAACCCGCAGGCGCCGGATAGCTCTGCACCCATCCGCAGCTTCGCCCTGCGTTTTGACATGGCCGATGGCGAGCAGTGGCGTACGGGCATGAACGCCATGCCGGTGTTCCCGGTAGGGACGCCGCAGGCGTTTTACGAGCTGAACGTGGCTACCGCACCCGACCCTGCCACGGGCAAGCCGAATCCGGACAAGGCGAAGGCCTTTTTCGGGACGCATCCGGAAACCGGCCCGTTCCTCATGTGGATCTCGCATGCCAAGCCGCCAGCAAGCTACGTGGACGAGACCTACAAGAGCCTCAACGCGTTCTACCTGCGTGACCCCGCCGGCCAGCGCCACGCCGTGCGCTGGCAGGTCGTGCCGGAGACGCCATCCACGGGCGATGGCAGCCCGGCCGCCGGCGATACCGATTACCTGGCAGCCGATCTGCAGAAGCGCCTTGCGGCAGGGCCGGCGCGTTGGCACCTGCAGTTCGTTTTCGCCAACGATGGCGATCCGGTCGATGACGCCTCCAAGGCATGGCCGGACGACCGCAAGGTCGTCGATGCCGGAACCATCGTGATCGATAGCTGGCAGCCGCAGGCCGAAGGACCATGCCGCGACGTGAACTATGATCCCGCGATCCTGCCGCATGGCATGGAGATCTCGGGGGATCCCATCATCGTTGCGCGTTCGGCGGCGTATGCCGAATCGTACCTGCGCCGTACGAGTGAGGAAGGTCACCTGCCGGGCACCGAACGGCCGAAGGGGGAAACGCCATGAGCCGCTACGACACGTTCCACCCCGTAGCCCGCGTACTGCACTGGCTCATGGCCATCATGATCCTGTCGATGTTGTTCATCGGTGCGGGCATGGTGAGCACGCTGGCTGAGAAGCACGCCACGCTGGTCGCTATCCACCGGCCGCTGGGCATGATCATCTTCGTGCTCGCATTGATCCGGCTTGGCTTCCGCCTGGCGCACCGTCCCCCGCCGTTGCCGGTCGATCTGCCCGAATGGCAGAAGCTCGCGGCGAAGGGTTCGCACTGGGTGCTGTACGCCCTGATGATCCTCATGCCACTGATCGGCTGGGGCATGCTTTCCGCAGGCAAGTATCCGGTGGTGATGTGGGGTGGCTTCGTGCTGCCGCCGATCCTGCCGCAAGACCCTGCCTTGTTCGCATGGTTGCGTGAAGCCCACCGTTATCTCGCGTGGTTGTTCTTCCTCACGTTCCTCGCCCATATGGGTGCGGCTCTGATGCACGGCCTGATCCGCCGCGATGGCGTGCTCAAGTCCATGACAACAGGCAATTAAGCCTCGTGTAGGAGCGCGCTTGCGCGCGATGGGTGCTTGCCGCAAGACCTATCGCGCGCAAGCGCGCTCCTACAAAGAGCAGGCATTCGGGCAAAGGGCGCGCATTCGGGCACAATGCCCGCATGCGCCTTGCCCTCATCACCATGCTCGTGCTGCTCACCGGTTGTCGCAGCCTCGGCTACTACGCCCACGTCAGCCACGGGCAGATGGCGTTGCTTGGCGCGCGCAAACCTATCGACAAGGTCATCGCCGATCCGAAAACACCGGACAAGGTGCGCAAGCGCCTGGTGACGGCGCGCGATGCCCGGCAGTTCGCGAGCGAGCAGCTCGATCTTCCGTTGAATCGCAGCTACACGTATTACGTGCAGCTGGATCGCCCGTGGGTGGCGTACAACGTGTTCGCCACGCCGGAGCTCTCCGTCGATCCGGTGGTGCATTGCTTTCCGTTTGCCGGCTGCGTGTCGTACCGCGGTTACTTCCGTCGCGAGCTGGCCGATCGCGAAGCCGCACGCCAGCAGGCGTTGGGTTACGACGTAAGCATTGGCGATGTACCGGCGTATTCGACGCTGGGCTGGTTCGCCGATCCGCTGCTGAGCAGCATGCTCGGCTGGGATGATGACGACCTGGTAGGCACGATCTTCCATGAGCTTGCGCACCAGAAGATCTATGTAAAGAACGATTCGTCGTTCAACGAATCCTACGCCAGCTTCGTCGAGCAGGAAGGCGTGCGCGAATGGCATGCGGCGAAGGGCCTCGTGGCACCCGATCCGATGGGCGACATGCTGTCGCGGTCGTTCACCCAGCAGGTGCTTGCGTTACGCGACGGGTTGAAGGCGATGTATGCGATGCCGATGACGGATGGCGCCAAGCGTGTCGCCAAGGCCGAGGCGTTCGAAGTTTTCCGTGGGCAATACCTCGCCTGGCGCGCGAACGAAGCGGGTGGCGATCACCGCTACGACCGCTGGATGGCGCAGCCGATGAACAACGCGAAGCTGCTGCCGTTCGGGTTGTACGACCAGTGGACCGGTGCGTTCGCTGCGCTGTTTGAGCGCAGCGACCGCCGGTGGCCGGCGTTCTTCGCGGCGGTGGACCAGCTCGCGAAGCTACCGCCCGCCGAGCGCACCCGGGCCTTGAAGGCGCTACAGCCCCTGTAGGAGCGCGCTTGCGCGCGAAAGCAACCTTGCGGCGACCCCCCATCGCGCGCAAGCGCGCTCCTACAGGGTCTGCTGGCTATCCGCAACCCCTGGCGTTCACCCAGGGAAACGCTGTGTTCGAATCTGGCCGTCCAGACGGCCAATCACGGGTGTATGGTCGGCTATCTGTTCCACGATGGCCCCGCTCATGTCCCTTGTTTCCGCTTGGTTCCGCATCCGTTTCTGGAAGCGCGTCGCTGCTGGCTTCGTGCTGGGCGCGCTGGCGGGCTGGGTGTTTGGCCCCTCGGCGGCCACCTGGTTTGGCCCGCTGGGCGAGCTATACGTCACGCTGATCAAGATGATCGCCGTGCCACTGGTTTTCTTTGCTGTACTCCACAGCGTCTCCAGTTTGCATGGGGTCAAGGATGTCGCGGCGTTGGGTTCCCGTACCTTTATCTGGTTCGCGGCGACCGCCATGCTAGCCGTGGTGGTCGGCCTTGGCGTGGCCCTGGCGACGCAGCCGGGCCTTGGTGTCGAAGGTCTCACCGCTCCCACGGGCTGGCACCCGAAGGTGTTGCCCGAACCGATCAAGGTGCTGCTGGATATCGTGCCGGCCAACCCGTTCCGTGCGCTCACCGAGGGCAAGATCCTCCAGGTCATCTTCTTTGCCGGGCTGCTGGGCCTCGCCTTCGTGAAGATCGGCGAGAAATCCGCGCGGCTACGTGCGCTGGCGGGCGAGGCTAACGATGCGATGATCCAGGTCACCCGCTTCGTACTGGAAGTAACGCCGTTCGGTACCTTCGGCCTGATTGCCGCACTGGTCGGTGCGTACGGTTTCGAAAAGCTGCTGCCGCTGGCCACGTTTGTCGGCGCCTTGTATCTCGCGTGCGCCTTGCAGATCGTGGTCGTGTACGGCGGCCTGCTGCTTGCCCACGGGCTGAATCCGTTGAAGTTCTTCCGCGCCGCGTTCCCTGCGATGCAGGTGGCTTTCACGTCGTCGTCCAGCTTCGCCGCCATGCCGATCGCGCTGCGCAGCGTGGTGCGCAATATGGGCGTGAAGGAAGAGTACGCGGCGTTCGCCGTGCCGCTGGGCGCAAGCATCAAGATGGATGGCTGCGGTGCGATCTACCCGGCGATCTCGGCGGTGTTCATCGCGCAGTATTTCCACCTGGACCTGCAGCCGGCGCAGTACATCATCATCCTGCTGGCGTCAGTGCTGGGCTCGTTCGGTACCGCGGGCGTGCCGGGTACCGCCACCGTCATGGTGACCCTGGTACTGAGTTCCGCCGGCCTGCCGCTGGAAGGCATCGGCTACCTCGTCGCGATCGATCGCATCCTCGACATGATGCGCACCATGACCAACGTGACCGGGCAGATGGTGGTGCCGGTGCTGGTCGCACGCGAGCGCGGCATCCTGGATCTCGAGGTTTATAACCGGGCGTCCAGCGAACTGGTAGCCGAACAAGTCGCCTGATGCGCTTTCTGTAGGAGCGCGCTTGCGCGCGATGGGGCCTCGCCGCAAGCACCCATCGCGCGCAAGCGCGCTCCTACAGGAGGCTGCGCTTCATTTGGCCTTTCGGCCGGCCATGTGCTTCAGGTAGGCCTCCAGGTCATCCAGGTCCTGGTCGGATAACACCGTGCTGTTGAAACCGGGCATCTTCGCCTGCGGCCAGTGGCGCAGGTCTTGCGGGTTGCGCACCAGCACGCGGAGCATGCCGTCGCGCAGGTACTCGGTAGGGCTGTGCGGAATGTTCAGGTCGGGGCCGAGCTTCGCATCGCCCTGGCCGTTGAGTGTGTGGCAGGTGATGCAGTTGCGCTGGAATACCTCGAAGCCGCGCATGACGGGGCTGTCCTTCGCCAGTCCGGCGGCGGGGCGCATGAGCGGGAAGCGGGCGGCCGGGTCCGCCAGCACGCGTACGGAGGCGATCTGGTACGGCCACTGCTCGGGACCCACCTTGCCAGCCTCGGGGTGCAGCCAAACCAGGTAGAACGGGCCCGCCGAGGGCTTGCCATCACCCAGGGCGGGCCACGCGCTGTCCTCGACGGCCAGCCATGCCTCGGCACCGTGCCCGTCCAGGACCAGCGCCGCGGGGATCTCCGCCGCGAAGCCATCCAGGGCCGTGAACTGCAGGTGCGCATCGGCCGCCACACCCCCGAGCAGGGCTTTCAGCGGCACCGCCTTGTAGCGCATGGTGCGGTGGTAGGAGACATCGCCCGGCACCTCGATCGTCCGCGCATCGGCGCGCGCGAGCAGTTGCTGGGTGGTCAGGGCGTTGGCGCCGTGGCCGGTATCGATCGAAAGGCTGGCGGCCTGGGCCAGGCCGGTAGCGCCGGCGAGGAGTAGGGCTAGCAAGAAGCGCACTGGGAATCCTTGGGCGGGGTGAATGGCCGCGGTACCCTCGAATTATGGCCCTCCCGCCCCCATGAGGGCAGTTCACACGATCACGGATCCACCATGTCCGATACCACCGTTCCCGAGTTCTTCGCGCGCTTCCCCATGCCGAAGATCACCAGTGGCGAGCTGGATGCCGACCTCGCGGCTGATGACAACCGCATCGCCATCCTGTTCCTGTGGGGCCGTGACTGCCCCAACTGCGATATCGCCAAGCGGCAGATGCTGCTGACCCAGGAGCGCTTCCAGAAGCCCGAGGTGCGCTGGATGCAGGACAACGTGTATGACGACCCGAAGATGGCCACCCGCTTCGGCTTGCATGGCATCCCTGCGTTCTTCCTGTTCCACCGGGGCAAGAAGCTCGGTCGCATCACGTCCTGGCCCGGGACGGACAGCTTCCTCGAAGCCGTTGAGAAGCAGATCGCCCTGACCGGAGCCAGCGCATGATCATCAACTCGCTGCTGGATACCGACCTCTACAAGTTCACCATGATGCAGGTGGTGCTGCATCAGTACCCGGCGGCCGAGGTGGAATACCGTTTCCGCTGCCGCACGCCCGGCATCAACCTGGTGCCGATTATTCCAGCCATCAGGGAAGAGCTCGCGCACCTGTGTTCGTTGCGTTTCAGTGAGGACGAACTGGCCTATCTGCGCGCCATGCGTTTCATCGACAGCGACTTCGTCGATTTCCTCGGCCTGTTCCAGCTCAATGCAAAATACGTGGAGATCACCCCGGCGGCGAAAAGCAACGGCGAGATCGAGCTGGTGATCCGCGGCCCGTGGCTGCACACCATCCTGTTCGAAGTGCCGCTGCTCGCGATCATCAACGAGCTGTATTTCCGCCACGCCTACCCGGATCACGACCTCACCGAAGGCCGCAAACGCCTGCACGCGAAGATTTCACTGCTGCGCGATACGCCGGGGTTCGAAAAGGTGCGCGTGGCCGATTACGGTACGCGGCGCCGCTTCTCCGGGGCATGGCATGAAGAAGCGCTGGGCATCATGCGGGCCGAGTGGGGCAAGCACCTGGCCGGTACGAGCAACGTGCTGTTCGCCAAGCAACAGGGCATGACCCCCATCGGCAGCATGGCCCACGAATACCTCCAGGCCTTCCAGTCGCTGGGCCCGCGCCTGCGCGATTCGCAGGTGGCGGCGCTTGAAGCATGGGCGCGCGAATACCGTGGCGACCTGGGCATCGCGCTTTCCGATGTGTACGGCCTGGACGCATTCCTGCGCGACTTCGACATGTACTTCTGCAAACTGTTCGATGGCGCGCGGCATGACTCGGGCGATCCGTTCGCCTGGGGCGACCGGATCCTCGCGCACTACGAAAAGAATCGCGTCGATCCGCGCACGAAGACGCTGGTCTTCAGCGACAGCCTGGATATCCCCAAGGTGATGGAGCTGCACGAGCACTTCGAGGGGCGCTGCATCGTGTCGTTCGGCGTGGGCACCAACCTCACCAACGATACCGGCCCGGATCCGATCAACATCGTGATCAAGATGACCCGCTGCAACGGCCAGCCCGTGGCCAAGCTCTCCGATTCACCCGGCAAGAGCATGTGCGAGGACCTGGATTACCTGGCGTACCTGCGCCGTGTCTTTGACTTGCCGCCGGTGGCGTAATCTGCACACGGTGGGCTTTCTGTAGGAGC
>Ga0207647_10003917_pt1 | contig 11117 bp, 5 predicted proteins | sample KBSCornC2_FD_184295 | JGI IMG/M metagenome (GOLD analysis project Ga0207647, IMG submission 184295) | Corn rhizosphere microbial communities from Kellogg Biological Station, Michigan, USA - C2 (SPAdes) (version 2) | ecosystem: Host-associated > Plants > Roots > Rhizosphere ...
GCGTGGAGTGATGGCGCCGAACATTCCGTGTTGCTGCGCGTCCGAGGCGACGAGGAGTCGCTGCGCTACGTCCTGTCGCGAATGGGACGCGATGCGGCGCAAAAGTATGTCATTTACTTTCATCCGCAACCGAAGGGCCCCGTGGATCTTTACGTGTTGCGCCCGCGGACCGGTGCGAGGAATCTCGTCAACCTTTCGGCTGAACTGGAACGCGCAGGAATTCCCTTTCGCACTCTAGTCCCTTCACGTAACACGACTGAGATTTACATCATCGACCTGGATCGGGATCTTGGTGAAAAGATAACCGCGGCCGCTCGCAAGTTGCGCGCGCAGATGAGTAAAGAAACCGGAAACGCGAAGCTATTCGGCGATGACCTTCGCGATAGGGCCAAAGAGAAGTTCGATCAGGAGATCAAAAATTACGAAACGAAGAATCCCAATCTCCCGCCAACCTGCGACGTGCAAAAACGTAAACCCATCCACAGATTACACTGATTTATTTCTGTGAAATCTGCGTAATCTGCGGACTAAACTGGCTTAACAGCTTTCGCGAATGCAGTCGGACTGAGGGTGTTGAGGACTTCTTTGCGTGTGACCCAGCCGCGGCGCGCCATGGCCACGCCGTACTTCACATTGTTCATCGCTTTGACTGAATGCGCATCGGTTGATACTACAAACTTGATCTTTCGCTTCCGCGCTTCGCGTACCCAGCGTGGCTCGAGGTCGAGGCGATAGGGATCGCCGTTGATTTCAATCGCCGCCTTCGACTCCGCAATCACATCGAGAATTCGCTCAACGTCACACTCGACCGGCGGACGCCGTTCCAGCAATCGTCCGAGTGCGTGTCCCCAGATCTTGAATACCGGCTGCCGCATCGCAGAAGTGATTCGCTGCGTCATCTTCGCCGCATCCATCTTGTAGCGCGCGTGAATGCTCGCGACGATCACATCAAACTTCTCGAGCACATCGTCGGGATAGTCGAGATTGCCGCTGGCAATGATGTCTGACTCGGTGCCACGCAGGATCTTAATCGAGACTTGTTCCTGAAGCTCATCGATCTCGTCCCACTGTCGTTTCAACCTGTCGACGTTGAGCCCGTTCGCGTAGATGGCCGTGGGCGAGTGATCGGTAATCGTGATGTACTTCATGCCCATCGCTTCGGCGCCGCGCACCATCGCATCAAGGGTGTGAATGCCGTCGGAATAAGTCGTATGGGCATGGACTATGCCTTTGATGTCGGCTTCGGTAACAAGATCTTCAGGAAGCTGTTTCGCGAGTGCGGCTTCAATCTCGCCGGCGTCTTCGCGCAACTCGGGCGGAATGTAAGCCATGCCGAGACGCTTGTAGACCTGTTCTTCGCTGCGCGGGAGTCGTGCGAAACTGATCTTCTTTCGTTCTGCGTACGCCTGCACTTTTTCAATGTGTGACTGCGAACCGGTTTTGACGAACAACGTGATGCCAAAATCCTTCGGCGGCACAGCGGTCAGCCAAACCTGCGCGCCATCGCCAAACTGGGCCACACACGTGTTCTCGTCTTCAACATGACTCGAGAGGATGAGAGGAAACTGCAAAAACTTCTCGATTACCCCCTGCGGATCGTCGGCGCCGGCGACGATGTCGATGACGTCGATCGTCTCTACCCAACGACGCAGTGATCCAGCCACACTCACTTCAACAACGCCATCGATCGCTTTCAGATATTCAACTACCTGATCCGCAGTGTTCCAGGCGTGATGCAGATGCAAACGCCGTTTTGGCTTTTGAACCGGAGTGGCGAGTTGCTTCAGCAGACGCTCTTCAGTTTTTGGTCCAAAGCCTTTCAACTCGCGCAACTTGCCTGACTCGGCCGCGGCCTTCAGCTCTGCGATCGAAGTGATTCCCAACTCTTCCTGGAGAAATCTGATCTTCTGGACGCTCAAACCCGGCACAGATGAAAGCTCGACGATTCCTGCTGGAAACTCTTTTCGCAGCTCATTCAACACGGACGACTCGCCGGTGAGATAGAGCTGTTTGATCTGCGATGCGAGTGCGTCGCCGATGCGTGGCAACGTGGTGAGGCGGTCTTCGCGGACAAGTCGATCGAGATCTGCAACAGCTTGAATCGCGCGTGCGCCGGCGTTGTAGGCTTTAGCTTTGAAGCGATTCTTGCCGCCTTTGAGATCCATCATCTGGGCGATCTCCTGCAGCGCGGCAGCAACGCCGAATTTATCGAGTTGTGGTTTTTCCGTGGCCATGCGTGATTATTATGGTGCCACAAAAAAGCACAAAAATCACAAAAGGCACAAAAGACTGTGTTAGCTGTGAAAGAGCCTGGTAACTATAATCTCGTCATCATGGCTATAGCTTCAATTAATCCAGCAACGGGTGAAACACTGAAAACCTTCACCGCTTTAACGGCCGAGCAGATCGAAGAAAAGCTTCAGCTCGCCGCAGACACATTCCGCACTTATTTGCGCACAACATTTTCCGACCGCAAGCCGCTAATGATGCGCGCGGCGGAAATTCTCGAAACGAGGAAACATGATTTCGGGAAAATCATGACTCTCGAAATGGGAAAGCCGCTAAAAGCAGCAATTGGTGAAGCTGAGAAGTGTGCGTGGGTGTGTCGTTATTATGCGGAGAACGCCGAGCATCATCTTTCCGACCAGATCGTCGAGACCAACGCGCAAAAGAGTTACGTGCACTTTCAGCCGCTCGGACCAGTGCTCGCTGTGATGCCGTGGAACTTTCCCTTCTGGCAAGTGTTTCGATTTGCGGCTCCGGCATTGATGGCGGGAAACGTCGGATTGCTGAAGCACGCGTCGAATGTCCCGCAGTGCGCGCTCGCTATCGAAGAGATCTTCGCAAGTGCGGGCTTTCCGAAGGGCGCATTTCAAACGTTGCTGATCGGGTCGGACGCAGTTGAAGGAATACTGAACGACCCACGCGTGGTCGCGGCGACTTTGACTGGTAGCGAACCGGCAGGTCGCAGCGTTGCGGCGACTGCAGGAAAACAAATTAAGAAAACTGTGCTCGAACTCGGGGGCAGCGACCCTTTCATCGTCATGCCCTCTGCGAATCTTGACGAAGCAGTCACGACTGCCGTGAAAGCGCGCACTATCAACAATGGTCAATCCTGTATTGCAGCCAAGCGCTTTATCGTCGCGGATGATATCTACGATGAATTCGAAAAGCGATTTGTTGAGGAAATGCGCGCGCTAAAGATCGGCGATCCGATGGACGAAACGGTTGAGATTGGACCACTGGCGACGCCGCAGATCGTCAACGATCTGGACGAGCAGGTGAAGAAAGCTGTTGCGAGTGGCGCGCGCGTGTTGACTGGCGGAAAGAAAATCGAAGGGCGTGGAAACTACTTTGAACCGACGGTGCTCGTCGATGTCGATTTTAACGCGCCGGTGTCGTGCGAAGAGATCTTCGGGCCAGTGGCGATGCTCTTCCGCGTGTCGGGGATCGACGAAGCGATCAGGATCGCGAACGCAACTCCGTTTGGACTCGGCTCTGCAGCCTGGACCAACGACGCGACGGAACAAGCGAAGTTCATCGACGGCCTCGAGGCGGGCGCGGTTTTTATAAACGGGATGGTCGCATCCGATCCGCGTTTGCCGTTCGGAGGCGTGAAGAATTCCGGATACGGTCGCGAACTCGCGGAGTTTGGAATCCGCGAGTTCGTCAACATCAAGACCGTTTGGATAAAGGATTAGACGGATCGACAAAACGATCTACGCGGATCAGGGCAATGATGGCTTGCCGTCCCAATCGCCGGCCAGCGGAAAATCGCCGTTCAGTCCGAAGCTGAACACGATATCCCCTATTCCGTTGCCAGACGAGTTCGTATTATTCAATGACATCGTTCCGGTGTTCGGGTTGAAAATTCCTATCGTCGCGATGCCATCTCCATTCCAGTCGCCAGCGATCGGCTTCACCCCAAGACCCCCAAAGATAAACGGCTTGATGTCGATCGTGCCCTGAAACCCGTTGCTGAGATTGAAGGTGGAATTCGTAGTGCGGAAGAACCCAACACCGTCGATGCCATTTCCGTCCCAGTCACCCGCAATCGGCAAGTCACCATTCTGTCCGAACGTGAACGTGAAGTTTGCTTGCGGAAAACTGTTCGACACGTTGAGGCCATTGATGCCATTCGTCAATTGCCACTGACCGTTCGCTGGATTGAAAACGCCCGGTGTGTCGACGCCGTTGCCGTCCCAGTCACCAACAACGGGGATGTCGCCCGCTTGTCCGAAGTTAATCACGATGATCTTGCGCGTGATTTGCAAAAAGAACTGGCCGGTGGAAGGACGAAACACGCCAACACTATCAATGCCCGAACCGTTCCAATCACCAACGACCGGCTGATCACCAGCCTGTCCAAACGTGATGATATGATCGGCTGGACCAGTAGTGTTTGAGTCACGTAACTGGAACTGAAGGGTCGCTGGACGGAAGATGCCGGTCGTATCGTTGAATGTCGGGCTGAACTTCGCAACGAATGCATCGTGTGCGCCGCCATTGAACGTGGTGTCGAAAGCGCCAACGGTGGTTGTCAGTCCGTCGGCTGTTGAGCCCGCGAGATAGACATTGCCACGTGCATCGAGCGCTACGCTCTTGCCTTTCGCAGTGGGTCCACCAAAAGTAGTTGAATGCAGAATCTTCGGAACCGTGTTATTCGAGATCGTCGCCTCGATCTTCGTGAGGAATGCTGTTCCCGAAAGATCTGACGTGAGCGGAAGGAGCTGCGGGAAGGTCGCGCCTGAAGTCGTGCGACCCGTCACGTAAACATTCCCGCCAAAATCGATCGTGAGACCGAGACCTTCTTCACCGTCGGCCGATGTGTTGCCGTTATTTCCGCCAAGGAAGCTGCAATAGAACAAAGCGGTGCCGTCCGCGTTGAGTTTCGCGACAAAGGCTTCGCCGTTCTGCTGAGTAGAGTCGAACGCATTTCTCAGCGGAAAGGAGCTCGGTGAAGAGTTACTGGCGCCGGTGATGTACGCACGTTGAAGTGAATCGACTGCAACCGACTCCACACGATCATTGACGTTGCCGCCGAAGCAGGTGCTGTAGGTTAGTGAAGCGTCGCCGTCGGATTCGGTATCGACCTTGGCCACGAAGCCGTCGAAACCGCCTCCCTGGAAAGTAGACTGCAGTGGAGAACTGGCTGCGCTCTTCGTCTCCAGATCCGTCGAAGCGGTGCTACCGACGATGTAGGCATTGCGATCGTTGTCAACCGCGATGCCTCTTCCGACTTCATCACCATCTCCGCCGTAATAACTCGAGTACAGCAATGAGGCATTACCGCTGGTGGCATTTGGATTGAACACTGCAACAAATGCATCCATGCCCTGGTACTCTGAGTGTCGTGACCACTGAAATGCGTGTTTCGTGGGAAGATTGTTGGAAGCCGTTTGACCGGTGATGTAAATGCGATTCGTGCTATCGAGTGCAATCGCATTGCCTGCGTCGAAAGCTCTGCCACCAAAAGCGGAAGCACTTGCCGAACCTCCGAAGAATGTCGAATACACGAGCTGTGAACCGTCAGCGCTTAACATTGTGACAAATGCATCAACACGACGATCTGGCTCCAGACCGCAAACGCCAATGCAGAATCCGTTCTTTTGCAGTGCGTTGTCAGTGACCGGAAAATCGCTTTCGTTATTATCATTAACCGTCGCGCCAGTGATCGAGATTTTGCCGTCGCTACCAACCGCGATTCCTCTGACTTCTGTGCCGCAAACATCGAGCGTACAAAAACCTGTGGCATCGCCGAGGAACGTGGAATAGAGAATGTCCGTTCCGGCGGCATTCATTCTGGTGATGAACGCTACCGTTGCAGGTTGACTACTCTGAAAAGCATTTCTGAGTGGAAAGGTGGCTGCATCGGAAGAGGTCTCACCGGCGACATACGCTTCACCGCTCGCGTTGGCGGCAACCGTGAAACCTTCGTCGTTTGCACTGCCACCGATATAACTCGAATAGATAAGAACCGGATCGATTACCAACGGCTTCGTATGGTCGTACTCGCCGACTTCAAAAGCGAGCTCGTTTGTTCCTTTGATAACGTATTTGCCTGTGACTGAAACGCCACCTTGATAGACTACCGGCGCCGAATGCTTCAATTCTTCGCCGCTGCTCGTGATCATCAGGTTGCCCTGATCGTCGAGACGCATCTTCTCTGCGCCTTCAAAAGCAACTCTCAACTGGGAAACTTTGCTGCCAGGTTTCACGACAAAGTCGTACTCCAACTCCGTCTGCGTGCCATACCAGATCATGTCCACTCCCGGCCAAACGTCGTCGTACTGAACTTTGCGAAACGTCGGAATGCCAGTGCGCCATTTGGCGCGATCGTTGCCGATCAGGTAGTTCACTTTGCCTCGCAACTCCTGCCGGCCGTCGAGTTGAGCATTCGCATCAGCTCCGACGAGATTCATGCGCAATACGGAAGCTTTCTTGTCAGTGTGGCGCAAGGAAAGCACTGCTTCGGTCGGTGTGAGAAAGAGTGTGTAGCCTTTGCCGCGCGAGAGAAACGTCACTGCTTCATCTGATTGTCCCTGGTTACGTTCAAAGCTCAGCGGAAGCTTGCCGTAGCTCTCTGCTGTATTCATCTTTAACTGGGCTTCGTTGGGAGATGCGGTGCTTGTGCTTGCGGGTGCTGTCGCGCGCGCTTTCGCAGTCACGCGTGGCAGCATTGACATGGGCAGAGCCCAAAGCAGCAAGAGCATGGGAATCGTTTTGATTTTCTGGGCGGTCTTCATGGCGGTTCTCCTTTCAAGAGAATGTGGGTGAATGGGGGCAGATGAGCAGCAATCCTTCCGGCGTCTCACTCGAGTGCACCACTCCGGACTCGGCCCAATGAAAAATCGTGCGGGAGTTGACCTGGGCAAAAATCGCGGCGTCGTCAACGTTCAACATCTCAACGTGGCGTCCGCACGTTGAACACCACGCGTCTCTGCGCCGACGATTGACGATTACTAATCTCTCTTTCTCTACAGTGATCTCGGTTCGTGTTTTCATGTTGTGTCCAATTCGCTGTCTTGGAGTGGGCCACAGATTGTACGGATCTGTGGAAATCGATTTTCACGGATCCGTACAATCCGTGGACCAGGACGCGGAATAGAACTCGCGGGTGAAAGAGTGCGGTTGGCGGCACCAGGATGTTGAAGGCTCGCATCAACACACGACGCACAGTCACTGAATGCGTCGAGAGATAAATTACCTGGTCCATGTATCGATGCATGAACCGGTTCATCGCAGTCGGCGCTCCGCCTTCCGTCTCGCGATAGCGATAGTCTTCTCCAGTCGCGAGCATCCACGGCGCCTCGTTTACCTTTGCGAGTTGTTTTTGAAAACGACGTGATAGACCAACAAAACTTCCGTTCGTGTGTAGCCGGCGTTGCCTGATCAGATTCTTGTGTAACGTCACGGCGCCGAGTGACGCGATCGTCATGCCCTGGCCGTAAACGGGATTGAAGGCGCAAACCGCATCGCCCAGGATCAGAAAGTTGTGCGGCAACTTTGCGCGTTCGAACCGGCGTACTCGATTCTGCGTGGCGCGGTGAGTCTTGATCGGTGAGATCGGCTCGGCAGTGCTTATCGCATCGTAGATCGTCGAAACGGGGAGGCTGCGCGCGAACTCCAGAAAACCCGCTTCATCACTGGGTGGATGATCGCCACCGCCGCCCGTCAACGTCACCAGCCACCGGTTGCCTTCGACGGAGAAAAGAATTGCCCCACGCTTTCTCTCCGGCGGCGCGGACTGCACGTACGCGCATTTCCAGTCGCCGTGAAACGTTTCCGGAATGCGATACAACCTGCTGGCGTAACCGAGGTGCGCATCGATTATGGTTTCTTCCGGCGCGGCATAACCCAGATCGCTGAGCCAGCGCGGGGCACGTGATGCGCGACCCGTTGTGTCGACGACCAGATCTGCATGCAGTTCTTTTGCAACTCTGCGATCCGTCTCTGAACTGCGCGGGCAAACGAGCACACCCGCGACGTGATCTTTCGAAGTGCCCTGAATCAGGCGCAGCACCTCAGTGTTGTCCAGGATCTTGACTCGCGGATTCTGGCTGAGTCGACGCCGCACGTGCAGATCGAGCAGCGGCCGCGTGAACGCCAGCACCTGGAACTCGGATGGGAATCTGACTCCCCAACCGGCGCGGGTGAACCACGCAATTTCATTCGCCATATCGACCACGGGCGCACCGATCATTTCGTCCTGCACACCGGGGAAGAGTTCTTCGAGAATCTGTCGTCCCCGCGCGAGCAAACCATGCACATGGTTGGCTTGGGGGATGCCGCGGCGCGTTTCGCAGTTTTCGGCATAAGCGTCACGTTCGATCAGGGTTACGCGGTCGAAGTGGTCGGCCAAAACGCGCGCCGCCAACAGCCCCGCGAAACTTCCTCCAAGCACCACGGCGTGCTTTTCACTTGTATTCATTGCAAAATCCTCCTAAATAATCGGGTTTAGTTCGTCGGGTGCTGTGTGAGTGTGCAGGGAAGATACGGGGCAGGGCCTGCTCTCGTATTTAGAGAGTCCTGAATTCAGTGTGAGATTGTTTTGAAAGAGTTTTGAAGGAACGCGAATAAACGCGGATCCACTTTTATGACCCAACGCTTCTATTTATTCGACGGCTTTCGGGTTGACGCCTCGGAGCGTCTTCTCTTTAAAGACAATCGAGAGGTGTCGCTCACGCCGAAGGTATTCGATACCCTCCTCGTGCTGCTTGAAAATTCCAGCCACGTTTTGACCAAGAAAGAGCTAATGGAACAGGTGTGGCCCGACAGCTTCGTCGAGGAAAACAACCTGGCGCAAAACATCTCCATCCTGCGAAAGGCACTCAGCGAAGGTAAGGAAGGTGAACCATACATTCAGACCGTTCCGAAGCGCGGCTATCGCTTCGTCGCAGACGTCAGAACAACCGGCGACGACGACGAAAGCGTGATCGTCCGCGAACGAACAAGGGCGAGAATCATCGTCGAACGCGATGACGATCAGGTGATTGACGTCACGCCTGCGGCGCAAGTCATCCATAAGCTCGAACAACGTCCACCGGAAACAATGTATGCACGAAGCGGCGACGTGAACATCGCTTACCAGGTGATCGGCGACGCACCGCTCGATCTCGTCTTCGTAATGGGTTGGGTGTCGCACATGGAATACTTCTGGCGCGAGCCGAGTTTCGCGCGGTTCCTTCACCGTCTCGCATCGTTCTCGCGACTGATTCTTTTCGACAAGCGCGGAACCGGTCTTTCCGATCGCGTCCCCATCAATCAACTACCGACACTCGAGCAGCGCATGGACGACGTGCGCGCCGTGATGGACGCAGTCGGTTCCGAACGCGCGGCGCTCTGTGGTGTTTCCGAAGGCGGTCCAATGTGCAGTCTCTTCGCCGCCACGTATCCCGAGAAGACGCTCGCACTCGTCATGATCGGCACATATGCAAAACGGATTCGTGACGCGGAGTATCCATGGGGCCCGACCCCGGAACAGCGCGAACAGTTTTTCGAAGTGATGCGGAAGCAGTGGGGTGGACCAGTCGGGATTGACGAACGCGCACCCAGTGTTGCCGGCGATGCGGAATTTCGTGACTGGTGGGCCACTTACCTGCGCATGGGCGCGAGTCCGGGCGCCGCCGTCGCGCTTACACAAATGAATGCCGAGATCGACGTGCGCAACGTCTTGCCGTCGATACGCGTACCGTCACTCGTCATTCATCGCACTGACGATCAGTGTTTGAAAGTCGAAGAAGGAAGGTTCGTAGCAGATCGAATACCAGGAGCAAAGTTTGTCGAGCTCCCGGGCGTAGACCATCTTCCGTTTGTCGGCGACCAGGACGCGATTCTCGACGAAGTGGAAGAGTTTTTGACTGGAGTGCGACACCCTATCGAGCCTGATACAGTGTTGGCGACTGTGATGGTCGCGCGCCTCGTCGGCATTAAAGAGCAAGTCGACCGGCTTGGACCAGAGCGTTGGGCCGAATGGTGGCGTCGCTTGCACGCACACATTACGAAAGAGATTGAGTGGTTCCGTGGACGCGAGATCGACATCCTCGAGAATCGTCTGCTCGCGATCTTCGACGGCCCGGCACGCGCAATTCGTTGTGCTACGGCGATCACTGAATACGCTTCACGACTCGGCGTGCAAACCTGTACGGGGCTTCATACGGGCGAGTGTGAGATCGTCGATAGCCAGGTGTCAGGCACTGCGGCTCAGATGTGTGTGTGCGTGGCTAACGAAGCTGAGCCGGGTGAAGTTCTCGTCTCCAGCACGGTAAAAGATCTCGTCGCCGGCTCGGGAATTCGATTCGACGAACGTGGCGTTCACATGCTCGCCGAGTGTGGCGAGTGGCGACTGTTTGCAGTGCAAAAAGGGGGACAGGATTAATAAGATTTGCATGATGTACAGGATTGGATCTTGTAAATTCTGATCATCCTGTAATCCTGTCCAATTATAGAGGGATTAAAAGCGGTGCAGGAATTCGAAAAACTCGGCGTCTTCTATCTCGGCAAGAATAAATCAAACGACGATCTACTGCTCTACGACTCGAAGGATCTCGTCACGCACGCAGTCTGCGTCGGCATGACGGGCAGTGGCAAAACCGGCCTCTGCATATCGCTTCTCGAAGAAGCCGCCATCGACAGCATCCCGGCAATCATCATCGATCCAAAAGGCGATTTATGTAATCTCCTGCTCACCTTCCCCAATCTCGCGCCGCAGGACTTCGCGCCGTGGGTGGAAGAAGGAGTCGATCCGGCGCAACAAGCGACACTCTGGAAGGAAGGTCTCGCGAAGTGGGGCGAAGACGGCGCTCGCATCAAGCGCCTGCAGGACGCCGCGGACTTTCGCATTTACACGCCCGGCAGCAACGCCGGCCTGCCCGTCTCAATTCTCAAATCATTCGCTGCGCCACCCGAAGCAATCCGGCAGGACAACGAATCACTCGCCGAACGCATTAACACGACTGTCACGGGGCTGCTCGCCCTCGTCGGCATCGAAGGCGATCCCGTGCGCAGCCGTGAACACATCCTGTTATCGAACATTCTCAATCAGGAGTGGTCGGCGGGAAAAGATCTCGACATCGCTGCTCTGATTCAAAAAGTTCAATCGCCTTCGATCACAAAGA
>Ga0207647_10003918_pt1 | contig 11117 bp, 7 predicted proteins | sample KBSCornC2_FD_184295 | JGI IMG/M metagenome (GOLD analysis project Ga0207647, IMG submission 184295) | Corn rhizosphere microbial communities from Kellogg Biological Station, Michigan, USA - C2 (SPAdes) (version 2) | ecosystem: Host-associated > Plants > Roots > Rhizosphere ...
CGAGCCGTCCCTTAGCCTCCGAGTCGCCTTCCACCAAGCTCTGTCTCTGGGCCGCGAGACTGTATGCGTAACGCATACCCGGCAGAACGACAGCATAACGAGAAAGGCTAATAAAGCCAGGCTTCGTCCCCTACGGCGAACCGGCCAAAGTAAAACCAGGAATACCTTAAGACCGATTGCCATCCATACGGTCTTCGTGGTGGAATGTTTGCGCTCAAGCAAGTACATAGGTTTTCGCAAGAATCGGCGGCGACAACCCCTCAGACAAGTGCATTAACCGTCAAAGAACGTCTGTTAACGTCAACGCCTTCAGAATTCACCGATACGCCTTGGATCTTCGACATGCCGACAGCAAATATGCCGTTACCCCCAACCGAGAATCACTCCCAGGAAGATACTCTGGCACACGATGAGCGTTGGCTCCTGATTCAGCGGATTGTCCGAAGTAAAGGGTTTCAGCGTGCGGCGCAGCTTCGTGCGATTCTGCTCTACGTTTCAAAGTTCGCGATTTTCGGAACAGAAGAGCAGTTGCGCGAGCATGATATCGCTCGCGAAGCACTCGGCCGGCGCGGGGATTTCGATCCTGCTTATGACAACATCGTTCGGGTTCAGGTAAGCCATCTCCGCCGCAAGCTGGCGGAGTATTTCGCTGACGAAGGTAAAGACGAGACGATGCTTATCGAGATTCCGAAAGGAAGTTACCTTCCCCATTTCGAATCGGTACGGCATCACAATGGCGCTACCCTCGACGGACAGACGACTCACTATCCTGAATCTATCGAGCCTCAGGGGACGACTCACGACCTCCTGAAACCTCCAGGTGTGGTACCTTCACCCCTCGGCGGGATCAGCCGATTGCCCATGGTCTGGGCTTCTCTCGGAACCGCAGTTCTGGCGTTGGCGATTGGATTGGGCATCCGGTGGAATATCGGGGAGCGTTCGCAACAAAATGTTCCGCCGATCCTGCTACCGATGTTGCAACAGGGCAATAACGTGGCCGTCGTGCTTCCCGATGTGTCGTTGATGATCATTCAGCAGGTGCTTAACACGGAGATCGGTCCGCTGGAGTACATCGAGAGCGATTTTCCTCGCAACCAGGTGAGCAAGGTTGCCGATCCCCAACTGCGAAATACATTGATGTTTCTTGGCATCAGAAAGACGACAAGCTTCAGCGAGACGCGGCTCGGCCTGGAGTGGATGGAGACCTTATCGAAAGCCGGCATGCATGGAAATCTTCTTTACTCGCGGGACCTGCATGTGCGCGATCTAAGTGACGGCAATGTGATACTGATCGGCAGCCGGCGAAGCAATCCATGGATGTCACTTTTCGACTCGCGGACAAACTTCCAGTTCATCGAGAGCACGGAGACCCACACCTACTCATTCGTGAATCATCATCCGCTCGCCGGCGAAGAGGCGCGCTATATTCCTCACCATGTCGCCAACCAGGACATTAATTATGTGAATGTGGCGCTGGTTCACAGTTTAGGAGAGAAGGGATTTGCGTTGCTGATCAATGGCTCCGATTCCCAGGCGAACGAGGCGGCGGTTCGGTTTGTCCTGGAGGGCAAATTTCCCAAAGCGATTCAGGACGAACTACATCGCAAGGATTTTCATGGGATGGAGATCCTTCTCAAAGGATCACACCTTGACGGCGAGTCCAACGACAGATTCGAGATTGTAACCTTCCGAGTGGCGTCCACCTGAACATCGCCCCTGTCTCTGCTACGGAAGCAGCCCTGACGCGGGTGGCTTCCCTCCATGTGTCCAGTCGATGAGCTCATCAAAGGCTCTGCCGATCTGTTCTGGCGCCATCATGCAATGGCCTTTGCGATGGACGTATTGCTGCACATAGTTCTGGCCGTATCCTGCCCGATCGATGGTCTGGTGGTAAGCGGTAAGCTGGCTTACCGGCACATTGGCGTCGTAACCGGTATGCAGTGCAATGACCGGCTTGGTCACTTTTCCTGATGGCTCGTAGTATTTGAGCAGATACTGCCTTGCGGCGGCATCGGCAGTGTATCGCCGCACCCCATCGTTAAGAGCATAGTCAGTGTCGATGTTTTCCGAAGTTCCTCCATACACTGTGTTTCGGTTATCGACCGGAAGACCTCCCGATTTATGTTCCAAGTCTCCAAGAAAGACCGTATAGAAGATCATCATCCTGACCACTTCGGAATTGGTCGGCAGTGTGGTGATGTTCCTCATGGCTGATGCGGCGCCTGGATCGCCGCCGAGTGCTTTTTCAAGCGTGGAACTCAGCTCCGGAGTCCCGGCAAAATCGGGAGGAATGTTATCCAAAGATGGAAGAAGGCCAGGAAAGTAGTAGTCGAATGCTGCGCGCTGCGCAAGCCGCCTACCGGCGTGGACGATGCTTGAGCCGACTGCGCCGCAAAGATTGAGCGCCCCCATATATGGAGCCGGATTGCGTTCCATGGTCTCCATCGTCAGGGCGCCTCCCATGCTGGCTCCAGTTACATAGCGTTCCGAGGCAATGCCGTAAGTGTGCTCAAAATATTCGCGGAGTTTCTCGGTATCCGTAAAACCAAGATTGAGCGCCCACCCCGTCTCGGAGTAGGCACTCTGAATCACCGCATACCCGCGCTGCAGGAACTGGCTCATAGTAGGCCGGGGCGGATCATTCGGATTGAATTGCATCCGTTTTACGGAATAGCCATGGTGCATGACGACCAGCTTGTGATTCCACTTCTCCGGCAAATCAATGCGATATGGCGCACCTCCGAGTTCTCCAACCTCGACGGTATCGCCAGCTTGCTTAACCACCGTGCGGGATGCCGTGGCACTCTGCTCTTGCGGCCAGAGTGCTCCGCTAAAACAAAACACAAAGAAGAGAAATGCACACCTATTGCGACGACGGGCGTAAAGCCTGGTGGAAAACCTTGGGTTTCGCATTCTATGGGCGTTTTTCGCAATGAAAACGCCACTGCACGCCGCTTCCGGGATATCCAGCAACAGGGAAAACGCTCTAAAACTCAAGCCGTCCCCCCAGTTGCAGAAAACGTGGATTGAACGAAGTAGAACTCTTCCCAAAGAAGGAGCTGTTGGTCACATTCCCGATGGGGCCGAGGTTGGCGCGGTTCAGCAGGTTCGACGCTTCGCCTCGCAGCGTAAAGGTCGCTTTCTCTCCACGAATCCAGGGAATGGCGAAGCCTTTGGCCAGGTTTGCATTCACCGTAAAGTAGCCTGTGTTCCGGAACATATTCGCTGCCTGGTTTCCCATGCCGGGTGTCTTGTTGTAGTTCGCGGGAGCACTGAAGTCGGAAAGAACAAATGCCCCATTACGGGCCTCTTCTCGACTGAAGGCGCCGCGGTGGGACCCGTTGTACGAAGGAATACCGAAGTTATTGCCGTCAGCCATGTATCCACCGCCAAGTGGATTTGAGGCAGTGGGCGCGGTGTAGGCCGTTGTATTGACCACAGTGAATGGTGTCCCCGACTCGGCGGTAATGATCGTGCCCAGGCGCCAGCCCGAGGCCGTGAGGTTAATAAGACGATTTTCTCCGACCCTCGGGACCGTATATCCACCAGAGAGTGAGAACACGTGGGTTCGATCGAATGCCGTGCTGCCATAGTACTGCTTGGGAGCAATCACATTGGCCATCAACTGCGTTGTCGATGTGTTCGACTGCCCGGCGTTCGGCGCATCCTGCAAGGCGTGACTCCAGGTATAGGAAGACTTCCAGAACAGTCCCTTGTGGCTTTGCCGAATGGCAAAGATCACGCCGTTGTAATTGCTCGTAAGACCATTGCGGTAGAACGTAATCTGACCCCAGTCCTGCGTACGGCGCTTCTGAAATCCGTTCGCGATCAGGTCACCAGGAAGCAGGTTGTAGTCGCCGCCGTAGTACAGGTCATAACCGCGGCTTCCCACGTAGGTGAGAGAGAAGACAGCCCGCCCCACGCTCTCCTGCTCGATGCCGAGCGAGTAAACCATCACCTTCTGCGACTTCAGCTCGCGGTCGTATCCATTCAAGCCCGAGGCGAACTTGGTTGTACAAGAGGGGTCGTAACAAACATTTCCCTTCGAATCGGTGCCATAGGTCACGACCGGCGGCAGATGAAAACCGTATGGAGCGACAGGAGTTTGAAAATCTCCATAAGGAATCGGTTTAAGAAATGCCTGGTATTGCGGAGCGCTCGATGTCGATACCGATAACGAGATCCGGTTGGGCGGATTCGTTGGAAGATTCATTGAGACTTCACCAGGCTGCACGGAGTCAAGATAAAGACCGACCCCGCCACGCACCAGCAGCTTGCCATTGGATGCCGGTGTCCAGGCAAAACCGCCACGAGGCTGGATATTTCCCTTTCTCCGGCTGACGAATGCATTGTCTGCGCGGCGGGTACTCGCGTTCAGGACATTGCTCAGCAGGTCGCTGCCGGAACCAGTGAAGATTGGATAGAAATCCAGTGCGTCATTGGCAGTTTTTGAGGGGTTGCCGAAGTCATCGTAACGAATACCCACATTCAGCGTAAGGCGGGGACGGATCTTCCATTGATCGTCCACGAAGATGCCATTCCAACTAACCTGCGATCCGTATATCTGCGGCTGATATTTGCCGTCACCGCCGATTGAGAAGTAAGACGCATTCGTCGCCTGATCCTGCAGGAAGGTCAACTCGTTCGTGAATTGAGTGCTGAATGGGCGGGCATAGCGATCCTGCCGCGAGTAAGAATCGCCGTGGAAATACTGGTATCCGAGTCGCAGGCTATGGGCGCCAAGATTCCAGCTCACCGTGTCGCGAACATTCAGGGGATGCTCGCGAGTGCTGGTGCCGTTTTGCGTCGTCTGAATATTCGATCCGGTATTAATGCGCGGCGTTGGTGGAACTGACTGCGAAATCGGATTCGCCGCCTCAATGGCCTGCCAGGTACGGGCAGCGCCGAAATGGGCCTCGTTCACCAGACGCGATGAAAAGGCGCGAACGTAGTTAATAGACCAGTACCAGGTCACGCTGGGCGATGCGGAATCGAAAAATGCCCGGTCCGAAAGAAATCCTGAGGTCTGGTTGAGATGGATATATTGCCCGTAGACGCGATCTTTCCCCCCACGGAAAAGCTGATCCAGACGAATGTTCCATTGTGTGCCGTTATATGGGTTGGTCTGTGCCGACTGTCCGACATAACGCACTGGAGTACTGCAAGGGAGATTATTTGTCGCAGGTGTTTCACAGCCTGATGTTGCGGTGTGCGGAAATGCGGAGGAAGCCAGAACGGGAACACCGTTGTAAACCCTCGTAGGAGGCGCCATGGCGAGAGCCTTGGGCCCCATGGCGGTTGGGTAGGCCGTTTGCGCCCAATTCACCAGTTCCGGAGCCAGCCAGGTGTCGAGACCACCACCCGCGCCCGCAGAGCGAAGCAGTTGCACCGAGCCAAAGAAAAAGGTTCGATCCTTCCATAGAGGCCCGCCAAGCGCCGCGACAAAGTTCTGACGATGGAAGTTGAAGTTCGAAGGAGAGAAGACCTTTGACGCGCTCAGGAAGCGTCCTGTGTATGTGAAGTCCAGGCTGCCATGAAAGCTGTTCGCGCCGGACTTTGTCGTGAACGCTGTCTGGAGGGAAGAACTTTGTCCGTTTTCGACCGAATAAGTCTGCGTCTGTAGGCTGACCTGATCGATCATGTCCGGGTTAGGCAGAATTGTTATATTGCCCCGTGTGGTCGTGCTCATCACTGGCAGGTCGTCGATGAGGTAGAGATTGGATGCGCCAGGAAGACCATTTGCGGTGATCGGAGAGGAAATAGAAGAATTCGACCCTGGCTGAAAGGTGCCGCTCCCAAATATAGAAGAGCCATAACCAATCCCGTTACTTGGGTCGACAAAGCCACCCACCCCTGGTGCAAGCTGAACCAGCATCGTGGTGTCGCGATTTGGGAGCGGCAGCAAACCGATATTCTCACTGGTCAAGGTGGCCTGTACCCGGGTCTCATCGGGATTGATGCCCTCGGAGGTAGTGGCGACATTCACCAGCGTGTCGGTTGCTCCGACCCGGAGCTCTACATTGACACCGCGCACTTCATTGGCTCCAACCGGGACATCGATCTGGCTCGTGGAAAAGCCCGGAGCGCTGATCCGGAGCTGATACGAACCAGGAGCAATGGATGGGAAAAAGAAGCTTCCGGACGACGAGGTCGCTGTTTGGAGATCGCCTCCCGTAGACAGGTTATGAAGTACGACCGAGGCTGCTGGAACAATCGCGCCGGTCTGATCCGAGACCGTCCCTTGAACCGTCCCGCTGAATTGAGCGATTGCGATGCTGCTCCATAGCAATGCAAACAGACCAATGATGACCCGAAGATACCTGCTTCTCATCTTTCCCCCAAAGGCAGCCGGCAGCGTGGATGCAACCATGTCAGATCCGGCGCAACGCGAATCCTCGGGGCCAGGTTTCCGCTCCGTCAAGAGAGTTAACGTAAGTGAACCTCCGTTTACGTTAATTCGCTTTTAGATTCAGAGACATACCGCCACCTCACGAACTCTAGCCACCAGCGGAACTGTAGAAACATGACTCCAAACGGCAGCGCACGCAGCATGCATTCAGGCCTCATCCAACGCCGCGGAATGGGTACCGATTTACGTAAAGATGTGTTCTTAGACGGTTAAGTCACTTGAGCCTCGTCGGCGTGCGGCACGACGATTCCCCGGTTCCCAGACCAGTGGCTCACGCGTTCTGAAACGGTTCACATGGCCGGGACGAGGCGTTGCGGCAAGCGTGCCGCAGCAATGCATGCAAACGATCGTCGACTAACAGGCGGATGGAGGATACATGTTGGTAGCCATGATTCGTAAAGCAGTATCGGCAAGCAGCACCCCGCGATGGGTGCGGCTTGTTCTAGGTATTTTTCTTTTCGCAAGTGCACATGCGGCAATTGGCCAGGGTACATATACCGGCAAGATCGGAGTGGAAGTGTCGGAAAGGCCAACCGGCTTCCGTGATGCCTTCGTCCATCAGGGGCGGCTTTTTCTTACGACAGATGGTTCCGCAAAGGCGCCTTACGACGCTAACGGTTGGCCCACAACGGACGGACTTGCGGTGATCTTTGACCAGCGGCCCTACCTGGCATGGAATCCGCCCATGGATGACCCGGATGCCGTACAACCGGATTGCAGTGGAAAGTACCTGATGTCCTTCTATGGACAGGCGACGCTGTCTGCGGGACCGGACTCGCCCTATCTCACTTTCTCGAACCAGAGCTACGATCCGGTCAATAACTTTTCCATGGTCTACGTGACGCTGCCGCCAGGACAACCCTCGCTGATGACGATCCTATTCACCAACACTCAGCGAACGCAGACATCGGGATTAAATACCGGCATTCGCTATCTGAAAGCATTCCGTCCAGGACTGTATCCAAACGGTTCTCCAAGCCATTTCGATCCTGCCTACATCAACGCCCTGGCTCCGTTTGCCTATCTGCGTTTCATGAACTGGACCGGGACAAATTATTCGGCCGGATATTACGGCGACCCTGGACATCACCTTATTAACTGGGCGGACCGCAGCCTTCCTTCCGACGCGTATCAGGGCATGGGAACGGCCGTGCGTGCCGGCGCGACAGGGGTCTCCTGGGAGTATGTGATCCTGCTGGCCAACGAAGCGAATAAAGACATCTGGATCAACATGCCGGTCAGCGCCACAGGCTCAAGCCCTACCGACACGACCAGTTACATTTACAAAGTTGCGCAGTTGTTGAAGAATGGAAATTCTTTCACGGGCTATCATGGGCTCAATCCCGGGCTGCATATTTATATCGAGCACAGCAATGAGGTCTGGAACTCAAGCTTCTCTCAATACACCTGGAACCGCCTCGCAGCCATTGATGAAGTAGGGCAAGGTGGATCTCCGCTGAACAACGATGGAGACACCGTTCAACTCGACTGGGCATATCGGCGTCATGCCAAGCGGTTGTATGAGATCGCGAAGATCTTTGAAGCGGTCTTCGGATCTGGATCGCTGAATACCACCATCCGTCCCGTCTACGCATGGTGGCACCTTCAGGAGGGCACGAACTCTACGGGAGCAAAAACACTCGCGTGGATGAACGCGACCTATGGACCGCCCAGCAACTACTTCTACGCCATGGCGCAGGGATCGTACTTCAGCGATACATCGCCATCGACGACAGCGACCATTCCTGACGTCCTCGCCAACATGCTTGCATCGTCGAATGCCTCAGTGACCAAGACGCAGCAAAATAAAGCCACAGCAAATCTCTACGGTCTGAAGCTTTTCGCCTACGAAGGCGGTCCTGATAACCGAAATACTTCGAATGTCGGAATACAGATTGAAGCCAATCGAGATGCCGGCATGGGGCCACTGGTGGAGCACCATATCGTAGATAACTGGTTTGGGCAGGGTGGCGATATGTTCGGCTACTTCAGCCTTGCCGGCTACTACAGCAGAAATGGAGACTGGGGCGCCACCGAAGATTACCGGATTCTTTCAACACCCAAGTACCAGGCAATCATGAATGTACTAAGTCAATAAGTTTTCCTGAATCGGTGCGCTCGCTATGTCTTCTCTCGTGTAGACATAGCGAGCACATCCATCCAGGAGTTGATTGTTCCCTTCGTGGGCCTGACTTCTTAAGTGTTAGTGACGTGCGCGTAGCGTGCCGTCGAGCGCCTTGCTCTCACAGGATGCTGGAGCATCGATCGGGTTGCACCGTGCGACCAGACCACCGGGGAAGCCGACGAAGAATCCCGTCCAGGATGCCGGCTCTGACGGCGGATAGTCTGTGCTGACCAACTGCGCCCCGCTGGCAAGAACCTCTTCACGCCGCTTGGTATCGTTGGTACGTGCCGCCGTCGTGCCGTCGTCAGTGCGTGCGCGAACGAGATATCCCTGCTTTACGAGAGCATCGATCTCTTCCTTCGATCCGCTGTTCATCTCGGTGAAGGCAGCATCGTCACGTCCGGGAACGGCGTTGGTAAACATCACCCGGCCCTTCAGTGCAGGATGTCCGGCAAGATAGGTCTCCTCCTTGGGCCGCTGATCGATCAGGAAGACCACCTTGCCACGTGCCTTATCAAGCGTCGGCCAGTTCCCCGCTTTCACGGCCTCAGGCAGCGTCGCGTACTTGCCGCGCACCATGTCCGGCGTGATCATCTCGTCCTCGGAGAAGACGCTACGGATTTCAGCATCGACGGCGTCAAACGTCTCCGAAGTAAATGGCAGGGGCACCTCGGCATTGGGCATGTTACGCACCGCGCCTTCCTTGGTCTCAATCAGAAGAAAGACCGGCAGTGCCATCGGATGCGCTTTGGACCATCCCTTAACCTGTTGCAGGCACTTCACAAAGGTGTGGCATTGGCTGCGCTCATCGAGGTCCTGAACGTGCATGACCTTGAAGCCCGGCTTGTCCATCTCGTGATCCGGATCGAAGTCCGGGTCAGCGGGCAGACCGGCAGCCTTGACCCATTCCACGACCTTGGGATGCGCGAACTTGCCGCCTTTGGGGTCGGCAAAGATATCGATCTCCAACTGGCGCACACCGCCGTCGAGCTGATCGGCCAGAGATGCATGGCGATACTCCAGGCTGTGGTATGCATCGGGATTTCGCTGCTGCAGCCACTTCGCCTCGCTGGGAGCAAAGCCCTTGTGATAGCTGTTATGCGAACCGATCACCTGGATCTGGTTCATGTGAATCTGTTTGTCCTGGTTGACGAGGGAGTGCTGCGCTAACGCAGCCGGTACAGCCGTAACGGCGAGCAGAGTTACGAAAAAAGACCGCATGAATACCTTGTAAAGCGACGATGTTGCCGCAGGATGAATCGCCTCATCTGCAGCAGCACAGAAGTATATAGAGAAGACGTTTGCGCTTCCCAGAAGACGCAGGCACTTCCCGCGCTCCCGGCGAAAAGATCTCTGGAAATCGGGACATAGACCACTCGGTCATTTAGAATCTGCATATAGCGTCTCCTGTGCGAAAGTGGCGAAATTGGCAGACGCACCAGACTTAGGATCTGGCGGGGCAACCCGTGGGGGTTCAAGTCCCCCCTTTCGCACCAACTTTTCTCCACTCCTGAAAGGCATCATGAGCCAGCAGAATAAACCCGCGGAAAACAGCACCACGCTTCACCTGGAAAAGACCGAAGACTACCGCGACAGCTACGCCAACAGCGTGCAGGTACGGATGTCGGTTTGGGACTTCCAGCTTATCTTCGGCACCATGCATCCGCAGGCTGCCGATGAGGTGACGGTGCGCAACTTCCAGGGCGTGTACCTTAGCCCGCAGCAGGCCAAAGCCCTGCTGGGCGTGCTGGGCGAGAATGTGCAGCAGTACGAGCGGGCCTTTGGACAGATCGCTCTGGAACCGAACTTCAATCCTCCGGGACCAGTCCACTAAGTGCTGCCAAATCGCAACGCGGCGTTGCCGCTCTGGGCAATCTATCCGCTGCTCTTCGCGGGTATTTACCTGTCGCACATCACGCTGTTGCGCCTGCCTTACTTCTGGGACGAAGCCGGATACTACATCCCTGCCGCGCTGGATTTCTTCCGTACCGGCACGCTGATTCCCTTCACCACCGTCACCAATGCGCATCCTCCCTTGCCCTCGATTCTGATGGCCGGCTGGTGGCACATTGCGCGCTTCGTTCCATCAGCAACGCGCACGCTGGTCGTCATGGTCAGCGCCGCCGCACTGCTGGGCGTCTTTCGGGCAGCGCGCCTGCTGGCGGGCACTGCGGTTGCAGCCGCGACCGTGCTTTTGACCGCCGCCTTCTCCATCTGGTCCCGCGCGGCGAGCTCTTGCGGCGTAGGTTCCTGTTGAATTGCGTTCGGCCGATTCATCGTCAGAAAGCCAACGCCGAAGAACGCGGTTGTGGCAACGGCGACGACGTGTCGCCGCGCCACCGCCACCGTCGATCGACAGTGCGGACGCACGGAGGATTGAGGCTCGATTTGATCGACTGGAAGCGCTGGCCGAGACGACGGCGTTGCTGGTGCTGTCAAAAGAAATGGCGGCGATCTTCCGAAAGGGCGGGGACGAATGATCGGCCTCGAAGATCGCCGCAATGCGGCCGACAACATCCTCAAGGCGCATTCGAACGGCGCGCGACTGCACCTGGCCTGCGAGATCGCGGGCATCGACGTGCG
>Ga0207647_10003920_pt1 | contig 11115 bp, 10 predicted proteins | sample KBSCornC2_FD_184295 | JGI IMG/M metagenome (GOLD analysis project Ga0207647, IMG submission 184295) | Corn rhizosphere microbial communities from Kellogg Biological Station, Michigan, USA - C2 (SPAdes) (version 2) | ecosystem: Host-associated > Plants > Roots > Rhizosphere ...
CCCGCTTGCTGCAGCGGGCCTCGTCGCGCGTGGTTCAGAAATGCACGACGGTCCGGATGGACTTGCCTTCGTGCATCAGGTCGAACGCTTCGTTGATGCCGGTGAGCGGCTTCGTGTGCGTGACGAACGGTGCGAGCTGGATCGTGCCGGCCATCGCTTCCTCGACCATGCCCGGCAGTTCGGAGCGGCCCTTCACGCCGCCGAATGCCGTGCCCAGCCAGCGGCGACCGGTGACGAGCTGGAACGGGCGCGTCGAGATTTCCTGGCCGGCGCCCGCGACGCCGATGACGACCGACTGGCCCCAGCCGCGGTGCGCGCATTCGAGCGCCGCGCGCATCACGTTGACGTTGCCGATGCACTCGAAGCTGTGGTCGACGCCCCAGCCGGTCATCCCGACGATCACCTGCTGGATCGGCTCCTGGTAGTCCTTCGGGTTCACGCAGTCGGTGGCGCCGAACACGCGGGCGAGGTCGAACTTGCCGGGGTTGGTGTCGATCGCGATGATGCGGCCGGCCTTCGCGAGCTTGGCCCCCTGGATCACCGCGAGACCGATGCCGCCGAGGCCGAACACGGCCACCGTATCGCCCGGCTGCACCTTCGCGGTGTTCTTCACCGCGCCGAGGCCGGTCGTGACGCCGCAGCCCAGCAGGCAGACCTGCTCGGGGTTCGCCTGCGGGTTGATCTTCGCGAGCGAGATTTCGGCGACGACGGTGTATTCGCTGAACGTCGAGCAGCCCATGTAGTGATAGACCGGCTGGCCGTTGTAGCTGAAACGCGTGGTGCCATCGGGCATCACGCCCTTGCCCTGCGTGGCGCGCACCGACACGCACAGGTTGGTCTTGCCGCTCTTGCAGAACAGGCACTCGCCGCATTCGGCGGTGTACAGCGGAATCACGTGGTCGCCGGGCTTGACGCTCGTCACGCCTTCACCGACTTCCACCACGATGCCGGCGCCTTCGTGGCCCAGCACGGCGGGAAAGAGGCCTTCCGGATCGTCGCCCGACAGCGTGAAGGCGTCGGTGTGACAGACGCCCGTGTGGGTGATCTTGACGAGCACTTCGCCCTTGCGGGGCGGTTCGACGTCGATTTCGACGATCTGCAGCGGCTTACCCGCCTCAAACGCAACAGCGGCACGTGATTTCATGGCAATCCCGTTAAAAAAATCATCGAATGGCTCGGACGGCGACGATTCCCTGTCGGTCAGCGCAGGTAGGACCGAACGAGGGTCACGATATCGTCGATCGATCCGGACGAGGGCCGCGGGGCGTCCGCGAGCTGGGTGAATTCCTCGCGCAAATGGCTTTCGAGCACGCCGGCCATCACGCCGTTGATCGCGCCGCGGATGGCAGCCAGTTGCTGGAGTATCGGACCACAGTCCGCTCCCTCCTCGAGCGCCTGCTCGAGCGCGTTCAGTTGCCCGCGCACACGGCGCACGCGGGTCAGCACGCGTTTCTTTTCTTCGGGGGAATGCGGCATGGGATCGTGGTTTCCGGATACTGGGGGGCAGTATAGAACATTGCCGCGCGCAGAGGAATACGGAATCGCTCGATGTTGGTAGCCGCAGCCCCACACCGTCAGATCAACAGCGTCAGCGTGCGGAACAGCGCGAGATCCTCCTTCCGTGCCGAGCGCGCGTGCCGCCGGATCGTCTGCAGCAGGCAGTCGATGAAGCAGCGCGCGGCGTCGCTCAGCGTGCTGCTGCGACGCGTGACGATGCCGAGTTCGCTCGGCTCGAAGGTTTCCTTCAGCGACAGCACGCGCATCCGCTCGCCGAACGGCGGCACGGCCGCGAGGATGGTCGGGCACCACGTGCACATGCCGGCCTGTTCGAGCATCGTCTGCAGCATCGCGACCGACTGCGCGCGCACGATGCGCCGTTCGTCGATCTGCGCGCCGTGCCGCGTGAACAGATAGTCGACGAGCGCGGCCTGACCGTCGGGCGACGAATTCAGCACCCAGTCGCAATCGAGCAGGTCGTGCACCGACTTCGCGCGTTCGCGCGGATGGCCGGCGCGCACCATCACCGACGTGTCGTAGCGCAGCAGTGGCTCGAATGCAAATTCCTGCGCGCTGCTGCCGGGCTGCACGTGGCCGAGCGCGAAATCCATGCTGCCGTCGCGCAGCAGCGGTTGCGCGACGGCCATCAGCGCTTCATACAGCTCGAGGCGCACGTCGGGCATTCGTTCGCGAAACCGCAGCACGGTTTCCGCGAGGAACGTCATCGTCAGCCATGGCGTCACGCCGACGCTCAGCCGCCCCTCGACACGCCCGCGCATCCGCTCGAGATCGCTCTGCGCGTGCTCCAGTTGCTTGAGCACGAGCTTCGCGTGCGTGAGCAGGGTCTTCCCGTACTCGGTGAAGCCGATGCCTTCAGGCGCGCGCACCAGCAACGGCAGGCGCTCGCTGGCCTCCAGCTCGCGCAGCGCGCGCGTGACGGCTGCCTGCGACAGCCCGAGGGTGCGCGCCGCGCCGCGGATGCTGCCGGCCTCCGCGCTCGCGACGAGCGCCTGCAACTGATGCAGCTTGATCGTGCTCATGGTTTTGATGGAGCTGAGGGTGCGATACCCGACAATGAAAGGTTGTCATCATAACGAAACTGCGGCTGTTCGCCGGTTTTTTCGCTGCCTACGATTTCGCCACGATCTGCCATTCCGGCGATCGGCAATCGGCACGCATCGAGGAGTATCAGGGTTGGATAGAGCTCGCATTCCGCCTGAAATGGCGGCCATCGAGACCGAGATGATCGCGCTGCGCCATCGGCTGCACGCGCATCCCGAGCTCGGTTTCGAAGAAGAGGCGACGAGCGCGCTCGTCGCCGACTGCCTGACAACATGGGGTTATCGGGTCACGCGCGGCCTGGGCGGCACTGGCGTGGTCGGCACGCTCATGCGCGGTGCCGGCAAGCGGCTCGGGCTGCGCGCGGACATGGACGCGCTGCCGATCCGCGAGACGACCGGGCTCCCGCATGCGAGCCGCCGCGACGGCGTGATGCACGCGTGCGGCCACGACGGCCATACGGCGATGCTGCTCGCGGCGGCCCGGTGTCTGGCCGAGCGAGGGCGCTTCAGCGGCACGCTGCACCTGATTTTCCAGCCGGCGGAGGAAGGGCTCGGCGGCGCGAAGCGGATGCTCGACGACGGGCTGTTCACGCAGTTCCCGTGCGATGCCGTATTCGCGATGCACAACGTGCCGGGGCTGCCGGCCGGCGTGCTCGGCTTCTGCGACGGCCCGGCGATGGCGTCGGCCGACGAGGTGCGCGTGCGGGTGATCGGCCGCGGCGGCCATGGCGCGGCGCCGCACACGACGATCGATCCGGTGGTTGTCTGCGCGTCGATCGTGATGGCGTTGCAGACGGTCGTGTCGCGCAACGTGAATCCGCAGGAACTGGCGATCGTCTCGACCGGCTCGATCCACGCGGGCACCGCATCGAACGTGATTCCGCCGCATGCGGATCTCGAACTGAGCGTGCGTGCGCTGTCGCCGGACGTGCGCGCGCTGCTGGAGCGGCGCATTCGCGCGATCGTGCACGGTCAGGCCGACAGCTATGGCGCGACGGCCGAGATCGACTATCGCCACGGCTATCCGGTGCTCGTCAATCACGCGGCGGAAACGGCGTTCGCCCGTGACGTGGCGCGCGAATGGGGCGGCGACGATGCGCTGATTCCGCATCTGCGGCCGATCGCGGCGAGCGAGGATTTCGCGTTCATGCTCGACGCGTGCCCGGGCAGCTACCTGTCGATCGGCAACGGCGACGGCGCGGCCGGCTGCGGGCTGCACAATCCGGGCTACGACTTCAACGACGCGTGCCTCGCGACCGGCGCGAGCTACTGGATCGCGCTCGCCGAGCGTTATCTCGCGTGACGCGCACACACGAATTTGATTCACCTTCAACAACGGAAGCAAGGAGACGGGCAATGAAACAGTGGATGGCGGCGCTCGCGGTGGCGCTGACGGCGACGACGATGGCGGGGGCCGCGCAGGCGGGCGACTGGACGGGCAAGGAGATCCGCCTCGCGGTCGATCCGACCTACCCGCCGCTCGAATACAAGCTGCCCGACGGTACGCTGACCGGGTTCGGGATCGACATCACGAACGCGTTGTGCGCCGAGCTGCGTGCACGCTGCGTGTGGGTCGAGTCGAGTTTCGACGGGATGATTCCGGGGCTGCTCGCGCGCAAGTTCGACGTAATTGCCTCGTCGATGACGATCACGCCGAAACGGATGCAGCAGATCGCGTTCACGAACCGGATCTCGAACGCGCCGGCGCGGCTGATCGCGCGGAAGGGTTCGCCGCTGCTGCCCACGGCCGCGTCGCTGAAGGGCAAGCGGGTCGGCGTCGAGCAGGGGTCCGCGCAGGCCGACTATGCGATCGCGAACTGGCAGCCGGCTGGCGTGCAGATCGAGTCGTACCAGAACCAGGACCAGGTGTACGCCGATCTCGTGACGGGGCGGCTCGACGCGGCGTTCCAGGCATCGATCGCGGCCAGCGACGGCTTCCTGAAGAAGCCGCAGGGCAAGGACTTCATGTTCGTCGGCGCGGCGATCGACGACGCGAAGTACTTCGGGCAGGGCGACGGCCTCGGGCTGCGCAAGCAGGACGCCGACCTGCGCGACGCGTTCAACCGCGCGCTCGCGACGATCCTCGCGAACGGCACGTATCAGAAGATCAACAAGAAGTATTTCGACTTCGACATCTACGGCACGAAGTAAGCGTGGCCGCGCCTCGACGTGCGGCCTGGAAAGCAGGGCGGCCTGCTGGTCGGCGCGGCATTCCTGAATGCGGACAACCCCGGTGCGACGGCCAGCGGTGCGATCGCGGGCCCGGGGTCGGTCGGGGCGGATGCGAACTTCGCGTCCGCGCGGCTGCGGATCTTCGGCGCCGGCATCAACTACACGGCCGGGCCCGCGACGCTCGGGTTCGCGTACACGAACAGCAACGTCACGCGGCCGACCGCGAACGTCGGCTACCTGTTCGGCGACGAGACGATCGAACCCGTCACGGGGCCGCTCGCGGGCGGCACGGTCACGGCGATCAAGTACCAGAACTTCGAAGTGAACGGCAAGTATCAGTTCACGCCGGCGTTCTTCGTGGGCGCGCAGTATGTGTATACGACCGTGCGCTACGACGCGACCACGGGCAGCGCGAAACCGAAGATCCATTCGATCGGGCTGATGGCCGACTACAACCTGTCGAAGCGCACCGACGTGTACCTGATGGGTGCGTACCAGCGGGTTGCCGGCGCCGCGACCGGCTCGTCGCTCGATCAGGCGTATATCCCCGGCGCGGCCGATCTGTCGTCGACGTCGAAGCAGGTGATGGTACACGCGGGGATCCGTCACAAGTTCTGATTGGATCGGGCGGGAAGGACGGCGGCGGGCCAGTGCCGCCCGACTGCGAAATCGGTGATACCGGCGAAGCGCGGACGGACCTGCCGCGCCTCATGTGCGCATGGCAGCTTCAGCGATCATGCGCTGTACGGCAATCTGTTGTGAAAGTTCTGAAGCGGGGCCGGCCGTTCGCGAGGTGGTTTTTGCGAGCGGCCGGTTCCATTGGCGCGCACATATGACGTGCGCCCAAGAGAGTGACCTGGTTCACCATCCGCCTGCGTTGGGAACTCGACGAGATATGTCCGAATGCATGTCAATCAGACGTGTCTGGAATTCGAATTTTGTGGTTTTCCTTCAATGGCTTGGCAGTTTTTGACAGTCATTTTTTGATGTTTCGGTAAGCTCGCGCTCGATAATCAATGATTGGGCGCGGGGCCGCGCCGATCATTGTCAAACAGGTCAACAGTCCGAACCCGTCTCAAATCCGCGGCACAGTCGAGATAGCGGGCGCCCCTGCGGAACTGATCGTGGCTACCCCGTCAGCATCTTTGTCGACGGCCAGAGCTTTCTCAATACCAGTCGCACGACCCTGAACCGGCGTGCCGTTTTATGGCGCCGATGGGGTCCAGGTGAACGCGGCCGCAGGAGGTAAAAAACGATGCCGAAGTGGCTGTTGAACGACGGAAATTTCACTCCATGGGTTCAGGGGGTATTAACGATTGGCGGTGCTGTAATTGCATTCGCTGGGTTGAAGTATGATAAATCCATGTGGGTTGCTATGTTGGGGTTGTTGACAGCAGCTGTTGGCGGAATATCAAGTAGGGCGCAGATGCTTAAAATTAAACCTTTTGATAGAAGTCATGGGAGAGCAAGGGATAGCTACAAATCAAAGGGTGACGAAGATGGGCGGCAATGAGATAGCGAATTGGTCCACATTGCTATCATGAATCGATTTTAGGTCGCCCAATGCCGTGAAAAGATTTTTTTGGAAATGACGGAAAGTGTGGAAAAATAAACTGATCGAAGACGGTAATTTCGCGGCGTGGCTGAGAGTTATACTTTTTCTGGTTGGTTTAGTTTTGACCTTTGCAGGACTTGGGCTTGACCAAATGCCCCGTTGGCTCAGAGCGTTGGTCTTCTTGTCTGGCTTCGGAACGATGGCACTTGGAGGAATTTCCAGTCGAGCTCATATGTTAAAAATCAAACCATTTGACAACAGCTACCAGAAGGCACGCGATAGCTACAAGACAAGCGGTAGCGATGATCAGGATAAGCCAAGATGAAGCTGTTCAACGGCCTCATAAATGCCCGTTCTCTTGCAGCCCAGAGCTAGGAACCCAATTCCCGGTCTTGTCAATTTTTTCAGGCGGTATCGCGGAAAGGGTGTCATCAGGTACTAGGTAAGCCAGCGAAAAATGAAACAATTGCGAATTGATCAATTGATATCGGACAAAGGTTGGAAAGGGTCTTGTGTCCGGGTTGTTGGAATGATCATTGTCTATTTTGGAATAAAGTACCTTCCGGCGGCGATAAATTGGGGTGCAGTGCATGGAAGTATATCTCCCCTTTCTCCCAAGCAGGCGGCAAATCATGGCGCTGTCTTGACGGTATTCGGCTGGGCATTTTGTATTGCAATTTCTATTGAGATTATTAGGTGGGTGATTGTGGCATTTAGGCGATTCCGATAATAATCGTAGCCCACGATTACATGCCTGGAAAAATGGGAGCTATTCGCCGGGGAATTCTGTAGCAGCACTGCCGTTTATCGCCGCCAGTGTGTTGGCGCAAGAAGTCCCGAGCTTGATCGTTCCTCGCTACGATCCGTAACCCCGATCTCACTGCCCGATGCACTGCCCGCGTCCGTAAAATCGTAAGGCGCCTCCGCTTTGCCGTTGGATCGTTTCCGAGTCGACACCCCGCAGCGCGAAAAACACCCCAAAATCGAGATCCGTCCGCATCCCTGCTTCCCAGCCGATCTCTCCGACAGAAGTATTCCGATCGCCAGGAGCCAAGGATTCGCCTCCTGTCTCAACGCCGACCCGTCAATCCCTCACCACCCCCGTCGACTCCCGCACCACAAGCTCCGGCGCACCGATCGTATGCACGGCCGCGGCCGGTTCGATCCCGTCGATCATGTCGAGCGTCAGCGCGATCGCCCGCGCGGCGATCTGCGACGTTGGGAACCGCACCGTCGTCAACGCAGGGCGGAACTGGTGGGCGAGCTGGATATCGGTCATGCCGACCACCGACAGATCGGCCGGCACGCGCAGGCCGAGATCAGCGGCTGCCTGCATCGCGCCGATCGCCATCAGGTCGTTGGTCGCGAACAGCGCGGTGAGGCCGGGCTTCGCGCGCAGCAGCGCAGCGGCCGCTTCGTAGCCGCCTTCGATCGAATCGTGCGCCGACACGGTCGTCAGCGCGTCCGCCGGATGGCCGCGTGCCGCGAGTTCGTCGGCGAAGCCGCGCAGCCGCACCGACTGCGGGCCGCCCGAGCCCTTGCCGACCAGCGCGCCGAACGCGCGATGCCGCAACCCGGATAGATGCGCGGCCGCCAGCGCGCCCGCCGCCGCGAAATCGACGGTCACGCACGGCAGCGTGCGCGACGCATGCACGTGCTCCCACATGCACAGCACGATCGACGCGCCGTGACGCGCGATGTCGGCGAGTTCGGCTTCGGCGAGATCGGTGTTCATCACGATCGCGCCGGCCGCGAGCGTTCCCGCGATCCGCTCGAGGTAGTTGCGCGTGATCGCCGGATCGTCGTCGGTATTGGACACGAGCAGGTAGTGGCCGCGCTTGCGCGCCTCGCGCTCGGCAGCCAGCACGAACTCCGGATAGAACGGGTTCGTGATGTTCGACAGCATCAGCGCGAGCGTCGACGTGCGGCCTTCGGCGAGCGCCCGCGCGGTGAGATTCGGCCGATAGCCGAGTTCGCGGATCGCCGCCATCACGCGCTCGACGGTCGCCGGCTTCACCTTCTGCGGATTGCGCAACACGTTGGAGACGGTTGCGGCGGTGACGTTCGCGCGCCGCGCGACTTGCGCGAGCGTCACCATGCGCGACCTGCGGCCGGTCGGTCAACGCTACGCAACGGAAGTGAAGCGGGGGAGTGTCTGCTCATATTCTGGGAGTGCGTCCCACAAGTTGCACAGGGACAGGCGATACGCTAATTTCTCGACACAACAGATGAAGGAGACGACATGGTACGGCGAACCGCGCGAACTGCGCCACCGAAATTTAAGCGGTTAAATTTTTCGCTCCGCAGCGCCTGACCGAGGAGGAGAGCGCGATGACCGCCATTTCATTGAAGGATGTCTCGAAGCGCTACGGCGACCATGCGCCGGTGCTGCGCGACGTGAACCTCGAGATTGCATCGCACGAGTTCTGCGTGTTTCTCGGTCCGTCGGGCTGCGGCAAATCCACATTGTTGCGGATGATCGCCGGGCTCGAGGACGTGACCGAAGGCGAGCTGCGGATCGGCGGCGCGCGCATGAACGACACGCCGCCTGCCGAGCGCGGCGTCGCGATGGTGTTCCAGAGCTATGCGCTGTTTCCGCACATGACGGTGTTCGAGAACATCGGTTTCGGGCTGCGCATCGCCGGCACGCCGAAGGACGAGATCCGCCGGCGCGTGACCGAGGCCGCGCGCGTGCTGCAACTCGACGCACTGCTCGATCGCAAGCCGAAGGCGCTGTCGGGCGGGCAGCGACAGCGCGTCGCGATCGGCCGTGCGATCGTGCGCGAGCCGCGCGTGTTCCTGTTTGACGAGCCGCTGTCGAATCTCGATGCGACGCTGCGCGGCCAGACCCGCGTCGAGATCGCCCGCCTGCACGCGCGCTTCACGCAATCGAGCTCCGTCTACGTGACGCACGACCAGATCGAGGCGATGACGCTGGCCGACCGGATCGTGCTGCTGCACGCGGGCGACGACGTCGCGCGCTTCGGCAGCATCGCGCAGGCCGGCGCGCCGCTCGAGCTGTATCACCGGCCGGCCAACCGCTTCGTCGCGGGCTTCATCGGCTCGCCGCGGATGAACTTCCTGCCCGCGGTGGTCGAGGCGGGCGATGCGCACGGCTGCCGGCTGCGCCTGGACGGCACCGGCGAAACGCTGATTCTGCGCGATCGCCCGTTGCCGCGCCACGTCGGCAACGGCGCGCGCGTGACGCTCGGGATTCGTCCCGAGCATCTGACGGTCGCGGTGTCCGGCGATGCCGACCTGCCGGCGATCGTGCGCGACGTCGCGCTCGTCGAGCAACTGGGCGAAGCCGCGTACGTGCATCTCGATCAGCCCGGCGGCGTGCCGCTGCTCGCGAAGCTGCCGGGCCAGGCTGCGCTGCGGCGCGGCGAGCGTCATGCGTTCAGCGTGCCGCCGTCGTGCTGCCACCTGTTCGACGAAGCCGGCATCGCATTGCCGGCCATCCACGCCGAAGCGGCATTCGCATAGCGGCGCGGCGCCGATCCGCCGCGCGCGGCGCGGCACCCATCACATCACACCAATACCAGGAGACAACGATGAGACTTCGTGCGAGCCGACTGCTGCTTGCCCTGACGACTGCCGCGGCGTTCGCCGCGGGGACGGCCGACGCGGGCACGCTGAAGGTGAACGTCGCCGCGCGCGGCAACCAGCGCGCGACGTGGCAAGCGGTGTTCGACCAGTTCCACAAGGCGAATCCGGACATCGACCTGAAGGTCAGCTACGTCGGCGAGGAGGCGTACAAGGTGCAGATGTCCGGCTGGCTCGCGACCGATCCGCCCGACGTGCTGAGCTGGAACAACGGCGAGCGGCTCGCGTATTTCGCGAAGCGCGGGCTGATCGAGGACCTGAGCGCGGACTGGCAGAAGAACGGCTGGAACGACACGTATGCGGCCGTGAAGCAGTCGTCGACCTACGGCGGCAAGCTCTACAGTTTGCCGCTCGGCTATGACGCGTATGGTCTCTTCTACCGCAAGGACCTGTTCGAGAAGGCGGGCATTCACGGCGAGCCGGCGGACTGGACGCAGTTTCTCGACGCGTGCCGCAAGCTGAAGGCGGCCGGCATCGCGCCGATCGCGGTGGCCGCGCGCGACGCGTGGACGCTCGCCGCGTGGTTCGACTACCTCGACCTCCGGATCAACGGCTATGCGTTCCACCAGAAGCTGATGGCCGGCGACGTCGCCTATACCGACCCGCGCGTGCGTGCCGTGTATGCGGCTTGGAAGAAGCTGATCGACGACAAGTATTTCATCGACAACGCGCTGTCCTACGACGTCGATTCGCTGAGCCCGCTGATCGTCAACGGCCAGGCCGCGATGACACTGATGGGAACCTGGTATTCGGCGGGCCTGCTCAGCGCGACGCGCAACCCGATCAGCTTCTTCCGCTTCCCGGTGATCGATGCGTCGGTGCCGCTCGCGGAGGACGGGCCGGTCAACGTGCTGATCGTGCCGGCGAAGGCGCACAACAAGACGGATGCGCGTCGCCTGCTCGCGTTCATGGGGCAACCGGCGGTCAGCGGCGAGTTCGCGAAGGGGATGGGGCAACTGCCGTCGAACAACAAGGCGCCCGAGCCGCAGGACCCGATCTCGAAGATCGGCTTCCGCACGCTCGCGACGACGCCCGGCGGCATCGCGCAGTTCTACGACCGCGACATGACGAAGGAAATGGCGGACGAGGGGATGAAGGCGATGCAGCAGTTCCTGTCCGACCCGACGCAGCTCGATGCGATCCTGCAGCGCCTCGAGCAGACCCGCAAGCGCATCTACCGGAAGTGATGTGGCCACGCGGCCGGCCCGGCCACGCCTGGCCGGC
>Ga0207647_10003921_pt1 | contig 11113 bp, 9 predicted proteins | sample KBSCornC2_FD_184295 | JGI IMG/M metagenome (GOLD analysis project Ga0207647, IMG submission 184295) | Corn rhizosphere microbial communities from Kellogg Biological Station, Michigan, USA - C2 (SPAdes) (version 2) | ecosystem: Host-associated > Plants > Roots > Rhizosphere ...
CGCGGACCTTGTTCTCGAAGCCGGAATAAGCGTGGATGATGTACCAGCGGGACATTGGTTCTTTGCCTTGAATTACTTGGCCAGGAGGCCAAGCAGGAACTTGACGAGCGACGAGAAGACCGCGTCGACGCCGAAGAAGAAGAACGCGAGCGCCATGGTCATGATGATGACCATGATCGCGGTCGCGACCGTTTCCTTGCGGGTGGGCCAGTGGACGCGCTGAATCGCTTCCACGCGGACCTGCCGAACGAATTCCCCGGGGGTGACTTTGGCCACTGCTCTGCTTCGCTTTCAGATAAAGAAACGCTCCGCGGGCGCGGCGGCCAGCGGAGCTGCAGGTCACTTAGCGAGGTGGCGCCGAGTCTTCAAGGTTGCGAAGCGCGTTGGGCGTAGCTACCTCGCCGCTGGCCTAGGAGTGTAGCTCAGTTGGTAGAGCATCGGTCTCCAAAACCGAGGGTCGTGGGTTCGAGTCCCTCCACTCCTGCCACTTCACCGTACGACAGGTAATCCCACCCAACTCCCGCCCGGGCCGGTGAAGACGCGCTGGGTCGCGGGGCGGTAGTCCTCGGGCTTGGCGAAGAAGATGTTGGGGACGAAGGTCTGCGGGTTGCGGTCGTAGAGGGGGAACCAGCTCGACTGGACCTGGACCATCAGCCGGTGGCCGGGCTGCACCACATAATCGACGGTGGGGAGCGCGAATTCGTACGTGACGGGCTGGTCCGCGGGGACTGGCGAGGGATGCGCGGGGTCGGTTCGGTAGCGGGCGCGCATGACGTCCATCGCGATGGCGAGCTCATAGCCGCCGAGCTCGGGCCTTTGCGGGTACTGGTCGGGGTAGACGTCGATCAGCTTGACGACCCAGTCGCTGTCGGTGCCGCTGGTCGACGCGACGAGGTGGACGAGCGGGGTGCCGGCGAGCCGCAGCGGCTGGCTGAGCGGCTCGGACGTGTAGCTGAGCACGTCGGGGCGGCCGTCGGCGAACCTTTGATCATCAACTAACCACGTGCGCCAGGTCGAGCCCTGCGCCCAGGGCGAGAGGTTGGGCCGGGCGCGGTAGGTGACGGGGCGGGCGGGGTCCGAGACGTAGGCGTCGGACCCGCGGACGGCGTGCGCCTCGAAGCCGAGCTCGCCATTGCCGCGGAGGAAGAGCGGCGTCAGGTTCGCGGGGCAGCCGGCGAGGCAGGATAGCGGCCAGTCGTCGAGGCGCTTCCACTGGTTCGTGCCGGCCTCGAACGCGGTGACTTTCGCAATGGCCGCGGGCGGGGCGCCGTCCTTGAGATACTGGTCGAGGAAGGGGATCATCACCTTCTCGCGGAACCATTTGCCGGTGTCCGAGCCCCAGTCGAGCGGCCCGAGCGCGGCCGCCGGGCCATTCTCCTGCCCGTGATGCCAGGGGCCGAGGACGAGGTGGGCGTTGGGGCTCGCCTTCACCGCGGCGAAGACCGCCGGGGCGCCGTAAATGTCCTCCTGGTCCCACAGGCTGTCGACCAGCAGGGTGGGGACGGCGAGCGGCTTTGACCCGAGGATCCGGTCGACTGCCTGGCCCTGCCAATATTCGTCGTAGGCGGGATGCTGGGTCAGGCGCACCCAGAAGGGCAGCTGCTCCATCCCCATCGCCCGGCCATAGGCCGCGGCCGAGCCGTGGCGCAGGTAGGTATTGTAGTCGTCGTAGCCGGACGTGAACCAATCCTCGTCGGATTTCTTCGCCGCGGTCTGGCCGTAGACGTAGCTGATCATTTCCTGGCGGAAGGCGCCGTTGTGGAACCAGTCGTCGCCCTTCCACACGTCGACCATCGGGTTCATCGGAACGCTGGCTTTCAGCGCCGGGTGCGGGTTCACCAGCGTCATGAGCGCGGTGAAGCCGTTGTAGCTGATGCCGATCGAGCCGACCCGGCCGTTCGATTCGGGCACGTGCTTCACCAGCCAGTCGATCGTGTCCCAGGCGTCGGTCGAATGGTCGACTGACGTCCGGTTGAGCGGCCCGCGGAGCGGCCGGTTCATCACATAGTCGCCCTCGGACTTATATTTGCCGCGGACGTCCTGGACGGCGACGATATAGCCGGCGCGGACCAGCTCGGAATAAGCGGGCGAGAGGATGTTTTCGGGCCAGGGGCCGAACTGATTGTTGCGGCTCGTCGCCTTGTCCGCCGAATAAGGCGAGCGGTCGAGCATGATCGGGAAGCGCCCGGGCACCTTCGGGACGATCAGCACGGTGTAGAGCTTCACCCCGTCGCGCATCGGGATCATCTCGGTCCGGCGGACGTACTGGAACTCGGCGCGCGGCGGGTGGAAGCCAGTCGGGATGTCGCCGCGCCAGGGGATCGCCGGAGCCGAGCCGGGGGGTTTGGGCGGAATGTCGCCGCCCGGCTGAACTGCGGGTTGGACGTCGGCCAAGGCTGCCGCGGCCCACGCCAGCGCTGCGAAAAACGCGAACTTCCTGAACGCCATGCGACTCGCTTTCGGCCGCGTCATTGGCATGGCGCGCGCCTTCCGGGCAAGGTCGCGTGATCAGAGCAGAATCCGAATGTCCGTTTTGGGTGGAAAGCGGACATGGCTAATTGACTGCGCCAGACCGGTGCGGCTGCGGCTGCCCATGCGACCGCCTCGCACGTTACGGGTCTGATGACTTTGCCTGTCCTCATACGCAAGGTACCTGAGGACGAATGATCGACGATGAGGCCTTAAGTGCGTGGTTTTGTGACGCGATCCTCTCGCACGAGGCGGCGCTTATGCGCTTCGTTCGCCGCAATTGGAGAGATGCTGGAGAGGCGGCCGACTTGAGGCAAGAGATTTATGAGAGGGTGCTGATCGGCGCGCGGCGGGAACTGCCGCGCAACGCAGGCCATTATCTCTTCGCCGTCGCGAGAAACCACCTCATCAATCGCGCCAAGCGCGCGCAAATCGTTTCTTTCGATCTGGTCGCCGATATGTCGGCACTTGGCGATCCGGGCGAGATCCTCGACGCCGAGCGCCATCTCAGCGCTCGCGAGGAGCTGAGGCGCGCGCAAGCGGGACTCGACCTGTTGCCGCCGCGATGCCGTGAGGTCGTGCGCCTGCGCAAAATCGAAGGACTATCGACACGGGAAACCGCCGAGCGGCTCGGCGTCGGCATCGACACTGTTGAAAAGCAATTGACGCTGGGCATCCGTGCGATGACCGATTTCATGCTCGGCGGGAGCGGTAAGATTCAGCGCTGGGCCGCCGGCAATGCCAAAGCTGGAGCGGCCAGCCATGAGTGATGCCCGGCGCATTGAGGAGCAGGCCGCAATGTGGCTGCTTCGAACCGAGCAACCGGATTGGTCGGAGAAGCAACAGTCCGAGCTCCACCAATGGCTCGACGAATCTTATTCACACAAGGCTGCCTTCTGGCGGCTCGAGCACGGCTGGCAGAGAGCGGACCGTCTGGCGGCCCTAGGAGGCGAAGAAACGGTTCGAGCGCGTGTATCGCATCCGGTGCCGAACTGGTGGCGAGGTGCGATTGCGGCCTCGATCGCGCTCCTTGTCGCAATCGTCCCAACCTATTTTGTGGCGACCGGTCGTTTTGGAGGCGTGGGAAGCGAGCATGTCGCCGAGCAGCGCTTTTCTACGGCGCTTGGAGTGCGCACGACGGTTGCCCTCGTCGATGGCAGCAAGGTTGAGCTCAACACCGCGACCTTTATTCGGGCACGTGTCGACAGACACCGGCGCGAGCTCTGGCTCGATCGCGGCGAGGCCTATTTTGAAGTCGTCCACGACCCAGCGCGTCCCTTTGTGGTGTTCGCGGGGCCACGGACAATCACCGTCCTTGGAACGAAATTCTCGGTCCGACGCGACGGCAACCGTGTCTCCGTCAGCGTCATCGAGGGACGTGTGCGGGTTGATTATGGCGGGACGACGAGTACGACGCGGCCGGCGGCTACGATAGGTATTGGTGACACCGCCGTTTCAGACGGTGATTCCACCATTGTGGCGTCAGGGTCGATTGAGCAGGTCGAGCGTACGATGTCCTGGCGTCGAGGCATGTTGACCTTTAACAATGCCACGCTCGCTGACGCAGCAGCGGAGTTCAATCGCTATAATACGCGCAAGATCCAGATCCTCGATGACCAGGCGGCGCAAGTGAGGATCGGAGGCACATTCGAGGCCACGAATGTCGATGCATTCGTGCGGCTTTTGCGTGAGGCCTACGGTGTCAAAGTCGAGGTCGAGTCCCGCGCCGTAAAGATTTCCGCCTAGGCACGTTACGGCTCCGGCTTTGTCGGCTGTCACCCTTCGACAGGCGCATGGTCCGCGCCCGGGGGAGATCGAGACATGACCAGACAATTGGCAGGGGCGCTTGCGGCAGGGGCCGCCATCGTCGCGCTGGCCGCGCCGGCGCACGCACAGGGACAGGCCAGGGAATACCATATCGCTGCCGGCAGCTTGCAGTCGGCGCTCGACGCATGGGCGCGCCAGTCGGGCCGACAGATCATCTACCGGATCGACGAAATCCGCGGCGTCGTCAGCCCGGGCGCAAGCGGCACGCTTAGCGCGGACGCCGCCTTAAGCGCGCTTCTGTCGGGCTCCGGTTTCGGGGCGCGGGCCGATACCTCCGGCGCGGTCGCGATCGTGCGCTTGAAAGTCGTGCAGGATGCCGAGCCGACGAACGCCCAGGCTGCAAGCGCGGCGGAATCAGCCGCGTCCAACACGGACATCGTGATCACTGGCAGCAACATTCGCGGCGGGCGATCGGCCTCACCCACCACAATCATTACCCGGCAAGACATCGATCGCTCTGGCCTTGCAACGACCGAACAACTGATCAGTCGCCTGCCCCAGCAGTTCTCAGGCAGCGCGTCAGAGAACACCGTCGGCGGCTTAACGGGCGGCGCGCAAAGCGGATTCAACGTCTCAGACGGCAGCGGTCTCGACCTGCGCGGCCTGGGGACCGATTCGACGCTCGTTCTAATCAATGGCCGCCGTGTCGCCGCGACTGGAATTGGCAACTTCGTCGACCTGTCGTTGATTCCGCTGAGCGCGGTCGAACGCGTCGAAATCGTCGCCGATGGCGCCTCGGCGATCTATGGGTCAGACGCGGTCGGCGGGGTGGCCAATTTTATCCTGCGCAAGGATTTCGACGGCGCCGAGACGCGCGCCCGCTTCGGCACCGTCACCAGCGGCGACACCAGGGAATATCAACTTGGCCAGATCGCTGGCGCCACCTGGTCCGGCGGCAACATCCTCGCCAGTTACGAATATTATCAGCGCGGCAACCTTGACGCCAACGAGCGCTCATTTGCTGAAGATACCGAAGACCCGTTCGATCTGCTGCCCAAGCAGAAGCGGCACAGCTTTTTCGTGACCGTCAATCAAGAGGTCGGCGACAATGTCGAACTGTTCGCCGATGGCATGTACGCGCACCGCAAATCCAAGGGCAATTTTACCTTTTCAGGATTCCCGCAGATTTCCGGCGCGATCACCGAGCAATATGGCTTCACGGCGGGATCGCGGATCAAGTTGGGACGGCACTGGCAGGTCGAAGCGCGCGGGACCTACGACCATAACGACACGAACCAGCTGACGGTTCTTGGTTCGGATTTCTTTGGCAACAGCTATTCAGCCGACGTCAAGGCCGACGGACCGCTGGTCCACGTCGGCGGCGGCGATGTCCGCCTCGCTCTCGGCGGCCAGTATCGCCGCGAGACACTTCACCGCGAACGAACCGATCCGACCTTCGGCTTTGATTTCGTGGCAAACAGCAAGCGCGACGTCTGGGCCGGCTTTGGCGAACTCTTCGCGCCGCTGGTCGGAGCCGAAAATGAGATGCCGGGTGTGAAGCGCCTGGAGCTGACTCTGGCCGGGCGGTTCGACCATTACAGCGACTTTGGAAGCACCTTCAATCCGAAGGTCGGGCTGCTGTGGTCGCCGGCCGATGGGCTGAAGCTTCGCGGCACATGGGGAACCGCTTTTCGCGCGCCCTTGCTGTTTGAGCTCGACGAGAGCGCCAACCAATTCATTCCGTTTCCGGCCCTCGATCCGAGCTCGCCATCCGGCGTAACCAACGCCTTGGTGATTCAAGGTGGCAATGCCGGGCTCGGGCCCGAGAAGGCCAGGACTCTGTCGGCCGGTTTCGATTATTCGCCGCCGCGGCTTCCCGCGCTCGATCTCTCGGCGACCTATTTCTCCATCGATTTCAAGGATCGGATCGGGGATCCGCCGCTGTTGCCGCTGATCATAGAGGGGCTTGGCAGTCCGACGGTCGCCCCGTTCGTCACGCGCAACGTGCCGCAGTCGGTAATCCTGGCCTTTGCCGCGATGCCCGGCTTCCTGAATATCTTCGGGATTCCGCTGGACCAAATCACCGCGATCGCCGATTTTCGCACCACCAACCTGGCGAGGACGAAGGTTCGCGGCATCGACGGCAGCGCGCGCTATCATTTTGACGTCGGCGGGGGGCGGGTCGATCTCGGCCTCGCGGCGACTTATCTGATCGATCACAAGACCAAGTTCGCTCCGGGCGGTTCACTGGAGGAGCTGGTCAACACTCGTTTCAACCCGGTCGGACTGGTCGCCCGCGGTTCGTTCGGCTGGAGCCGCGACGGATTGTCGGCGAATGCGTACGTCAACTACACCAACTCCTATAAGGACCCGACCAGCGTCCCCGGCGAGGTGTTCCACATCGATTCCTGGACGACCGTCGACCTGGCGTTGCAATATGACACCGGCAAAAGGCCGAAGGTTCGGGGGCTGCGCAACCTCATTTTCGGGCTCACCGTGCTCAACCTGTTCGACCAGGACCCGCCATTCGTGCGCAACGACAATGGCCTGAATTTCGACGGCGCTAACGCCAATGCGCTGGGGCGTTTCATATCATTCCAGGTCACCAAGAAATGGTGAGACCGGTTCGCGCAGTTGTCGCGCGCCTCGCCGGAGCATTGTTGATCGGCCTTGCGGCTCCGGCTTGGCCGGCACCTCATCCTCCACTGGCCATCGAAGATATCCTCAACGCTCCGGCGCTCGCGGCTTATTCCGAGCCGATCTTTTCGCCCAACGGCCGGTATCTTGCCTATGTGGTCACCGGCAACGCGCGAAATCGCCGGTCGACGGATCCGCAGCAACTCACTTCGAGCGGCGTAGCGTGGTACGGCGTTTCAGGGGATATCTGGATCACGGACCTCAAGTCGGGCCAAGCCCGAAACCTGACGAGAGGCGGAAACAATTGGGCCCCCGCTTTCTCGCCCGATGGACGGACCCTAGCTTTCCTGGCCGACCGGAGTGGGAGTGCGGAGATCGGCCCGGCGCGTCTGTGGGCAGCCGACGTCGCAACCGGCGAACTGCGCCAAGTGTCCAGTGCCGACGTGCGCGATGGTTTTACTGGGCTGGTATGGAGCGCCGACGGAAGCTCCGTCCTGGTGACTCTATTCCCCCGTGATCTGGGGCGCTCCGGCTATGCCGCGCGGATGGCCGGCACCGCGCCGGAGAAGGCCGGTGCGGGCGCAAGCGAAGTCACGGCCAAGCTGTTCCAGTACGATCCGTCGGCGCCGGGTGCGACCTCGATAACCGACCAGATTAACCTCGATTTGTGGCGGCGCGACATCGCCATGATCGATGTCCAGTCCGGCGCCATACGGCCGCTGGTCGAGGGTGCGCGCGTCGGCCATTATCGACTCTCGCCCGATCGGCGTTTCCTTGCCTACACCAGGTTGGTCCGCGCCGAAAAACCGGGCGCGGGCCAATATCTTTACGAAGTTGTCGTTCGGGATCTTCAAACCGGCCAATCCCGCACGCTCGCGAGCGACGTCCGGCTTGGCCTACTGGCGCGATCGTTCAGCTGGTCACCCGACAGCCAGTCGATCGCGTGGCGTAGCGACGGGCCCCTCGCTGACGACGTCTTGAGCATTGCCTCGGCAAGCGGCGGCGCACCTCGCGAGGTCGCGCGTCAAGCGTGGACCAATCCTGTCAGGCTCGATGCCGACCCGCCCGCCTGGGATCGCTCGGGCCAGCACCTCTATTTCATTCATGATGATCTGCTCTGGCGCGCCGCCCTAGACGGAAGCGCAGCTCAACCTTTCGACAATCCGGGAAGGCGCCGGCTCGAACTCCCGACGACCGACGACCAGATGATGGTTGGAGAGGGTTCGGCCGCAGCTGGCCTGATCATGACGCTCGACAGGACGACCAAGCGCAGCGGTTTCGCGCGCATCCCGCCACAAGCCGGCAGCCTTGTCGGGCTGCTCGAAGAGGACAAGCGTTATGGCGGCTACGGAACCCTTCCGGGCGTTTCGAAGGACGGGACGATGCTGGCCTACGTCGCCGAGGACGCGGGCCACCCTCCGGATATTTTTATCCTAAAATCGGGCGCCGCGACGCCACGCAAGGTGACGCAGGTTGCCCCCGCCATTTCCAACACTCCGCTGGGCTCCGGGCAGGTGGTCGAATGGCGATCGATCGACGGCAAGACCGAGCATGGCGCGCTCATTTATCCAGCGGGCTATGTCCGCGGCGCGAAATATCCGCTGATCGTCAAAATCTATGGCGGCTCGAGTATTTCAGACGACCTCAACCGGTTCGGGTTCGCGTCGGCGCCCTACGAAAACCTGCAACTCTTCGCGACGCGGGGCTATGCGCTTCTCCTCGCCGATTCCGACGTAAATGTCGGAACGCCGATGACCGATCTCATGAAATCCGTGATCCCCGGGATCGACAAAGCCATCGAACTGGGAATCGCCGATCCCGATCGGATCGGGGTCATGGGCCACAGTTATGGCGGCTACAGTACGCTTTCACTCATCGTCCAGTCGCCGCGGTTCAAGGCGGCCGTGATGCGCGCTGGCATGGGGGACATGATCGCGAGCTACGGCGGGCTCCTCGACGATGGCACCAATCCGGGCGTGTCCTGGTCGGAAAGCGGCCAAGGGCGGATGGGCGGTTCGCTGTGGGAGTATCGCGAACGCTACCTCGAGAATTCGCCCATCTTCTATCTCGATCGCGTCAAGACACCCCTGCTGATCATTCACGGCACCAAGGACGATGCGGTTCCCTACCCCCTCGCCGACGAGGTCTTCACTGGTCTTCGCCGGCTTGGCAAACGTGTCGATTATGCCCGCTACACCGGCGAAGGTCATTGGGAAGGCGCATGGGGCCGCGCCAACCAGATCGACGCGCTTAATAGGACGATTGGCTGGTTCGACCGGTATCTAAAGGGGGATGTGACGGCAGCCGACGTGCCGGGGCACTGATGGCGAGCTGGGCACCACTAATGTCCGTTTCGGGTGGAAAGTGGACGTCAGGGCAGGGTTGGATCCGGATGCTTCCGCGAGGAGCGCAGACCGCTTAGAAGCCCTCGCCGAGGAGGACTCTTGATGCCCAATCTCTCCGCTTATGCGCCGCGCGCGCTTTCCATTCTGAGGATCGTCGCGGGCCTGCTGTTCGTCGAGCATGCGACGCAGAAGTTCTTCGCCTTTCCAGCGCCGTTCCCGATGCAGCCGCTGCCGCCGCTGTTCGTGGCTGCCGGGACGATTGAGCTGGTCGCCGGGACGCTGATCACGCTGGGGCTGTTCACGCGGTTCGCCGCTCTGATCGCCTCGGGCGAGATGGCGGTCGCTTACTTCATGATCCACAATCCGCAGGGCTTCTGGCCGATCGTCAACAAGGGCGAAGTGGTGATCCTGTTCTGCTTCACCTTCTTCTACCTGGTCTTCGCGGGGCCCGGATCGTGGGCGCTCGACCATGTGGTTGGGAAGAAGGCGCGGGGATAGCGAACCGCGACTGGCGGGATCTCTATTTCGATGCTGATCAAAGGCTCCTGACGGAGCCTGTCTGGACCCCTGCCTTCGCAGGGGAACAGTCATCAAGTCCGGGGTGACGAAACTCATGCTTCTGCAACTTGCAACAACAGTTGCGCGACTCGCCAGTACGTGGTTGGGTCGCGTCCCTCTCGAACAGGGGGAGGCCCACATGCCAAATCTGACCAAATCGATTGCGCTGCTTGGTGCTGCGGCGCTGGTTGTCAGCGTAAGCGCGTGCCAGAAATATGAGAGCAAGCCCGGCGGCAACGAAGCCGCGGCCCCGGCTGCCAACTCGGGCGCAGTCACAGACGCAATCAAGGCCGACGAGAAGAAGTGGAACGAGGACTTCCACGCCAAGAATCTCGACGCGCTGCTCGCTCACTATGCTCCGGACGCGACCGCAGTCTTCCCCGGCGCGCCGTCCGTGACCGGCGACGGCCTTCGCAAAACCTATGAGGATGCGCTCAAGGACCCGAACTTCGACGTCAGCTTCTCGAGCGAAAAGATCGATGCGTCCGGCGACCTCGCTTACGCGCGCGGCCATTTCACCGAGAAATATACCGACCCGGTTACGAAAGCGGGCGCGTCGAACAGCGGATCGTACATCACCGTGTACAAGAAGCAGGCCGACGGCGGCTGGAAGGTCGTGGAGGACTTCACGGCGGTGGAGCCTGCCGCGGCACCGGCCGCGGCACCGGCCGCGACGCCGGCACAATAAGCCACGGAGGCCGGGCCGGAGCTAGTTCCGCGGTCCGGCCTTGCCTTCCATGATCGCGCTCGTTGCGCGGATCTGGCGAACGTAGGCGTCAGCCACGCATGAATCCGAGCGGCAGGCCTTGCGCTCAGCCTCCGACCGGTCGCGAGCAGCCACCAGCAGCGTCTTCTTGGCAATGTCGGCGTGAGTCATCGACTGGCTGAAGAAGCCGGCGGACATGCGATCGAGAGTCGCGACCCGCTCGCTCTTCGGTGCCGCTGCGGGAGCGATCGCTTTGACCACCTGCGGTGCAGGCCTGGGCAGGGCCTTCGGCTGCACGGCCTTCGGTTTGGGTGCCATCGCAAGCGCCTTCTCATCTGGAACAGGAGAAGGGTCGAGCGGAGGCACCGGAGCCAGGTCAGCTTCAGCGGCTGGCCGTCGAGCATCAGCGTGCCGCTGTCAGGCTGATGTGTGCCTGCAAGGATGCGCATCAATGTCGATTTGCCGGCACCGTTTTCGCCGATGAGGCCGACGACCTCGTTCGGCCGGATTTCGAGCGAGACGTTCTTCAATGCGTGAACGCCGGCGAAGGATTTGCTGATATCGTTGGCTGAAAACATGGCGGTCACTTCACGATCTGGAGACGCAGGCGGTCGAGCGACAGCGCGACGGC
>Ga0207647_10003924_pt1 | contig 11111 bp, 10 predicted proteins | sample KBSCornC2_FD_184295 | JGI IMG/M metagenome (GOLD analysis project Ga0207647, IMG submission 184295) | Corn rhizosphere microbial communities from Kellogg Biological Station, Michigan, USA - C2 (SPAdes) (version 2) | ecosystem: Host-associated > Plants > Roots > Rhizosphere ...
CCCGCCGGCATCAGCGTTGCGCACAGACTGGCGGCGATACCTAGGACAAGTGGCGTACGGCGCATGCGAACTCCCGTGGGCGTCGGGGTTGTCAAGGTGCTGCAATGTACCCCGGCCACCGGGCCACCTTCAGCGACACCAAGCCGAACGCGCCGTCTGTGACGAACAGGCCCAGCTGCCCAAGCCCCACGTCGTACCGGCGGAAGCTCAGCGCGACCCGGTTGTCGACCACGACCTGACCGGTCGTCCCGTCCAGCAGCACCTGCACCGTATGCCGGCCAGGCGGCAGCGGACAGGCTCGCTCGAGCTCCACGACGTACGGCACGTCGCCGCGAACCTGCCACTGCGCAGGGCCGGTGCGGCCGCGGGGCCAGTGATCCATGACCAAACGGTTCGCCTGCGGCTCCAGGCGGACGATCGTCGCGTCCTCGCCGTCCGGCCCGGCATGCAGCAGCAAGCCGAACGACTGCGTGCCGGGATCGACGTCGACGGTCAATGTGATCAGGCACCGCTCGGGAACGTGTTCACCGATCCAAGCGGCGTACCGGTCGATCGCGCCCTGCCCCGGCACGGCGTCCGCGCCGTCGAGCGGCGACACCTGCACATCCTGTACGTCGCCGTGCGCCGCGACGACCTCACGCGGGAACCCGAACGCCAACGTGCCGTCGTCCTCCTGGTGCGCCTCGAGGACAGCGAGGTCGCCGGCCCACTGCCACGGGCCGGTGTCCGAATCCCCTTGTTTCGTGGGGATCCAGCCGACGAAGAATCGCCGTCGGTCGTGTTCGACCGATTTGGCTGCGTAGAACGCTCGTCCGTCGACGGTGTCGCGTGCCGGTGCGAGCCACGGCCCGTCGGGACCGCGCGCGATCCGGTAGCGCGTCTGGAACGCGTCGGTGAACTCGGAGTAGACCAGGTACCACCATTCGCCCCACTGGAACACGTCCGGGCACTCCTGGGTGATGAACCGGTGCGGCTCCCACAGCGGCTCCGCGAGTTCCCACTTCTCCAGATCGGTCGACGTCAGCCGCGCCACCACACCGCACCGGCGATCGGGCGCGGCGGCGTACCGCGCAGCGAGCACCAACTGCCAGGTTTCACCGACCCGGTAGACGAACGGATCACGCCAGTCCTGTGGCACGAAGCCTTCCGGCGCACCGAAGGACAACGCGGGTTGCTTCGTCCAGCGCGTCGGATCACCGTCGCTGACCGCGTGACAGACCACCTGGAACGAGCCGTCCGCATCGCCGCGCCGCGGGTTGTGGCCGGTGTAGAACAGATGCAGCCGGTCCCCGTCGGCGACCACACTTCCCGTGTAGCAGTCGAAGTCCTCGTCGTCGCGACCACCGGCCGGCAGGACGACGCCGTGGTCCGTGTACTGCAGGAAATCCGTTGTCGACAGCAACGCCCAGGGCATCCCACCCTCCCCTGCGGTCGGGTCGTCGGGGCGCTCGTCGAGCAGGTAGAACAACCAGATCCGCCCGGCATGACTGAAGGGGATCACGTCACCGACGAAGCCCGACGACGGGCGCCAGTGGATCATTGCGGCGTCCCGCGCCGGCGCCGGCGCGGCGGATCGCCGACCGAGTCGCGCTCGATCAGCTCGCAGTCGACGATGATCCGCTCGGGGGCCTCGTCCGGCGGGGACAGCACCAACTCCCCCGCGCGGCGGCCGAGCATCAGGTGCGGCAGTGCGGCGGTGGTCAGCCCCGGGCGGACCTGGTCCGCGACGTCAGGCTGGTCGTCGAAGCCCACGATGCTGATGTCGCGCGGGCACTCCAGGCCGAGCGCGTGCGCGGCGAGCAGCGCACCGATCGCCATCCGGTCGTTGCCGCACACGAGCGCGGTCGATCCGTGCTCCGCCACCACCTCGGTCGCGAGGTCGTACCCGGAGCCGATCTGGTAGTTGCCGTACCGGTGGACGAGGTCGGCCGGCCGCAGACCGGCCGCACGGGCGGCGTCGTCGAAGCCGCGGCGGCGCTCCTTGCAGGCGTAGTCGTTCCGCATACCGCCGAGGAAGGCGACGTCGCGGTGCCCGCGGTCGAAGACCGACGCGGCCGCGGCGCGCCCACCGGCGTACTCGTCGGCAAGCAGAACCGTGTCGGCGTGCCCCTCCTCCGGCCAGCAGTTCACGAAGATCGTCCGGATTCCGTCGAGGCGCGGGCTGCGGTGCAACGGCTTCGGCGAGAGTGACGCGTACACGATCGCGGCGACGCCCTGCCCGACCAGACTCGCCACCGCGTCGTCGCCCTGCCCCGGGTCGTCGGTGGTGTCGACGACCATGCACACGTACCCGGCGGGCTGGACGACCTGTTGCAGGCCGAGCACGATCAGACCCGCATACGGCTGGGAGACGATGCCGCTCGTCACGACGCCGACCGTGAACGACTTGTTCGACCGGAGCAGCTGCGCGGCCCGGTTCGGGACGAACTCGAGCTCGGCCGCGGCCTCGAGGACGCGCCGCCGGGTCTCCTCGGCCACCGCGACGTCACGACGGTCGTTGAGCACGAACGAGACCGTCGGCTGGGACACCCCCGCACGTCGCGCGACGTCGGTCATCGTGACCCGTTTCGGCCGGCCGGCCGGCTGCTTCGCCATGGTCCCCCTCTGCGCTGCGCGGCCTCGTCGCCGCGGTCATTTTCCTATCACAGATCGACCCAATACGTATTGCGTCACACCGTACACCGCTGCTACGGTCCCGGGTCAATACGTATTGGGCGGCCTTGCCGGGCTGCCCGAGCGGTCAAGGAGGAACCCAGATGACAGGTACTCGTCCGCCCGGCGGCGCGCTCGCCCGCCGTACTCTGCTGAAGGCCGGAGCCGGTGGCCTCAGCCTGGCCGCACTGGCCGATCTGGCCGCCTGCGGCAAGGACGGCGGCAGCTCGCCGAAATCGCTGAAGATGCTGTACTTCGGTGAGCAGGCCGCGGCCACCCAGCTGCAGAACCGCCTGCAGCCGCAGATTGCCGAGCTCGACGCGAGCATCAAGTTCGAGATCTCGGCCATCAACGGCACCGACTGGAACGACTTCCTGGCGAAGGTGCTGACCCAGATCGCCGCCGGCACGCCGCCGGACATCATCAGCGTCGCCACCGAGGGCCTGCAGCTGATGGCGTCGAAGGAGCTCGCGGTCCCGCTCGACGACTACGTCACCAAGGACCTCGACGCGCTGAAGGAGTACTTCGCCGACATCCATCCGGCCCTGGTCGAGTCGATGATGTACCAGGGCCACCTGTGGGAGCTCCCGGACAGCTTCAACGCCGGGAACATGTTCTACAGCACCGGCCTGTTCCAGCGCGCCGGCGTCGTACCGCCGAGCGAGAACTGGACCCTCGACGACTTCGAGGCGGCCGCGACCAAGATCGCGAAGTTCCAGGGCGTCAACGCCTTCGGCTGGGTGGTCCGGCTGTGGGGCAGCTGGACGTCGTTCATGTACGCCAACAACGCCAACCTGCTCGAGGAGGGCAAGTACGACGGCGGCGACTGGCTGTGGAGCAAGGCGTACGCCGGTGACGCGGCCGCCGCGGGCCGCAAGGGCGGCTGGAAGTGGGGCGCGCCGACCGCGAACTCCGAGGCCACCGTCGAGGCGCTGAACTACATGATCGAGCTGACCAAGAAGGGGCTGTCGCCGTCGCCCGACGTCGGCGGGGGCGGCACGCTGCAGGGCCTGTTCGCGTCGAACCGGATCGGGATGTCGATCGGCGGCGGCTTCTGGGCCGGCGGCCTGACCAACGCCGGGATGAAGAACGGCAGCTTCGACGTCACGATGTTCCCGAAGTGGAAGAGCCAGCGGCACCTGTTCGGCGCCGGCGGGTACGCGATCTTCAAGTCGTCGAAGAAGAAGGACCTGGCCTGGGAGGTCCTGAAGCTGCTGGTGAAGCCGGAGACGTTCGACCTGGTCTTCCCGGGCAACGTCACCACGCCCGGCCGCAAGTCCCTGGTGACGGCCGCGCGGTACGCGAAGACCGGCCCGAAGCACTGGTCGGTCTTCTACGACACGCTGACCAAGCATCCGGACACCGCCCCGATCCCGGCTCCGCCGTACTACAACGCGCTCGCGACCGCGCTCAACCAGCGCACCACCGAGGCGATCTCGTCCGGCAACGCCAAGGCAGCGCTCGACGGGTTGCAGTCCGACCTCGAGAAGGCCGCGGGGGCCGGCTGATGACTGCCGTCACCGCGGAGGTACGGCGTACGGCGGTGAAGCCGCGCAGCCACCCGAGCTCGCACGGGGAGACGCGCTTCGGGTTCGCGATGATCGGGCTGTCGGTGCTGTTCGTCGCGGTCTTCACCGCGATCCCGATCGTCGCGTCGCTCGGCTTGTCGTTCTTCTCCTGGGACGTCATCTCGTCGCCGGAATTCGTCGGGCTGGAGAACTACCGGCGGCTGTTCACCGACGGCCCGGTGCTCAAGTCGTTCGGCGTGACGCTCGGCATGGCGCTCGCGATCGTCGTCCTGCAGCTGACCGTCGGGCTGGGGCTCGCGGTCCTGGTCAACCAGCGCCGGCTGATCTGGGTGCGGACGGTGTTCCGGACCGCGTTCTACCTTCCGCTGCTCGCATCGACCGCGGCCGTGTCGATCTTCATGGGCTATCTGTTCGACTACAAGTTCGGCGTCGTGAACTACTACCTCGGCCTGCTCGGGATCCCGAACGTGCCATGGCTGACCAACGGTTTCGCGGCCGCGAGCACGATCGTGCTGATCGCGGTGTGGCAGCAGGCCGGGTTCACGTTCGTGCTGTTCGTGGCCGCGCTGATGTCGGTGCCGACCGATGTCCTGGAGGCGTCCCAGATCGACGGCGCCGGACCGTTGCGGACCCTGCTGCGGATCAAGATCCCGCTGATCAGCCCGACGATCCTGTTCGCCGCGGTGGTTGCCCTGATCAACGCGATGCAGCTGTTCGACCAGCCGTACATCATGACCAAGGGCGGGCCGGGATCGGCGACCACGACGGTCACCATCGCGATGTACCAGAAGGGCTTTCAGAACCTGCAGTTCGGCTACGGCTCCGCGATCGCGATCGTGCTGCTGGCCGCGATCCTGGTGATCACCGGGCTGCAGTTCCTCGCGGCACGAAAGCTGGTGTTCTACCAATGATCCACTCCACCTCGACCCTCGCCCGGATCGGCCGCGGCACCGGCGTCGCGATCCTGGTGATCGCCGCGATGGTTGCCCTCGGCCCGTTGCTGTGGACGGTCACCACGTCGCTGCGGACACCGGCCGAGGCGTTCACCAACCCGCCGCAGTGGTTCTCGCTGCACCCGGACTTCTCCAACTACGGTGCGGTCTTCGACCGGATCCCGATCGGCCGGTTCTTCGTCAACAGTGTGGTCGTCACCGGGCTGATCGTGGTCGGCCAGACCATCACCTGCACGCTGTCGGGGTACGCGTTCGCGATGGTCAGCTTCCCGGGGCGCTCGGTGATCTTCGGGATCTTCCTGGCCACGATGATGGTGCCGCTGCAGACGATCATCATCCCGGTGTTCGTGATCGTCCGGTACCTCGGCCTGTCCGACAGCCCGTTGTCGCTGGTGGTCTCGGCGCTCGGCAGCGCGTTCGGCACCTTCCTGATGCGGCAGTACTTCCTGCAGATGCCCCGCGAGCTGGGCGAGGCCGCACGGATCGACGGCGCCGGGCACTTCCAGACCTTCCTGATGATCTACGCCAAGATGGCCGGCCCGGCGATCGCGACCCTCGCGATCCTGAACTTCTCCGGCTTCTGGGCGGAGTTCTACCGGCCGCTGATCTTCCTGCAGTCGCAGGACAGCTTCACGCTGCCGCTCGGCCTGGTCGGTCTGCAGGGCAATCTCGGCACCGGCTCGATCTCGGTCGTGCTGGCCGGTGTCGTGCTCGCGATCCTGCCGAGCGTCGTGCTGTTCGTCTTCGCCCAGAGGTACTTCATCGCAGGAATCACGGCAGGAGCTTCACGGTGACCCAGATCCAGTCCGCCCGATCGGCCGGCACGGTCGCGCATCTCCGTCCCGCGTTCCACGTCCGGCCGCCGCGCGGCTATCTCAACGACCCGAACGGCCCGATCGAGCTCGGCGACGACGTCCACCTGTACTTCCAGTCGCGGCCGGTGCTCGACCTGCAGGCCCCGGTCGAGTGGGGTCATGCGACGTCGACCGACTACGTCCGCTGGACGCTGCACCGGCCCGCGATGGCGCCTCGGCCTGGCGGTCCGGACACCGACGGCTGCTGGTCCGGCAACACAGTGCTCGACGACGGCCGGATCCGGGCGTTCTACTCGGGCCGGGTCGAGGAGCGCCCGTACCAGTCGGTCCTCACCGCGGTGTCCGACGACGGCGGCGCGTCGTTCGGGCCGCCGCGCCAGGTGGTACCCGACCCGTCCGACGGCGCGATCATGTTCCGCGACCCGTTCGTCTGGCGGGAGGACGGTGCGTGGTGGATGGCGGTCGGCGCCGGGTACGCCGGACGCGGCGCGAGCATCGCGTCGTACCGGTCGGACGATCTGGAGAACTGGACGGACGCCGGACCGCTCGCCGAACTGCCTCGCGGTGTCGTGGGCGGCGAGGACACCGGCGCCGCGTGGGAATGTCCGCAGGTGCTGACGATCGACGGCCGGCGGATCGCGGTGGTCTCCTCGTGGTCGCCGGAGGGCGGCCCCGGCGAGGTGCTGTCGTTCGGCGTCGATGGGCCACCGGCTCCACAGCGGGTCGATCACGGGACGAACTTCTACGCCGCGTCGGCCTTGCGCGACAGCCGGTTCGGCCCGCTGTTGTTCGGCTGGCTGACCGAGGGGCGCGACCGCCCCGGGTGGAACGACGACTGGGCAGGGGTGATCTCGCTGCCTCGCGTCGTCTGGCTCGGAGCCGATTCGTCACTCCGGAGCGCCCCGGTTCCGACGGTCGACTCGCTCCGCGTCGGGGACGGCTCGCCCGCCGACGGGGCGTCGACCGATGCGCAGTGCGAGATCGTCGTACCGGAAGGCTCCGGACAGGTCGTCATCCACTTCAGCGACCAGGAACGGCTCGTGATCGAGCTCGACGCGAACGCGCTGACGATCGACCGCAGCCAGGCCGGCCTCGACCGGCACGCCCACGGCGGGCGGATGCGGGTGACGGACGCCTTCGACCCGGCGTCGGACCGGCCGGCGGCACGGATCATCCTCGACGGCTCGGTGCTCGAGGTCTTCACCAGCGCGGGCAGGGTCCTCAGCACCCGCGTATACCCGATCACGCCGCCCACGTGGCGAGTCGAAGCCCCGGCGACGGCGCGGATCTGGACGCTGAGCTGCTGAAAACGACTGATGCCGCGCCGGAGAACCGGCGCGGCATCAGGTCTGTTCGAACTACTCGCCGACCAACTGGTCGTAGTGGGTGGTGAGAGACACGTGGGTGACACCGTTGAACGTGGCCGGGATCTTGCCGTACTTCGTGATCGCGGTCGCGGTGCCGTTCGCCTTGCTCATCGCGTACTGGTCGGCGGACTGCGTGTTGTGGTCGGCGAACACGAGCAGCGTGCCGCCGCGGGTGCCGCAGCCCTGCGCGACGATGGATTCGTACGCCGCGAAGCCGCTGGAGCGGATCAGCTTCATGACCGGCTTGGCGCCGGCCGCCACCGGGATGTGCGCGGTCCACAGCGCGCCGGCCTTCGACACCATCAGCAACGTGTCGTACGTCGCGGTCTCGCTGATGACCGTCATCGCCTTGAAACCGCCGAAGCCCGGGAGCGGGCCGAGCGCCTTGAACCCGGTGCCGACGATCGCGTAGCGGTACAGGCTGCCGTTGGTGTTCAGGCCGTACAGGTAAGCGTGCCGCGGCTGGGCGACGCTGTAGTTGGACGTGGCGATCGACGTGAAGCTGGTCCAGCCGTTCCCGACCTTCTTGAAGGTCGGCACCGGCGGCTTCTCCTCGTCGGTCGGCAGGTACGTCGTGTGCCGGTAGAGGTTCCCGCCCTGCAGCAGCAGGCCGTAGTAGTAGAACTGGGTCTGCGAGGCGTTGGTCGCGAAGTACCAGGTCGCGTCCGCGCGGGTGCCGACGTACGGGAACGGCTCGAAGATGTCGGCGGTCGGCGGTGTCGGCGGCCGGTTCGGCGGCGTCGCGTCGATCTCCTGCATGGTGCCCGCCGCGGTGGGCACGCCGACCGCGCTGATGCACGGAGTGGCGGCGATCGCGGCCTTCGCGGACAGCGGCCGGGCGGTTCGTTCCGAGAAGTACGGCTTCGGGTCGGCCTGGCCGCTCGCTGCGGCCGGGGCGGATGCGGCCGCGGCCGCGAGCAGGCCCGCGCCGGCCAACGAGAGCGCAAAGCGCTGCAGTTTCATAGGAGTTCCCCCTCCAGTGTCATCTCGAAGAGCTCGAGATCGGCCGACTATAGCCGAGCCCAAGGTCCTTTGAATACAGGGTTGCAGCAAGCTGCACGCCTCAGACCCGGCGGCGGCGCGTGGCTGCCAGCAGTACGGCGCCGGCCGCGATCAGGATGCGGGCGATGTTCTCCAGGGTTCCGGTGTACCCGGCGACCACGGTTGCGGTGATAGTCACCGAAATGACCGCCCCTTCGGGCAGCAATGCCCTACCGCATTGGACGGTGCCGACCTCGGGCCCGTGTTCCCGGTGATCCGGATCGCACCGTTCGCCTGCGCCCCGAACACCTTCCCGAAGACAGGTCACGGAGTAATCAACCAACTACCCGATGTCACCGCTATCCGTTGCCAACGGCCACTTCACTCCCGTGGTTCGACGCGCAGCGTGGTGGCTCTCGCCGCGGCGTTCGTGATCGCGCGGCTGGGCGATCCGGTGCCGTACTTGGCGAAATAGGCCGCGTCGATCCGGTCGTCGGCCGTGTCGTCCGGCACGTAGCTGACCTCCCGAGTCGTCCCGTCCCACGCGATCGCACCTTCGTGATGCCGGACGACCCCCTTGTACCAGCCACCCTCGGCACCGCGCACCGATCGCACGTACAGCTTCCTGTCGACGACGACGTGCCACACGATGGTCAGCGTGCGCAGCGACCCGTCCAGGCGGCGCCCGGCGACGCGGATCTCGCCGAGCCGGTCCAGGGTGTTCAACTCGTCAGCAGTCCAGGTACTCACGCTTTCGCCTCCACTGTGCGGGTCAGGCCTCGGGGATCGGGCGGCCGAAGGCGGTCAGGGTGATGTCCTCGGGCTCAGGGCCGCCGCGTTTGCTGGTTTCGAGGGTGTCGATGGTGGCGAGTTCGGCGGGGGTGAGGTCGAAGTCGAAGACGTCGAGGTTCTCGGCGATTCTCGCGGGCCTGGTCGACTTGGGGATGACCGAGCGGCCCTGCTGGAGGCCCCACCGGAGCATGACCTGGGCCGGCGACTTGCGGTGGGCGGCGGCGATGCTGCCGATGACGGGATCTTCGAGGGCGCTGGCGTGGCCGCTGTCGCGGTAGAACGTGATGCCGCCGATCGGCGACCAGGCCTGGTTCAGGATGCCGTGGTCGCGGTCGAACTCCTGCACCTCGCGCTGCTGGAAGTACGGGTGGATCTCCAACTGGTTCACCGCCGGGACCACGGTGGTCGCGTCGAGGAGCGCGCGGAGGTGGTCGACCATGAAGTTGCTGACGCCGATCGCGCGGACCTTGCCATCGGCAAGGAGCTTCTCCAGGGCGCGGTACGCCGCGAGCGTCCGGTTGAAATCGCTCGGCAGCGCCTGGTGGAGGATCAGCAGGTCGATCTGCTCGACGCCGAGCTTGCCCGCACTCTTGGCGAACCCGTGCAGGGTTTCGTCGTACCCGTAGTCGCTGATCCAGATCTTGGTCTCGACGAACAGCTCGTCCCGGGCCACGCCGGAGTCGCGGATGGCCTCGCCGACCTCGCGCTCGTTGCCGTACGCCGCGGCGGTATCGATATGGCGGTACCCGAGATCGAGAGCGGCCGCGACGGCGGCACGGGTCTCGTCGGGCGGCGTCTGGAACACGCCGAGGCCGAGCGCGGGCATCTGGACACCGTTGTTGAGCGTCAGGGTCTGCATCAAAGAGTCCTTCGGAGGGGTTCGCGTACGGTCCAGCTGGCGAGGAGGTTCAGTGCTTCCTCGGCGGGCGAGTCGGGAGGTGCGGTGTAGATGTTGACGCGCTGGCCAGGGTCGCCGGCGAGCTCGAACGCTTCGTAGTCGAGCTCGATGTCGCCGACAACCGGGTGGTGGAAGCGTTTGCGGCCGGTGCGGTGGTAGCGGACGTCGTGGGCGGCCCAGCGGCGGCGGAAATCCTCGCTGCGGGTGGACAGCTCGCCCACGAGGTCGGAGAGATCCTTGTCGTAGGGATCGCTTCCGGCCGCGGCCCGCAGGAACGCTACACAGTCGTTGGCTGCCTTGTCGTAGTCGACGAAGAACTCTGTCGCACTGGGGTCCAGGAAGCAGAAGCGGGCGCTGTTGGGCGGCCTGTGAGGCCCAGCCTGGTCGTACAGCGGGCTGTACAGGGCTCGGCCCAGGTCGTTGGCGGCGAGGACGTCGAAGCGACTGTTCCGCAGGTACGCCGGCATCGGCATCTGGTCGAGAATGCGCTGCACGACTGGGCGCACACGCTTCTTCCCCGGCGTACGACGCGGCGCGCGAGCCGCGGGCGTGGCTGCCGAACGGACCAGGCGGTAGAGGTAGTCGCGCTCCGCCTCGTCGAGCTGCAGCGCGTGCACGAGCCCGTCGAGGACGCTGTCCGAGACGCTGCCGGCACTTCCGCGCTCCAGGCGGGTGTAGTACTCGACGCTGATGCCGGCAAGCAGGGCGACCTCTTCGCGCCGGAGGCCGGCTACCCGCCGGTTGGCGCCGTACACGGGCAGACCCGCCTGATCGGGGGTGATTCTTGCCCGACGGGTGGTGAGAAACTCCCGCAGGTCGTTGTTGACGGCCATACCTTCACGCTACGTCGTCGCGACGCTCCTACCAGACCCTGTCAGTACCCCTCTGATCAGCTGAGCGCGACGGGCGCCGCGGTTGCCTCTTGGAGTTCAGTGACGGTGACGGACGGGGCAAGTTCCACGACGGTGAATGTCCCGTCGGTGATGTCGAGGACGGCCAGATCGGTGATCACGCGTTGAACCACGCGGCGCCCGGTCAGCGGGAGGGTGCAGGTCTCCAGCAGTTTGGGGGCGCCCTGGCGCGTGCGGTGTTCCATCAGGGTGATGACGCGGCGGGCGCCGCTG
>Ga0207647_10003926_pt1 | contig 11109 bp, 7 predicted proteins | sample KBSCornC2_FD_184295 | JGI IMG/M metagenome (GOLD analysis project Ga0207647, IMG submission 184295) | Corn rhizosphere microbial communities from Kellogg Biological Station, Michigan, USA - C2 (SPAdes) (version 2) | ecosystem: Host-associated > Plants > Roots > Rhizosphere ...
ACCTTGTAATAACCCCAACCTGGCAAGCATGATACACTTGCTGGTGCCATGCGGCAGCGGTTTTAGCTTTCCGTCCTCTCATGCTACCAATCATTTTGCATTGGGCATTTTCAGTGCTGTAACCTTGCAAAAAGTAGCTAAGTGGATATGGCCGGTGGCTATAATATGGGCTTTCGTTGTTTCCTATTCGCAAGTATATGTAGGCGTGCACTTCCCGATAGACGTTACCTGTGGAGCCCTTCTGGGCATAGTTATTGGCATCATTACGGGCAAAGTTTACAATCGCTATTTCAGCCTGCCACCAACCCAATAATTACCGTGCGCTATTGATAAAGCTTTCAAACTCTTCTTTTGAACTTTTGAATGTAAATTGTTTTTCAAGGCCCATGTAGTTCTTTTTATCTATTACGTGGTTGTAGGCCCATTTGGCAAAATCAAGCCGTGTACTTTCAAAATTCACCCATGTCATTATGATGCCTACCTGGTCTGTATAATAAGAGCGGCTCTTTAACGATTTTTCCAACAGCTTTAGTTTTTCGCCATCAGTGATCTTTGCATTAACTTTTGTTTTCAGCTCATCCATATCACCAGCATTCAAGGCGTTGTCGGGGACTGCACCTTTATAATCGTTATTGTTTGCATTATTAGCAGCATTGCTATTATCACCATATACATTATCCGTACTGTAATCATTACTGCGCTGTGCAGGGGCTTCCCTGAAGTCATTATCAGTTAATTCGCGTATAGATATTGTAGCATAGCCAGTTTTTGCGTCTACAATACAGTTAGTAAAAGTGCCCCGTTTGGTACGTATGTTGCTTTCATATAAAAGATCGGCCTGTGCTGTACCCTTCTTTGACACATAATAAGAATACACTTTTACATGATGCTTTCCCTGTGGCAAATCGCCAATCATTAATGCAGTGCCATGTTTTTTATAATAGCGGCCATCTATAGCCAGGGCTATAGGGGAATTATCACTTAGCTGTACCCGCAATAGCGGCCTGTCACTTGGTTGCGCCAGGGCAGACGCAGTAATAATAAACAGGCAAGCAAATATTATAAGAAGCTTTTTCATATTTATGGTAATATCTTATTGGTTAGAATTCAGGTACTAAGCAAAGTTTAATGTCCTACTAAATTTAAGAAATTTATGCGGGTAACAGGTGAGAACATATAATGCCAGTGGAAACTGCTGCATTTAGTGACTCTGCCCCGCCCTTGCGCGGTATAGTTATCTTATGAGTAGCTAATTGCATAATGCCCTCCGAAACTCCTTTTGATTCATTACCTATCACCAAGGTAGCGGCTTGCTGCCTGGGCATATTGTATAGATTGCTACCATTCAAAGCTGCCACCAGCACAGGCACGTTACTACGGGACAGGAATTCGCTAAGCTCTGTTCTATGTATCTGTACCCGTAAGTGCCCACCCATGGCAGCCTGTATTACTTTAGGATTATATATATCTACACATTCGTTGGCACATACAATATGGTTAATACCAAACCAGTCTGCTATGCGAATAATGGTACCCATATTGCCCGGGTCCTGAATATTATCCAGCGCTATACTCCACTCATCAGCGGGTAGTGCCATTTCATTTGCAGGCACACCTACCACCAGCAGTGCTTGATTAGGAGTTTGTAATGCAGACAGGGCGGACAATTCGGATTCTTTTACTATATGTAAAGCTGCTTCGGGATGATTGGCAATGAGTGACTGATGCTGCACAGCCCAAGCTTCAAGCGCTACAATGTGCTGTATGGCAGCAGCAGATTGTAGCCATTCTTTAGCTATTTTGTCGCCCTCTGCAATAAATGCACTAAATTCCCTGCGGAATTTGTGCTGAGTTAACGAGCGAATATATTTATTTTGTGCTTTAGATAACATTAAGTACAAAGCTATACAATTGTCCTAAGCAATACATGAGTAAGAGAGCAAATGATAATACGGGAAAAGCGCTTTTTGTACTGCTACTATTATCTCTCTGGGTAACGACAGGCTGTAACACCACCAAACACTTAAAAGACGGACAGTACCTGCTGCGCCAAAATTCGATTAAGCTGAAATACCAGCAAAATATTACACGCAAGGGTGAGCTAAAAGACAACATTCAAAAAGTAATAGACCAGAAGCCTAATCATTATTTTTTAGGTATGTTCCCTGTTAAACTCTGGCTCTATAATATGAATCCTAAAAAATATGAAAAGGATACTATTAACTTCCAGCTTAAATCTCATACTGTAGAACGGCCTATAATTTTTGACAGCAGCCAGATGCGCAGAAGCGCGCAAAACATAAAAAGTTACCTGTATAACCAGGGCTATTTTTATGCACAGGTGAAGGACACAGTAAAGTTTAAAAAGAAGAAGGCATATGTTACTTATGATATAAAAACCGGTTTTTCTTACGTCATTAACAAGGTGGACTTTAGTAGCGGTGTAACCGACAGCGCTATAAAGCAATTTATAGACGATACTAAGGACCAGTCTTTTTTACAAAAAGGCTCAGACTTTTCCTTTAGTCTTTTTGAAAGTGAGCGGAGTCGTATTACATCTGTACTGCGCGATAAAGGCTATTTTAAATTTTCGCAGGAAAATATTCTCTTCGAGCTGGATACGGCCAATAAAGCCTTACTACGTGGGGCAGACAACCCGTTTGAGAGCGCTATAAACTTTATAGCCCTGCAAAAAAATACCAAACGACCTACTACCGATATAAAACTAATAATAAGCAAAGAGGATGAGCCGGATGCTTATAAACGCTATGTGATAAGCAAGGTGGAAATGTACCCGGACTACAAGAGCAGAAGTGACCTGAGAGATAGCACGATGATAAAGAAGGAATATGACAAAATTTCTTTTAAATATCACGACTACTATGTGCATGAGAAAGTATTGCAGAAGCATATATACCTGACGCCGGGCAAATACTATTCTCAAACTGACTACGACAATACAATTACCAAACTGAATGAACTTGGCATATTCCAGTTTCTGCGTGTATCCTTCAGGGAAGACACCTCGTTGGGGAACAGATTTCTGATATGCCGTATTGAGGCTAACAAAAATCAAAAACATACACTCGCCACAAACTATGAAGTATCGAATGGTACTAACTATCTTTTTGGTACATCTCTGACTGAAACATTTCGCGATATAAACGTGGCTAAAGGCGCTAACCTGCTGACTATTACTGCAAATGGAGGTATTGAACTACCACCTGATACCGGTAATCACTATTTTAAAAACCTATTTATACAGACAAAATACTATGGACTGAACGCAAGTTTAGACTTCCCTAAATTCATTGCGCCAATTTCAGCAAGTAATTTTTCGACAACGAACCTGCCGCATACTATTATTAGCATCGGTACAAATCTTATTGATAGAGTAGATTACTTTACGCTGGTAAATGACAACCTGAACTTTAAATATAACTGGCGTGAAACACCTACTAAAACATGGGATTTCTCACCGGCATTTATCAATGTCATTCGTCTGCCAAAGGAATCAGACTCGTTTAAGGCAAGGCTTGACCAAAATGAATTTCTAAGGAACAGCTATAAAGAAAACTTTATAGAGGGCGAAAATCTTTCCTTTACATTCAGCAACCAGGAAAGAAAGCATGGCCGCAATTATTCATACCTGAGTGCAGGTGTGGAAGAAGCGGGGGCATTACTAAGCGCTATAAACGGCGTTGGTACATCTTTGAATGATTTGTTCCAGATAAAATATGCGCAATACACAAAGTTTGACCTGGATGCCAAGCATTACTTTTCCAGGCCACATTCTGTATTTGTGCTGCGATTTAATGCAGGTGTGGGTTTGCCTTACGGGCAATCTAGTACATTGCCTTATATAAAACAATATTATGCAGGCGGCCCATATAGCCTTAGAGGCTGGAGAATCCGTTCGCTGGGGCCCGGAAGCTCTAATGATAGCAGTGTACTTAATAACAGTATATACATAGACCGAACGGGTGATATAAAACTGGAATTCAACTCGGAGTTTCGCTTTGATATCGTACAGCTTTTTGCAGGCTTTATAAAACTGAATGGTGCGTTTTTCGCAGATGCCGGTAATATATGGCTGGCAAGAAAAGATCCGGGCTTCCCTGGCGGGGAATTTAAATTCAGCACACTGGGGCAGGATGTGGCAACAGACGTAGGTGCAGGTGCCCGCTTCGATATAGCAAGCTTTATAACATTGAGATTTGACCTTGCCTTTCCTATAAAAAAGCCTTATGTGTTTGAAAATAGCGGCTGGGTGGTAAACCAGATAAATTTTGGCGACCCTACATGGCGTTCTAATAACCTTGTGCTTAATATAGCTGTAGGTTATCCTTTCTAAGCTCCTGATAATATTGGTTTTTTGGGTAAGCAGCGCCCTTTTAATATCTTTGGGTATATGCGTAATATAAAGATCATTGAAGTAAGATCAGAAATAGGCGCAGGAACCCGCGGTGCAAGTCTGGGAATAGATGCGATAAAAATAGCAGCGCTCGACTTTATGAGCAGCTTTTTTGTGAACTTCCCTTCGGAGGTAGTGCAGGATGAAAACAGGCTATTGTACGAACCCGTTATTTCGCCCTATGCAAAGCGCATACATGGTATATACAGCATGTATGAAAGAGTAGCTAAATGTGTTTCTGAAACTATAAAATCAGGCCTTTTTCCACTGATACTGGCTGGAGACCACAGCACTGCAGGCGGCACGTTAGCCGGTATAAAAATGGCTAAGCCCAAGAATCGCCTGGGGGTGATATGGATAGATGCACATGCTGATCTGCATACGCCCTATACTACTCCATCAGGTAATATGCACGGTATGCCCTTAACTACTGCCCTGGATGAGGACAACCTGGATAACCAGGTACATAATCCTGACCCTAATACTGTAGAGCTGTGGAACAAGCTAAAGCACCTGGGGAAAATACATCCAAAAATATTTCCTGAAGATATTGTGTATATAGCTTTGCGCGATTTTGAAAAAGAAGAAGAATACCTGATAAAGAAATATAACATTAAGGTAATACCGGTACAGGAAGTACGCAAAAAAGGTGTTGAAAACGTGGTAAGACAAACGCTATTGCACCTGAGCAACTGTGATGATATTTATGTAACCTTTGATGTTGATAGTCTTGACAGCTCTATTTCCCGCGGCACCGGTACACCCGTAAGCAATGGGCTAAGAGAAAAAGAAGCAGAAGACCTTATTGCATCCTTCATGCAGAACCATAAGATATGCTGCTTTGAAATAGCGGAAGTGAATCCCACGCTGGATAAAGAAAACCTGATGGCAGAAATAGCATTCAACATTCTGCAGCGCAGCGTGAACTTATTGCTAATGAACTAAACAATATTACTACCTGCTTATTTCAAATTTCATTGCCTTGCCTGATGAGCCAACATGGCCTATAGGCGGGGTTAATGTTATTTGATCGAAATAGAGTGTATCGCCGGGTTTGGTGCGCTGATATAATGAAGCAGATACGTTGGCCGAAAGTGTATCGCCTTCGCAGTATTCTTCTCTATAGTCTGTAAGTGGCACAAGATTGCCCACTGAATCTTCGTAAATATTGAGCTCAGCATAAGTAAAGCTGAAGCCCTCCACTTTATAATAATTTCCAAGAGAGTCTTTTGCTGTAATGCCCTGTTTTGCAAGGGAATCGAATAGCTTTTTAGATATTTTGCCCCCGCTTACATTTGAATGCCCCAGGTAAACAGGTATTTTAATTTTTTTCTTCTTAGCAGTATCTGCCTGGCTGGGCTGGACAGTCTGTGTTTGCTTTGCTGTTTGCGCAAACAGATTTGCGCAAACAGGGAGCAAAAAACAAGCTAACAATATGTATGAAATACGTTTCATTCGCTGTAATTATTAAAGTAAACTCAGGCTTTCTTCTATCGTCTTAATTTTAGCAAGCGCATCGGCCTGTTTCTTACGTTCATTGTCTATTACTTCAGGCTTTGCATTTTGCACAAAGCGCTCATTACCTAATTTTTTCTCCACACTTACAAGGAAACCACGCAGGTAATCCAATTCTTTCTGCATCTGGTCTTTCTGTAGGCCTGTATCAATGGTAGCATTCTGAGTTTCTATATATAGCTTATCTGTTTGTACTACTATGGAAATGCTACCTTGCTTTGCTTCGTCAGTATAGCCAAGTGTTTCAGCATTTACTTGTCTACGCAATATGGATTGCGTCATTTCGTAAAAGGCATGATGCTTAGAATCTATCCACAGTACAATACTGTCCTTTGGCTTCAGTTGATTTTTATTCCTGGTGTCGCGTATAGCTGTGATTAGCTCCTGGAGAAATGCGCCTTGCTTTAATACCTCATGATTTATTTCGCCATCCGTTTCCAGTTGTCTTATCATTAGGTCATCAAGCACCTTACGGTCTTTGAGGGTATGATAGATTTCTTCTGTAACGAATGGCATGTACGGATGCAGTAACTGCAACAATTGTTCGTATATGCTTACAGTGCGTTCCAAAACGTAAGCAGAGATTGGCTGGTCCTGTGCAGGCTTTACCCATTCCAAGTACCAGGAACAGAAGTCATTCCATATAAGTGAATAGATAGTTTTCAAGCCTTCACTTAAGCGGAAGTCTTTGAATAATTCTGTGAGCTCTTCAGATACTAATGCCAGGCGTTGCTCCATCCAGTCTATGGCAAAGCGTACATTGCTATCTTCTACGCCATCTGCTATCCTGCCCTCCCAGCTTTTTACCAGCTTCATGGCATTCCACATTTTATTGCAGAAGTTGCGGCCCTGCTCCAGCCCGCCTTCATCGAACAACAGGTCATTACCTGCAGGCGATGATATCATAACGCTAAAACGTACCGTATCTGAACCAAAATCATCTATCATCTTTAGCAGGTCCGGCGAATTGCCAAGGGATTTGCTCATCTTGCGGCCCTGCTTATCGCGTACTATACCTGTAAAGTAAACTTTATCAAAAGGCTTCTCGTCTTTAAATTCGTAGCCTGCCATTATCATACGTGCCACCCAGAAGAAAATGATCTCCGGTGCAGTAACTAATGTGCTGGTGGGGTAATAATATTTCAGCTGCTCATTCTCCGGATTTTTGTTCCAGCCAAAAACTTCCATTGGCCAAAGCCAGCTACTAAACCAGGTATCGAGTACGTCATCATCCTGTTTTAGCTCAGGATGCTTTGCTGCGAGTTCAGGCTTCCTGCTGTTATATTGTTCAAAAGCTTGTTCGGCTGTATTTGCTACATAACAATCACCCTCATTATCATACCACGCAGGTATGCGCTGGCCCCACCATAGCTGGCGACTGATACACCAATCCTTGATGTTTTCCATCCAGCTACGATACAGGTTCTTGAATTTAGCAGGATGAAACTCAATGGTATCATCCATTACTTTTTCAAGCGCGGGTTTAGCCATTTCCTGCATATTGCACCACCACTGCATAGAGAGGCGTGGCTCTATAACTACATCAGTTCTTTCAGAGAAGCCTACCTGGTTAGTATAATCTTCTTCCTTTACAAGATTGCCTGCAGCACGGAGGTCTTCTACTATTTTCTTACGTACCGCAAAACGGTCTTCACCAACGTACAGTTGCGCTGCGGCACTCATGGTACCGTCATCATTCAACGTATCTATTACCTGCAGCTTATGCTTTAAACCCAGGTTATAGTCATTGATATCATGGGCCGGTGTTACCTTCAGCGCACCGGTACCAAATTCTTTATCTATATACTCATCGAAAATGACAGGTATGCGGCGATTGATAAGCGGCACGAAGCAATATGCTCCCTTAAGATGAGCATAACGCTCATCATCAGGATGCACACATACAGCGGTGTCACCCAATATAGTTTCAGGGCGAACGGTAGCTATAGTTATATACTCTTCTTTATCGTTGTCAAGCCTATAGCGAACGTAATAAAGTTTAGAGTTGGTTTGTTTATGTATTACTTCCTCATCACTAAGAGCGGTCTTGGCTTTAGGGTCCCAATTTATCATCTTAACCCCGCGGTAAATATTTCCTTTGTTATACAGCTCTACAAACACACGAATCACTGCTGCATAATAATCATCGTCCATGGTGAAAGCCGTACGGTCCCAGTCGAGCGCACAACCCAGTTTGCGTAACTGCTCGAGTATTATGCCACCATATTTTTCTTTCCACTCCCAGGCATAGCCCAGAAAATCTTCGCGTGATAAAGTCTTTTTGTCTATTCCGCGTTCGCGCAGCATACCTACGACCTTTGCTTCCGTGGCTATAGAAGCGTGGTCGGTGCCGGGCACCCAGCAAGTATTATAGCCCAGCATCTTTGCACGGCGTATAAGTATATCCTGTACAGAATTGTTAAGCGCATGGCCCATGTGCAGCACACCTGTAACATTAGGCGGCGGCATTACTATAGTGTAAGGTGGTCTTCCGTCCGGCTCAGATTTAAAATAACCTGAAGTGCTCCAGTGCTTATACCACTTCTCTTCTGCTTCGCTATGCTGAAAGTTTTTACTTATTTCCATGCTTCTGTACTAAAATTTTGGCGTGTGCAAAGATAATATCTATAAATTGTCTCAGCGACACAAGGCACAGCATCTGATATATTTTTATAAATAATAATAAATAGACGCTTATAGCTATTATTTTGCTGCTATTGCTATCACTTAAAATTGATAAAAAATATGTTGTGCTGCAACTTATGTGATATAATCTTAACAACACTTTTTATTTAAAGCGGCTAAATTGACCAAATAATAAATTCCTCTTTAGTAAATTCATACAATTATAGCTGCGGACAAAATGAATTGGAAACAGATTAAATGGCGATTACGATATTATTTTCAATACTTCCCCTTTACACTTAATACACTTTTATGTGCCATAGCAGCATACTTCACCTATAGGATTTTGTATAAGCCTGCGGCCAAAAATGATGAGCCCTCTCCTTTCCTACCCTTTATTCTACTGATGGGGAAACTGGTTTTCTGGTTTATTATAGCGCTACTCGCCCTTTCTGTATTAAGCACATTGATAAGCTGGCTGCATTATTTATGGCTGAAGAGAAGCAAAAATACAAGACTGCAAGTAAATTTTACGACTGAAACACGGCAAGGCAAAAAGAACAAACTATATCTCAACGCAGTGTTAGAAGGAGTGATACGCCCAATTTTAGGTTTTGTAAAAGGGCGATTGTTTTATGACAATCATGAAATGACCGATAAATTTAGCCTGTTATCTAATAAGCGTAAAGAACAAAGCCTTTGGCGCACAGCAATAACAGGACGCAGCAGGCTGGCATTGCCTGATATAAAAGAGTATGAGCTAAGAGGTGGCTTTATCTATTTCCAGGATATGCTGCATCTTTTTTCATTAGCAGCAGCACAACCAGTAAGTGGGCAATTTTACCAACCGCCGATATTAACAGAGGAACAAGACCGCGAAGTATACCCTAAGAAGACAGAAACAATGGATGTGCGTATAGAACAACTAAGACGCGTGGAAGGGGAATACCTGAACTATAAGGACTTTGAATCAGGCGATGATGTGCGACGTATAGTATGGAATGTGTATGCCCGCAATCGCGAATTAGTGGTGCGAGTGCCTGAGCTTTATGAACCTTATGCATCTCACCTGTATTTCTATGCTTCTTTTCATGCTGCTGTAAAGGCTCAATGGCTAAGTGAAGGCTACCTGAAAGAAATGCTTAACTACTTCAAAAACAACATCTGGACGGTATATGATACGCTTTCGAAAAAGGAATGGCAGATGCGCTATATACCTGACCAGAGTTTTAATGTACCAGAACAATTATCAGACGCAGAACGCAACGCCCGCATAATAAGCAATAGCGGCTGGCATACGGATAAACCGCTTAATGAATACTTTAATCCAAGGCAAGGCGCTGTTATTTGTATATCGTCACTTACAGATCCGCATGAATTGCAGACCTTGCTTGAGCGTTGTGATGCATCTACGGTAGTATATTTCGTAAAATTGTCGCGCGTGTTCCGGCATTTTATAGCCTGGAACTGGTTAAAACGATTAATATTTCTCCCGCCAAAAGACCGGCTTAACAAATTGCGCAGCCGCTGGACATTTTCGCCGATGCGATTACAAATACAAAAAAGAGAAAAAGAAATAGAGGAAATATTGCACAAAAGCGCTGTGGTATCGGGTATCTTATAAGAAGAATATCCGTTTTTTAGCCGCATAAATAGTCGCTCGCTATAAGCATATAAAATAATTTTCACCCATACCTATCTAAATAATACACATTGCTGTCTATATTAGAGATTGCAAAATGTAGCTTATGTTATTCAAAGGTAAAAGCTGTTTAATCATGACAATATTGTTCATGATTTCGAATCTATCGTTTGGCCAGTCTATTTCCTGTACTACAATATCTCTTCCTGACTCTGTTAAGACTTGCGCAAACAGCTCTATCACCGTAAAGGCTTCCCTTACGATTCCAACAGGATATACAATACTAGATACTGGCTGGACACCAACAAACGGCGTCTCTGACTCTAATTTGCTTAACCCCACTTTTTCAATGGGTACAAGTTCTGTGCTATACAAACTCAGCATAAAATCATTAACCCCTAACAACCTTGTAAATAATGGAGACTTTAGTTTGGGAAATACAGATTTTAGCTCATCTTACAGAGACACAACAGGTTCAGGTTCGTTATATCCTGAAGGTTTCTATTCAGTAACAACTAACCCCATCCTTGTACACCCGGGATTTGTATCTATCGGAGACCATACTTCAGGAACCGGAGAGATGATGGTAGTAAACGGATCTAGCGCACCGGTTAGCTTCTGGTGTCAAACAATTGCAGTAACGCCCAACACTTATTATGATTTTTCGGCATGGGGAGTAACGGTGTCCGGTGCGGGCAATGCTGCTATATTGCAGTTTTCTATTAACGGGACATTGGTTGGAAGCGCCCTGGATTTGCCTGCTACTACCGGTATATGGACCGAATTTCATGTAGTATGGTATAGCGGCTCAAACACTTCTATTGATATTTGCGTCACGGATCAGCAGACAGCCCTCAGTGGCAATGACTTTGCGATAGATGATATCTCATTCCGGCAGATCTGCTTTTCGTCA
>Ga0207647_10003927_pt1 | contig 11107 bp, 9 predicted proteins | sample KBSCornC2_FD_184295 | JGI IMG/M metagenome (GOLD analysis project Ga0207647, IMG submission 184295) | Corn rhizosphere microbial communities from Kellogg Biological Station, Michigan, USA - C2 (SPAdes) (version 2) | ecosystem: Host-associated > Plants > Roots > Rhizosphere ...
CACGACGGCCTTCCCGCTCGTGTGGATGCGGTTTGCCATCTCCATCCCGCGGTCGAAGCTGACGCCGGGGATCGTCCGCGCGAGGGCGAACGCGACCCCGTCGAACGTGTTGTGGTCGTCGTTCTTCACGATGACGAGCCACGGCCGGCCGGCTCCGGAGCCGGGCCCCGACCTGCGCGCCTTCTGCTTCCGGACGGGCGGGGCGACCGTCGACATGGTTCGAGTGTACCGACGGCTGCAAAATCGCATTCAATGCGTGCCTGACCCCACGATTGCGTCGGCGTGAAAAATTGGGGTCTGACCCCGTTTTTTCAGCCGGTGACGAGGTTGACGAGCTTGCCCGGTACGAAGATCTCCTTCACCACGGGCGAGCCGTCCAGGTGGCGGGCGACGTTCGGATGGGCTCGCGCCTGCTCCAGCACGGAGTCACGGTCGAGGTCGGCCTGGACGCTCACCTGGCCGCGCAGCTTGCCGTTCACCTGCACCGCGTAGGTCACCTCGTCGGAGACGAGCATCGCCGGGTCGGCGACCGGCCACGGCTCGTCCCACAGCCGCTCTCCGCCCAGGAGCTGCCACAGCTCGCAGGTGATGTGCGGCGCGTACGGCTGGATGAGCGAGACCGCCGTCGCGACGGCAAACCGGCGCTGCTCGGGGCTCGCCGCCTCCGTGGAGCGGGCCTCGTTCACGAGCTCGTGCACCGCGGCCTCGGCGGTGTTGAACGCGAACCGCGCGCCGATGTCGTTCGTGACCTTCTCGATCGTCGCGTGCGCCTTGCGGACGAGGTCGGCGCCGGGGCCGTCCGCCGGCACCGAGGCGGGGATCCCCGGCGGCATCTCGGCAGCCGACGCCTGCGCCAGCCGCCAGAGCTTGGCCAGGAAGCGGTGGCTCCCCTCGACGCCGCCGTCGAACCACTCGGCGTCCTGCTCGGGCGGCCCCAGGAAGAGCGAGTACAGCCGCACGGTGTCGGCGCCGTAGCGCTCGACCATCGCGTCGGGCGAGATCACGTTGCCCTTCGACTTGGCCATCTTGGCGCCCAGGTAGTAGATCATCCCCTGGGTGAAGAGGTTCGCGAACGGCTCCGTGAAGCCGAGGTAGCCCAGGTCGTACAGCGCCTTCGTGAAGAAGCGCGCGTACATCAGGTGCAGGATCGCGTGCTCGACGCCGCCGATGTACTGGTCGACCGGCAGCCAGGCGTCGACCGCCTCGCGGCTGAACGGGGCCGTCTCGTTGTGCGGGTCGGCGTAGCGCATGTAGTACCAGGACGAGTCGACGAAAGTGTCCATGGTGTCGGTTTCGCGGCGTGCCGGCCCACCGCATTGCGGACACGCGACGTTCTTCCAGGTGGGATGGCGCTCGAGCGGATTGCCTGGCCGGTCGAAGTCGACGTCATCCGGCAACGTCACAGGCAGATCGCTCTCCGGCACCGGCACGATGCCGCAGCGCTCGCAGTGGATCACCGGGATCGGGCAGCCCCAGTAGCGCTGGCGCGAAATGCCCCAGTCGCGCAGGCGGAAATTGACTTGGCGCGTGGCGACCGGGCGATTTCCGCGGGACGTATGCTCAAGCCGTCGCGCCACCACCTCCTTCGCTTGCTCGATGGTCATGCCGTCGAGAAAGCGCGAGTTGATCATGCGGCCGTCGCCCTCATAGGCGGTATCGGTGATGACGAAGGTCGCCGGATCCTGCTCCGGCGGGCAGACCACCGGGGTGTTGCCGAGCCCGTATTTATTGGCGAAATCGAGATCGCGTTGGTCGTGTGCCGGGCAGCCGAAGATGGCGCCGGTGCCGTAGTCCATCAGGATGAAATTGGCGACATAGACCGGGAGCTTCCAGGTCGGATCGAAGGGATGGATCGCCTTCATCCCGGTGTCAAAACCCTGCTTCTCGGCGGTGTCGATGACCTGCTGCGCGGTGCCGTGGCGTTTGCATTCCGCGATGAATTCGGCAAGCGCAGGATTCTTCGCCGCCGCAGCGCCGGCGAGCGGATGATCGGGCGAGAGCGCCATGAATTTAGCGCCGAACAAGGTGTCGTGGCGCGTGGTGAAGACGTCGAGCTCGTCTTCCCCCGACGGCGTGGTCGTGGGGTCGAGCGCGAAGCGCAGGTGCAATCCTTCCGAGCGGCCGATCCAGTTGCGCTGCATGACGCGCACCTTCTCCGGCCAGCGCTCGAGGCCGTCGAGCGCCTGAAGGAGATCTTCGGAAAATTTAGTGATGCGGAAATACCATTGCGGCATCTCCCGCTGTTCGACCAATGCGCCCGACCGCCAGCCGCGCCCATCGATCACCTGCTCGTTGGCGAGCACGGTGCGATCGACCGGGTCCCAGTTCACCTTGCCGAGCTTGCGTTCGACCAGTCCCGCCTCGAGGAAGTCGAGGAACATCTTCTGCTGGTGCTTGTAGTAGGACGGATCGCAGGTCGCGATTTCACGTGCCCAGTCCAGCGACAGTCCCATCGACTTGAGCTGCGCCTTCATCGCCGCGATGTTCTGGTAGGTCCATGCCTTGGGATGAACCCTGCGCTCCATGGCGGCGTTCTCGGCCGGCATGCCGAAGGCGTCCCAGCCCATGGGATGGAGGACGTTGAGACCTATCGCGCGCTTGTAGCGCGCGACCACGTCGCCCATGGTGTAATTGCGCACGTGCCCCATATGGATGCGCCCCGACGGATAGGGGAACATCTCGAGCACGTAGTATTTCTGGCGCGGGTCGTCGTTGCGGGTGGCGAAGATGTTTCGCTGGTCCCACACCTTCTGCCAACGCGGCTCCGCCTCGCGGGCGTTGTAGCGTTCGGTGGTCATTGGCTCGGCCGCTGCAGTCCTTGAGGTCCTGAGATCTAAAGAACGAGACGCAAGAAATAAGCCTTCGACGCTAATAAATCGTGCGTTTCGTCCGGTTTTCGGGCCGCACTTGGACATGAAAGCGCCGGACGGGTCAACGGCCGGAGCTGCAGAGCCATCGACCGGTCCGGCAGGCGTGCGGGCTGCGGTTTCCGGGTGGCGGGCCTATGTTTAGTTTGAGAGCAAGGACCGGAGTGCTTGCGGTCCTGCGATCCCTAGATTGCTCCGGCAGAGGCGGAACCGTGCGTTCCGTGCCAACCTGATGGAGCAGAACGATGTTGCATCTGATGACACCGAGCCCGGAAACGCCCTCGCCCGGCGATGACGCGCGCTGGAACGCAGTGCAGCGGCGCGATCACGCGGCCGACGGCACCTTCGTCTATTCGGTGCGGACGACCGGTGTTTATTGCCGCCCGTCGTGCGCGGCGCGCCTGCCCCGGCGCGAGAATGTCGCCTTCCACCAGACCTCTACCGACGCCGAACGGGCGGGATTTCGGCCGTGCAAACGCTGCCGCCCGAATGAGCCCGCACGTGCCGACCGGCAGGCTGCTGCGGTGGCGACGGCGTGCCGGCTGATCGAAGAGGCGGAGGAGGTGCCCAGCCTCGACGTGCTCGCGCAGGCGGCTGACATGAGCCGCTTTCACTTCCATCGGGTGTTCAAGTCGGTCACCGGGGTGACGCCGAAGGCCTACGCCGAAGCTCATCGCGGCAATCGCGTGCGCGAGGAGCTGGCCGCGCGAGACACCGTCACCCAGGCGATCTACGGGGCGGGCTTCAATTCCGGCAGCCGCTTCTATGCCGCGTCGTCCGGGTTGCTCGGCATGACGCCGACGCAATTCCGCGCCGGCGGCAGCGGCAACGTCATTCGCTTTGCGGTCGGCGAATGCTCGCTCGGAGCGGTCCTGGTCGCCGCGACGGACAAGGGCGTCTGTGCGATCGACCTCGGCGACGATCCGGATCGGCTGGTGCGTGGTCTGCAGGATCGTTTCCCGAACGCGCGGCTGGTCGGCGGCGACGAGGCCTTCGAGCAGCTCGTGGCCAAGGTGGTGGGCTTCGTCGATGCCCCCGCGCAAGGTCTCGACCTCCCGCTCGACATTCGCGGCACCGCTTTCCAGCGGCGGGTATGGGACGCCATCCGCGGCATCCCGGCGGGATCGACCGCAAGCTATGCTGAGATCGCTCGGCGGATTGGCGCGCCGAAGGCGGTGCGCTCGGTGGCGCAGGCGTGCGCATCGAACGCGCTTGCGGTGGCCATTCCGTGTCATCGGGTCGTGCGCACGGACGGCCAGCTCTCGGGCTACCGCTGGGGCGTTGCACGCAAGCGGGCTCTGCTGGCGCGGGAGGCGAGAGCATGAGCCGCGCACGGACCGCCGAATGCGAGCCTGCACCTATGCCTCCGGCGCGGTCGCTCGCCATCCCGATCGAGGCGATCGATTGGGCGCGGATTGCCGCCGACCTGGATGCGCATGGCTGCGCGACCACCGGGCGCCTGTTGAGTGCCCAGCAATGTACCGAGCTGGCGGAGACTTATGCGACCGACGTGCCCTTTCGCAGCCGCGTGGTGATGGCGCGGCATGGTTTCGGCCGCGGCGAGTACAAGTACTTCGCCTATCCGTTGCCCGAGCCGGTCGCGGTGCTCCGGGCCGCGCTCTATCCGCCGCTCGCGGAGATCGCCAACCGCTGGAACCAGGCAATGGCGATCGATCTGCGCTATCCGCGCGAGCACGCGAGTTATCTCGCGCGCTGCCGCGAGGCGGGACAGGCCAAGCCGACGCCGTTGCTGTTGCAGTACGGCGCCGGCGACTACAATTGCCTGCATCAGGATCTCTACGGCGAGCACGTGTTTCCGCTGCAGGTCACGTTGCTGCTGTCGCGGCCGGGCGAGGATTTCACCGGCGGCGAGTTCGTGCTCACGGAGCAGAGACCGCGCATGCAGTCGCGGGCGGAGATCGTACCTCTCGCGCAAGGCGAGGCCGTGATCTTCCCAGTGCATCACCGGCCGGTGCAGGGCACCCGCGGCATCTATCGGGTCAACATGCGCCATGGTGTGAGCCGCTTGCGCTCCGGCCATCGGCACACCCTCGGCATCATCTTTCACGACGCCAAGTGAACCGGAGCGGCGGGTCGACCCGGTTCGGAGCGGATTGCGCCAGCGCGCGCGCGAGCGTACGAGGCGTGCATGATGACGCTCGTGACAACGGGTTCGGAAACACCGCTGGCGGAAGTGCGCAACGAGATTGCCCGCGCCTGCGCCGCGGCACGCCGCGATCCGAGTGAGGTGACGCTGGTTGCGATCTCGAAGATGTTCGGCGCGGACGCCATCGCGCCGGTGATCGCCGCCGGCCAGCGCGTGTTCGGGGAAAATCGCGTACAGGAGGCCAAGGCGAAATGGCCGGCGCTCACGGCGCGCCATCCGGGCATCGAACTGCATCTGGTCGGGCCGCTGCAGTCGAACAAGGCGAAGGACGCGGTGGCGCTGTTCGATGCCATCCATTCCGTCGACCGGCCCAGCTTGGCGGAGGCGCTGGCCAAGGAATGCGCCAGGCAGGAGCGTCGGCCGACGCTGTTCGTCGAGGTCAATACCGGCGCCGAGCCGCAGAAGGCGGGCGTCTTGCCGGAAGACACCGACGCATTCGTCAAGACCTGCCGGGAGAGCTACGGGCTCGATATCGCCGGGCTGATGTGCATTCCCCCGGCCGACGAGCCCCCGGCGCCGCACTTCGCTCTCACCGCGAAGATCGCGCACCGCAACGGGCTCAAGTTATTGTCCATGGGCATGAGCGCGGATTTCCCGCTCGCGATCGCGTTCGGTGCAACGCACGTGCGGGTGGGCACGGCGATCTTCGGCGCCCGAACCTAGCCATCGGCATCAGATCTGGATGGCGATTCGGGTCTCGGGTCCGAGTTGCGTCAGAAGGCGCCGCAAATCGTTGGCCCGGAACGCGACACACCCCGCCGTCGGCGAACCATTCGGCCGCGCCAGATGCAGAAACACCGCGCTGCCGCGGCCGGCCACCCGCGGGCGGGTATTGTGGTCGATCTCGATGATGAAATCGTAGAGATGGTCGTCCCGCCACAACCGGTCGCCTGGTTCAGCGGCCGAGCGGCGGAAGGGGCGGTTATAGCGCCGGTCGGCGGTATCCTCGCACCAGGAAACGTCACGGGTAATGCGTCGGACGGGCAGCAATGTCCGCGGCCGGGGATGCCGGTCCGCCCGCCACCACAGGCGGACGAGCCGAAACCGCCCGCGCGGCGTGGCCCCGTCGCCTTCGAACTTGTTGGCACGGACGCCCCCGCGGCCCAGCACGACGGGGACGGCGAGGGGGCCGGCGACCAGGATGCCCCGCGTCTTGTGTCCCGGCCGTGCCCGCACGCGCAGAAGGCTCAGCCCGTGGCGTTGAAGAGAGCGCGCATTCATCTGCGAACAGGCTTATATCGTCCTAGTGCGCTGGATTCGAAGTTCCTATTATCATGGCCGGGCGCCGCTCGTCTGGGACTTCAAATCCAAAGGCCGCATTCGAATCATAAGCTGCAGTATCCCTTGATGCCGGAGTTCGCATCAGAGGATACCGCGAGGATGGGCGAACGTCGGACTCGGAACATCAGGGGGGGAACTCGCTTGCTCTTTTACCCCCTAATGCTCTACTTCGCGCAACGCCGTTCCGGGCGACGCCGGTCCAGGGGCGAGGAATGACGAATACCCGCAAGATCCTGATCGTGGACGATGACGCCGAACTGCGCGAGGCGCTGGTCGAGCAGCTTGCGCTCCATGAGGAGTTCGAATCGATCGCGGTCGACAACGGCACCAAAGGGGTGCAGGCGGCCAAGGCAGGACAGATCGACCTGGTCATCATGGATGTCGGGCTCCCCGACGTCGATGGCCGCGAAGCGGTGCGCATTCTGCGCAAGAACGGCTTCAAGGCGCCGATCATCATGCTGACCGGGCATGACACCGATTCCGATACCATTCTCGGGCTCGAATCCGGCGCCAACGACTACGTGGCCAAACCGTTTCGATTCGCTGTTTTGCTGGCGCGCATCCGCGCGCAACTGCGCCAGCATGAGGCGAGCGAGGACGCCGTGTTCACCATCGGGCCGTACACGTTTCGGCCGAGCTCCAAGATCCTGCTCAACCCCAAAGGCAACAAGGTCCGGCTCACCGAGAAGGAGACCGCGATCCTGCGCTATCTCTATCGTGCCGGCCAACGCCCGGTCTCGCGCGAGACGTTGCTGCAGGAGGTCTGGGGCTACAATTCCGGCGTCACGACGCACACGCTCGAGACCCACATCTATCGGCTGCGCCAGAAAGTCGAGCGGGACGCCGCCAGCCCTTCCATCCTGGTGACCGAAGCCGGCGGCTACAAGCTGGTGCCGTAGCTTCGCGCCATGGCCATCGACGACGACATCACCTTTCTTGAACGAGTACCGACGCTTAGCCTTTTGGGTCGCCAGGCGCTGCGCATTCTGGCGATCGGGGCCGAGACACGTTACATCCACAGCGGCGAGGTGCTGTTCAAACGCGGCGAGGAGGCCGACGGCGCTTACGTGATCCAGGACGGCCGCTTCAAGCTTTCGTCCAACGACGGCGACGAACTCACCGTCGGCCCGTGCACGCTCCTGGGCGAGGTCGCGCTGTTCAGCGAGACCCGGCGTCCCGCCACCGCGAGAGCTCTCGAGCCCTCGACGGTGCTGCGCATTCCTCGGTTTCTTTTCGTTCGGATGTTGGACAGTTTCCCCGAGGCGGCGCGCAAATTGCGCGAGATTCTGGCGGCGCGATTGGATCAGGCGACACGCGAGATTTCCAATGTGCGCGCGGTGCTGGACGCGCATGAACCGAAGTGATTGGGCGCCAAGCTTTTGCGCGCGTGCCGTAAGGGGCGCCAGCGCCGCCGTCTTCGGCCTTTCGCCGCGCTGTTACAGGTCGAGTGTTGCTGTCACTGGGACGTGGTCCGACGGACGCAACCAGCCGCGCGAATGCTTGAGGACGCGCATGCCGGTGAGCCGGTCTGCAAGCGCAGGCGCAACCCAGATGTGGTCGAGCCTGCGGCCCTTGTCCGCCGTTTGCCAATCGGGCGAGCGGTAGCTCCACCAAGTATAGAGCTTCGCTGGCTCCGGCGTGTGCATGCGCATGGCGTCGATCCAGCCGCCCGCGTTCTGAACGGCGACGAGCTTCTCGCATTCGAGCGGTGTGTGCGAGACGACGCGCAACATCTGCTTGTGACTCCAGACATCGTGCTCGAGCGGGGCGACATTGAGATCGCCGACCAGAATCATGCGGTTGCTGTCGCAACGCAGCGCCGCGCATGCCCGCATCTCATCCAGGAAGGCGAGCTTATGCGCGAATTTCGGATTGACAGCGGGATCGGGCGTATCGCCGCCAGCGGGTACGTAGAAATTATGCAGCGTGATTGGATCGCGCAGGCCCGCGCGCTCACCGAGCACCGCCGAGACGTGCCGGCAGTCCGTCTTGCCGCAAAATGACTGGATGTTGAAAGCTTCAAACGGCAGACGCGAGAGCACCACCACGCCGTGATAGCCCTTCTGCCCATTGAGCGCCACGTGCTCGTAGCCGAGACGTTTGAAGCGCTTGAGCGGAAACCGGTCGTCGGGACACTTGGTTTCCTGCAGGCACAGGACGTCCGGGCGGACCGCTTTCACGAATTTGGCGACGCTGTCGATGCGCAGCCGCACGGAGTTGATGTTCCAGGTGGTGACGGTCAATCGCATCGGGATCGGGAATCAGTGCTCGTGGCAATCAGGTATCAGAACGAGGCTGCCGCATCTCTGAATGCTGATCTGGCGCCGCGGTCTCGCTGCGCGCGCACGGTTGTCACGGGCCAGTAACTAATAATCGCGCGGCCGAGGTCAAGCACCTGTCGGGGCCGCCCGCGACCAGTTGGACGGATTACTGCGCGTAGCGCGTATAGTCGATCTTGAACAGGTTGGGATCGGGCCGCTTGCTGGTGTCGAGGTTGGAGACGGCCACCGTGGTGTCGTAGCCCTGCGGATCGGTGATCGTCCACTGCTTCAACTGGAAATCCTTGGCGCCCACCATCATCATCAGCCGACTGGTGCCGATCAGCGCCTGCCGCTCCTCGATAATAATGGTCACGAATACGTCATCGGCGCGCACGCCCACGATGTTGGTGTCTTTCGCGAGATCGATCCGCTCGGTGAGCAGAAACCGCAGGGGTGTTTGCGAGAGGGGATACAGATCTTGCGTTGCGAGCTTGCGGTCGCGCACCACCACTGACTGGCCGTCAGCGATGATCTCCACCGGACTTGGCGGGTCGTACTCAAAGCGGATCTTGCCGGGCTTCTGGATATAGAACTCGCCCTTGACGCGACTGCCGTCGGGCCCGACCTGGACGAAATTGCCCACCAATTGCTGCACGCTCGAGAGATACGTGCTGACCTTGTCGATCTGGGTGCGCTGGGTGGGATTCAAGGCCACCGTGGTGGTGGCCGCCGGCGCGGCCGGAGCCTCCGGCTGCTTGTCCAGGTGGAACAGCGATTTCAGCCCTGCCGCGAGGCCGCTTACTCCGGACTGGGCGTTGGTGGCCGGCTTGGCTGCCGGTGCGGCCCCTTCCTTCGGAAGTGGCGCGGGCGTCGGTAGCGGGATGGTCTCGGCCGCTGCCACCGACGTCAGCGCGGCGGCGCCCAGCAATATGCCGACCAATAGCCCCTGGCTGCCCGCCATAACCCCTCTCCCGTCCCGTCCGTGCCCCGGTGTCGCTAGCCGCCCCGTGTGGCGACATGACGACTAATCTGCCAAAATGGCCGGATCACGGCCCACCCAGACCCCTCAATAGCGCTCCGCGTCCTCCTCGCCCATTAGAATTTCGCGCTTGCCGGCGTGGTTGGCCTGGCCGACCACCCCTTCCTTTTCCATGCGCTCCATGAGCGAAGCCGCCCGGTTGTAGCCGATCTGCAGGCGGCGCTGAATGTAGCTGGTCGAGGCCTTGCGATCGCGCAGGACGACCTGCACGGCCTGCTGGTAGAGATCACCGCCCTCCGGCTGGCCCATGCTGGTGCCGTCGAAGACCGGGTTGCCGTCCTCGTCCTCCTCCTCGGCCGCGGTGACAGCTTCGAGATATTGCGGCGTGCCTTGCGACTTGAGGTGCCGGACGACCTTTTCGACCTCCTCGTCGGTGCAAAACGGGCCGTGAACACGGCTGATGCGTCCGCCGCCCGCCATGTAGAGCATGTCGCCCTGGCCAAGGAGCTGCTCTGCACCCTGCTCGCCCAGAATGGTGCGGCTGTCGATCTTGGAAGTGACCTGGAAGGAGATGCGGGTCGGAAAATTGGCCTTGATCGTACCGGTGATGACGTCGACCGACGGTCGCTGCGTCGCCAGGACGACATGCAATCCGGCCGCGCGCGCCATCTGCGCGAGACGCTGCACGGCGCCTTCGATGTCCTTGCCGGCGACCATCATCAGGTCGGCCATCTCGTCGACGATCACGACGATATACGGCAACGGCTCGAGATCGAGCTCCTCGTTCTCGTAGATGGCCTCGCCGCTTTCCTTGTCGTAACCGGTATGGACGGTGCGAGACAGCTTCTCGCCCTTCGCCTTCGCCTCCGCCACGCGCGTATTGTAACCGTCAATGTTGCGCACGCCGAGCTTCGACATTTTCTTGTAGCGCTCTTCCATCTCGCGCACGGCCCATTTGAGCGCGACGACGGCCTTCTTCGGGTCGGTGACCACCGGCGCGAGCAGATGCGGGATGCCGTCGTAGACGGAAAGCTCGAGCATTTTCGGGTCGACCATGATCAGCCGGCATTGTTCCGGCCGCAGCCGGTAGAGCAGGCTCAGGATCATGGTGTTGATGGCGACCGACTTGCCGGATCCGGTGGTGCCGGCGATCAGCAGATGCGGCATGCGCGCGAGGTCGACGATGACAGGTTCGCCGCCGATGGTCTTGCCGAGGCAGAGCGGCAGTTTCGCGGTGGTGTCGACATAGTCGTTGCTGGCGAGCTGCTCGCGCAGATAGACCTTCTCACGCGTGGGGTTCGGCAGTTCGATGCCGATGGCATTGCGTCCGGCGACCACGGCGACGCGTGCCGAAAGCGCGCTCATGGAGCGGGCGATATCGTCGGCGAGCCCGATCACGCGTGACGACTTGATGCCGGGCGCAGGCTCGAGCTCATAGAGCGTGACCACCGGGCCCGGCCGGGCATTGATGATCTCGCCGCGCACGCCGAAGTCGCCGAGCACGCCCTCGAGGGCGGCGGCATTGGCTTGCAACGCATCGTTGCTGAGCACC
>Ga0207647_10003933_pt1 | contig 11094 bp, 8 predicted proteins | sample KBSCornC2_FD_184295 | JGI IMG/M metagenome (GOLD analysis project Ga0207647, IMG submission 184295) | Corn rhizosphere microbial communities from Kellogg Biological Station, Michigan, USA - C2 (SPAdes) (version 2) | ecosystem: Host-associated > Plants > Roots > Rhizosphere ...
TGCGCCGGTAGTCCTATTTCCTCCAACCAGATCACCGACGCCATCGCCATTCACATCCACGCCTAGCGTACGGCTCGCTGCCTGCACTCCATTCGACATCACCAATGTCCGCTCGAACAGCCTCTGCTGGCCTTGTCCGTAAAAGGCAATCACACCCTGGCAGGTTGAGTTGCTTCCCTTGATGGTGTCCTGGGTGCCGCAGCTATACGAAAGCAAAATGTCGGCCATCCCATCCTGATTGAGATCGGCAATCGACAATCCCGCGGGAGATGTGAATGCCGTCAGTACAGCTTTGCGGAAGTTCTCATGGCCATCGTTCCACAAGACATACGATCCCGATCCGGCCGGGTTGCCGATGGTCATTGCGGCGATGTTCTGAATGCCGCTGTGGTCGAAGTCGCCCGCACCGACTGAGATCACATCCGTGTTTGCCTCAATCGCGATAGTGTTCTGCAAAACGAAGCTGCGTCCGTTCACGTTATTGAAGATCTCGACATTGCCGGCGATATCGCCAATTGCCACATCCAGCAGATGGTCGCCATTGAAATCACCGACCGCAATCGACCGCGGGCTTGTCTGAATCGCGGTAGCGACAGAGGACGCAAACGTACCGTTTCCGATACCAAAGAACACGTCGAAGGTGCCGCCGATGCAGAGCACGGCTACATCCTGAATGCCATCGTTGTCGAAATCAGCAGCGACTGTGTCCAGAATCTGAGCGCTGTCCGCTATGCCAATCCTGACCGGTGCCTGGAAGGTGCCGTCGCCGTTACCCAGACGCAGCGTTACATCGGTCGAGTTGGCTCCGCCTCCGTAGATCACGTCGGGTTTGCCATCACGGTTGAAGTCGGCCTGCGCGCTGGTATAACCGCCATAGACCGGAGAAGTATCGCGTTTGAGTTGAAAGCTGAGATTCGATTGGGCAATGGCAATCGCACTGGTCAATAGAACCAGGGCAGAGGCAATTTTGATTCGCATGGAAATTACTCCCGAGCAGGGCTCTTGAGGGCCGGGCTGCGGAGATAGGAGAAGTTATCTTTGCCGCCTTAGGTTGCCTATCATTCTGGAATTCGTTTGGATGCCCCCCGTTTGATTTTTTGGTAGGACAGAATCTGGCTCAAAACGAATGGGTTATCCGTCTTTAATAACCTCGCCCTAAGTTAGGTTCATAACTTAGGATGAATGCTCTATCAGGAAAACCACGCCGGGCTCTCCGCTCGGATCAGGCGATGGATGGTGATCTCGGGGAAGCAGTTGAATCGAACCGGTGCGATGGAGCAGCCGACACCGACGGAGGTGTAGCCGATTAAAGAGCCGTACGTCCACGGGCCCGCACCCATGGAGCGCGGCAGCTTTGCATCGAGGGTGATCGGAATCGATCCCGGCAGGCAGACTTGGCCACCATGCGTATGCCCGCTCAGCATCAGGGAAAAGCCGGCGTGGGCGGCCTGCCGGTAGATCTCCGGCGTGTGCGAGAGCAGGATGGAGATGGCGCCGGAGGGAATAGGGCCTGCCGCCTGGTGGACGTTGTCGGCGCGGTAGTAGTGGGCGTCGTCTACGCCACAGAGATAGATCTCCTGGTCTCCGCGGGCGATGACGACCGTTTCGTTCATGAGCATGCGGATATCCATCTCCTCGATCGCGGGCACCATCCTGATGGAGTCATGGTTGCCGAGGACGGCGTAGACGGGGCCTTTGAGATGGCGCCGCACGTTCTGCAGGATGTCGAGGGCAACGTCGAAGGAGCCAAAGGTCTGTCCGCGGAAGTCTCCGGTTAGGACACAGAGGTCGTAATGCAGGTCGGGCACGACCTCCGCCAGGCGCTTCATCGGTTCGGGGCTTAGATCAGCGTGCAGGTCGCTGATGTGAAGCACTGAGTAGCCGTCGAAGAGCGAAGGCAGCCGCTCCAGTAAGACTGGATTGTTACGGAGGTGAATCTTCTGCGCATTTCGATGTCCACGGGCATAGAGCCCCGTCCCTTTGAGTACGGCTTTGAAGAGGCTGTGCAGCGAATACCAGTTCTCAGGATGGAAGAAGTTGAGCCCGTGCCCGAAGATCGCTTCGTGGTCTTTTTCGATGCCCAGCCGCTGCCGCGCATGCACTTTGCCGAGCCGGTGTTCCAGCTTTTCCAGGATTTCCCGATCAACCTCTGGACGCGATGCGTGGCTCATACCGGCCCTCAAGAAGGCAAGATTTCTTGATCGGTACTATACACGCGCTCGATGGATGGAATGCGATGTGCGGGTGTTTGGCGAGGTCGACCGACCGGCCTGAAACGCTAGAGCATTTTCCCTGTGGGTGTTGCGCAGGGTTTCTGCACCCCATGGCGTCTTTCGTAACGAAAACGCCGCACCACACGTACCAGCGCTGAGTGAAGAATAATCAGGGGGATTTGGATGGGACAGGTCGGAGGATTTGTCCGGAAAATGAGATGGGATGTCGGAACCGGACAAGGTCTATTGGGTTACGTATGGGGAAAATCCGCCCACATGCCGCTCGCTTCTGGGCACGTATCTTTGCGGTGAACTTTTCCTGCTCCTCTTGACGAGCTAGAGGAAAGGCGTATCTTTATCCTCTAGAGGAACTAGAGGAGAGATTCGATGTCCGTATCGAAGGCAGAGCCAGGCGAGATTGTTCAGGGAACGCTCGAGATGTTGATTCTCAAGACACTGGCGCTTGAACCCATGCATGGTTATGGCGTCGGGTTGCGCATTGAGCAGATGAGCGACGGGGTCTTTCGTGTGAATGCCGGCTCTCTGCTTCCTGCTCTCAGCCGCATGGAACGCAGCGGCTATGTGAAGACCCAGTGGCGCAGTACGGAGAACAACCGGCGCGCGAAGTTCTATGAGATCACCGCGAAGGGCCGGAAAGCATTGCAGCAGGAGAAAGAGCAGTGGGGACGAAGGATCTCCGCCATTGCACGCATCCTTGAAGCTTAGTGGGGAAGCGTAGTCAGGAAGCGTAGTAGGGAAGCGTAATTCCGTTCAAAGGACTCTCTATGAGTTGGTTGACGAATCTCGTGATGGGGATCAGGGCTCTGTTGCAAAGGAGCCGCATCGAGCGCGAGCTGGATGAGGAGCTGCAGGCTTACGTCGAGACCGCGATCGAGGACAAGCTGCGCAAGGGAATGAGCGCGGATGCTGCCCGCCGTGCGGCGATGGCAGAGCTGGGCAGCGGCAACGCGGTGAAGCACAAGGTCTGGTCATCGCGGTGGGAGTCGTCTGTCGACACTCTTCTTCAGGATCTGCGTATCGGTCTTCGCTCTCTGATGAGGCGGCCCGGTTTTACCGCTGTGGCGGTGATCTCCCTCGCTCTTGGCATTGGGGCCAACAGTGCGATCTTTACGCTGATCGATCAGGTCCTTCTGAGGAAGCTGCCGGTGAAGGATCCTCAGCGGCTGGTCGCCTTTGGAGACTCGGTGTATGGCGGAGTCGCGGGCGGCATCGATCTTGGGGCGTTCGGCGGCTACTTCCCCTGGGATTTCTGCCGGCAGTTGGAGATGAGTCCTGGACCATTTCAGGGAATTGCCGCATACGGAAGTTTTTCGAACAAGACGAGCGTTCGCCCGCCCGATGCAGCGAGTTACGGTGCTGCCGCCATACTTGCGCAGGCAACGCTGGTCTCCGGCAACTACTTCCATGTGCTTGGCGCGCAGCCGTTGCTTGGACGGGCCATTCTGCCCGCTGACGATGCAGTTCCGGGCAGCGGCGCAGTCGTGGTTGTCAGTCATCATTTCTGGCAAAGTGCACTATCGTCCGATCCGGCCGTTATCGGCAGACCGCTCACGATCAATGGCACACCGTTTGAGATCGTTGGCGTGATGCCTGAGGCATTCCACGGCTTCAAGCAGGAGCTTGAGCCGACCGATCTTTGGACGCCGATCAGCATGCAGGTTGCCGTACTGCAGCATCCATCGATGCTCGTGCCGCAGTCGGGGCAGTACTTCCTCCATCTCTTTGGGCGCTTGAGCGAGCGAGCGGCGGCAGGTAAAGCAGGAGGTCTCGCAAGCCAGAACTGGCTGAATCAGCAGGTCCGTTTCGGCATCCTCGCCAGAGAAGGAGGCGTCATTACTCCGGAACGCCGCAAGGAGATCGAGCAGACAAATCTGCCCCTGGTACCGGCAGCGACCGGGGTATCCCTGGTTCGCAGCCAATATGGCGACTCTCTCAAGATTTTGATGGCGGTCGTGGTCGTGGTGCTTTTGATTGCCTGCGCGAACCTGGCCAACTTTTTGCTCGCTCGCGGAGCCACGCGGCAGCGTGAAATCGCAACCCGGCTGGCCCTGGGCTCCAGCCGCGCACGTGTCATAAGGCAGAGTCTTATGGAGGCGACGTTATTGTCGCTCTTGGGTGGCGCTCTCGGGCTTGGTCTGGCCTTCGCGGCAACGCGCGCGTTGATCGCGTTCGTAAGCCAGGGAAACCGAGAGACTGCCATGAGTGCAACGCCAAATATGGCTGTGATCGGTTTCACCTTCGGCATGTCAATGGTTACAGCGCTGTTGTTCGGGCTCGCGCCTTCTATCGTTGCGGCGCGCCTCGGGGAGCGAGGATCGCTCAACACGGCGGTACGAACGGTTCAAGGAGGCGGAGGCAGAGCCTCACGATTCTGGCCGAAGACGCTGATCACCGCCCAGGTGATGTTGTCGTTGCTTCTTCTAGTAGGGGCCGGTTTGTTGATGCGTACGTTGCGCAATCTCCAGCACCAGGATTATGGGTTTGAGCGAACGCATCTGTTGCTTGCAGCCATCGATCCAAAGCTTGCCGGATATCAACCTCATCAGGTGCCGGCGCTGCATCAACATCTTCTCGAACGGCTCTCCGCAATTCCCGGTGTTCGTTCCGCTGCGTTATCGGCGACCCCTCCGATCAGTGATGGTTCATGGAGCTCCGGTATCTCGCCGGCGGGCTACACTCCCGCTCCCAGGGAGAATATGACTTCCATGCTGAATCGAGTTTCGGGCAGGTACTTTGAGACTGCCGGAATTCGGATTGTCGCCGGAAGGCCAATCACACCGGAGGATACTGCCAGCAGTCTGAAGGTTGCGGTGATCAGCGAATCGATTGCAAAACGTTATTTCCCCGGGGGCGAGGCCATTGGCCGCACCTTGACATTAGGTATTGATAGCGTCCGCGGCCCGTGGCAGATCATTGGTATCGTGCGGGATACAAAGTCAGGAAATCCGCGGGAGACCGAACCGGTACGCATGACCTACATCCCGTTGGCGCAGATCGATCCGTATGCGCCTGTCCCATCCGGCGGAACAACAGCTACAGACGCGAGCAGTACCGTGCGGGAGGAGAACCAGGATCGCTATGCCTATACCATCCTGCTTCGAACGACTGCCGATCCGGCAAAGACAATTGCCGATCTCAGAGCCGCGATTGCGTCGATCGATTCCAAGCTGCCGTTGTTGAGAGCTACAACTATGGAAGAGCAGGTGTCGAGCCTGATCGCGAACGATCAGTTGATCTCAATGCTTACGGGCGCTTTTTCCATTCTCGCCTTACTGCTGGCGGCGATCGGCCTGTATGGCGTGATGAGCTACCACGTCGTTCAGCGCACGACAGAGATCGGTGTCCGCATTGCCCTCGGTGCGCAGCTTCAGACGGTGCTGTGGATGATCCTGAAGGAGTCACTGAGGCTATTGGCCGTAGGTGTGTGTCTCGGATTGCCGCTCACCTTGCTGGTAACCAGAAGTATCCGAAGTCAGCTCTTCGGGCTGAGCGCACTCGATCCATTCACATTCGCAATAGCGATTACGGTTGTTGCCGGAATGACCGTGTTTGCAACCTGGCTTCCGGCGCGGCGGGCAGCCAGAATCGATCCCTTAACGGCTCTTCGATACGAATAGGTCGTATCGAAAGCTTCGACCCGCGCGTTGCCCCAGGCTATATAGAGCGCGTCTTCACCCCAACGAACACGTTCGTTTTGGACCCTGGCCTTCCGCGCCTTGGTCCGGACTGTTTCGGCGTTAGTGCTTGCTCACCACTTTCGGTGCTCTTCCCGTTGGGGGAAGTGGAGCGCCGGGTTACAGAGCCATCTTTTGTACATCCGTCGTGTGACACGCAGGTGAATCACTCGTCTTATGCTGGTGTACGGTAGCGATAACAGGGCGAAGAGATGCCTTCGAGGTGTTGGTATATCAAACAGATACTTATGTGTTTTTCCCGAAAAATAAGGTAACCTGAGAATCCTTTCCCGATGAAATGGGTTATACCGGTTGAATCTCTTCATCCCCGCAGAGCACATGCTGAGCAAACATTGACTCCCCTTATCTCAATAGGAGCGACATGATCAAACTTCTGAAGATGATGCGCGACAATCAGGATCGAATCCTGACGGATTGGTTGGACGGACTCAAGGCGTCCGCACGGCGGCGTGACCTGATAGGCGACGTTGAGGTCAAGGAGCACGCCAGGAAGATTTTGACTCTGATTTCAAATCCGCCTCCGAACACCGTGCTAGAGGACTTTTCGTCTGAAGGCTGGCAGACGGTGCGGGATCAGTTGATGGAAATATCCATCTCCCGTGTAGCGCACGGCTCCTCACCCTCTGAGACGGCGCAGTTTTTGCTTTCGCTGAAGCCGGTGATGTTCCAGCTCATCCGGGAACAGTTGACGACCGCGCCGGACGAGCTATTCCGTGAGATTGATGTTACGAACAATTTTGTTGACGCTATGGCGCTCCATATTGCGGAGAGTTATATCCAGAGCCGGGACAAGGTAATTGCGCGCCAGCAGGAGGAGATGCTGGAGCTGTCGACGCCGGTGGTCATGCTGTGGGACGGCATTGTGGCCATCCCGGTCATCGGTACACTGGACAGCTCGCGGGCGCAGATGGTCATGGAGTCGTTACTGCACGCAATTGTGCAGACGAACTCGCGTTTTGCCATTATCGACATCACCGGAGTGCCGACGGTGGATACGCTGGTTGCGCAGCATCTGCTTAAGACGATTACGGCCGCTCGGTTGATGGGCGCTGAGTGCATTCTGAGCGGCATCCGTCCGCAGATTGCGCAGACGATCGTGCATCTGGGAATCACCCTGAGCGAGGTGGTGACGCGTTCCAAGCTGTCTGACGCCTTCCGTCTTGCGCTGGAGCGTAGTGGTCGTACGGTGGTGCAGAAAGCCGGCCACGCGCCGGTCGTTGCTCCTGTCGCCGGGGTGTCCTAATGGAACGCATTCCGATTCTTCGTATCGGCAGTCTGCTACTGGTAACGATCCAGGTGGATCTTTATGACGATCTGGCGCTGCAGTTGCAGGACGACCTCTCGACCCGTATTGCGGATCTGGGGGCAACGGGGGTGTTAATCGATATCTCCGCACTGGAGATTGTCGATTCCTTCATTGGACGAACGCTTGCTAATATTGCTGCGATTGCGCGTGTGCTGGATGCGGAGACGGTTGTCGTCGGCATGCAGCCGGCGGTTGCGATTACGCTTGTGGAGCTGGGGATGTCATTGCCCGGTATCCGCACAGCCTTAAACGTCGACCTGGGAATGGAGTATTTGCGGCAGGCGGCGACAGGTGGAGACGGTGTCGGAACAGATCATTACGCGGAGTGAGATCCTGCCGATCAGGACTCAGATCGATCTGGTTCACGTGCGGCAGCGGGTGCGAACCTGGCTCTCGGAAGAGCGTTTCACCCTGATCGATCAGACCAAGATCGTGACCGCCGCCAGCGAGCTGGCGCGCAATGCACTGGAACATGGCGGCGGCGGCCAGATGGAGATGTCGCTGCTCGCCGTCGGTGCGCGGAAAGGAATACGGCTTAAGTTCTCCGACCAGGGCCCGGGCATTGCGGATATCGCCATGGCCCTGAAGGATGGTTACACCACAGCAGGGGGGATGGGACTCGGCCTGAGCGGCAGCAAGCGGCTGATGAGCGAGTTCGATATTCAGTCGTCCCCCGGCGCCGGGACCGTCGTGACTGTAACCCGCTGGAAGTAACCTATGTCCGTGTCGCATCAACGGATTCCTATCCTGGTGAATGACCATAGCTACATTGGTCACGCGCGGCGTCAAGCGGCGGCGATTGCACAGTCGCTCGCCTTCACCGAGACCGCGGCCGGGAACCTTGGCATTATCGTCACCGAAGCTGGCCGCAATATCGCGCTCCATGCAGGCAGTGGAGAGATCGTGCTGGCACCATGGACGATGGATGGATATGCGGGGGTGGATGTGGTGGCCCTGGACCGCGGCCCTGGAATTGCCGATATCGAGCGGGCTCTGGAAGATGGATTCTCCACGGCGGGTACTGCCGGAACTGGGCTGGGGGCGATGCGGCGGCTGGCGCAGGAGTTTCAGGTCTATTCCATCCCTCGAGCGGGAACGGTTGTCTTTGCCCGCGTCTTTGCCAGACAGATTACGGATATGACCGCGGCCCGTGGAATCAGCCGTGTAGGCGTCATGAACCTTCCAATGCAGGGAGAGGTGCATTGCGGCGATGCCTGGAAGGTTATCCGCTCGGGCGGGAGAAGCCTTTACATGGTCGCCGATGGCCTCGGGCACGGGAAAGATGCCGCCCTGGCGTCCAGCCGTGCGTGCGAGGTGCTGGAGCAGAACCCGGGCCTTCTCCCGGAAGATCTTCTGGGTGAGATGCATCGGGCTTTGCGAAAGACACGAGGAGCAGCGGTTTCGATCGCAACGCTCGAGGGTCAGCGGACTTTGCACTATGCCGGGGCGGGCAATATTTCGGGAGTGCTCCATGCCGGCAGATCCCATCAGAATCTTGTCTCGATGAACGGAACGGTCGGGCATACGGTGAATCGCGTACGTGAGTTCCTGTATACATGGGAAGGAGAGGCGACTCTCATTCTGTATTCCGACGGTCTTAGCTCCCGCTGGACTCTAGAGCAATATCCAGGTCTGCTCGGAAAACACCCTGCTCTGATTGCCGCGGTGCTCTATCGCGATCATTGCAGGGGCCGTGACGATGTCACGGTCCTGGTTGTACGTATTTGACCTGTATGGAAAACAGTCAGCGGCTACCTATTTATGCCATCCCCCTGCGCTATGACCGCAACGTGATGCACGCGCGGCAATATGCCCGCGATGTCGCAGCACTGCTGGGGTTCAGCTATCAGGAGCAGGTGCGGTTGGCGACCGCAACCTCTGAGCTGTCGCGGAATGCCTTTCGCTATGCCGGGGGAGGAACGGTCACATTTCAGCTCACCAGGCGGCAGCCGCAGATCCTGATGGTGGTGGTGGAAGACAACGGTCCCGGGATTTCAAACCTGGATGAGATTCTGGATGGCCGCTATCGGTCGATGACGGGCCTGGGCAAAGGAATTACAGGAACGAAGAATCTGATGGACCACTTCCGGATCACCTCCTCGCCCTCCGGCACGGTGGCGGAAGCAGGGAAGCTGCTGCCCGGGGTACAGCCGCTCTATGATGAGGCCGCAGTGGTGAAGATCGCCGGCGAACTGATCCGCAAGAGCGTTGCTGATCCTTTCCAGGAGCTGGAACGGCAGAACCAGGAGCTGTTGCGGGCACTTGCGGAAGTTCGCGAGAAGCAGGCACAGTTTGTTGAGTTGAACCGCAAGCTCGAAGAGCTCTCCCTGCAGGACCCATTGACCGGCGTCGCCAACCGGCGTTCGTTCGACCGCGGACTCGACCGCGAGTGGAGCGGTGCCATGCGTACGCAGCAACCGCTGGCGCTGTTGATGATCGATGTCGACTTCTTCAAGCTATTGAACGACCAGCACGGGCATCGCTATGGAGACGAGGCACTGACACTGCTGGCAGCGGCTCTGCAAGAGGCTCTGCCGCGCAGCAGCGATCTGGTTGCTCGTTATGGCGGAGAGGAGTTTGCCGCAGTGTTGCCCTTCACCAGCGCAAGCGGGGCTGCTGAAGTGGCTGCCAGAATGCACGCAGCGGTTAAGGCGCAGAAGATCCCGCATGAAACTCCGATCGGATCTACCGTGACCATCAGCATTGGAGCGGCAGTCTGCGAGCCTCCATACGATGAGTCGATTGCACGGCTGGGGTACGGCGTACTGGTAGAGGCTGCTGACCGCGCGCTTTACCTGGCGAAGGAGAGGGGCCGCGACCGGACGGAGTTCGGTGAGATCGTCGGTCCGGCGTGAGGAAGATTTCCTAGGGCGTATCCCTGCCGGGGCACCCCACCCTAGCGTTGCGAGGGTGGGGCACCCCGGCAGGGTAAGCACTGAAGGCCCGCTCGACACACCTTCGCACTCAAGGAGCTAAGGGCTCCGACAAGATGATTGTCGAAGCCCTTCCAGTTTCAGACGAGCTTCTTTTCCCTGGGACTAACAAGCAGGTCCTCGATGCGGATGGGTAGGTTTCTGACGCGGATGCCGGTAGCGTGATGCACAGCGTTTGCGATGGCGGCTGCTATTCCGGCCAGGCCGATCTCTCCGACTCCGCGCGCGCCGAGCGGGTTGAGGTTGAAGTCCGGGTAGTCGAGGAAGGTGACGTCGATGGCTGGGCAATCGGCGTTGACGGCGACAATGTAATCCGCAAGGCTGGCGTTGATGGGGGCGCCGGAACGGTGATCGTACTCCGTGGCCTCCAGCATAGCCATACCGACACCCATTACGACTGCGCCTTCGATCTGGTTGCGAGCAGCGCGCGGATTGATCATACGGCCGGCGTCGATCACAGTGACGACGCGGCTGACATGCAGGCGAGCGGTTTCAGGCTGCCATGTGACCTCGGCAAACTGCGCGCCGTAGCTATGGAAGGAGAATTTTTGATTGGGGTCGCCGAAGAGACCGGTGGATTTTCCTGTAGCGCTGACGGAACGGACGTTGGCTGCCTTGAGGATCTCGCCGAATGGAAGTGTTCCTGAGGTCTGGCCCTTCATGCGGACAACGCCCTCAACGAATTCGAGTTCGTTAGCGTTCTTACCTTTGAAGGGGCAGCCATCGGTCTTGGTAGCGAGCGAGAGCAACTGCTTGCTCGCCTGTTGTGCAGCCTGTAGGGCGGCAGGGACAACAGAAGCGGTTGCCCAGGAGCCACCGCTGATTGGCCCCGGAGGGAGTCCGGAGTCGCCCATAACGACATCGATTCGCTGCAATGGAATTCCGGTTTCGTGAGAGACCATCTGTGCCACGGCTGTGTAGGTGCC
>Ga0207647_10003936_pt1 | contig 11089 bp, 9 predicted proteins | sample KBSCornC2_FD_184295 | JGI IMG/M metagenome (GOLD analysis project Ga0207647, IMG submission 184295) | Corn rhizosphere microbial communities from Kellogg Biological Station, Michigan, USA - C2 (SPAdes) (version 2) | ecosystem: Host-associated > Plants > Roots > Rhizosphere ...
ATGAAGGTATCGATGCCGAGATCCTGATACTCCCTGATGCGGGCCGCAACGGTCTGGGCGTCGCCGACCAGCGCCGTGCCGGCACCGCCGCGCACGAGGCCGACGCCGGCCCACAGGTTCGGCGCGATCTCGAGCTTGTCGCGCTTGCCGCCGTGGAGCTGCGCCATGCGCTGCTGGCCGACGGAGTCCATGCGAGCAAAATTCTTCTGCGCCAGCGCAATGGTCTCGTCGCTGACATGCTTGATCAGCTCGTTCGCCGCGCGCCAGGCCGCGTCATTGGTCTCGCGGACGATCACGTGAAGCCGAATGCCGAAGGAGAGTTTTCTGCCGCGCCGGCTGGCCACCTCCCTCACCTTCGCGATCTTCTCGGCGACCAGCGCCGGCGGCTCGCCCCAGGTGAGATATTTGTCGACGGTGTCGACGGCGACGTCGACGCCGGCATCGGAGGAGCCACCGAAATAGAGCGGCGGCCGCGGCGCCTGCACCGGCGGGAACAAGAGCTTGCCGCCCTCGACATGGATGTGCTTGCCCTCGGCATTGACGGTCTTGCCGGCGAGCAGGTCGCTATAGACGCCCAGGAACTCGCGAGTGACCTCGTAGCGCTCGTCATGACCAAGGAAGATGCCGTCGCCCTTGTTCTCGACGGGATCGCCGCCGGTGACGACGTTGACGAGGAGCCGACCGTTAGTGATGCGGTCGAGGGTCGCCGTCATGCGCGCCGCAACGCTCGGCGATTGCAGGCCGGGGCGGACCGCCACGAGATAGCGCAGCCGCTCGGTGAACGGCGCGACCGAGGAGGCGACGATCCAGGAATCCTCGCAAGACCGCCCGGTCGGCAGCAGCACGCCGAAATAGCCGAGTTGGTCGGCGGCCTGCGCGATCTGGCGCAGATAGTTGAAATTGACCTCGCGGCCGCCGATGCCGGTGCCGAGATAGCGGCCGTCGCCGTGGGTCGGCAGGAACCAGAGGATGTTGCTTTTGGATTGGCTCATGGATGGGCTCCGATGACTAGCCATAGGTCGTGCCGACGGCGGCCGCGACGATGCCGACCGACATGACGATGGCTGCGATCACACGTTGAACGATGCGTCTCATGTCTAGACCTTTTGAAACGGGGAGATTGGTCGGCACGATCAGGCTGCCGGATTGCGCCAGACGATGTCGCGAATGACGATCGGCTTGGGGATCAGGCCGAGCTTGTAGAAGCGGTCGGCGACACCTTGCTGGGTCGTGACGATGTCGTCTGTGACGGGACCGATCACGAAGTTCGAGCGGTTGGCGGCGACGGTCTGGATGTCCAGCGGAACGCCGGTGATCGCGGCCAGCGATTTGGCGACTTCGTCGCGGTGCTGTTCGGCCCATTTGCCGGTCGCGGTCGTCACATCGACGATCTGTTGCAGGATGGCGCCGTGATTCCTGGCGAAATCGCGATTGGCGATGTAGAAGGAATTGGTCTTGGTGACCTCCCGCGCGTTGATCAGGATGCGGCCGTTCTGCTTGGTCTCCCCGATCGCAAAGTACGGATCCCAGATCGCCCAGGCCTCGATGCTGCCGTTGGCGAACGCAGGACCCGCGTCCGGGGGCGTCAGGTAGACCGGGGTGATGTCGGCATAGGTGAGGCCCGCCTTCTCCAGCGTCTGCACCACGACATTGTGGGCGCTGGACCCCTTGGTGAAGCCGATACGCTTGCCTTTCAGGTCGGCGAGGATGCGGATCGGCGAATCCTTCGGCACCAATATGCCCTGGCCATTGGTGATGGGCTGGCCGGCGGCATAGACGATCGCGGCGCCCGCGGCCTGCGCAAACACCGGCGGCGAATCGCCGACCGCGCCGTAGTCGACGCTGCCGACATTCATCGCCTCCATCATCGGGGGACCCGAGGAGAACTCGACCCATTTCACTTCGATGCCCTGCGGCGTGAAATGTTTTTCCAGGGTGGCCTGCTGGCGCGTGATGACCAGCACGCCGGTCTTCTGGTAGCCGATACGAATTTCCTTCACCGCGCCTTGCGCGCGGACGCGCGGGGCGAACGCAGCTGCCGCTGCCGTCCCAACGGAAAGTCTCAGAAAGTCACGACGCTGCATTCCACACTCCCGGCCGCATGCGGCCGTCATTCATTCGCGTTCGGGAATGATGGTGCGGAGCGGGAGGAGTGTCGAGACGCCGGGGAAAATAGCGACGCAAGCACTGCGCGCGTGGCAGGGCGCATGATTAATCTTTCAAGCGGCCGCGATGATGCAGGGAGAATTTTTCCGCACGCAAATGTGAGCGCTTCACGGATTTGGTGCGACGATGCAGGGCCGGAACATAAAACGTCGAAAACAACCCCATGCACAGTAGCCGACCATAGCCCGATCAATGACTTATGCGGCAGGCCGAGTCGTTTGACCCGTCGGGCAAGACAGGAGCATGATGGCATGATCGGCGAATGGGAGCTGTCGTGGCGCGAAGCTCCCTTCCACCTCCGCTGTCATTCCCCGCGAAGGCGGGGAATCCAGTACGCCGCGGCGTTTCCGTATCCAACGTCTGCCTCTGGAATACTGGATCGCCCGCCCCAGTGCGCAACCGCGCACAAGGCGGGCGATGACACTGGAGCTGCAGCAAGCGCGTGCCTCAATCCCGTTGCGGCGAAGCACAGACAATTTGCGCGCTAATGCCATCGCACCGGCAAATTCTGCAGCCCGCGGAACGCCCAGCCGCCGATCCGCACCGGCTCGTCATCGGCAATCTCGATCCGGTCGGCACGCGCGAACACGGTCGGCAGCGCGACGTCGGCGATCATGGCGCGCGAGGCCCAGGCGCCGGCGCAGAAATGCGGGCCGGCGCCGAACGCGACGCTCTTGGTGGTGTCACGCCGCACGTCGAACTGATCGGCGCGCTCGAAATGCTTCTCGTCGCGGTTGGCGGAGCCGAACATCAGGAACACGCGCTCATCGGTTTCGAACGCGACGTCGCGGATCGACCATGGCTTTGCGATGCGCCGCGGCGACATGCCGATCGGCGAGATCCAGCGGGCGTATTCCTCGAAGGCCTGGAGCCAGGAGACTTCGCCGCGCCTGATAAGATCGAGCTGCTCGGGATGGGTCAGCAGCGCCCAGACCGTGCCGGCGATCGCCTTGCGCGGCTCGTTCTGGCCGCCCGAGATCGCGAGTTTGACATTTGCGCGAACGCTTTCCATCGGCATGCCGGAGGCGACGAGGACGCCGAGGATGCTCTGGTCCGGGTTCTTTGTGATCACCGGCAGGATGTCGTCGATCGCGGCGTCGATGCCCGACGTCGCGGCATGGCAGCGCGCCTCGACGGCGGGATCGCCGGCATAGTTGGCGATGCCTTCGATCATCCCCTGCGACCAGGCGTCCATCTCGGCAAAGCCGATATTGGTGAGGCCGGTGATCGACTTCAGGCATTCGCCGGAGAACGGCAACGCGAAGTCGCGCATGAAATCGATCCGCCCGGGCTCGATCTCGTCGATGATGCGGTCGGCATGGGCCTGGAACAGCGCGGCCCAGTGCGCCTTCACCGTCTTCGGCGACACCGTCGGAAACATCGCGCGGCGCTCGACCTGGTGCGCCTCGCCGTCCTTGCGCATCATGTTGTGGCCCATCAGCCGGTTCATCAGGCCGGCGGGCTGGTGCGAGGAGAACACGTCGATCTGCTTCTCGGAGATCGAGATGTCGTCGCGGCTCGTCAGCAGCGTCGAGCCGAGCTGCGGCACGAAGGCGATCGGCGCCTCCTTGCGCATGGTCGCGAGCATCGGATAGGGGTCGGCCCAGAACGTGACAGGGTCGATGTCGATGCGCGGCGCGGTGCTCAAGCTTGGCTCTCCTGCTGTGTCCCGCCAAGCTAGCGCGTTCAGGAGCTGCCGTCTGTCCCTAGCGACAGGGACAGGGGGTAGCGGGTCCGCAAGAGGGGATCCTCTGATTTCAGCTTACATTCGCAGCATGGCGTGCGGCTTTTGGTGGGTCAGCTTGCGCATGCCAGCGGAAACGGTCTCGTGTGCACCCACCGGGGTGCAGGTCGTGAATACGAGCGCAAACCGGCTGCACTGCCAGTCCGCGCCGAGCGCGGCGCTGGTGGGTGACGTCAGGTTGACCGACAGAAATGCCGCTACGCTGGCAAACATCACGTACGCCGCGATCAGCATCGCTCTCTTGTGGGTCCTTGGCTGAGACATCATGGCCTTGGCTCCTGTACGATGGCCGGGAGATGACGGGGCAGGCTCCACAATCCCTGTCAGTCCTTGCGATCTAGTCCACGTCCTGACCCACACTTTTCGCTGTTGGCCCGAAGGCGTGCGCGATTGCTGGCACTGGATCCGCGCCGCAGCCGGACTCGCGCACCGGGGCAAACAGCATCTTTAGTAGATCAACCTCGTCGGCACAGGCGAGCAACCCGGGCGGAATGTCAACGCCGAGCGCCCTGGCTGTCATGGGATTGATGACCGGCTCAAACCTGGTTGGCTGCTCGACGGCCTTCGCGTGCGGCTGCTGCCTGGGTTTGATCGCGATCAAATTCAGCAGCGTCGCCACCCCGATCATCACCAGGACGCCAGCAACACTGAGCGCGATCTGCATCGTCAGCCCCTCCGAGATGTCGAGCAGCGCCAGGTGGCTGACCAGCGTCAGCAGAACGCCAAGGCAGTAGATCGGCAGCGAATTCTGGCCACAGAGAATGGCGCCACGCATCACCGGCGTCGTCAGCCCTCGCCAATCGCGAGGCACGAGCCATGCGGCCAAAACTGCAAGGGCCAGAAAATGCAGCAGTCGCAATGGAGCGAGGTTCGATTTGTCCATCGGGTAAAACAGCGTCAGGAGTGCCTGCGGGACCAACGCTTCCGGCGGCTTGACGCTAGAGCTCAATGCGATGATGAGGCTGAACAGCAGATAGAGAACCGCGGCAACAAGCACGGTGCGCGAGGTCAGCCACGGTCGAAATCGCTTGCCCTCGATGATCCACCACGCGCCAAGCACAAGCGGCAGCTGCCAGGCCAGCGGATTGAAGAACCAGTGGCCGCTCGGCCATGCCGGGATGGTCCAGCCGAAGACGTGCACCAGTGCGTAAAGCAGCAGCGACGCGCCCAGCGTTGCGTTCGGCGCTCGCAGCAGCAGCCACAGCAGCGGCGCGAACAAGAGGTGATAAAGCACGAAGAGCGGCAGGATGTCGGTATTCACCGGGCGGTATTGCAGGATCGCCGCGTGCGCGAGCGTCACGCCCGGCTGATCCAACAGAATGCGCGTATTGCTCCTGTCGGCAAGAAGGCCGCCGCCTGCGAGGTGAACCACGATGGCGCAAGCGAGGGTGAGCAGCAGAAATGCGACGTAGATATCCCAGCTTCGCCACAGCGTCCGGCCGATCACGCCGGTCCAGCCCCCGCTCTGCCGTGCCTTGCCGTAGGACAGCGCGCAGGTCAAACCCGAAAGAAACATGAATACTTCCGCGGCATCGCTGAAGCCGTAGTTGCGCAGCGTCAGCCAACTCCCGACGTTGTTCGGGACATGGTCAAGAAAGATCCACCAGAGCGCGATGCCGCGGCAGGCATCAATGCGCAGATCGCGGCCGTAGCCGCTCAGCTCCGGCAGCGCGCCTGCGAATGGCTTCGAGGTGGCAGTTCGATCAAGCATCTGGTTCCCCGTCCGGCGTCCACGCACGTTTCGAGAGGGACCGAAACTGACGAAAGACTTCAGCCGCGCCGAACCCGGCCGCGAATTAAGGCGACGCCTGGTGGAACCTCCTGGCGCGGGAGGCTGTCGGTTGACGATTATCGTTCAACGGCACAGCGCGTAAATCAGCCGGAGGTCCTCACGGAGGGGTTCCTAGGTCCTATGATCAAAGTACCTACGGATATCCGCAGTCTGAATCCCGCGACTCCTGTGGTCCGCACTCGTTTTTTGGCGTCCCGTGACCTGATTACAATTACAGCATACAACGGCATTCAACTTCTATCTTGAGTGCCTAACCGTGAGCCGCTGGCTGGACCAGCGATGAAGAATGGACGGTTTCGGGGCCCGTCTTCCCGCCAGCCTCTTCCTCGCCAAAGACCCAAAGGCGGGTGTATGATTTCTCAAATTGGATCTCCGCGCCATGGGATGACGGAGAGCTTTTCATGAAAGTCCTTATTGTTGACGATCATGCATTGATACGCGAAGCGTTGTGCGCCGTCCTGAGACAGCTGAAGCGAGAAGCCGTCATATTTGAAGCTTCGAGCAGCCGTCAGGCGGTGGACATAGTCGAGGAACATCCCGACATCAGCCTCATCTTGCTTGATATCAATTTGCCCGACAGAGATGGCTTCTCCGTCCTCCGCGAACTGCGAGACAGTTATCCGACCATTGCCATCATCATTCTTTCGTCCTCGAATGATCAAGACACGGTCAAGCGCGCTTTCAAACTCGGCGCACTGGGTTTCATCCCTAAGACGACCGAACGCGAGGTCATGCTCAACGCCATCGAGTTGGTGTTCTCTGGCGGTATTTACATTCCCTCTGAAATTCTGGAGGAAACACCGTCTGCGCGGCTTACGCATGAACCAACGACGCCCGACTTTCTCAGGGGTCTCGGATTGACCGACCGGCAGATCGAAGTGCTTGCGCTCCTGATGAAGGGAAAAAGCAACAAGATCATTGCCAAGACGCTCAACATGGCAGTGCCGACAGTGAAAAATCACATCACGGTCGTTCTCAAGGCGCTCAGCGTGACGAGCCGCACCGAGGCAGTCATAAAGGTAGGAAAGATGGGCTGGGAATCGCCGCCGAAATCCCAGTCATGAAGCCGCCCGGGTATCCCTCCCATCGTCATGATCCATCAAGAGCTCGTGCATGACAGCGCGGAGCCGCATCGGATCGACAGGCTTGTGCAGCAAAATGTATCCTCTGTCCCTGACCTCGCGTGCTGGTTCAGGTGCCGTATCGCCGCTGATGAGAATAGCCGGAATGGACGAACCAAACGCCGCATTGATTTCTTCAATGGCTCGGATCCCGGTCTTTCCGTTCGCAAGATGATAATCCGAGATGATGAGATCGGGGCGCTGTTGGCGCTCCGCAAGTCGGATAAGTGCCGCTTCGTCGGATCCGGTGGTAAGGGCGGTGTATCCCCATCTGCCAAGCAATCCGCCCGTTCCCTCCTGGACAATTGGAGCATCGGCAATGACAAGAACGACCTTGCCTTCGACTGCAAAGGCCGCGGGGTGCGGAGGAGCGACGGGCTCAGCGGATGTGCCGCATTCATCGGCCATCGGAACCAGGATCGCGAATCGCGAACCTCGGCCCACGGTCGAAGCCAAGTCGATTGGATGGTTGAGAAGCAGGCGAAGCCTGTCGACGATAGCCAAGCCGAGCCCCATGCTGCCGTACCGGTTCCGGTCTCGGGCGGCCAGTTGAAAGAACTCGCCAAAGATATTCTGTTTCTGATCCTCGGGAATTCCGGGACCACTGTCCCATACTTCGATGCGTAACATTTGACCGCGCCGGCGACAGCCGACAATGATCCCACCCCGCAACGTATAGCGCACAGCGTTGGATACCAAATTGAGCAGTATGCGTTCGAGCAGCATGGCGTCGCTCCGCACCCAGGCGTCGCTTCGCCTGACGCGTAGACGCAAGCCCGTTTCTCGCGTTGCCTGATCGAACGTCGTCTCAATTTTTTGCAACAGGCGCGCGATCGGGAATTCGGTAATTGTGGGGATGAGGATTCCAGCATCCAGCTTGGACATATCCAGCAGCGAATTGAGCATTTCATCCATTTCCTTGCGCGTTGCATCGACCAGCTCGATCGTCCTTGTCCGTTCCCCCGATCTGAGCGGCATGCGCAGCTGGGCAATGAACAAGCCCAGTGCATGCAATGGCTGCCGCAAATCGTGGCTTGCCATGGCAAGGAAGCGCGATTTTGCTGCATTGGCGAGCTCGAGCTCCTGCGTACGCTCCGCGACCTTCCGTTCGAGTTCGACCTGCGCGCGGCGCAGACGTTTCTCCCCCCGCTTGCGGACCTCGACGTCGGCGCTCAGTAACAAGCTCGGAACCGTAATGCTGATCAGAAACATCAACACCAGCAGGAATGAAACGTTGAGGTTCGCGGTCGTGAAGGGGCCGCCGCCCGTGAGCGTCCCCCAGACCGTGATGCCTGCAAGCACCAGCGCAACCGTTGCGGTGTCACGTGGGCCGCGGCGCAGCGCCGCCCACAACATCGGCAGGATCGCGAGAAAACCCAGTGGATCTCTGCCCGGCGTTTGCTCGATCAGGGGACTGAAAGCAATGAGTCCAACGGCAGCCGCTGTTGCGAGGACGCCGACCGTCTCCAAACAATCATCGCGGTTGAAAGCATGATCGTTGCTTGATGCCCAAAGCACGATGACGGGGGCAATGACCAGCGCCCCGGTCACATCTCCCAGCCACCATGTGACCCAGGCGTCTGTAAAATTTGTCCGATCGATGTACCCGGCGGTCGCCAGGCTGGTCAGTCCAATGCTTGCGCTGATCGGCGTCGCGATCACGATGCAGATCAGCGCAAACTTCGCGACGGAATTTGGTCGCGAAAACGTATGGCGTCCGCGCGACCATCGATTGACCAGATATGCGCCAACAACGGCCTCAAGAGTGTTGCCGGTCGCAATCGCAATTGCGGTGGCAACGGAGCCGGCGGTGGTCGCATTGGCGATCACAGCCGCAATGAAGATTGCGGGCCAGGTCCGATACCCCCACAACAGCACCGCCGCCAGCGCGAGACCCGTCGGTGGCCAGATTGGCGTTGCGCTGGGATGAACAGAGGCGAGGGCGAGGCCGCCTTTTGCCAGGACGAAATAGATCACTCCAATCGCGACCAGGCCGCCGGCATACCTGGCGCCTCGGCGAAAGTCTATCTTCGGCGCTAGCGATCGTGGATCGGACATCGTCGACGCCTGGACCAGGCAGTTGGATTGTCCATCATGACTGATCTTTTGATCTCCCTGATAAAGATCGAAGATCGCTACTTTCCCGCTTACCAAGCGGTTGATCGAGACCCCACCGTCCGATCGGCGCGACAACGCAAAATTCGGCGAGATGCGCTCAGATCGGATTGATCACCGCAGTCTGCCGACGGACGAAGAGATGGCGCGTGCTTGGTTCACGAGTGCAAGCTCTCTGCCGATGCCGATCGGCATCGGCTTCGGCTTATCGCGCATCGGGTTCGTTGAGGAAACTACCCATTTCGAGTTAGTGGAGCGCGCAACTGCCAGTAAGCCCTCCCCGCGAAGTCTGAAATGGGTCAAAAAGGCGACGATCCCGGCGGGCGGGCCGCGTGTCCGCTTGGCTCTTGGAAGCCGAGATCGCTGACCTAAGAATACCCCTCAGTTCAGGCCGCTCGGGCCGGCGAGCAGGCGCAGCACGATCGCAAACAGCTCGCTCTGCGAGGAGATGCCGAGCCGTCCATAGGCGCGCTTGCGGTAGGTCAACGTCGAATGCACGCTGATGCCGAGCGCCTGCGAGATCGCTTCGGAGCTGAAGCCTTCGAGGATGCGCCGGCAAACCTCCCGCTCGCGCGGCGTAAGATCGGCAAGCGGCGCGCGTGTGGCAAAGAGCGTGGCGAGAGACTGATCGGGCGTTGCGCTGCGCTGAAAGTGGCGTGCGACGCTCGCCCCGATCGCAGGTGCGATCGCCCGGAGGCGTTCGCGCTGGGCGTCGCTGAAGCGGCCCTGCGCGGCGATGCGATAGAAATTGACGTAGAAGCAGGTGTCGTCGACCCAGATCGCGGTCGCGCATTTGTCGACGATGCCGGAATCCTGGAAGAAGATCTTGCGGTAGCGCGCGCCATACATGCGCGGTGCGAAGGCCGGCAGCATGATCGACGCGCCGCCCTCGCCCTCGAACATCGCATCGCGATTGGGATCGGACTCATGGAACTGTCCGGCATAGGCGGCGCCGAGCTCCGCGCCGATCGGGATGTTGCCGGCATCGAGCAGGCAGTGCGCGGCGCCCGCGCGGCTCAGCGCAAACACCATGCAATGGCCGACATCGGCCTGCCGGCGCAGCGTCTCGATGAGCACTTCCGGAAAATCCGGCCGACCGATCGCGAGGACCGCGGGCGTGACATCGCCAGCCGCTACATTCGAGGCCATCCCGTGGGCCCGCATCGTTATCCTCCGCCAGACGTCTTTTGGCGGAGAATATCAGCAAGGGCGGCGTGCCGGAAGCTGGCCCTCACCATACCGCCTCCGGGTCCCGGCCCGGCGCCACAGCGCTACGCCCCTTCGGCGGAGCGCTGCGGCGTCACTCATTCGGGAAGTCCCGACGCACATCCCGATCCAGCTGCTTGTACGTGACCGCACCGCTCGACAGGTTCATCAGCGAAAGGGATCCTGAAGCCTGATCACCGATCATTGTTGGGGACCCATTCCTCCGCGGCGGTGTCCCAATGATGGGTGTCGTCGAAGTGTTTCCAGGGTGGCCGCCTCGGCTTGCTTTCGTCCTTCTGCCGATTTGCATTCAGTGCACGGAGTTGGACGGCGAACACCCCGACCTTCATCCCCCATTCGCGAGCGTTGTATCGGGAGTTCCATTTGATTGCTGCGAACATTTGGATGCCTCCTTCAAAGCAAGAAGCTTCCGCCACATTAGCCCGGGCGAAGAACACGGGAATGTAAGCTACTTCACAGTCGGCCAACATCTTCGACATCGCCGCGGGCGATCTCAGTGCACGGCGACCGGAACCTACGTTCGCTCGATATTCGGGCGCCGGGCATAGGTCATGTTGCCGCGCGATCAAAACGCGCGCGACGAAACGTAGCATTGTCCCCGTGCGGGAAGGCACGTCCTTTCGGCAGAGCGTATCTTATCGCTGGTGGACGCCCGCTCAGATAGAGGCCAGCGCATGCTAGAGCTTTGGAACAGCTGGTACGACACCCTAGCCTCGGTGGAGGCGCTTGCCATGGTCATCGTCATTGTCCTGGTGGCTGCCGGCGCTATGACGCTGGCGGACAATCGGCGGCAAAGAACGCGTCCAGCAAAGGATTGATCTAGGGGAGTACACGCCCTTCTGTAATGGGCCCGATGATGTCAAGCCTCCCGAGTGAATGTCACGCCGCCGAGCTCATGCTTCTGTCCGTGGTCAACGCCTGGTC
>Ga0207647_10003938_pt1 | contig 11084 bp, 14 predicted proteins | sample KBSCornC2_FD_184295 | JGI IMG/M metagenome (GOLD analysis project Ga0207647, IMG submission 184295) | Corn rhizosphere microbial communities from Kellogg Biological Station, Michigan, USA - C2 (SPAdes) (version 2) | ecosystem: Host-associated > Plants > Roots > Rhizosphere ...
CTTCTACGCACTGCCGCGGGTGTTTGCCGACCGTGTCTGGGACTCGATGCTCGAGCCGCTGGTCTCCAGGGAAGAAATGGCGCGTCGTTTCAAGGTTGACGAAATCTCCCGCGAAGCCTGGCGCACTTTGGTAGAGGAACCGCTCGGCAATGCCATCGAGCGTTACCTGCGAGACGATCTGGTGCGCGGCCTCGTGTTTACAGATGCGAAAGTCGGCGTCTTCACGCATCCGCACGATAGTTCGCTCCTGCAAAACCGCTGTTTCCTTTATCATTTAATCGGCAATAAAACGGGCGAATGGATGGTGCCAGTTGGCGGGATGGGGGCGGTTTCGTCCGAACTGGAACGCGCAGCACGCAAAGCAGGCGCCGAAATGCTAACGAATGTTCATGTCAACGCGCTGAACGTCGCGAGCAAAACACGCACGATTCAATTTTTCGCGAACGGAAAAGACGAGACCATCGAAGCACGATTTGTTCTTGTTAACTTTGGCCGGGATTTGCTGGCAAAGTTTACAGGCCGATTCTTTCAGCTCGATCGCACAGATGAAGGATCAGTTTTCAAGATCAACCTGCTGCTGAGCCGTTTGCCGAAACTAAAGGCAAAGAAAATTCACGCGAATGAAGCGTTTTGCGGGACGTTCCACAGCGACGAAGGCTACCAACAGATGAATCTCAGCTACGACGAAGCGTCTCGCGGCAGGTTGCCGGCGAAAATGCCGTGCGAAATCTATTGCCACACGCTGACTGACGACAGCATTCTGGGGCCGGAGTTGCGTGAACAGGGCTTTCACACGATGACGCTCTTCGGATTGGACGCGCCGTGGAGCTTGTTTGTGCGAGATAATGAAAAAATGCGCCGGGAAGCGGAAAAAAAATACCTCGCCAGCATCGACCAGTGGTTGGAAGAACCGATCGAAAGTTGCGTGGCTTTGGCGCGTGATGGCACACCTTGCATCGAAAGCAAAAGCCCCGTCGACATTGAAGACGCTCTGGGGATGTATCACGGAAACATTTTTCATAACGCGCCGACGTTTCCATTTGCCGAGCGCAGAGATCGGGTCGGGACGTGGGGTGTTGAGACGGAATACGAAAATGTGTTTTTTTGCGGATCCAGCGCCTTGCGAGGTGGCGCTGTTAGCGGGATCCCCGGGCATAACGCGGCAATGAAAGTGCTGGAACTCTGTCGAAAGAATTCCCATGCCTGAAAGCCCAACATCCCATTCAGTTGATCCGCGCGACGTGGAGTCGATCGATGCAATCATCGCTGCGGCGTATGACGTGATCTCCGGGCCGGCCGGACAAAAGCGCGACTGGAATCGCGAGCGATCTCTGTTTTATCCCGGCGCACGTATAATGCCGACTGCGAGCGTCCCGGGAAGAAACGACGTCGAGCTTGAGCCGCAAATGTTGGATGTCGAAAAGTATATCGCGCGCGCGGAACCGCTTTTACAGCAAGGTTTCTACGAAACGGAGGTCGCGCGGCGCACCGAACAGTTTGGCCGGATCGCTCACGTTTGGAGCACTTACGAATCGCGTTACGATTCGCGCGATCCCGAGCCGTTCATGCGCGGCATCAACAGTTTTCAGCTTTTTAATGACGGCAAACGCTGGTGGATCCTGTCCGTCTACTGGCAGCACGAGAGTGCAGACCACGCGATCCCGCAAAAATATCTTAAACGCTGAGTCTGGTGGCAGGCGAAATCTCGGTCATGCCCTGATCTGCGATGCGATCGATCTTGGTTTTGAAAAAATAGCTCAATTATACAAACGACAACTGATTTAAGGTCTACCCATGTCTTTTCCCGAATTACAGAGCGTCCGGCTTAAGCTTCGTTCATTAGAGGACGAGGATTTGACCGTATTGTATGCATTACGTTCCAATGAACAGGTGAACCGGTATCTCGATCGTCCGCCTGCCCGTTCTGTTGAGGATGTACAGGCATTCATCAGCAAGATCCGGGATGGTATCGCCGGAAATCAATCGTTCTACTGGGCCATTACCCTAAAAGATCAACCCGGGCTGATCGGCACTATCTGTATCTGGAATTTATCTGTCGACAGAAAGACTGCAGAACTGGGTTATGAACTGCACCCCGATCACCAGGGAAAAGGCTATATGCAGGAAGCAATTGCTCTAGTGATCAGGTTTGCATTTGACACGATCGGGTTATCCGTTTTGGAAGCTTATTCACATAAAGACAATAGTGCCTCAACAAAACTGCTGCTGAAAAATGGATTTGAGCCGGAGACAGGAAAAAATGATCCGGATAATAAAAATAATCTTATCCATTTCCTTCGTCGTTAGTGCATATGATGTCCGCAGGGTTTTTCTTCCTTCGCTACGTTGAATTTAGAAGGTTTGATGTTCAGCACTTCCACTTCCTGTTTTCCTTCAGTGATCTTCAGGAACCTGTTGGGAGAAACATTGGTGACTTTCTCTATCATCATCGTTTTAACGGTGTTCAGTTGACGATCCTCGCGGCAGATCTCGCGGTCGCTGATCTTGTGTCTCGTTAGACGGTATTACAGCATGACTGATCATCGCGGTGGCAGCCAAGAGGTTCGACCCGGCCTAGCTTGGGCCGTTCTTTTTGCGCGTGCCGTCTTGGGCCTGATCTTCTTTATGGCTGGTGTTTATAAGGTCTTCCAGCAGGGACCCGCCGGTCACGTTCGCCAGTTGTTCTTGCCGTATTCCGATACTTTCCTTCCAGTTTGGTCACTGTGGGTGGTGGGCTATACGATTCCCTTTATCGAGCTCGTAGGCGGCGCACTGGTCCTTATTGGGTGGCGCACTCGTCTCGCATTAGTCAGTCTCGGCTGTGTTCTCGTCGTCGTGACGTTCGGCCACCTGTTAAAACAACCGCTATATGCGCTTCATGAGCATGTTATCCCGCGGCTGGTTCTGTTGCTCTTTGTTTTGGCGGTTCCGCGCGAAGCGGATCGTTTCTCGCTTGACGCGGTTTTTGCTTGGCGCCGTGATGCCACCTAATCAGATGATGAAGCCGACTCCGAAATCTTTCGCGAACAAAAGCGTTTGATTGCGAAATAACCTGAGCGTGTTTGCCACGACACTCTGCCAACCGTCACGTTGTCAGTTTCGTGTGCGCGCACCAAACGCATTCACCTCTTTTGTAAATCTGTCCAGCATTCCCGGCGCAGGTTGTGGCGCATACCGCAGCAGAATGTACGTGTCCGCGATTTGCCGGATGCGATTAGATTCGTTAGGCAGTGATTGAGCAGCGCGCCATGCAAAATCTAACGGGCCTTCGCAAGGATCTCGCCGCACACCGAGACGGGCAATCTTTCGGCAAAAATATTCATACAACGCCTTTACCCGGTCCGCGCGCGAGCGCGTCCGCAGTTGCATCCATGCGAAATAAATCGCGAGCAGTGCGATTGCGATGAGCAGAATTTCTACGATGAGAAAGACCGGACCGCGGCTGGAGATTCCCATCGACGTTAGAAAGACCTCCTGTACGTCGGCGTCGAACGCGAGAAGCCGCGTGTCCCACTCATAACTCAGTGTTTGCCAAATGAACCGGATGTTGGTGAAAACGGCGGACCGCAGCAACCCCGCTATCAAGGCGTTCCGGCGAACTCCCATTTGTCCGGAAGCGATGCGTGTCTCTAAAAACGAAGTTAAATCGAGACTCTCTCTTCCCGGCGCAACTGCGCTGGTTGGATCCACTCGAGTCCATCCGTTTTCCGGAAGCCAAACCTCGCACCACGCGTGCGCGTCCGCCTGCCGCACTAGAAAGAAGTGGCCTAGCTCGTTGTACTCACCCCCGAGGTAGCCCACAACAACGCGCGCAGGGATTCCTGCCAACCGCATCAGAGTAGCGAAACTCGCAGCATAATGTTCGCAAAACCCCATGCGACGACGGAAAAGAAATTCCGCCAGATCATCGTATTCGCCGGGCGTCAACGAATAGCTGAAGCCTTGCGTCCGGAAGAACCGAAGCGCGCTGCTTATCACGCCCCGCGGGTCATGATTTTGCACCGCCCAGGAGTATGCCAGGTCGCGCACCGCCGGACTGATTGAGGCCGGCACCTCGAGCGAGTCCGCTCGTTCCTTCGCTGTGAGCTCGTTCCCGCTGAATTCTGATGACGCCACATCGTATTGGCGGGATTTTCGAATCGGCTGGATGCTCCAGAGATAATCGCCGCGTGCGAGCATTGCACCACGAACAGGTTTGATCGGGTGATCGAGCGCAAACATCCAGCGCGCCCCGTGCGGCGCTAACGTGATCCGCTGCTGGATTTCCTTGGCGTTCGACGATTGAACTGAGAGGCCGCGGCTGCCCGCGACTTCTGGCGTGTTAGATGGAGCCTTCGGCCGCGGCTCGTACGGAGCTCGCCATTCCATGCCGTCGCAACGCCACATGACGACTCCGCGCCAATACATGGGACCAGACGGTCGAGCGCTGCTTCCAGGAAACTCCGCGCGGAACGCAACCTCCGAAGAACTTGCAAGAGCTGCGATTCTTCCAGGAGCAAGTCGATCGGAGAAGCCAATGCTTGCCGAACGGAAGGGACGCAGTTCAAGCCGGAGACCAGCATTGATTCGGGGAAATACGAGAAAGAAAAGGACGACCAGCGGCGAGGCCTGAAGGAGGAGTTTGCACGTCGTGCGAACCGGAGGCCACACCGGGCCCGGTGCCGCTCCGCGATGAAACTGAACCAGTGCGACCACGAGCAAGGCAAACGCGATAAGGAGACAAAGTGCTGTCGTGAAGTCTTGGGACAGGGAAAGTCCACACAAACAAAGCATCCACCCGATGAGTACCATGACTCGAAACTCGCGTGCCGTGTGCGCTTCGAGAATCTTTAGAGACATGAGAACCACTAGGAGTGATATGCCTGTCTCGACGCTTCTAGCAGGACCATAAGTGACAAAAGCTGTCGTAAGCGCCGTCGCGACGAGCATTAGCTTCAAAACCACAGAACGAAGCCGGTAACCTCTGGGTTCCATCCAAAATTTCAGTGCAAGCGAGAATAGAAAGAGCGATGGCACCCAAACGGCGAGAGAGTCGAAGAAGGGAGGTAGTGTGAAGACCAATGCTGTCGCCATCCAAAGCAGCGGTCGCCGGGGGATGCTCCTGTCTCGCTTGCTCTCGCTCTTACTCTTGCTCATGCGTTTTTCCCCGGAACAGACTCAAAGCGCGCAGGCAGCGGTGAAAATGCATTTGCCCAAGGGCCGGGGAAATTTCAACACCCGGAAGACGAAGGCCATAAGGCCGCCGTGCACGTTCAGCTTCGATCACCCACAGCGTGAGCTGTGACAGCTTTTCTTCCACATCAGCAAAGCGGAGCCTGAAAAAATCGAGACGCACCGCGCCTTTCGTTTCGGTGGCAAACTCTTTTGTCATCAGCGGTTGCCCGCGCGCCACTGCTTTCCAATCAATGTGACGCTGGGATTCGCCGGGGACATAGTCGCGGACTCCTGCAAAATCATCGCCAGGCCCGAGGCCTTGCTCAGCCCAGCCGTCGCCAAATCGTGAGTCGTTCGTTGGTAGCTGAGAACTTCCCGCCGGTTTGGGATAGACGAGGTAGGTTTGATTGGACACAACTTTCTTCGACGCACGCATAAAACCCAGAGGGTAACAACTCGTTAGGTCCAATTTTTCTATCTTATGTTCGCCTCGATGATGCGCGGGAAAACGAAGGGTCAAACGTGCGGCGCTCTCGCGAGAAATGCAGTCGACGCGTTCACGCGTTTTATGTGCGTCGGGCAAGACTACCTCGATTCCATAGCGTGTCGCACGGGAGCTGTTCACGACCTCAACTGGCAGGCATACCTCATCGCCTGCGAATGTTGGCTTCGCGGATTCAACCTTCAGCGTCACGCTGGCAAGGTTGGTGAGAGTATGCGGAATTGATACGAGAAAGACCGAAGCCAGCATAAACAAAAGCAGGTAAATTGCCGCGCTGTTTTGACTCGAAGCCGCGTACCACATCGCGCCAAGCACAAACAGCAGCGCTCCAAAGCCTGCAGTTGGATAGGCCAGCGGAAATTTTCCTGCCTTCACGGGACCGGCACGGTGTGAAGCAGATCGTCAGCGAGTGTTCGTCCGCTTTGACCGGACTGATCGAGATCGTGCCCGAGGCGATGCGCCATGACTGCCACTCCCACGGCCTGGATGTCTTCGGGAAGAAGCATCTCGCGTCCGTGCATCAGCGCCCAGGCCTGCGAGGCGTGGAGCAATGCGAGTCCTGCGCGCGGTGATAGTCCCGTCATGTGGCGTTGTCGAGAGGCGTCTAGCAGGTCTTGCAGATAATCGAGTAACGCGGGTGAAGCATGCACCTTTCGCACGTTATCTTGAATCTCGATCAATGTTTGTGGACTCATCACCGGTTTTAACTCCTTGAGCATTACGCGGCGATCCATTCCCAGCAGCATTGCGCGTTCGCTGGTGCGATCCGGCACGCCCAGCTCAATCCGCATCAGAAAACGGTCAAGCTGAGATTCCGGCAGTGGAAAGGTACCGACCGCGTGTTGCGGGTTCTGTGTCGCGACCACAAAAAACGGTTCGGGCAAATCATAGGTTACGCCATCAACCGAGATGCGCTGTTCTTCCATTGCTTCAAGCAGTGCGCTTTGCGTCTTCGCTGTCGCGCGATTGACCTCGTCGATTAGTACTACTTGCGAAAACAGCGGGCCGCGATAAAACACGAATCGTTGTTCGGTCCGATCGAAGATGGAATTACCGAGAATATCGGCCGGCAACAGATCACTTGTGAATTGAATTCGCTGGAATGCCAGCGCCAGCGACCGTGCGAGCGCTTGGGATAGCGTTGTTTTGCCGACGCCGGGAATATCTTCAATTAACAGGTGACCGCGCGCGAGCAAACAGGCGACAGAAAGCTTTACCGCCTGGTTCTTGCCTACGATGACTTCACAAACCTGCTTCGTGAAAGCCTCAACGTGATCGGTCACTCCGGGACGATCTGCGGGAACAATGCCTTTCGCAAACATGATGTGGGGGAAAAGAGTTTCCAGCTTGTTACTTTTGCCGGTAGTCTTGTTTCGTCGCTGAATCTGATAAATCAAGTTTTTCTTCGGATTCTGGCGGCCGTCTCGCAGGGCCACGCAGCTTCATAGCGCGCGTTTGGTCCGCTTTCTTACTCGTGCTCCTGCTTATGCTCGTCGCTGTTCCGCCGGGATGAGTTTGAACAGGGGCAGGGGACGGATGCGCATCGCGATAACATTTCGTGACCAGGCCGAGTACAAAAGCCGCGGCAACGAACGCGGCCACAAGTGTCTCAGTAGAGGTGAGGCGGAATCGTTGCCTCACTTCATCGAGTCTGAAACGCCGGCGCTTGCTAACCACGAATACCTGTTTTACTCCTGCGCTGCCGCGCCGTGGTCCTGCGCGGCGGCGCGTGAGTTTCCTGCCGCTTCTTGCTTTTGACGCTGCCGAACCAGAGCCGAACGATAGTGTTTCCTGATGTTGGAATCGTAGAAGCGCGCTTTTGATTCTGCCGACATTATCTCGTGATACACCGAAAACGGGACGTCGAAATAGCGGTAAACCGCGCCGTTAACGAATTCGACTTCGAGAATGTGACGCCGCTTGCTGTAACCAACCTTTGCGATCGCAGTCGATTGAACCGGTTGTCGGGGAATTCGCGAAGTAATGTGGTTTGGTGTCGGTGACGGTTGCCCCCACGTGTCGTCGCTAATGACAATCAAAATGCAAGACGCCAACGCAATCCGTCGAATCACAGGTGCCTCTTTTACCGACACGGCAGCAGTTCGTCGAGAATAGATGCAAGATCTTCGCTATAGATTGCAAGATGCAATCGAATTATAGTTCCACCCATGGCGGCAGCTGTAGTCGCGTCGGTCATTCTGTTTGCAGCGACACCAACGCCCGCTCCAGTTCACGTCACGCTGAATGATCTCGTCGGCATGTGGGTCACCGTTGGCGGCAACTGCAGCCGGGGTCAGCATCTCCTCAGCGAGAATGGAAAGTACAAAAAGTGGTGCTTTGATAGTATTTCAGAGGGCGATTGGTTTTTGAGTGGCGGTAACAAGATCGTTCTCAGAGACGATCCGAAAACAGCAGACGCGGAGATCATCACAGTTATAGGTTTCTTTCGATACTCTGATCACACAGTCGTTAACGTCCGTTACCAGGATGGCAGCCGCGAGAAATGGATGAAACAATAAGTCTAATCGATCAATGAATCCAACAGCCCCATTGTTATGTAAGTGCAGTATGCTTGTCACGGCAGCCTGCCGACGGTTATTTCTTTTTCTTTGGATGGTGAGTGCGTGAAGTCGTTTTCCTACACTCCGGGCTATATTTACCTGATCGCTGGTGTTCTGGCTTTTCCCGCGACTTGGCTCGTTGTCGGGAGATCTGGCGAGGACGTTCCCGGGATGATCGCGATGGTTGCTGGTATCTTATTCTTCGGTTTCTTCGCGTTCGGGCTGGCGTCCCTCCGCCGCAGCCTTCTAAATCGTTATTCCAGGAATGCAGACTCTGAGGACGATCTTCGGTGATGAAACGGCACATCCAAACACTCGCTGAATCCTACAGCCCCCGATTGCGACGCAGCTTCAAAGTATCTGTGACCACAAATGCACAACGCACATTGATGCAGACGCGACCGTCCGACGCCGCGGTAACTAAGCATGATCGTGGCTTGGCTCCGGCTCGTTAGGGCAAATTTAGAGGTGAACAATGAAGCCTAATCGCGATGTCGTTTGCGTGATTGGGCTTTGTCTCCTTTCTGTGCTTCAGATTCAGTGCACCCTCGGGCGTGGGCTTTCGACCCCTGAGGAAAGAGCGAACGCAATAAACATCGCACGGTCGCTCGAACGAGATCCTCTGGCTAAGGATGCTGCCGCGAACAGGCAGTGGTTGCTGAATTGGATTATCGAAGTTCCTGATATTCGCTTCAAATCTTGCGCTGGCCTGCTGCGCCCGGGCGTTGGAGATCAATATCGTTACTCAGCTCAAGTCAATCAACAGATCATATTCTCCGCTGCAGCATTCAAGTTGGAACATCCTGATCATCTCAGAAATGATAATGGCGCATACATAGCGGGAGTTGAAGGAGCGCTGCGAGTGTACGAGATATTGATGAAGTCCGTGCCGGACGCGCAATTGGCCTTCCTGGATGATTTGATAGCGAAGCGTGATCGTGTCGAACTTGCTGATCATGTCGCCAATCTTGCCAAAGAAAAGTGCAAGCGATCGAAAACTGAATGGATCCTGAATCTTGCTGGAGCAGGCGTGGCACTCGTCTTGAGCGCGTTGGTTGCGCAATGGTTTGGACGACATCGATTGCCTCGTGCGACCGGTTCGGAAAGTGTCACGAGCGGAAACGGTAAGGTTAAGATTGCCACGATCGCTGAACGGGGCGTGTTTCTCTGTGCAGCATACTTTGTGATTGTTCTCATAGTCCTTCACATCCTTGAACCTGAATTCGATCCACGGTTCAGGTTCATGAGCGAGTATGCGTTGGGCGATTATGGATGGCTCATGACCACCACATTTTTCGCATTGGGCCTGGTCCCTTTTCTAACCGCAATCGGACTCCAAAACGTATACGAATCGTCCCGGAGTATTCGTATCGGACTGGGCCTACTGGTAGTCGCGGCGATCTTCATTTGGCTTGCCGGGATATTCAGGGATTCCATACCTCATCTGCTAGCCGGCGTGGTAGCCTTTCCAAGCATGGTCATGGCGGTGTTGCTTTTGTCATGGACATTTCGGCGAGCTGCGGGGTGGCAAACGATTTATTGGCTAGCGGTCTTCGTTGGTCTAGCAATGCTTGCGATGCTGTTTTTAATGGTCGCCGATCTAGGGATGCCAGGATTGCAGCAGCGAGTTTTCATTTTCCTGTTCCTATTGTGGCTTTCGATCGTGGCTTACAAGTCGGTTCGATTACTGCCTAACCAACTCGTTACCCGAATAGATTGAAGCATCATGGTCAAGAATGACCAGCATGCGACCTAACCATTAGTAGAATGCCGCGACTGACTGTTCGTCCGCTAACCAGCGAAGACTTTGACGGCTTCATCGCTTACTTTACGCGCGCGTCTCAAGCCGACGCCGAGCGCATGGGGCTCGCAATCGATAAAGTGCCGTCGCCCACCCAACTGCGTTCCGATCTGGAGGCGATGATCAAAACGCCTGTCGATCGGCTTCGTAGCTTCGTACTCGCGTGGTGTCTCGACGGCAAAACCATTGGACATTCTTCGCTCAAAGACATCGTGCCGGGCGAATTCGGCAGCATACATTTGCACATGTGGCGCGCCGATCTGAGGGGTAAAGGTTATGGCCCACGCCTGTTTTGCTTGTCCGCGCTCGATTTCTACGAGCGATTCAATCTGAAGCAAATCATCTGCGAGCCCAAAGCCGATAACCCGATGGCGAACCGCATGCTGCAGAGGATCGGCTTTCCGCTCGTCTTCACGCACGTCGCCGCAGGGTCGGAACTGAGCGTCGTCTGCGAGCTGAACCGTTATGAGATCCTGCGCGACATAGCCGAGCGTTACCTACTCGAGCAGACGGGCCGTCTCAAAGAATCATAAACGCCGTTTTGCGGGCTTGCTTCACCACCGTGTTTTGAAAGAGAATCATTGGTGTGAACGCCGTGTTTTCGCTAGTCGAACAGTTAGTCGCGTTAGGGCGACCAACGATAGTAGGCTTGCAGTCTCTTCTCGGCGTGACCCTATCGATCACCGTACAGGACACCACAGCGCCGACGATCGGCCAAGCGGGCCCCGATCAAACCATTGAGTGTTCGGGTACGCCGAACTTCACCGCGCCAGTAAGCCAGGCGAACCAGTACTGGTCGATTTACGAGGCCCATCAATCATCCGGTTTAGTGGCAAGCGTTGACTTTCGCGAGCCTCGTAGTGGTGCCTCAAAGCATGAGCCGCTGCTCGTTGTGACATTGAGAGACGCGCCAGTGCGTTTGCAGGATCTGTCGCAGAAGTACGGCAGGGGCCGAATCAGTGACATGAGCCATCATCATCCCTCGTTCGTCGGATACACGTATGTCGTGCGTGGCCGGCAGGTTGCCTTCAAGATCGAGGAGCTCGTGCGTCAGGTGCCGGGCGCC
>Ga0207647_10003940_pt1 | contig 11082 bp, 13 predicted proteins | sample KBSCornC2_FD_184295 | JGI IMG/M metagenome (GOLD analysis project Ga0207647, IMG submission 184295) | Corn rhizosphere microbial communities from Kellogg Biological Station, Michigan, USA - C2 (SPAdes) (version 2) | ecosystem: Host-associated > Plants > Roots > Rhizosphere ...
GCAAGGCGGCGATTGCCAACCTGCCACAAGTAGAAGCGGTCGTTGACCTAACCAAGCCTGATGATGTCACTGCTCTGGCAAGCTCGCTGACGGCTATCAACGGCACCATTCCGCTGGCAAACCTAACTAACGTTTATGAATTCACTGGCGAATCGCTGAACTCGACGCTTCCATCCCTGCCATTCGCAGACGATGCCGCCATCGTGTACTCTTCTCATATCCGACCGCCCACAACTCCCGACGAACCGTGGGCAGCACTACTCCAGCCCGAAGCAAAGCATACAACTGGTCTCAACAACTATCTACAAGATGCACAGACACAAGTCAACCAATATGAGGCAATGGCAAATCAGTCCCGGAATCCCCACACCGAATAAAGGATTTTGCCTTTCCTAGAGCATTCATTCAACTCTCTGTAGTTCATGATTACCTTGTGCTTGAAACTTATTCCAAACGGCCTATACTCTACTTGCTAGGATACGAAATTCTATAGGAACACCACGCCGGATGATTGTTTTCGTTTGGAGAGATATGACCGGTAAACACAACAGCCCCAAACACACTTCCAGGAACGCAAAGGGAAGAAGTCACGAATCTGAGATTGAAGGCAGACTGCGTGACCCGGATTTCCGAGCAAACGTAAACCGAGCGGCCATACGCCACGGTGAGGGGCCACCGTTTGCACGAGGAGGGAAAGGCGAAGATTCGAAAAATAAACCCGAGGACAAGGAGCTCAAGGAAGATAGTACCTAGCACGGTGGGCTTACTACGCCCAACGCAAAACGAGAAACTGAGGTTGAGATTCGACATTATGCAAATCGAGTGCCAATAGCGGCGCTCTTTCATTTTGTCAAATCTCCCTCAGTTTCCCGATCCCACCAATTCTTTCGCTCTTACTTCTTTTGCTGGGTAATGTGAGCCTCTGAGCCGTATTCGGGCAGGGCGATTTTGTCATTTTCGCCGACCTGTAGTCTGGCAATGCCGAGCGGTATCCAATCATCTGTAGCGCTTGCAACAATCGGAATGTTTTGCGCATAAGCAAGCGTGTTCGCTACCGTTAAGCCGATACGCAGGCCCGTAAAGCTTCCCGGCCCCTGGTATGCGACGATACCGCCTAGGTCAGCAAACGTCTTGCCTGAACCATTCAGTAGCATGACAATCTTTTTGTGAATTGTTTCGGCTAGCTCGCGATGCGCGTGCCAAGCCTCGTACGCCAGCTTCGTTTCGTTGTCGAATAAGCCAATTTCGGCTTCAGGTTTGTCGGTTCGGATTGTCAAAATTATCATATTTTTTCCTCTAACAAATATCCGAGTTCCGGAGGATACGAAACGGCCAGCTGGCGCGCTTCTTCGCCCGTCTGTGTAATCTCTATCCGTAGATGTTCAGCAGGCAACACATGCCGCACAATACCTGACCATTCCACAATTACCACCGCCTGCCGATCGCCAACCAATTCGCGTAGCTCGTCGGCTACTACGCCAGCTTCGTGCAGCCGATAAAAATCAAAGTGGTGAATGACAAATTTGTCAGTACGATATTCACGACTAATTGTAAATGTCGGACTGGCGACATGGTCAGCGCTGCCAGCACCACGAGCCAAGCCACGGGTCAACGTAGTTTTGCCGCCGCCCAAGTCGCTAACCAGCTCGATGACTTCACCACCGCGCAGGCGCGCACCAATTTGCTCGCCGAGTTTCTCGGTGGCATTTGCGTCCAGCATAGTCAGTTTTGTCGTTTTCATCTCTGTCATGGTACCTCGGAAGTATCAACAGCCGCAAGCGTAAGGGTTTTCTTGAGAGTCAGCCCTAAAACGCGGTATACTACCCATATGCTACAACTCTGCGGAGCACTTTTGAACAAAGCCGTGCTTAGTCTGCGCACCGGGGGACCTATCGCCACGGTAGGCGCACCTATTATCGATCCAAACAATCTTAAAATCGAGGGTTTTTACTGCCAGGATAAATTCAACAAATCTCTCTTGGTGCTCTTGTATCAGGATATTCGCGACCTCTTGCCTGACGGGTTCGTAGTCGACGATCATGACGTTTTGGCAGACCCTAGCGAACTTGTCCGCCTTAAAAAAGTTATGGATCTGAACTTTCAGCTCATCGACAAGCCTGTCGAAACAGTGAGCGGCCAAAAAGTTGGCAAGGTAAGCGACTTTGCCGTTGAAGTTGAAACTATGTTTGTCCAAAAAATCTACGTATCGCAATCGATTCTCAAAAGTTTCACCGGTGGTTCGCTCAGCGTTGACCGCGGCCAAATCCAAGAAATAACCAACAAACGCGTCGTCATCAGCGACCCCTTGCGCGGCGTGCCAGCCGGGGCCGTTGCCGGCTAGATAGCTTCAGGCAAACCTACGGTTTTTCTCATCGCGCCGGAAGCTGAACTAAATTCAGCTATTCGGGCTGCTTTTTTCCCTTACTCCTCGTCGAGAACGGCTTTTATATCCGAGTACCCGAAGCCTTGACGGGCAAGGTATTGCATGAATTTCAGCCGGTTAGGGTATCGGGCGCGTTTTTTGGCAACCAAATCACGGAGTACAGCTAGCTCGTCAGTTTCACCCCCTGCCAAGACCTGCTCTATTACTTCGCTGGACACGCGTTTTGTGCGTAATTCTTGTTGTAATTTACGCAGGGAAGTGGGACGGAGCAGGCGACGGTTGTTGACCCAGGCTTCGGCAAATTTTTTGTCATCCACATAACCATAATCGCTTAGCCTGTTAAGTATAGTATTTACAAGGGCAGGGGAGACCTTTTTGCGCTCCAGGTAGCTATGGATTTCCCATTCACTCCGCATACGGATAGCGACGTAGCGTAGGGCAAGATTATAAACTTTGTCGTCAGCCGATTGCCGCTTTAGCTCTTTTAGCTGTCTATCGTCTAGTTCCTGACCGATGTTCAGCTGATTGTCCAGCAGCGCGCCTTCGCTCAGGCTAAACGAATATTTGCCGTCAACAAATATTGAGTACCGGTCCTTTTGTTTTACCTGCTGCTTTATCGCCGTGACTTTCATAACACTTCTTAGGGTAACAGCCTATTTGCCTCTTGCAAAATCACCCCCCTATCTGTAAGCTAACTTTTTGTAAACGGAGAAAACATATGACTGAATTTGCGCCTAACCTGCCCGCATTCCCCGACCCTGAGGAAGTTTTGCGTGGAGCATTTGATAAAATCAAAGAATTTTTTTCACCTCCTGAAAGTCCAGCGCTAGAAATAAATGAACCAGGCCTCGTCCTAGAAGGTCTACGTGCCGTAAAAGATGAGAGTTCGGCGGAGAAATCTGAAAGACGAGTTACCCATATCGACCCCGAAAATACGGATGACATCAAGAAGCGCGACAGAGTTAGCGACAGCGATAGACGACATTATCACGGAGGCAAAGGATCGGCAAGCTCTGGTCAAGGCAAAGTACGTCGTTCAAACCCTGAAAAAGACCAACGGTAAGCAATAAGCGTCCTAGCTTGACTTACCCCTCGGCCCTATTTCCAGACGCGCTGCTTGTTCTTTTCTTCTTTGGCCCGGAACGCCTGTTCTAGGTCAATATCGAGCAGATTGCACAGCCCAAGCAAAATGATCAGCACATCGGCAGCTTCCTCGCCCAGTTCTGCCGTGTGTGTATCAGCCGCAAATTTACCGCCGAGATGCTTGCGGGCTGCGCGCGAGAATTCGCCACACTCCTCGAGTAGCAACATAAATCGATGCGAGATATCGTCGGTAAAGCCACGAGCTTTGACCATTTCGTCCACGTACGTTTGCAGATCAGCCAGGGTTGGATTTGCTCCAAGTTGTAATCCGCTCATCGGTTATTCCTTGGCGGCGGCTTCGCGGACTTGGTTGGCGATAGTTTCCATGACTTTTGGATTTTCGTCTAGGAAGGTCTTGGCGGCTTCGCGGCCCTGGCCGATTTTTTCGCCGTTGTAACTGAACCATGCACCGGCTTTTTCGATGATATTGCGGTTGGTCGCTAGGTCGATAATATCGCCGGAGCGGCTGATGCCTTGGTTGTACATGATGTCAAATTCTGCTTCGCGGAAAGGCGGCGCGACTTTATTCTTCACAACCTTTACGCGGGTGTGGTTGCCGATAACTTTGTCCCCTTGCTTAATCTGTGAGGTACGGCGGATGTCCATGCGGACCGAGGCGTAGAACTTCAGCGCGTTGCCACCAGTGGTAGTTTCGGGGTTGCCGAACATAACACCGATTTTCATACGCAATTGGTTGATGAATACGACGGTAACTTTAGACCGAGAAATAACACCGGTAAGCTTGCGGAGCGCCTGGCTCATAAGACGCGCCTGGAGACCCATTTGCGCGTCACCCATATCGCCTTCGATTTCGGCGCGTGGTACCAGAGCTGCCACGGAGTCAACAACAACGATATCGACAGCGTTACTCCGTACCAAAGTCTCGGTAATCTCAAGCGCTTGTTCGCCATTGTCCGGCTGAGACAGCAAGAGGTTTTCGATATCTACACCAATGCGCTTGGCGTAGGCAGGATCAAGCGCGTGTTCGGCGTCGATGAAGGCTGCGGTGCCACCGGCTTTTTGGACTTCGGCAATCGCATGGAGTGTCAATGTGGTCTTACCAGAACTTTCAGGACCGTATACCTCAATAACACGGCCCTTTGGCAAGCCGCCACCTAGGGCAAGGTCGAGCGACAACGAACCTGTTGGAATGCACTCAACGTCCACATCCGTGCGCTCGCCAAGTTTCATAATTGAACCCTTACCGAATTGCTTTTCGATAGTTTCGAGCGCTAGACCTAGCGCCTTGCTCTTGCCATCTGCAGCCGCCGCAGCTTTGTCATCAGTCTTTTTGTCAGTTGTTTTCTTGTCAGCCATTATACCCTCCAGCCACGTTTAATAATTGTCTGCCACCACCTATATTTATTATACCAGATCTGGGGCGCTTGCGATAAGTATAAGAATTACGATACAATCAGGGTAGAAACGGTGGAAAATGGTGCGTCCAAAAATAACTAAAAAATCCAGCAAAACAAACGAAGCAACTATAGGCCACGGCGTTGAGGCGCTGCTGGAGCAAGCGTTGGCGCGCGGTGCCAGCGACATTCACTTTGAACCCAACGAACGCACTGTGCGCGTGCGGATGCGAATAGACGGCTGGCTAGAGCAAACGACCAAGTTGCCCTTGCCTCAATACCCCGCCATTGCGGCGTACCTGAAGCATTGGGCCGGCCTGACCGACCAAAGCCCAGGCACGCCGCAAAGCGGTACCGTAGACTTTGACACCAAGCACCTTTCAGCGAGCCTCACCGTCAACACCATGCCTACAATGGATGGCGAAAAAGTCGTAATTCATTTGGTGCCACAACGCAGCGAACCCGCCACACTGGAGTCGCTTGGTTTTTGGGGCGGAGCTTTGCGTCAAATCGAGCAAATCGTGGCCGAGCCACACGGCCTTGTCCTTGCCAGCAGTCCTGATACCACTGGCGCATCTATGAGTTTGCTCGGCATTATGCACTTGCTCAACAATCCGGCGCTCAATATCGCAACGCTGGAAGACCCCATCACCCAGCGCGTGGCTAGCGTTAACCAGACAGAAGTGCGGCTGGCAGCCGGCGTGCCCTTTAGCACATATTTGCAGGCGCTGCTCAAGCAAGACCCGGACGTCATCATGGTCAGCTCGCTGCGCGAAACCGAGACAATTTCGCTGGGATTAGAGGCCGCGCTGTCAGGCAAATTGGTTCTGGGCGGCCTACACAACCACAGCGCCGTACAAGCCATCGAGCATGTGACACGCCTCAGCAACGAACCGTTCTTGCTGGCCGCCGCACTGCGACTCAGCATTGGCCAACGCTTCGTCCGTCGTCTATGTCCGCATTGCCGCGAAATGTTCAAACCCGACCACGCATACCGTGACCAGCTCAAAAAGTTGCTAAACATGAGTGCTGTCAAAAGTGTGCGAACCGTCCACGCACTCGAAAAAGCTGCGGTCGAAGAGGGTCTCGGCAAAGCAATAGACGGCCAATTATTGCCGCTCAGCACCACCGAAACACACTTTGCGCACTTTTGGCGCGCCAGTGAACATGGCTGCGAGCACTGTCATTTCAAAGGCTACACGGGCCGCATCGGTGTTTGTGAAGTATTGCCTATTACCGAAGACCTACGCAAACTAGTTGTCGAAAAAACCACCGCCAGTACACTCCAAGCAGCTGCATTGGATACTGGCATTATCCCACTTCAACTCGATGCATTTATCAAAGCGTTGCGCGGGCTTACCAGTGTCGATGAAATCTTGCCGCTCATGGCCGGCTTGACCGCGCGCGCTTCAGCCGTATAATTCATATCAAATGAACATGCCAACTCTCTCCAAAAACCATACCCGACAAAACGGCTTCACTATTATCGAGCTTATCGTCGTTATCCTAATAATCGGTGCGTTGTTGGTACTAATTATTATTACCCACACGGGCGTACAGCGCAGCGAACGTGATACCGAACGCCAACGTGACATCAAAGCACTCCACACTGAGCTTGAGGCGTATTACGCACTCAATGATCACTACCCTCAGCTTGGCGAACTCAACGACTCCCACTGGAGAAATACCAACATGAAAGGCTTGGACGCCGATGTATTGCAGGATCCTAACAATGCAGACGCTCTGCTCGTCGATAAGCCCGACACGTATGTCTACGCTTACACTGTAAAGTCCGCCAAGGGTACAAAGTGTGATAATCAAAAAACTTTGTGTACCGTATACACGCTGACCGCAAAGTTAGAAAATGGCCAGACTTTCACCAAAAACAATCTCAACTAGCTAGTTAGGTCCTATATAGAAAAGGCGGACATGTCCGCCTTTTCTATATAGTAATCCTTAGACTACCTGAGAACTACGTCGCTCGCTTTCACATAGCCAATGCGATGGTTCAGCGAAATCTGATAGTACTTGGTATGCCCACGAACGATCATGTGGTCGTCGGGCAAACTGTAATTGATAGTTGCATCATAGAAGTAGTCGTTGGGTAGCCACTCCCCGGTTGTAGCGTACTTCTGGCCGGCTGCGATGTGATATAGCTCATCGAAGGGCTGCACCGGAATCGTGGCAGGATACGCAGCGGCGTCAGGATATGCCGCGCCGTATACCGGCACCGAGCTGAGGCCATCTTTCGGCGTGATCACTGCGCTGCGGCTGCGATACGCCACATGACCAGCCCCGCTTGGGTTATAGAACCAGGCTTTTTGGCCACCGAACCAAATGGCCGTCCAATCTCCTTGGACATCAGCAACTACATACTTGAAGCCGCTGGGTGCTTTGTCGCCCCAATCATCATCGCGTGTCGTACCATCGGAGTTATCGGCGTGAACATACGGATCGGAAATGAGTGGCGCGTTCATGTCGGGGGCTTTGCGCAAAGGAACAAAGCTCGTGCCCTGGCTTGGCAAGTCAATGCAGGTGCCCGTCTGACAGTCGGTCACTGGCGGTTTGTTGGTGTTAAAGTCTGGCGATATTGTTACGACATCACCCTGCTTTGGCTGACTATAGCGCACATTTTGAGCCGGATTTTCACCACGCACCAAGCGCATGAAGTAATTCCAGTCCCAGTAGGGGCCCGGGTCCCAGTGTTGGCCTGGCAAGCGTGCGGCACGCAGGGTAGGTATATTATCGTGGCCTAAGATATGCTGGCGGTCGAGCGGTATGTGATATTTGTTAGCTAAATAGCGGACGAGCTTGGCGTTCGTCTGATACATTGCTTCGGTGTACCAAGCCGCACCGTTGGCAGCAATCCCTTCGTTTTCGATATTGATGCCGTGCATGTTGTCATACCAGTCACCAATGGCCCACGAAACATCGGAGTTACGGACCATCTGCGTCACCGCACCGTCGCTCGAACGAATGACGTACTGCGAACTGACGTATGAGGTTGGGTCCTGGAAGTGCGAAATCGCGCTTTCGTACGAGCCTTCTGTATCGTGGATGAAAATGTACTTTATCTTCATGTCCTTGGGTCGATTTGCCGGATCCCAGTTGCCGTAATCGGCTGGGTCAGCGCTATTTTGCGCGTAAGCCGCCGGCACAAACCGACAATCTAGCGTTGCGGGACATTCAGGCTCATATCCACTCACATTTTTGTTCAAACTATTTGGTGCCAGCTTAAGAAGATTTAGCGCTGAAGCTGTGCCTTTATTTGGCTGCACGTTACTAGCAGGAATGTTTAGCTTTTGACCGTCGGATGTAGTAGCAGACAAGCCGGCTTTGATGCTGGCAAACACTGTATTCGCAACTTCTGTTGATGCCGAGGTGTCGCCGCTAAACTTGGCAACGGCCGTGTACCAGTCGCTCGCTGAAGTCGGTATCTTGCCGTTATTTAGTTGCTTGGCTTCGTCAGCCAGCACTGCTGCACCGCCACGAATATTCAGCTGCGTATCCGTCTTTAGCTTGTCGGCCGAGACATGCAACAGTGCCGCTGCCCGATCCAACGTATAATAATCTGCCGATTTTTTAGGTACTGCAACTTTGGCACCATCGCGGCCACTGACTTGCGTCGATACATACGTACGCAAATCCATGAGCCCGTAGCCGCCATCAATACTTGCGCCACTATGCATTTCAAGTCGTGACTCGTTGTACGAAAGCGCCACCAGCACATTCACGGGCACGTTGAATTCATCGGCGGCCGCCTCGAACCACGTCATTTTCTGATTGCCCGTATTTTGGGTCACCGCTAGAACAGCCCCGCTGCTCGCGAACATTAATACAACTGCCGAGCCAACGGCTCCCAATGTTGCAATGGTATACCTTAGTCTACGTCGTACATGATTCAGTCTGATCATATGCCCCTCGCTTAGTAGTTAATAATGTTTCGCATCCAGCAAATGCAGTATGCTACACAATTACAACCTAGACGACTACCGATGTCTGTATAAAATCTCACAGCGTTCTTATAAAAATTCGTTCTGGCTTAGCGGACGGGGCGGCCCATCTTAAAGGCTTCGACGGCATTGTTTAACATAGCGATTTGCTGCTTGGGGTCCGATACATAATTAAATCGGTACGTGGTTTCTTCGCCTTCGGTAGATAAGCGAATTGAACCGTAATTAAACATCGATGGCAAGATACCGAGTTGTTTGTAGCTGGCATCTTCGATGTTGGCCAAGCTCACTGTTTGTTCATGCTTGGCGAAGAGGCCGGTTTGGATTTCCTGAATTACACTTTCGTTTGTTAGGTAAAACCGATTGCTGTTATAGATGTACGTTGCAATAAATACACCCAAAATGGTCATGAAGGAAAGAAGGGCCACACCGACAGTCACCGTCATAGTTAGATTGCCGTCGTATGCAGACGTTGCGGATTGTTTAAAACTTGCCAGGATAAAAATCGCTAGCGCCATAAGCGCACCAATAATTATGGCGCCGATGGCCCAAATCTTGACAACGCCTATAGGGTGACGCTTGATGGCACTGATGACATATTCGCCTTCGGTCAGGTTCAGCTGAGGAAACTTTTTCTTGGAATCCTCATACTTCTGCATGATGTCACCTGGTACGTGCGGAGCTTCGGGTTCAAGCGGCCGGGAGAGGTAAACCATTTGCGGTTGCGCACCAGCGGTCGGTGGGGCGGCGTAGAGCGGCCGGCCTTCGCGGTCGTAGGCCACAGGTTGTGCGGACTCATCATCGTCAATACCCTGTGGCGGCCGATTATTTGGTTGGTCGGGATTCATAACGAATCTATTATATCAGGCTTGCCTGGTCATCGCCGGCACGTGGCGTTTTCTTCAGGTGTTTGTAAGCTTTGGGGGTAACTCTGCGGCCGCGGGGAGTGCGCTCCAGCAAGCCCATTTGCATCAGATATGGCTCAATGAAATCCTCTATAGTGGAACGCTCTTCGCTCGTTAATGCCGCCAGCGTTTCAACACCGACCGGGCCGCCGTCGTAATTTTCGATAATGGCATTGAGCAGCATGCGGTCGACCGGATCGAGACCGAGTTCGTCTATTTCGAGAAGCTGCAAGGCTTTGTGGCTGATGACGCTATCGATGATGCCGTCGCCATTGACATCGGCAAAGTCACGGACGCGCTTGAGCAGGCGGATAGCAATGCGCGGCGTCAGGCGTGAACGCTCTGCCAAAGTCAGGGCGGCTTTTGCCTCGATCTTGGCGCCCAGGATGTCGGCGGCGTTGGTGATAATCTTTTGTGCTTCCTGCGGCGTATAAAACTCCAGACGATGAATAATGCCGAAGCGGTCACGCAGCGGCGCGGCCAGCGCACCAGTCCGTGTCGTTGCGCCAATCAGTGTAAACTTCGGCAGATCCAGCCTGAGCGAACGCGCACTCGGCCCCTTGCCCAGCATGATGTCCAGCTTGAAATCCTCCATCGCGCTATACAGCACTTCTTCGACGCTGCGGTTGAGCCGATGGATTTCATCAATGAACAAAATGTCGCCATCGCCCAGGTTCGTCAGCAGGCTCGCCAGGTCGCCGGCGCGCTCAATGGCTGGGCCGCTGGTCACGCGAATCTGCGCGCCCATTTCGTTGGCAATCACCGTCGCCATCGTCGTTTTGCCAAGCCCCGGCGGGCCATACAATAGCACATGGTCTATGGGCTCTTCGCGCTTTTTGGCAGCCTGAATCGATACCTGCAAGTGCTGCTTGAGTCGATCCTGACCAATGTAATTCGCAAAGTCACGCGGTCGCAGCGTAACCTCCAGCTCCACTTCCTGCGAATCGTCTGTCGCAGTGTCACTCAAACCAGTATTCACAATCCGATCTATCATTTGGCGACTTTCAGGGCGAGTTTTATTCGTTCTTCAGTAGGTAAAGCTTGGTCGATGTCCTGGAGTGCTTTGGCGGCGTCTTGCGGTGAATAACCTAAGCTAACCAGCGCTTGCGCGGCTTCGTCGGCCAAGACGATATTGTCGGATTGGAGCAAACCGGTAGTAGAAAGTTCCACACCTTCCAGCCCGACTTTGTCCTTTAGCTCTACAACCAGTCGTTCGGCTACACGCTTGCCGACGCCATTTGCTTGCTGGATAAACTTTACATCGCCAGTCGCGATGGCGCCTCGGACTTCGGCGGCAGTGCCGATACTCAGGACATTCAGCGCCATTTTTGGCCCGACGCCGT